>RCNB010000768.1_pt1 | contig 20871 bp, 33 predicted proteins | sample 2041321 | NCBI WGS metagenome assembly RCNB01 (sample SAMN09708232, study PRJNA481090) | Marine sediment metagenome, whole genome shotgun sequencing project. | reverse complement strand
ATGGAGAAAGAGTTGCGGTTTGCTATTCGGGAAGGCGGGAGAACAGTAGGTGCAGGAGTGATTTCAGAAGTTTTGGAGTAAAAGAGGAAAAAGCGTCTGGTACAATTTTAAATCTCTGGTCTTGAGGTAACATTAATGAGTGAGGACGGTCAGAAGATACGGATTCGACTAAAGGCATATGACCATAAGCTGCTAGACCAATCTGTTGAAGAGATTGTGGAAACGGCTAAAAGGACAGGGGCTAAGGTTGTAGGCCCCATCCCCTTACCCACGGTTAAAAACAAATATTGTGTGCTGCGTTCTCCTCACGTTGACAAGAAATCCAGGGAGCAGTTCGAGATTAGAACTCACAAAAGGCTGCTTGACATATTGGAACCTACTCAACAAACGGTTGACGCGCTCATGCGTTTAGACCTGTCTGCAGGGGTTGATGTAGAAATTAAACTTTGAAAAAAACTCTCTACCTGAAAAGGAGTATTAGATAAGGTGGTGTTAGGACTAATTGGTCGAAAACTAGGGATGACTCAAATTTTTTCCGGAGATGGTGAGGCAATCCCTATCACGGTAATAGAGGCTGGCCCTTGTTCTGTTGTTCAAATAAAAAACAAAGAAAAAGATGGGTATAATACCCTGCAACTGGGGTTCCTACCTAAGAAGACGAATAAAACAAACAGGCCTTTAAGGGGTCACTTCAAAAAGGGTAACACAGGCGCCTTCTATTTTCTAAAAGAGTTTAAAGCAGATGATATCAACACCCATCAGGTAGGACAAGAGATTAACCTGGAAATCTTCCAGGTGGGGCAGAAAGTTACAGTAACCGGCATAAGCAAGGGAAAAGGGTTTTCTGGAGTGATGAAGAGGTGGGGGTTTGGGGGAGGACCTGCTGGACACGGCTCTGGCGTTCATCGTTCTCCTGGCTCTATAGGATGTAGCGCATACCCTTCCCGAGTGTTTAAGGGCAAGAAACTCCCTGGCCACCAAGGTGCAGCCACTGTAACTGTCGAAAATCTTGAGATTGTCGACAGACAGGTTGAAAAAAATTTGCTATTTATAAAAGGGGCCATTCCCGGTGGAAAAAATGGAATGCTCCTCATTAAACCTTCAAAAAGGTTGTCAGCCACCACGGGAACCAAGAAGTAAATTATGTATTCAGCAGATATTTACAATACAAACAAAGAAAAAGTATCGCAGGTTGTCCTGGAAGAGAAGGTCTTTGGCTGTGAGGTTAAACCCCATCTCCTTTATGAGGTGGTGAAGATGCAGCTGGCCAACAGAAGAGCTGGAACTGCCTCTACCAAAAACAGGTCGCAAGTCCGGGGTGGTGGTAAGAAACCGTGGCGGCAAAAGGGCACCGGGCGAGCAAGGGCAGGTTCTATCAGATCTCCCCTCTGGAAAGGAGGCGGTGTCACCTTTGGTCCTCTTCCCAGAAACTATTCCTACAGACTTAATAGAAAAGTGAAAAAGTTGGCTTTGAGAACTGCTTTAAGTATCAAGCTGAAAGAGGATAAGTTGCTCATTCTGGATAATTTTAATCTTCCAGAGATTAAAACCAAGGCTTTTATTACAACATTAAGTCGTCTCGATATAAAAGATGCTTTCATCATAGACGACAACAATCTCCATTTAGAAAAATCTGCTAGAAACGTACCTTTTGTCAAAGTACTGAGACCTGAGGGCCTCAATGTTTATGATATCCTAAGATACGATAAGCTGATTATTACACAATCTTGCCTGGAAAAGATAACAAGGACATTGTCTGCATGAAAAACACATTTAATATCTTAAAAAAACCTCTCGTCACAGAGAAAAGTAACCTCATAAAGGAAGAGTTGAGCCAGATCACCTTCGAGGTAGACAAAAAAGCCAACAAAATAGAGATCAAAGAAGCTGTTGAGAAACTCTTTAAAGTTCACGTGACAAAAGTACATACCATCAACATGCTGGGCAAGAGAAAGAGGTTGGGGAAGTCTCAAGGAAAGAGACCGGATCGCAAGAAAGCTATTGTTACCTTGAAAGAGGGTGACCGCATAGAATTTTTTGAGGGGGTGTAGATGACTACAACCCATCATTCCATCACTCCCTGGCTGACCTCCCTGGCCGGGCAGGCAGCCAAGCCAATATTCCATGCGATTGACAAAAAATGTCCTTTCGATGAAAGGATAATATTATCAGTGTGCTATATTATTTTCGGGACGCTAAAGTATGGGTATTAAAGTTTTTAAACCGACATCACCAGGCAGAAGATTTCAAGTTGGCTCAACTTTCGAGGAACTCACACGGTCAAAACCGGAGAAGAGTCAACTCAGACCCCTCTCGAAAAGTGGTGGAAGGAATTCCATGGGTCGCATCACTTGCAGGCATAGAGGAGGAGGGCATAAAAGGAGGTATCGTCTCATAGATTTTAAACGGGATAAACCCAATATCCCTGCAAAGGTAGCCAGCATCGAATATGACCCAAACCGCTCTGCTCGCATTGCTTTGCTACACTATAACGATGGGGAAAAGCGTTATATCTTAGCACCCCATGAATTGAATCTGGGTGACACCGTAATCTCAGGTGAAAAGGCAGAAATAAGGCCAGGCAATGCTCTACCCCTAAGGAACATACCTCTTGGAACATTGCTACACAATGTTGAACTTAAACCTAAGAAAGGGGCTCAACTGATAAGGAGCGCTGGGGCATATGGGCAGCTTATGGCCAAAGAAGGCAACTATGCCCAGATAAAATTTCCCTCAAACGAAGTTCGCATGGTGTTACTTGATTGCCACGCAACCGTTGGTCAGGTTTCCAACCCGGACCATGAAAACATAACCTTAGGAAAAGCTGGGAAAACTCGATGGTTAGGAAGAAGACCCAAAGTGAGAGGTGTCGCCATGAACCCCGTTGATCACCCTTTAGGAGGGGGTGAAGGGAAATCGTCTGGAGGCAGGCACCCTGTCACTCCCTGGGGTGTGCCCACCAAAGGGTTTAAAACCAGAAACAAGAAAAAACCCAGCAACAAGTATATCATTAGAAGAGGTAGCAAAAAGAGGTAACCATCAACACATAAGACAGTTCAACAAGGGAGAAGTATATGCCCCGCTCTGTGAAAAAAGGTCCGTATATTCAAGAAAGTCTTTTGAAAAAGGTTTCGGCAGCCAAAGAATCCCAAAGTCAAAAGGTGATCAAAACCTGGTCTCGCAGATCAACGGTTTTGCCGGAAATGATTGGTCTTACCTTTGCCGTTCATAACGGGAAAAAGTTTATTCCTGTGTTTGTTACTGAAGATATGGTGGGACATAAGCTGGGTGAGTTCTCACCAACTCGAACGTTTCACAGCCATTCCGGCGACAGAAAAAAAGCCAAAGGAAAGGTTGCAGAGAAGAAATAACCTTCAATTTAATTATAAATTATGGAAACTGTTGCTGTTGCAAAATACATTAGAATATCACCACAGAAGGTGCGGCTGGTAGCAAATTTAATAAGGGGTAAAGATGTGGGGGCTGCTTTAAACGTTCTTGCTTTTACCCCTAAAGCTTCGGCTCCATTAATAACCAAGGTTTTAAAATCTGCTATTGCCAATGCAGGGCAGAAGGAGGGTGTGGATGTCGATACGCTTATGGTTAAAAACATTCTCGTTGACGAAGGACCAACTTTGAAGAGGTTTCGTGCCAGGGCTATGGGGAGAGGATCCAGAATCCTGAAAAGGATGAGTCATATTAAAATTATCGTCGAGGAACGCTAGCAAACTGAAATTAAGGAGGATTGTTTTGGGACAAAAGGTTCATCCAATCGGTTTCCGTTTAGGGGTCAATAAAACCTGGATTTCCAGATGGTATGCTGAAAAGAACTTTGGGAAGTTGCTACAAGAAGATTTAGCCATAAGGAAATTTTTGAAGAAAAAACTTCATCTGGCAGGAATTTCCAAAGTAGAAATAGAACGGGCAACAAAAAAAATGAGAATAAATATTTTCACCTCTCGTCCCGGGATCGTCATTGGAAGGAAAGGTTCGGAGATAGATCTGTTAAAAAAAGAATTGCAAAGCATAACGGACAAAGAAACTTCCATCAATATTCATGAAGTGAAAAGACCAGAGATTGATGCACAGCTGGTCGCTGAAAATGTCGCATTGCAATTAGTGAGAAGGGTTGCCTTCAGACGGGCTATTAAGAGAAGCGTTTCAACAGCCTTGAAGATGGGTGCACTCGGCATAAAGATTTCCTGTGCTGGAAGGCTTGGCGGTGCAGAAATAGCAAGAAGAGAATGGTATCGAGAGGGGGGGGTTCCGCTTCATACTATTCGTGCTCATATCGATTATGGTTTTGCTGAAGCTTTAACAACTTATGGACTCATTGGTATCAAAGTCTGGATTAATAAAGAACAAAGCTCCTTAACCAAACGATAAAACCGAAAAGAGGTTTCGATTAATGTTAGCCCCGAAAAAGGTAAAGCATAGAAAACAACAGAGAGGAAGGATGAAAGGGTCTGCCACAAAAGGATGCCACCTCTCCTTTGGTGACTATGGCCTCCAGGCTGAAGTATGCGGGTGGGTGACTGCCAGACAAATTGAAGCAGCAAGAATAGTGATGACCCGCCACATCAAGAGAGCTGGCAAGGTCTGGATCAGAATATTCCCCGACAAACCCATAACCAGCAAACCGGCTGAAGTAAGAATGGGCAAAGGCAAGGGAGATCCTGCAGAGTGGGTTGCTGTAATAAAACCTGGGAGGGTTCTCTATGAGTTGGATGGGGTTCCCGAAGTGGTAGCTAGAGAAGCATGCAGGCTAGCTTCACACAAGCTTCCCATTGCCACAAAATTCCTCTCCAGGAGTCATATGTATGAAGGCTAGCGAAATTAGAGAATTAAACATCGGGGAACTCAAACAACGAGAACTGGATATGTCAGAGGAGTTGTTCAATCTCAGATTCCAATTGGCTACATCCCAGCTTGAGAATAAGATGCTGGTTCCCCAGCTAAAAAAAGACTTGGCCAGAGTAAAGACTATCATAAGAGAAAAACAAAAGTAGTGGCTTCGTTAAGTTTTCTGCTTACAATTAGGATTTAAGCAATGATTTCAAGAAGAAAAAAAACAATAGTCGGTGTGGTCGTAAATGACAAGATGGACAAAACGGTAGTAGTAGCAAGCAGCCGCCTGACAAGGCATGTCCTTTATAAGAAACAGGTGAAGAAAAGGGCCAAATATAAGGTCCACGACAAAAACAATCAGTGCAAAGTTGGAGATAAAGTTCTGATTGTGGAGAGCCGTCCTTTAAGCAAGCATAAGAGGTGGAGAATTAGAGAGGTTATAGAAGAGAGAGTGTAATTATCCAGGGTTTGGTTAATAACCTTCACTTACTATTTATTATTATGATTCAAGAACAGACGATACTAGAAGCAGCTGATAATTCTGGTGCCAGAAAGCTTTTTTGCATCAAGGCCCTTGGTGGGACAAGGAGAAGATATGCCACGGTCGGGGACATCATTGTGGTATCCATAAGAGAGGCTATTCCCAATTCCAAAGTAAAAAAGGGATCTGTGATGAAAGCAGTAGTTGTACGTACAACCAAGGAGATCAGAAGACCTGACGGAACCTATATCCGTTTTGGAGACAACTCTGCAGTTTTAATCAACCCTCAGAACGAACCCATTGGTACGCGTATTTTTGGACCGGTCGCAAGGGAGCTGAGAGCAAAAAAATTTATGAAAATTATTTCTCTTGCTCCAGAAGTGATCTAGACTTTATAAATTTATCTGATAATGCTTTTCCTTCTTCAGGAGATCGACTCATGCTAGCAAAGCTTCACTTTAAAAAGAATGATCATGCAATTGTCATCGCAGGAAAAGAGAAGGGGAAATCCGGTAAGATACTAAGCATGATTTCAAAGAAAGAATGTGTATTGATTGAAAAGGTCAACTTTGTTAAAAGGCACTCCCGACCCAGCGCTAAGAACAGGCAAGGAGGGATCATCGAAAAAGAAGCCCCTATTCACATATCAAACGTAATGATACTCTGCAGCAAGTGCAATTCCCCTGTAAGAATAGGGCGGAAAACATTAGAGGATGGCAAAAAAGTGCGTTATTGCAAAAAGTGCGGTGAATTCATTGACCTTTAACGAATATTTATCTCTCTAAGGAACGTTTCATGGCACGACTAAAAGAACTGTACCATAAAGAACTTGTCCCCAAGCTCAAGAAAGAGTTCAATTATAAGAGTGGGATGCAGGTTCCTCGATTACAAAAAATACTCGTTAATATGGGGCTAGGAGAAGCTGTCCAAAACATCAAAGTTCTGGATTCTGCCACCAATGAGCTCATGGTAATCACCGGCCAGAAACCGGTATCCACCAAGGCTAGAAAGTCTATTGCAAATTTCAAGCTCAGAAAGGGAATGCCAATCGGCGCTATGGTCACTCTAAGGGCAAACAGAATGTATGAGTTTTTTGATCGACTGGTCAATGTTTCACTGCCTAGGGTTAGAGACTTTCGGGGTGTTTCCGGCAAGTCTTTTGATGGAAGAGGAAATTATTCTCTTGGTATCAAAGAACAAATTATCTTTCCAGAAATCGATTATGATAAGATTGACAAAATAAAAGGTTTAAACATAAACATCGTAACCACCGCAAAAACGGATGAAGAAGGAAAGGCTCTATTGAAACTTCTTGGGATGCCCTTCAGAGACTGACGAATACATCAAATCCTTAATGGTTGGTTAGATTAGTTAATTAAAGACCGAGGTTATAAGTGGCAAAAAAATCATTAATAGCAAAGGCAAAGCGGCCAAATAAATTTTCTGTAAGAGATTACAATCGATGTCCCCTCTGTGGAAGACCCAGGGCATACTACAGGAAATTCGACATGTGTCGAATCTGCTTCAGGAAACTTGCCCTGCAAGGTGAGATTCCTGGCGTCATCAAATCCAGTTGGTAACTAAAGAATTTTTGGAGTTTACTCATGCTTACGGATCCCCTTGCAGATATGTTGACAAGAATTAGAAATGCTATCAAAGCAAAATTTGAGAAGGCTGACATTCCTTCTTCTCGCTTGAAAGTAAGTGTAGCAAATTTATTAAAGAGAGAAGGTTATATAAAAGACTTCAAGATACTAAGCAGCAATAACAACAAGAAAATTCTGCGGGTATTTCTCCGCTATGATGAACAAAATCAATCTATCATTACAAACATTAAAAGGGTAAGCAAGCCGAGCTTAAGGATTTATGCTCGCAAAGGCAATATCCCCTCTGTAATGAGTGGTTTGGGTTTAGCCATTTTATCAACCTCTAAAGGGGTTATAACTGACCGGGAAGCTCGGGATCAAAATACAGGGGGAGAGGTCCTCTGCTTTGTATGGTAATGGCTGTTATCTGTCACCCTGACGATTAGAATCTACCTGAGAAGGGTTCGCTTAAAGGAGCAAAGGCATGTCTCGGATTGGGAAAATGGAAATTACAATTCCCGATGGAGTAAAAGTAGCCATAGACAATTCTTTGGTTAAAGTAGATGGTCCGAAGGGGCATCTAGCCCAAAGGGTGCCACCGGGAATTGGTGTGTCAGTAGAGAAAGATGTCGTGGCTATCTCAAACAAATCCAGTCAAAAAAAATCCAGTGCCTTACACGGTTTGACCAGAAGCCTTATCTTTAATATGGTCACGGGTGTCAGTAAAGGCTTTGAAAAGAGTTTGGAGCTTGTTGGCATAGGGTACAGGGCTGAACTCAAGGGTACAGCACTTCACCTTTCCTTGGGATATTCTCATCCTGTTCGTTTTGAGCTCCCGAAAGGAATCACAGCCAAGCTTGAAAAACAGACAAAAATAACCATTGAGGGAATAGACAAACAGCTGGTGGGAGAAACCGCAGCAATCATTAGAAGCTTAAAAAAGCCAGAACCTTACAAAGGCAAAGGCATCAAATACATAGACGAAACGATTAAAAGAAAGCTAGGCAAAAAGGGAATCAAGTAAACGGTCCTTTTAGGCCGATAGCTCAGGAAAACAAAATGTCTCCACAATTAACAAAAAAGGGTGCATGGCTCAGGCGCAAACGGAGAGTGTGCAAAAAGGTGAAATGCAACTCTCTACATCTCAGGCTCAATGTATATCGGAGCAATAAGCATATGTATGCTCAAATTATAGATGATACCACTGGTTCTACCCAGGTATTTGCTTCCACCACGAGCAAAGAGCTTAAGGGCACATTAAAACAAACCGGTAATATAGAAGCGGCCAAAAAAGTTGGAGAACTCTTGGCACAGAAGTGTCTGGGGAAGAACATAACCAAGGTGGTGTTTGACCGCAACGGTTTTTTGTTTCATGGCAGAGTTAAGGCCTTAGCCCAATCTGCCAGAGAGGGTGGCCTAAAATTTTAATGGGGTTCTATACGGTTTCAGTTAAACACCGTCACATTTTTAGGAGGTGAGTGGTTGACCACAGCAAATGTAAATGAACAAACTTTGGAAGACAGGGTCGTCCATATCAACAGAGTAGCAAAGGTTGTTAAAGGCGGTCGCCGTTTCAGTTTTAGCGCTGTTGTTGTGGTTGGTGATGGCAACGGTTGCGTAGGATACGGCCTGGGAAAGGCCAAAGAAGTTCCCGAAGCAATACGAAAGGGGGTAGAACAAGCCAAAAGAAACCTTGTTCAGGTTGCTGTAGTAAATGGAACCATACCCTATGAAATAATAGGCCGCTATGGAGCTAGCAAGGTGTTTCTAAAGCCGGCCTCAGAAGGAACGGGGGTTATTGCCGGTGGAGCAATAAAAATAGTTATTGAATCCGCTGGCATAAGAAACATTCTAACTAAATGCTTGGGATCACACAATCCCCACAATATTGTCAAAGCAACTCTCAGTGCTTTAAAACAGCTTAAAAAACCAGAAGAGATTCGGAAAAGGCTTGGTGTGGCGGAATGAAAAACTTAATGTTCTCTTGCTTGGGGGAGTATGTACAACAGTGAATAAGGAACTTAAAATCACCCTTATAAGAAGTGGAATTGGTCGACCCAAAAAGCACCGACTGACACTTAAGAGTTTAGGTCTAAACAAACTTCACAAAACCGTGGTTACAAAAGACACTCCTCAGGTGAGAGGAATGATAAATAAAGTATCTCATCTTCTTAAGGTTTCCGAATAGGAAAAACGTATCACCACAAGGGCAATGTTTGTTTAATTAATAATATAAAGCCAATGAAAATAAATCAATTAAAACCACCCAAGGGTGCTATAAAAAAGAGGAAACGGGTAGGCAGAGGGCCTGGTTCTGGCCACGGCAAGACTTCCTGCCGTGGTCACAAGGGGGCGAATGCCAGGTCTGGAGGAGGTGTTCTTCCGGGTTTTGAGGGAGGACAGATGCCTCTCAAGAGAAGACTGCCCAAAAGGGGCTTTCATAATCTTTTCAAAAAGCGATTTGCCATTATAAACATTAGAGATTTGGCACGGTTTGAAAAGGATAGCCTCGTTAACGTAGAAACTTTAATCACCTCTGGTCTGGCTAAAGGGCACCATGCAGGCATTAAGTTGCTGGGAGAGGGCAAAATCAACTATCCCCTAACCTTGAAAGTACATTCTTACAGTAAAACTGCTAAAGAAAAGATCGAGGCTGCAGGAGGGAAGGTAGAGGCTGTTTAAGATATGATTGGTGGTTTCCAAAATATTCCTAAAATTCCTGAGTTGAGAAAACGTATCACCATTACCCTTCTGCTGCTGGCAGTGTATCGGATTGGGGTACATGTACCTACTCCAGGTATTGACACCCAGGCCCTCGTTGCCTTTTTTGAACAAGCCAAAGGCACTCTCTTTGGACTCTTTGACATGTTTTCCGGGGGTGCTCTTCGACGGTTCTCGGTGTTTGCCTTGGGCATCATGCCTTACATCAGCGCATCCATCATTTTTCAACTCCTAACAGTGGTAATCCCTTCCCTGGAGAAACTCTCTAAAGAGGGAGAAGCTGGACGCAAAAAGATTACGCAGTACACACGTTATGCAACCGTTGTGTTAAGCATCATTCAGGGTCTTGGAATAAGCATCACCCTTGAGAAGATGGTTGGTCCTGGCGGAGAAAGCGTAGTCCTAAATCCTGGTTGGTCCTTTAGATTAATGACCATCCTTACACTCACTGCGGGAACTGCATTTATTATGTGGCTGGGGGAACAGATAACCGAACGAGGAATAGGAAACGGGATTTCCCTTATCATTTTTGCCGGCATTGTGGCTGGCATCCCTTCGGCTTTTGGCAATACTCTGAGGCTCTATGGAACGGGTGAAATGAGCCCGCTTTTTATTCTTCTCATCTTTGCCTTGATGATTACAGTAGTCGGCATCATCGTTTTTGCCGAGCAAGGACAGCGTCGTATCCCGGTACAATATGCAAAGAGGGTTGTGGGCAGGAAGATGTATGGTGGGCAGACTACACATTTGCCTCTTAAAGTTAATATGGCTGGGGTGATACCCCCCATTTTTGCATCCTCTATCCTGATGTTTCCTTTAACCATCATAAATTTCGTGCCCAAGGACTTCTTAGAAGCACATCCCTGGATTAATACTATACTGAGCAACTTGGGGCCAGCCACCATTTTATACAATCTCCTTTATGTAATTTTCATCGTCTTCTTCTGCTATTTTTACACTGCTGTAATCTTTAATCCTGTTGATGTAGCCGACAACATGAAGAAATCCGGTGGTTATATTCCTGGAATTAGGCCCGGCAAAAAAACCTCTGATTACATAGACAGGGTGCTAACTCGTATTACCCTGGGTGGAGCCCTTTACGTAGCTGCTGTATGCGTCTTACCCTCCATACTCATTTACAAGCTTAATATACCTTTCTATTTCGGGGGTACAGCCTTGCTTATTGTAGTGGGCGTTGCTATGGATACGGTTTCTCAGATGGAATCTCATATGCTGTCCCGTCACTATGATGGGTTTTTAAAAAAAGGACAATTAAAAGGGCGTCGCTAAAAGTCGTTCCTTGTTCAAGCTAAGTTCTTTCACAAGAAAGAGGTGTTTATATACTCATGAATTTGATTCTCCTTGGTCCTCCTGGTTGTGGTAAGGGAACACAGGCAAAGATTCTGATTGACACCTACCACATTCCGCAAATATCAACCGGTGATATTTTGAGGGAAGCCATCAAAAAGGAATCTCCTCTGGGTATTGAAGCAAAAACACATATGGATCAAGGGTCACTGGTCCCAGACCACTTGGTAATAAAGATTATAGAAGAGCGTCTCAAGCAGGCGGACTGCAACCGGGGCTTTGTTTTAGATGGATTTCCTCGAACAGTTGCTCAGGCAGAGGCTTTGGACACTACGCTATCTGAAATGGGGTCTAAACTTGAGTACGTATTCAGCATAGAAGTTGATGATGGAGAACTTGTAAGAAGACTCACCGGAAGGAGGGTCTGCAGGAAGTGTGGGGAAAGTTATCACATAGAATTCAACCCGCCAAGACAGGAGGGCCTGTGCGATTCCTGTCAAGGGGAACTCTACCAGAGGGATGATGACAAGGAAGAAACCATCAGAAACAGGTTGAAAGTATATCAGGATCAAACCTCACCACTTATCAGTTTTTATCAAAGAAAGGATGTCTTACATTCCATGGATGGGATTGGAAGCATAGAGGAAATAAAAGAAAGGCTTCTCACTATTATCAACACTTAAACACCATTTGCCATATGTTGATTAAAAAACTGTACTCCAAATAAAAAATGGCTAAAGAAGAATCCTTTGAGGTTGAAGGCAGCGTTTTAGAATCATTGCCCAATGCAATGTTCAAAGTGGAACTCGACAATGGGCACAAGGTTCTTGCTCATATATCTGGCAAGATGAGAATGCATTTCATCAAAATAATCCGCGGCGACAGGGTTACTGTTCAATTTTCTCCTTACGATCTAAACAGGGGAAGAATCATACACCGCAAAAAGTAAAGGGTTGAAACAGGAGAACAGCTTTGAAAGTCAGATCTTCAGTAAAAAAGATATGCAGCAAATGCAAAATTATCAAACGCAAAGGGGTGGTCAGGGTCATTTGCGAAAGGCCAAAACACAAACAAAGACAGGGTTAAGCAGAAAAGAGGAGACTAAAAAGTGGCACGTATTGCGGGGGTTGATCTTCCTAGGAACAAAAACATTGAGATTGCGTTAACTTATATCCATGGTATTGGAAGGTCAAGTTCAAAGAACATTTTAAAACAACTGGAAATTGATCCCAAAAGGAAATCGGGTCAGCTAGACGATCAAGAGGTGGCACGAATAAGGGAAGTAATTGACAATACCTATAAAGTTGAGGGTGATTTAAGAAGAGAGCTATCCATGAACATCAAGCGGTTGATGGATCTGGGCACATACAGGGGGTTGCGCCACAGGAAATCTCTGCCAAGCAGAGGACAGAGGACTTCCACCAATGCAAGGACAAGAAAAGGACCCCGGCGCAAAATGGTGGGAAGAAAAAGCAAGGCTTCTTAAAACATTAATGGGAGAATAGATGGGAGAATAGATGGCTGAAGGAAAGAAAAAGGTTTTCAAAAAAAAGAGAGAGAAAAAAAACATACAGGATGGCATTGCTCACATTCAATCCACTTTTAACAATACCATTGTTACCATAACCGATATAGGTGGTAATGTTATTGCTTGGTCCAGTGCGGGATCCAAAGGTTTTAAAGGCTCCAGAAAAAGCACGCCTTATGCTGCTCAACAAGCAGCGGAAGATGCAGCCAAAAAGGCCATGGCACATGGCCTCAAGAATCTCGAGGTATACGTTAAGGGCCCAGGAGCGGGAAGAGAGGCAGCACTACGTTCTCTTCAGTCGATGGGACTGAACATAAAGTTGATTCGCGATGTCACACCAATTCCCCACAATGGGTGCAGACAATCCAAAAGGAGAAGGGTGTAAACGAGGAGGATGAATTGGCAAGATACATAGGTCCAGCATGTAGGCGGTGTCGCAGAGAAGGCTTAAAGCTTTTCCTCAAGGGAGAGCGGTGTTACACAGATAGGTGTGCAGTTGAAAGGAGAAACTACGCTCCAGGGCAGCACGGCCGTCTGCGCCGCAAGTTTTCCGACTTTGGTAATCAGTTAAGGGAAAAACAAAAAGTTAAAAGAATCTACGGCATTCTGGAAAAACAGTGCCGGGGGTATTTCAGAAAAGCCTCTCGTCAGAGAGGTGCAACGGGGGAAAACTTCCTGGTTCTTCTTGAAAGGAGATTGGATAATGTGGTTTTTCGATTGGGCTTTGCTAACACTCGAAACGAAGCAAGACAATTGATAAGCCACCGACACTTCCTCGTAAACAACAAACTGGTAGATATCCCCTCATACCTGCTTAAACCTGGTGATACCATTGAACCAAAGGAGAAAAGCAGAAAGGTTGCCCGAATCATTGAATCCCTTGAATCTGTTGAAAGGAGAGGAGTACCACGCTGGCTGGAATTGGACAAGCAGCATTTCAAGGGAAAGCTTTCAGACCTCCCCTCAAGAGAAGATATTACCATTCCCATCCAGGAGCAGTTAATCGTAGAGCTTTTAAGCAGACAAATTTAATCCATTAAACCTGTTTCATAAAGAGGTCTAAAAATGCACCGGAACTGGCAGAATTTAATAAAACCCAAGAGATTAGAGCCTGAAGAAGGAACATTAACAGATTTCTATGGCAAATTTACTGCGGAACCTCTGGAACGAGGATTTGGCATCACCATAGGAAATGCATTGCGCAGGATTTTACTTTCTTCAATTCAGGGTTCTGCCATCACGTCTGTAAGGATTGAGGGTATCCTTCACGAATTTTCAACCATCCCTGGGGTCAGAGAGGATGTAACAGATATCATTCTAAACTTAAAAGAGATTAGGCTGAAACTATTCTCAGAAGGTCCTGAGGTAATCAAAATAAAAGGGCAGAAAGAAGGTGAGATACAGGCTAAGGACATTATTACTACCAATAACATCGAAATTCTAAATCCTGACCTACACATTGCCACACTGTCAAAAGACACCGAGCTAAACATGGAAATGGTGGTCAGGCGGGGCAAAGGATACATCCCCGCCGAAAGCAATAAAGACGATGGTCAACCAGTAGGAACCATCCCTATCGATGCTATCTTTTCCCCCATAAAAAAGGTCACTTATACTATAACACATGCCCGAGTAGGTCAAATAACAGATTATGACAGGCTGGCTATAGAGGTCTGGACAGATGGAAGCGTGCGACCAGATGATGTTATTGCCTATGCAGCTCGCATTTTTCAGGACCAATTAACTGTTTTTATTAATTTTGAAGAAGAACCTATTGCCATGGGGCCCGAACCCGTTGAGGACAAACCCAAATTCAATGAAAACCTCTACCGAAGCATCGAAGAGTTAGAACTCTCCGTTCGTTCCTCCAACTGCCTGCAAAATGCCAACATCAAATATATATGGGAGTTAGTACAAAAGACAGAAGCTGAAATGCTTAAGACTAAAAACTTTGGCAGGAAGTCGCTCAATGAAATAAAGGAAATCTTAAATGAAATGGGGCTCAGCTTGGGAATGAAACTTGAAAGTTTTCCTCCAGCCGTGGAAAAGGAAGAAGAAAAGAAGAAAGCAAAAAAGAAATAAAAAAGGACGCATAAAATAATGAGGCATTTGAAAGAAGGAAGAAAGCTTAACAGGACATCAAGCCACCGAAAGGCTCTTTTGAGAAATTTGGTTACTTCCCTGCTTGAGTTTGAAAAAATCGAAACCACTGATGCAAAGGCAAAAGAATTGAGAAAAGTTGCCGATAAAATGATCACCTGGGGTAAAAGGGGGGACCTGCACGCCAGACGCCAAGCATTAGGATTTATTAACGACAAAAAAATTGTTCAGAAATTATTCAACGACATAGCTCCCCGTTTCAGGGAAAGAGGGGGTGGGTATACTAGAATCGTCAAGGCTGGAAGGAGAAAGGGGGACAACGCTCCGTTATCAATTATAGAATTAATTCCTCAAAAAGAAGCAAAGCCAACAGCTCGAGGAGCCAAAGAAGATAATAAAGGAAAGTCTGCAAACAAAGCCTCCCAGGAAAAACCTGACAAAAAATAAAAGTCTTTTATCCCTAAAGCCACTCACACCTTTCCACCTCTTCCTCACCGTTTTATTCTTTTCTGGTTGACACGGAATACTAAAAATTGTAGCATGTAAACATCTTGTGGAATCTTATTTGTTTTTTTAAAGAAGAGCCTTCATAAAACAACCCTTTAAAGAACGCAAGCAAGGAGATATTGTTATGCCTGACGCTCCTGATTCCACCAACAAAATCATTCCCCCTTTTTCTCCTTTAAGAGTCCAAATTGAACCTCCTAGAAAAAAGAGGAGAAGGGAAGAAACCCCCAAAAAGCCTCAAAACAAGAAAAAGGAGAAGGGGGAAGGCAATTCTAACCGGGGGAAGGCTGTCGATTTGCTTGTTTAACTAGACGTTAGACGTCCTGTTGGAATTCTGCCATTACAATTTTATGCCTGTGGAAAGACTTTTAAACCCAAAACTGTTTGTGGGGGAGGCGAGATGAAAGAATTGGTGAAATATCTGGCTAAAGCGATTGTGGACAAATCCGAAGAAGTCATGGTTACCGAAATAGAAGGAGACAAAACCTCTATTATCAAGTTACGTGTTGCCAAGGAAGACTTTGGTCTAATCATCGGGAAAAGGGGTAGAAACGCTGAAGCAATTAGAACAATTCTAAGGGCTGCAGCAGCAAAACAGGGGAAAAAGCCTACCCTTGAAATTGTAGAGGAGGAGAAACAATAAGAGTTCCTTTCTCAATTTTTTAAATACCTACTCTTTCTGAGAGAACTTTTCTAACATCTTCTGGACTGTTCTTTTGGCATATTCTTCTTTCGTTTTCTGATACTCTAGTTCTGCCTTCTTTAAAACTTCTTCCGTAGTTTCTATCAGGTCATCAAGATGTCTAAGGTCATCACTTTTAAACCATTCGCTATTTTCTTTGGCCATCCTCAAAAGCTGGGCCTTTCCCTGTAAGTCTGACAATCTTGTTGCCACACTGTAAAGTTCAACCCCCAGCTGCTCGTAGGAATCGTCTTTGCCAAGAGATTCTTTCTCGGAAGTTGACATCTCCAACGTCTTATCCGCCGGACTAAAGAAGTTTTTTACGGGCTTGCTGTATGAGACAAAAAAAACAATTGCCGCTATGACGATATAAATATATATTCTCTGCATGAATTTTTACCACCTTGTTTAAATTCGGTTTCTGTTCTGACTCTGCTAACTACCACAAAAGAAGTGGTTTTAGCAAATTAAATTTTAATTAAATTTAGCTTGACAAAATTCAAAATCCATGTTCTTCTTAGTGTTTTGTAAACATTTAAGGGGTGCGTTTTGAAAAGAACTTATCAACCCAGTAATGTAAAGAGAAAAAGAACCTTTGGTTTCTTATCCAGGATGAGCACAAAAGCTGGGAGAAACATATTAAGCAGAAGGAGAAGAAAAGGAAGGCATAGATTAGCTGTTTAGCCACATTGCTCCCCTTTGCCCAATTTTGCTTTACCCAGAACAAAAGCTTTGCATGAAACCTGTTGCCCATGAAGAGATTCTCCCTTTGCAAGGAGGAAAGACTGCATAAACCACCCGAATTTAAAAGGGTGTTTCATGATGGGAAAAGTCAAAGCACAGAACATTTCAAGGTTTTCATCTTCTCCAGCAGAACCAATAAACAGCGCCTGGGAATAACGACAAGCAGGAAGATAGGTGCCGCAGTAAAGAGAAATCGTATTAAACGTCTTTTAAGAGAGTTTTTTAGGCTTCACAAGACGCTCCTGCCCCCTTCATCTGATATCTTATTTGTTGCCAAAAAAGGAGCGGACACATTGGATTATTCTGGGCTCTTTGAGGAATTAAAAATCCTCCTCAAGTCAGAGAGTCCTTAGAATACGCTTTGTAAAAGCCGAGTCTCCATGATAAAAGAGTTTTTTATTACTGTTATCAGATTCTATCAGAAGGTTCTCTCCCCTCTTACTGTTTCTTCTTGTCGGTTCGTTCCTTCTTGTTCTTCCTACGCTATACAAGCCTTCAAGACACATGGTTTTCTTGGGGGACTGCTTCTAACTGTGGTCAGGATTCTTAAATGCCACCCGTTTCATCCGGGGGGATGCGATCCTGTCCCTAAAAAAAACACGGCTCGTTTTTAAATGGAAAAAAGGGTCTTACTTGCAATCATACTGTCACTGGCTATCCTTTTGCTCTGGCAAGCTCTTTTCCCCTCTCCCAAACCGAGAAGGGTAAAAAGCGTACCACCTCAACAGGCAGAGCAAGAGACCATGCCACAAGAAGATGTGCTTCCTGTAACGGGAAGGGATAAGGAAGTGGGGGTTTCCTCCCTTCCCACTTCAAAAGCTAAACCGGAATACGCTACGTTGCCCCCCGAAAAAGAAATCGTTGTTAATACAGACCTGTACGCAGCTACTTTCTCTTCAAGGGGTGCATCCCTAAAGAGTTTAGAGCTTCTGCGCTACAGGAATAAAATCGCACTGCCGAACATCTGCTTCGTTTTTCCTTTCAGCCTCTTATATGGCAAAAAGCAGCTCCAGCAAGACGACCAACCAAAGGAGCTTGTGAACACTCAGGGCCTGGACAACAATCCCCTTCAAACCACATTTGACGGGCCAGATCTGGGACATTATGATCTCGCACCATTTGCTGCAAATACTAGCTATCTGGAACTGGACAGTAGCAACCCCCGGGGAGAAATAACCTTTTCTTTCTTGTCTAAAGAAGGTGTTGCCTTTACTAAAAAATTCACCTTTTTAAACGATAGCTACTACATTGACTATGATTTCACGCTAGAGAACAACTCTCCTAAGACCTTGGAAGGAAACTCCACTGTCAGGTGGTCAACAGCTGTAAAGTCAGAAGGTAAAAAAAAGATGGGGGGGTTTTTCGGCGGAATCGGCGGTGAAACCCAACAGTTTGCTTATCTTATATCAGATAAAGTGAACAGGAAAGAACTAAAAGATATTGAAGAAAACAAGGTCTTTTCCGGTGATATCAAATGGGCTGGTTTTGAGGATAAATACTTTGTCTCCTCTCTAATCTCCCATGAAGTACAAGGCTCAAAACTGAAGTTTTTTAGAAGCAAAAACAGTGAAGTCGATTTCCAGTTGGTTTCTCCTTTGGCAAAAATTCCTCCTAATGCTCAACAGACCTTTCCTTATTCGCTCTACCTGGGCCCCAAAGACCTGAACTCTCTTGAGAAGGGGAGAGGAGAGTTGGGAAGGGTAGTGAGTTTCGGCTTTTTTGATCCAGTCGCCAAGCCCATGCTGTTTCTTCTAAACTTGTTTTACAAGTTTATTCCTAACTATGGGCTTGCAATCATTTTTCTTTCTGCCGGCATAAAAATCATTTTTTGGCCACTAACACACAAAAGCCAAAAATCCATGAAAGGAATGCAAAAACTCCAACCAAAAATAGCAGAGCTAAAAGAAAAATACAAAAACAACAAGGAGGAATTAAACCGCAAGACCATGGAGTTTTACCGAACCAACAAGGTAAACCCTCTTGGCGGATGTCTGCCTATAATCATACAAATTCCCGTCTTCTTTGCCTTGTATCGGGTCCTGCTCAATTCTATTGAGCTTCGTCACGCTCCTTTTATATCTTTTTGGATAAACGATCTCGCTTCCAAAGATCCTACATACATATCCCCTCTTGTAATGGGGGCTTCCATGTTCATTCAGCAAAAGATGACACCCACTGTTGGTGACCCCGCCCAGGCAAAGATTATGCTGATTATGCCAGTTATGTTTACATTCATGTTCTTAAGTTTTCCATCGGGTTTGGTCCTTTACTGGCTGGTAACCAATGTCCTGTCCATCGGGCAACAATACTACATTAACAACCATTCTTTTTAAGGCTCGGGAGGTAGTTATGCCAACAATCGAAGTCGAAGCCAAAACACTTGAGGAGGCAATCAACCAAGCATGTGAACAACTGGGAAGAACTAAAGATCAATTAAAGATTGAGGTTCTCTCTGATGGTTCAAGCAAATTGTTTGGTCTCCTAGGTAACAGTAAAATTAAAATTGCGGCAGCTATTCTGGAACCAAAGACTGAAGGCGAGGCACAGGGGGCGAAAGAGGTTTTATCAAACATCTTGCAAAGGTTCGAGACGGAAGCCACCATAGAGGTGAGTGAAGACGACGACAGCATCACGCTAAACATCAAGGGTGATGGCAGCGGACTTCTCATAGGGAGAAAAGGGCAGACTCTTGATGCCTTTCAATACCTTGTCAATAAAATTGTCCACCGATCGCCTGACCCCAAGAAACAGATCATTGTCGAAACAGAAGGGTATCGCCAGAGGAGGAAGCAAACGCTGATTGACCTGGCAAAACGGCTGGGCGAAAAGGCAAAAACCAAAGATGTAACCGTAAGCACAAACCCTCTTAACTCTTTTGAGCGTAGAATCATCCATCTGGCACTCCAAGACGATGCTGGGCTCACCACAAAAAGCAAAGGCGAAGGCATTTATAGAAGCGTTTTTATATCGCCCCAAAAAGCTAACACTCCTGCACCTTAGAAGTATGGGTCTAACAGATGATACCATAGCTGCTATTGCTACTCCTGTCGGCCTGGGAGGCATCGGAATTATTAAAATCAGCGGTCCTAGATCTTCCGAAATTGCTGCTCGGCTCTTCCGTCCTCGCAATGCCACCCTGCCTTTTAAAAGTCATTACCTTCATTACGGAGAGGTTGTTGACCCCGACAGACGGCATGTTGTCGATGAGGTTCTCCTATCATTTATGGCTAAGCCATGCAGTTACACAGGAGAAGATGTCGTCGAAATAAACTGCCATGGCGGCCCTCTGGTGCTTAAAGAAATCCTGGAGATTGTATTAAGGACAGGGGCGAGATCAGCGGAGCCCGGAGAATTTACCAGCCGGGCATTTATCAATGGCCGTATTGATCTAACCCAGGCAGAGGCTGTTGTTGACCTTATTGAATCAAAATCCTCCCTAAGCCTCAAGCTCGCCTCAAGCCAGCTAAAAGGAACACTGTCTCAAGAAATCAATGCCTTAAAAGAGGGGTTTCTTGATATGCTCTCTCTGCTGGAAGCAGCTATAGACTTTCCCGAGGAAGACCTTGAGCTTGTATCCTCATCCAAGCTTATCTCTCAAGCAGACTCATTCATCTCGCGGGTTGAGAAACTTTCAAACTCATATGCTGAAGGGAGGTTCTACCGGGAAGGGGTCTCTACCATTATTGCAGGCAAACCCAACGTGGGTAAGTCCAGCCTGTTTAACGTCCTTCTGGAGGAAGAGAGGACCATCGTTACTCCCCTGCCTGGTACAACCCGAGATTTTGTCGAGGAGATCATTGTTGTTGATGGCATCCCTTTAAAGCTTGTCGACACAGCCGGCCTAAGACATCCTGCGGATAGGATCGAAGAGGAGGGGGTAAGGATAACTAAGGAAAAGCTGGATCAGGCTGATCTGGTCCTTCTGGTAATCGACAACAGCGCTGAACTCGACGAGCAAGATGAAATGCTGCTCTCGTCCTTAAGAGGGAAAAGAGTGGTAGTGGTCTTAAATAAAATTGATCTGCCCGGCAAGGTTTCTCTTGATAGAATAAAAGAACTCCTTCCAGCAAGGCGGATAGTCTCAACTTCAGCCCTTCACAAAACAGGATTCGAAAAACTAAAAGAGGTTGTTGTCTCCTCGCTCGTTACCCATGCCCGACCCCAGCCTTCTTCCCCTGTCATTTCCAATCTTAGGCACAAACTCGTCCTGGAAAAGATCTTGAAGCTCGCTCAAAGTGCCCGGGAAGGATTGCAAAAGAGTATCCCTCCAGAGTTTATTGCCTCTGACCTCCAGACCGCCTTACACCATCTGGGCGAAATTACAGGCCAGACCACTCCCGAAGAAGTGCTTGAACAAATCTTTAGC
>RCNB010000767.1_pt1 | contig 20882 bp, 17 predicted proteins | sample 2041321 | NCBI WGS metagenome assembly RCNB01 (sample SAMN09708232, study PRJNA481090) | Marine sediment metagenome, whole genome shotgun sequencing project. | reverse complement strand
TTAGTGTTCAACGCGAGAACGTCGAAAAAATGGCAGCGGAAACACAACCCTGAACTTCCTGCCAGGCAGCTGGAGACGCCCGAAATAGAAAAGCTAAACCACGGGTAGCGCTTGACCATTAAATGCTGGTCTTGTCGCGACCGGCCGCTTTTGAGAAAAGCAGCCGCTTGAGCTGAGCGGCAAATATTGGGGCTGATTCCAGTATCACGAGCGGCAAGCATTGGCCGTTTCTTGCAGCTTAGGCAATCACCAGATCCAGCTAGAAATCAGGTATCAACACCGGATTGAACTTATCAATCCAGGCACGAATCTGTTGGGGAATATTCGGAGATCGGGCTGAGTCGAATCAAGGACTTACTGCGCATGATTGGTGATTTTATTCCCCAGAGAAAGATCGATTTCCATATCAAAATCAATAGCCTGCATCTGAAAGGGCGCATGACTACGAACCGAGCGGTCGGGAGTTCGAATCTCTCCGGGCGCGCCAACTTTTCGATTTAGATCAAGCAGTTAGTGCCTCAGGCACTAGCTGCTTTTTTCTTTAAAACGAACAGTGCGGGAGTCTTGCGTGACCCTTCTCCAACCACTCGGTTAGAAACCAAGCTGGCCCCCGCCTCCCGAATCCAGATCTTGGATGTTAACTGGTTGTTCCTATTGATCGATCAGGAGGCGTTCACGGACTTGATTGCAGTACCGTGCATAACGATGCAGTACCGACTCCCGCAAAAATCCCGCAAGGATCTTTCGCCCCATTCAGCGTCCTTTCCTCCTCGCGCTTAGTCGATATCGAGGACATTGGATTACACGACATTGGTTGTCCCGGCAATTCATTTCGAAGGAGAGGTAAGCCGGTGGGCCCGATTCAGGCATCGCACTTGCCTGAATATGGAATCCATAGTAGATTTCTAGTCTAGTTTTGAACCAAGCTTGGTTCTCAGGGAGACTTTGATGTATCGAATTGTCCAAACAAGTTCAATATCGTTTCGTTGGATCACGGCATTAGGTGTCCTGCTATTTGCAACCTACGCTTCTGCGCAGACTTCTGATTATCGAGGAGTGATGGAGTTCCAGCATTATTGCGCCTCGTGTCATGAAACACCTGCACCGGGTATGAAAATTCCCACTCGCGCTGAGCTAAAGGCCATGCCGCCAACAAAGATCTATGAGTCCATGACGGTTGGCAAAATGAAGCCAAATGCTCAAGAGCTCAGCGAAAAGCAGATGCGCAGAATCGCTGAATGGTTGAGCGGGCGACCACTAGTGGACATCGACCGCTCCGCTGCCGCCATGACCAATGCGTGTCCTGACGACGCAGATTTGGGCAACCCGCTGACCGGTGCACGTTGGCTCGGATGGAGCCCGGATCAGACCACGAGTGCCCGATTCCAGTCTGCTGACGCGGCGGGTCTCGATGCGGCAGAAGTGCCGAACCTGAAACTCAAGTGGGCCTTCGGTTTACCCGGAGCTGCGACGCTGCGAAGCCAGCCTACCGTGGGCGGCGGATGGTTATGGGTGGGCAGCGACAATGGCATGGTCTATGCGCTGGATGCTGATACCGGTTGTGTACATTGGTCGTTCGAGGCGCAGCGGCCGGTGATCAGCACGATTAGTATCGGTCCTATGCCGGGTTCGCCGGGCCGTTACGCGGCATACTTCGGTGATTTCGGTGCCAACGTGTATGCCCTCGATGCCGAATCAGGAAAGCAACTTTGGACCACAAGAGTTGAGGAACATCATGCGGCGGCAGTCAGCGGTTCCGTTGTTCTGGACCTCGCAGGGGATCGTCTCATCGTCCCCGTTGGCTCGTGGGAAGAGCCTATGGGAGTTTCCGCCAACTACGAGTGCTGCACATCCCGAGGGGCAGTTGTTGTCCTTGATGTGAAGACAGGCAAGCAGATATGGAAAACACATACCCTGGCGGAGGAGGCGAAGCCGTTGTGGAAGAACAGTAGCGGCGTCCAACAATATGGTCCGTCGGGTGCGGCCATCTGGAGTGCTCCGACAATCGACCCTCGACGAAATGCCGTTTATGTGGGCACTTCGAATTCCTACGTTCCCGTTCCAGATGGCGGTGCCAGTGACGCCATATTTGCTTTCGATCTGGGCACGGGAAAACTGCTTTGGACGCAGCAACTTCTTGAAGACGACGCCAATGACTTCGGTTGCGGACAAACGCCAGAGGAATACGAGAAGAACTGCCCAGGGAAGCAAGCGGGACCCAACGACGACATCGGGGCGCCGCCGATTCTCCACACGCTGGAAGATGGGCAGCAGATCCTGATAGCGTCACAGGAAAGCCGAACCATCACAGTGCTCGACCCGGATAAGGGCGGCGCCATCATCTGGCAAGGCATTCCCTCGGATCGAGGGACCGCGACGGGTGGAAATCTTGGCCCGGCGGACGACGGCGAGCTTCTCTATGTGCCCCTCGGTTTTGAGACCGGTCACGGATTCGAAAGCGCTGAGGGCCTGGAATCCGAGGGTGGACTGGTTGCGCTGGATCCTGAGACCGGACGTCGTGCGTGGACGACAGTCATTCCCAAGCCCACCGATTGCGAGGACCCAACGTCGAAAAATTGTACCTCCGCAAACCAGGCTGCCGCTACCGCGATTCCTGGGGTGGTGTTCACAGGCTCCGTGGACGGGACCATGCGTGCATATTCGAGCGCCGATGGCTCTTTAGTGTGGGCCTACTCGAGTAATCGCCCTTTTGAAACAATAAACGGCGTCGAAGCGCACGGTGGCTCACTCGGTGGACCCGGGCCCACGGTTGTCGACGGAATGGTCTACTGGGGCTCCGGCTATGCGATCCTAGGTACCACTCCTGGAAATGCATTGCTCGCGTTCGGCGTCGAGTCTGGCTCAGAGTGAGCTCGAGTCAGTGGCGCTCTACTCCGATCATATATACCTTCAAAATTTCGTCGTTTGAAGTGTTTTCTATCCCATGTGCTACGCCATTAGGAGTGAAGACGTTGTCTCCTGCGCTGACCTCAACACGCTCACCGGCAATTTCCATTACGCCTTCTCCTTCTATGATGTAGTAAAACTCATCATATGAGCCGGCTTCCTTGTCTCCTAGTCGGTGCGTGTGAACTCCTTCACTCGAACCCGGGGGTATCGCAAAGGTTAATAGCCAGGCTGGATTTGCAGCTGTCGTCTCAGTGCCATCCTCACGAAAGAAGTATGTGACGTCAATTACGCCTTTTCCCCCGTGTGCGTTTGGATAGGGAAAGGCTTCCTCAATATCGCGCTGTTTCTTGAAGTCGTAATTGTGGACCCGCTCTTTGGATTCCAAGCCATGTGCTCTTTCGAACATTGCAATCGACGCAAGTGTCCCGCTGAGCCCCTGCACCACTGCGCGACGACTTAGTCGCCCAATATCTTTCTTTTTGTCGGTCATCGGTCTCTCCTCAATAAGCGACCTTCTTATTACTACGAGCTGTCACAGCGAATTATTCAACCGGCAAAGCTCCGCCTATCCTGACTCATTATCCCTTCGACAGTTCCAGGCTATCAATGTAGGCGGTTATCATTAGCCGCCACTCACGCCTGAGTCCGGCTGCTTCTTTGGATCGCGACAAGGCAATCGTATCGAATCCCGCGTATATAGCCTCAAGCAGGGTCCAACTAATTCTCTGTGCCCTGGCCTTACCGATGTCAGGGTGACGAGAAAGCAGCTGTTGCGCCATTACGGCGACTGAACGCATATGCCTTTCGCGCCTTTGCCCATCAAAATCAGGGCTTAATTTGTTGCTCTCGTAGAACTCCACGATATGGCTACGTTTTCGCCATACTTTTTGAAGTCGACGCTCAACTTTTGACACGTAATCAACAAACTCAAGTTTATCTTCACCCGATCTGGGGTTGGTCTGTTCGTCAATTTCCAACAGTGCCCGATGCATCACTGTCAAGAATACGGCTCGTCTATTCTCGAAGAAGTGGTACAGCGTCCCCCTCGCTACATCCGCCGTTTCTAAAATGTCGTCGATACTGATTTCTTCGTATCTCCTGTCACTCAGGAGAGTCTCACAGGCATCCAGAATATCGTTAACTCGATTCATGCCACGAGTCTGAGACGGTTGCCTTTTCATACCTGTGATTTTAAACGGTTCGATGCGTAGTTTCCTTCTGAGAGACAGATGAGCATCGTATCAGGTCGTCATTGGTTCGAATACCGTCGGCGGATAGTCCGCCCGCGCAATTCTAGGTGACAAAACTGGACTAACCGTCTAGTTTAATTTATAAAGTAAACTTACTGTCTAGAATTACTGAATCCGCGTGGGGGGATTAATCATGTCCAGAAAGTCTTTCAGTCCGAGAATCGGTGCGTTTGTGATCGCCATGTCACTCGTCTTTCCTGCCGTAAGTTTGGCGCAGAGCGCGCAGCTCGATGAAATAATTGTCACCGCTCAAAAGCGTGAGCAGAATCTGCAGGATGTCGCCATCTCGATCACGGCCTTCAGCGGCGACATGGTCGATGATTTTGGTTTTGAGGATACCCGGGATATCTTTTACCAGACGCCCAACGTGGATATAAGCCAATTTTCCTTTTACGGCGGTATCACGATCCGAGGTAACTCCACCCTGAATAATTCGCTGGTCGGGGAAGGTAATGTCTCGCTGTATTTTGACGAAGTCTATCGTCCCACCGCCTTTTACGGCGGCAATGAGTTGCTGGACGTGGAGCGTGTGGAGGTGCTGCGTGGTCCACAGGGCACTCTTTTCGGACGCAACTCCACGGCGGGTTTGGTGCATTTCATTTCGCGCAAGCCAACCGAGGAACTGGAGGGCTATGGGTCCCTTGAGCTCGGCTCATACGACTCTCGTATCTTTGAAGGCGCAATCAGTGGTCCGTTGAGTGATCGGGTGCGTGGTCGACTGGCACTCAAGTTAAATGAGAACGACGGTTTTCAGACCAACCAGGGGCCGACCGGCGGAAAGTTTGGTGTAACTGACAGGCTGGCGGCCCGTGGTCATCTGGAGTTCGACCTCAGCCAAGACGTGAATCTTCTGTTATCAATGGAGGTCAGCGATCTCGATGATATTGGCCAAGCCTTCAACTACTGGGGATTGCTCGACCCGGTGACTCTGGAGCAGTGTGTCGACGTCGAGCGGATACGAGCTGGCCAATGTGTCGGGGCCGGGGACCTTTTTGCCCTGCCCGTCTTTGGTGATCCGGACCCGGACGTGAAGAGACCTTATACCGAGTTCGATCCGAACGCTGGTGACGGTCGTTATACGCTGGAGACCCTGTCGGCAACGGCCAAGTTGAGCTGGAAACTGTCGGACGCGATCGAACTCGTTTCCATCACCGCTTTTGATAGCCATGATCGATTTTTTAATACCGATGAGGATGCCAGTGTGGACGGGGTGTATGGCGGCTTTTGGTCCTACAACGATACCTATACCAGCGAAGCGGAACAGATCACTCAGGAGCTCCGCTTATCGGGTGGTAACGGTGATACAGACTGGCTAGTGGGTATTTTCTATTTTGATGAAGCGCGTGATTCGAGCAGTACCATCCGGGACTTCGAGACTGTTCAGGTTCCGGGCACGATTGTTGAACTGAACACGAAGTCACTGGCAGTGTTCGGGGAAGTTGGCTGGTCCCTGACCGATAGCCTGCGGCTGATTGCTGGGCTACGCTATACCGACGAGGAAAAAGACACAGAGGTGCTGACCGAAACCATCCCCGGTTCACAAAAACTCACCGCGGACAACTTGTCCGGCAAACTTGGACTAGAATGGCGGCCGCGTGATGAGTGGATGATCTACGGCACCGTTGCCACCGGCTTTCGTTCCGGCAACTTCAACACGGATTTATTGTTCGGTGATCTCACCGCCCTTACCGCAGTCGACCCGGAGGAGGTCGTATCCTTTGAAGTGGGCAGCAAGTCGACCCTGCTGGACGGACGCATGCGCTTGAACGCGACATTGTTCTACCAGGATGTTACAGACAAGCAGGGGACCACCTATGATTCGAGCGTGGCAGCACCGGTGAGCCGACTCATCACTGTGGGTGATGCGGAAATTTCCGGGTTGGAGCTCGAGCTGTTCGTGATGCCGACAGACAACCTGGAATTGGGTCTTGGAGTGGGTTTGCTAAATTCGGAGATAAAGGCCCCCGACACCTTTGGTTATAACGCGAACTTCGGTACGGGTGCCAACGCTACTATCGGCGACCCCTTCTTCTTCAACGGCTCCGAACTGGGCGGGCCGCAACAAACCGTCAATGGACTGGTGCGCTATAACATACCGATTGGCGGCGGGAATATGACGCTGCAGGCGGACTTTGACTGGCGCGAGGCAAGCATTGGTGCCGGCGGGAATGACATCGCTTATTCCGAGGACCGTAGCCTGGTCAACCTGCGTGTGTTCTATAGTTCGCCTTCGGAGCGCTGGGAGGCTCAAGCCTATGTCGAAAATGCCTTCGACGAGGAATATATCGACAACATGAGCGCGCTGGCGGGCAGTGATTCTGCGTATGGCAACATGGGCATGCCACAGTGGTACGGCGTCAAGTTCGGGATGAAATTCTAAGTTGATGTTTCACTCGATCGGACAGATCCCCGTCGACGCCGCGAAGAAGTACGGGGACAAGACGGCTCTGGTTTTTACGGATCGCAGCCTGACGTTTAACGAGCTCGACGCCCTGTCAAACAGGTGCGCCAACGCACTTGGCAAGCTGGGCGTCGACGCGGGTGATCGGGTTACGCTCTATTCGAGCAATTGCTGGGAGTGGGTGGTCAGTTACTACGGCGCTCTCAAGGCTGGGGCTGTTATCAATCCGGTCAACGTAATGTTGACGCCCGGGGAGGTAGAGTTTGTAGCAAACGATTGCGGTGCCTCAATCGTAATCGCGTCACACGAAAAGGCTCTCTCCGTTCAGGGCGTAAAGGAACAATCGGACGTGCGCGAAGTCATCGCGTTCGGTGATTCGGCGTTACCGAGCGGCATGCTTTCCTTCAAAAGTATTCTCGATGACAGCAGCGATCAGTTCGAAATAGGCGAAATTGATCCGCAATCCTTGTCAACGATCGGCTACACGTCGGGAACGACGGGTCATCCGAAAGGCGCAAGCCTGTCTCACCACTCCATCTTGTTAAATGTGGCAATGACGGCGTTGATGCATCAGAGAAGTGAGAAAGACACCGTCGTCACGGCATTACCGTGTCCGCATGTTTACGGAAATGTCGTGATGAGTGGTGCTATCCAAACCGGCATGACCCTCGTCCTTCACCCGTTGTTCGAAGCAAAGACAATTTTGCAAAGCATTCAGGACAACCAGGCCACCATGTTCGAAGGTGTTCCAACGATGTACATGTTCATGTTGAATCATCCGGAACTCGATTCCTACGATCTGTCGTCGCTACGTTGCTGCACCGTCGGCGGCCAGACGATGCCGGTACCAAAAATGGAAGAAGTCGAAGAAAAATTTGGCTGTCCACTAATCGAGCTGTGGGGCATGACAGAGATAGGGGGGCTCGGGACTACATTCGCGTCGAATGGTCCGATAAAGCATGGCTCAATTGGCGTTGCGCTTCCCTATGTTGAGACAAAAATTGTCGATTCCGAGGACGCGAGTAAAACCCTGCCTGCCGGGAAAATCGGTGAGCTTATGATCAGCGGCGGCCTCGTGATGCAGGGCTACTACGGCAATGAGCAAGCGACCAGAGAAGCAATCGAGCCGGACGGGTGGCTGCATACAGGCGATATTGCCTCGATGGATGAGGACGGCTGTGTTTTCATCGTCGATCGCAAGAAGGACATGATCCTCACCGCTGGCTTCAATATTTATCCTGCAGAATTGGAAAGAGTCATTGCCGGACATCCCGATGTCGCTCTCGTTGCCGTCGGCAGCATTCCGGACGAGGAGAAAGGGGAACTCGCTAAGGCATACATCGTGCCGAAAGTGAACGCGACACCCGATGCCGACGATATTATCAAGTTCTGCCGCGAGCACCTTGCGGCGTATAAGGTGCCTCGGGCTGTGCAGTTCGTCGACGATTTGCCCAAGACCAGCACCGGCAAAGTGATGCGACGAGAGCTGCACACACTGGATGCATGATTGTGTGCCGCATCGACTATAAGAGTGGAAATCAGGAGAAACAGAAACATGACTGAGTACGGTTTATCGAGATTGACACTCGGCGGGTTACTTATTGCACTGTCGTTGTCTGCATCCGGTGGAGCTGGTGACAAGCCAATTACATCCCCGTTGAGGCTTGAGCCGACAGAAATAGCCTATTCAGATATGAATACAGATATGCCCCCATGGCCAGAGGAAGACATTCTTTCGGGTGTGTCCGAGCATCGATACAAATATCTGTATTCGGGCGATATTGACGTGGCGATCTACGAAGCCGAACCTATGAAATTGAAAATTAAGGACTATGAGATTGATGAGTTTGTGACAGTCATCAGCGGAACACTCATCCTTACTGCTGAAGGCGGGTTGCCGCAGCAATTTGATGTTGGAGAGAGTGTGCTGGTGCCAAAAGGTTTCACCGGGACGTGGGAGATGAAGGGAAATTTTCGAGAAATGGTTGTGATCATGAATGAGACACGAGGAAGTCAACAATGACAAATTTTAACGATGAATACGTAATGACAATCGATGGCAAGTCGGTGAGCGCGAGCACCAGGTTCGAGGCGTACAACCCTGCAACAAAAGAGACGATTGCAAGTGTTCCGGATGCGAGTAAGGAACAGCTCGATGAAGCTGTCGCGTCCGCTCGCACAGCTTTCGCGACCTGGAGCACAGCTCCACTTGCGAAACGGCAGGCGGCTGTTGCTGCGATTGGCCAAGTCATCGCAGACAACGCCGAAGAACTAATGGCGCTATTGACGAAAGAGCAGGGCAAGCCACGGGCCGGCGCCGAGTGGGAAATCCTCGGATCCGCAGCCTGGTGCGCCGAAATTGCGAAACAATCTTTGCCTGACGAACAAGTAGAGGAGTCGGCCGACCGGCGCGTTATTACGCGCTTTTCACCATTAGGTGTCGTCGGTGGCATCACGCCGTGGAACTTCCCAATATTGCTCGCGATCTGGAAGATCGCGCCCGCATTGGTCACTGGCAATTGTATTGTGCTCAAGCCGTCGCCGTTCACGCCCTTATGCACGTTGAAGCTCGGCGAGCTTTGCCAGGGCGTCCTGCCACCGGGTGTGTTCAACGTCATTAGTGGCGGCGACGATCTCGGCAAGTGGATGACGGCACACCCGGGTATCGATAAAATCGCATTCACGGGTAGCACCGACACCGGTAAACACGTCATGCGTTCGGCCGCGGAAAATCTCAAGCGCCTGACGCTCGAACTGGGCGGGAATGACCCTGCGGTGGTGTTACCGGACGTCGATCCCGTAGCGTTAGCGCCTGAGTTATTCTGGGGTGCGTATCAGAACAATGCGCAATTCTGTAATTCGATCAAACGCATCTATATCCACGAGGATGTGTATGACGATGTTCGCGATGCGTTGGTCGACTTTGCCAAGGGAATGAAAGTGGGCAACGGTGCCGATGCCGATACTGCACTCGGACCGATTCAGAATCTGCCGCAGTACGAAAAAGTGAACGAGTATATGGATGACTGTGTAGAAAACGGATACACATTTGCACTCGGTGGTGAGGTCGACAAAAACGCCGAAGGCTGGTTTATCCCGATCACGCTAGTTGATAATCCGCCGGAGGACTCCCGCATCGTAACTGAGGAGCCATTCGGTCCTATTGTCCCATTGATGAAATGGTCTGACGAGGATGATGTCATTGCCAGGGCAAACGATACGCGGTATGGACTTGGCGCCTCGGTTTGGGGCAAGGATCTGGTGACCGTGGAACGCATCGGTAGCCAGTTGGAGGCCGGTACAGTGTGGTTGAACGAGATTCATCAATACTCACCCTATCAGGCATTCGGTGGGCATAAGGAATCCGGCATCGGCTGCGAGAACTCGCTGCATGGGCTGATGGAATACACTAATTGGCACACGATCACCCTGAACAAGAACTGGGGTCAGGGATCGGCGGAAAAGGCGGCATAACAATGAAAGATATTTCGAGTTTACTTTTCACTGCTGCAATTTTTTTTTGTAGCACCGCTTTGGCTGGCGACACGATGACAAACAAAAACATTGTTCAGGTGGATCCAGAACAGTTGGAGACCGTCGAATTGTCTGCCGTGACGGATTATCCTTTTATGAAGGTCATTTCTGGTGACAACCCAGTCGCAGGTGGTTTGACCAGTTTTCATTCGAGTGATGGAAAATTCGAAGTCGGTTTTTACCATGGCTCAGAGGTCACGTTACAAATAAATAATTGGCCTGTAGATGAGTTCATGTATTTTCTTGAGGGTCAGGTCGAGATTACCAATGAAGACGGTTCATCCAAAATCTATGGGCCCGGAGACGCGCTTGTGATGCCAAAGGGATTTAATGGTACCTGGAGACAACTCGGCCCGATCAAAAAGATCAATATTTCATATCCTGGTAATGATGTTTCCGAAGAGCAGGAGTAATCGATGACCGACCCACACACACTTGATGACAAAATAAACAAGACAGCTTTTTGGTCGGCCATCGTCCTGATCCTGGCGGGTGTTTCGTCGGTGTTTTTTCCACTCGATGCCCCGGCAGGCCCGTTCGCGGATCGGATGATCTGGTTCAGTGCCAACGTCGGCGCTTTTACCATGGGCTGGGTCGTGCAGATGATCGCAATGCTGACATTGACAGGTGTCTTTGCGGGCACCGCGTGGCAGGTCCGCGAGTCGAACCCGTTGAGCGCCTTCGTTGCCGGTACAGCGCTGCTGGTATCGGTCGTTGCCTTCATCATCGTCAAGTTCATTGCCATCTGGTCGATACCGCAGATGGTTGTGGCGTCGTCGACTGTATCGGCGAACGCTGCCGTTGCTGAACAGTTGTTCCAGTTGCTGAATCCCTCGCTACCGTTCTCACTCTTCCAATCCTTAGACTACCTGGGGTTCTGGATGTACGGGGTGTTCGGTCTGCTGGTTGCTCGACCGCTCTTTCGACTGTCTTTGAGCGCCAAGATCGCGGCCGTCACATTAGGCCTTTTTGGACTACTTTTTCACATCCTATTCGTGGGTGTGTTGACCGGCAGTGTGGTCACGGCCGATATTGGTTTGTACTTTGAATCGATAGGCGTTTTGTTGCTCGTTCCCGTCATCAGCATGGCGATTTACTTCCGCAAGGCGATGAAGGCCAAGGAGTGACGCCAGCTCAACGTGCACTGGAGCTGTTCGATTCACTCGAGCCAGTCGATATCGATTTCATGATCGGTACATGGCGCGGCGAGGGATATCCTACTGGTCACGCACAGGACGGATTGCTCGAAGCGTACCAGTGGTACGGAAAGGTGTTTGAATCGAGTGAAGACGTTCACCCGCTGTTGTTTTCGGATAGTCGTGGCGAGAAAGTCAGTGCAACAATGATTTACGATCAGTTGCCGATCAACGATGTGTTTCGGAAGCTGGATGGCGTTACCGTGCTCGGTGTTATGGACAACAAGATCGTGAAGGACCCGTTTTTCTTTAAGCTCACGAGGGAAAACAACAATTAGCCCGTGAGGCAGCAGAGTAATGCCCAGATGAAATACAATATTAAACGACGTGATTTTTTGAACGGCATGGCCATCGCTACCGGTACTGGCCTGTTGGCACCCGCCGAGCTCTTTGCGTGGACTGGCTCTGGCGAACTGCCCTCGCACTATCCGCCGACCTTGACCGGAATACGCGGGAACCACCCAGGCTCGTTTGAGGTCATGCACGGCCTTGCCTGGGGTGGGCAAAAACCTGCCGAGTATCGCAAACTGGACGAACACTACGACATGGTGGTTGTGGGCGCGGGAGTTAGCGGCCTTGCGGCTGCCAGGTTTTACCAGAAGCGGATGGGGCCTGATGCAAAAATCCTGTTGCTGGATAATCATGACGATTTCGGCGGACATGCCAAGCGCAACGAATTTCACCACGACGGACAAATGCTGCTGGGCATCGGTGGCGCAGTCAACCTGGACAATCCCAGTGGTTATGGTGCAATAGCCAAAGGTCTGCTCGAGGATCTCGGCATCGACCTCGAGGCCATGCGATCCAATATGGATGATTTCGGTTTCCTGGGCGCAACGGCCGATAGTGTGCTGGCACTTCCAGGCCCGGACGGGCACGTAAAAGTACGCGGTAAATGGATTCCATTGATGCTCGGTATTGGGGACTACGAAACCGCCGTCCGTGATCTGCCACTGCCAGCATCAGAACAGGACCTATTGATTGAGTTGCTTAGCGGGGACCGTGACTATCTCGAAGATCTTTCTCTGAGCGAAAAGTCCGACTACATTAATTCCGTTACCTACAAAGAATTCCTTACGACACGTGTCGGCCTCTCGAAAGATACTATTTCGATTTTTTATCCGTATGCCCAGCTAATGGTAGGACCGGCCGCGCCGAGAATCAGTGTAATGGAGGCATTTTTTCTGGGATGTCCTGGCATGCAGGGGATGGGCTGGCTTGGTGATATTGCGGTTAAGCTTATCGAAAGTCTTATGACCGGCTACGAGTCACTGTATTTTCCGGATGGCAATGCGACTTTCGCGAGGCTGCTGGTACATAAACTGATTCCAGCGGTCGCTCCGGACACTAAGGGCTTTGACGATATCGCGGCCAGTCGTTTTGACTATGGTGCGCTGGATCTCGAGCGTAACCCGGTCCGATTGCGACTCAACAGTACGGTCGTCGGCGTGCGAGAAACCGACGATGATGCTGTGCAGGTTGACTACGTCCAGGATGGCAACGCCGTTAGTGTGACGGGCGCTCATTGTGTGCTCGCCTGTTACAACGGGGCGATCCCCTATATCTGTCCGCAGTTGCCAGAAAGCCAGAAGGAAGCGCTTCGCTATGGCGTCAAGGTGCCGTTGGTGATGACCAATGTGCTGGTCAAAAATGGAGGCGCTTTTTCCAAACTTGGCGTGGGCCAGGTGAACTGCCCCGATGACCCATACGCCGTCGTAACGGTAGCGCCACCCACGACGACAGGAGGATACCAGCCACCGAGCGGACCGGATGAGCCATTGGTGATTTACATGCTCGGCGCCCCCAAGGTCGATCCTGCCGACGGTGAAACCAGCCGAGATTTGCTTCGACGGGCACGGCATCAAGTGTACGCGACCAGTTTTGATACCTATGAACAGGAGATCCGGGATCAACTCCAGGGACTGCTTGGTGAGCACGGCTTCAAACATGAGACCGACATCAAGGCTATTACCGTAAACCGCTGGCCGCACGGTTATTCCTATGAGTACCTGTCACTGGATGACCCGGCATGGGAGGAAGGACAAGCACCCCATGAAATCGGGCGAGCGCGGTTCGGCAGGATTTCGATTGCAAACTCGGATTCCGAAGGTCGCGCCTTACTGGATGCGGCAATCGATTCTGGGTGGCGCGCAGTTGCAGAACAATCCATGGGAAATTGAGTAGGGCACCACTGGCGGCAAACTGTGCATTCATGTTACCGGTTGCTACACCACCAAATGCAATCGTGTTCACGTCTGGCAAGATTAAGTGTTCTACACATGATAAGTGCGGGCATTTGGATTGACGTCATTGCCATCATAGTGTTATCCAGCATAACCCGTTACACCGGCTCAATTTTGCTCAGTTTCCACTAGAGTTCTGTCGTGGTACACGACTGCAGGGATACTGCTGTACTCAGACAGTGGCTATACCTACCAAAACAATTGCTTGAGCTCGGGTTGTGGGACAAATGCGGGGCAGGCTGCTGCCATACTCAGGCATGTAGTTCCATATACAGGTCAGATGGTTATCGTGAAACTCGCGGAGATTTGCGGGAGTTTTGCGTGTTTCGGTTGTGTTCCGTTGTGCGCGGTAAGGCAAATCGTGCAACGAGCGCCCCAACGACTTTTCTTTGATAGCAACAAGTTACGTTTCGTTGATCTAACTACGAACCGAGCGGTCGGGAGTTCGAATCTCTCCGGGCGCGCCAAATGACAAAGGGTCCCCATCGGGGGCCCTTTTTCTTTTTTAGGTAAGTGGCGAATATATAGGGTCTTGGGGAATATATTGGGCTAAACCCACAGGCAAACAAAATTTGAAGTCGAAGCTGCAGAAGCTAGCGGAGTAGCTTAACCCGATGGTTAGGAAAATCGCGATTACCGCGGCATCCTTCGTAGCCCTGGTCACGCTCGGCTATGTTTTGACAGTAGTTGGCGGAAAACCCATTGGCACTGATCTTTCCGTTATCGGTCAGGGTAAGCCGGTACTGGTTCTGGCGGATTAGAACTTTTCGCCGACGGGCGGAGACGCGCTAAATCAACTGCGCCAGGTTACATGTGCCCGGACCAATCTAACGGCCATGTGTCGAGTAGATCAGTGCGCTGCTCGTCATTCTTGGCGTTCAGCTGACGTCGATGTAGGTAACGATTTAAGGTATGCCGCAATAGCGGCGCGATCGGTTTGCGTGAGCTTCGTCATGTTTTCCTGGACGGCGACCATTGTTCCGCCAACAGTATCGAAGTCAGGTGTAAATCCCGATTCGAGGTAATAGGCGATGTCGCTGGCGGACCAATGGGATACGTTTTTCCCGGAGGGCGAAATATTGGGGATGTTTCCCTCTCCATCCAGATTGGGTGCGCCGGCAAGCCATCGTCTCGTGTCCATGCCGCCAAAACGATCCCGCGGCGTATGGCACTCTCCACAATGTCCTGCGCCTTCTACTAACATGCGTCCCGCCGCAATCTGGCTATCCGTATTGGCGTTTTCGATGACCGGATCGGCATCGAGATAGCGTCGTTTCCATAACCCGATTCCTCGGCGCACAGAATACGGAAACGCCAGATCGTGATCCTGGTGTCGGCCGGAGACAGGCGCCAGGGTACCCAGAAAGGCTTTCAAATCCATCACGTCAGAAGTCTTCATCCGAGCGTACGACGTGTACGGAAATGACGGGTAGTAGTGGCGGCCGTCTGGCGATATTCCGCGTTGCATTGCGTTGACGAACTCGAGCATTGACCATTCACCGATTCCATCTTCGGGATGTGTCGAGATATTGGGAACACGGAACAGGCCGAATGGCGTATCCAGTTCCATGCCGCCACCCAGCAGGAGCTTGTCATCACCTTTGGTTCGACGCCCTCCAACCGGAGTCGCGTGACAGGATGCACAGCCTGCCGCCCAAAAAAACCGTTCGCCCGCGATGGCGTCAGGTTCATGCGACGGAAGATCGCCAGCCCGAAGCGGGTTTGGACTGGTGACCCACATGGCAACCAGTACTAGCGCGATGAGGATCGCAGTGAGTAATTTAGTCTTCTTCAATCCGATAGTCTTCATGGCAGTTCTTGCAAGCTCCGAAAACCGGTCCGACAATTGGTTTGGCCTGACTCAGGGTTTGCGGATCGGCGTCGATGGCCGCAGCTGTCGCGTCTCGCCATTCCTGAATGGCCGCCGCGAAACCGTCCGGATCTTCCCAAATGGCCGGTGCGGCTTCACCGCCTTCGCTGCCCTCGGGCACCAGGTCGCCGAGTTTCTCGCCGGCTTCGGCAAATACAGTGAGTGACGCTTGCAACGTCGCTGAATCAAATTCGCTTTCCCCCTTGAGCATTGCGCCAACAGGTTTTGCTGCGTCGCGAACACCTTCCATCAGCTCCTCTCGGTCGGCGGCGATATTGTCAACGGCGCCGGCAGTCGAAGCGACGACTATCGCAAGTGTCCCGATGAGATTTCGAATGGATCTTTTGTTCAGCATGATTCGTTCTTCCTTATCAAGTGTTGTGTTTTACAGTGTGGACCGTGTTGGGTCCTGGACGCCCCAAGTATAGCCGCAACTTTGGACCGAATGGGAGCCAGGAACTGGACTTCCCACGATATTGATGACACGTCGGACCCTCAAAAGGAGGCCCTTTCACAGGTTCCACGCTGGGCGTTCACATGTGGCAAGGTTCGGGCGAAAAAACGCTTTCCAATGTCGTTTGGGAGGCTTCTGATTTTAATCCTAAGGAAAACGCATTTTACTTCGCCCGCGTTCTTAGAGAATCCGACGGCTCGGAAATGCCGTCCCAGTCCCACTCTGGAAAAAAACTCACCGATTGGTGGGCATATCGTGCGTTCTTTTCTGCTTTAGAGAGAAAGGACCTACGATCAATGAGGATTTGGCAATGGCACTCTCTATACGTAATTCGATAAAACAAGCTTTTGTTCAGACGATAGCTTTGCTTTTCCTGTTTTGGACTTTTTCTGCGCTTGCCGATCCGGTCGAGCGCCAGACCAATTTGCGCTTCAATACTACTGGCCAGAGTTTGTTCGCAAATACCGGGAACATTATCCAGACAGAGAATCTGCGCTTTGACATTTTGAATCAACAGGAAACGCAGCTGCAAAAAGGCCGTATCGTCAATTCGCAGGTGCCGCTCTCAGTGGGGACGCTGCAAGCGATCTGGCAACGAGCCCTCAATACCTGTCAATCCAAAAGCTACAGTACGCCTTTGGGCAACGTGTCACCCACGCTGAATGAATGCATAACCGGGAAAGTCTCTCGTAACTATTGCGTCGTTCCTGTTCAATTTGGGTGGAGTGGTTGCCCTGATGCTTTCGGCAATCGAAAGACGTTCAAAAAGACTATCACCGGCATCGGCGCGAAACCGACGCGAGCGGCTAATCGTCCCTATGACTTTGGCGCGATCGTTACGATGTCGTCCGATATACAGCTTGGCTTCGAAGGCTTCTACCGTTACGACCTGGGGAGCGTCGATGTCGAGTACAGCGCGCAAGCGAGCATAAATTTTGATAAAGATAATGCCAATGCTGGCGAGCTCGTGACGATAACAACAGGGTTTACCGATACGTCTCCCTATGTGATGACATCCCGTTATCCGTCGTTTGAGCTCGGGCTTGACATGTACGCCTTCGCGCGGATGGCCATTGATGCTCAATACGCGGGTGTCAATCAGTCGAACGGCGACCAGGTACGTACTGCTCGCGAACTCTATTCAATTGATACACGGGAAAACCCTGACTCCATCGATGGCTTCGTACCGTTTACTAACGGTACTGAGCAACTCTTCGGCGTACGTCTCGACACCTCGGGCTTTACCACCACGATTCTCGGGGTAGAAAACACGATCGCTGCTCGCTACGAATACAACATGACATACCCGTTCAGCGCGCCCGAGGTGCCGGCTAAGAAAGCACCCAAATTCAAAATGCCTCTGTCCTTCTCACTAGCTGACTTCGCGTTCTCGGTGCCACAGCTAAATACGCCAGCGCCTTTCGGCTTCAAATGCGGCGATTGTATTCCGGCGCGTAATGAAGTTATTGACGGTGCGCTGACCAACACCACCCCCGTCGGTCTGCGGCAACTGATAGGCGGCATAACGGACGGCAACGGTATCGTCTTGCCATTCGTCAACGAGGGTGATCAGGACATCGATCTCGTACGGATTGATGTTGATCTGGATGTGGTTACCGTTGCCGCAGGTGTCCCGTTGGGTGTTGTTATCCAGGACCCCATTGGTGTTTTGAGTGTGGAACTCAACTTGTTGGATCTTGACCTGGCGACGTTCCTGAGCGTCGACCAGACACTGCAGTTTCGACCAAAGCTTGAGCTTGAGCTGCGTTTCAGTACGCCGACCGAAGTACGAACCGGCTCGCAGACGGACTTCAGTACCGTAAGTGTGCTGGTCGTAGAGGTTGGAGAAACGCTTGAGTTTCGTCAGCCGGCGACGGCTGTGACCGTTACGTCGGTCTATACGATCAGAAATAACGAATTCTCCAACCTGACTCAGCTCAAAATCAGCAATGCCATTCAGGAGACAATCGGGCAGGTTAAACTTGGTGGCTATATCGGCGACAATCTCGCTGCTGTGCTGGGCGAAGACCCAAACTTTGCGCTGCTGCAGCTCACCCCGACGCTGTATGAACCGCAACCGGTCTGGAGTAGTGGAAGCACGCCATGGTCGCTAGGTGGGTTCTCCGATCAGCAGGGAGCGCCTGTCATGGTCGCAATTACCGGCTCAAGCGGCGGAACCGGGGGTACGGGCGGTACCGGCGGAACAGGAGGCAATAGCGGATCGGGTGGCGGCGGCGCATTCGGTTTTTCAGGACTTCTTGTTTTGTTCTGCCTCGGTCGACGGACGCGGCGGGTGCCGCGTGTTCGCATTTTCACGTGAACGATTCGGTCAACATTGCTGCGTTGCTCAAATCGTGGCAGAGCGGTGACTACAAGGCGCTCTAGCCCGACTCATTGATTCTGCCCAGCTGTTACCAGATATCGACAGTCGGCGAACTGGTGCGAAGAATTTAGGCCTCGTGTTTAAAGATATGCACGTCACGCTGCGGGTAGGGAATATTTATACCCGCCTTATCCAAAGCCTTTTTGACCCGTTCCGTGATCTCATGGGATGCAGGCGCATAGGTTGCCGACTCGACCCAGGGACGTACTGCCAGGTTGACAGAATTGTCTCCGAGCTCTGCGACAGTAACGGCTGGCGCGGGGTCATCCAAAACGTAATCGCTCTCTTTAATAGCGCTCATGATGACGTCGCGCGCCTTATCGATATCGTCGTTGTAACCAATACCGACCAGCAACTCCATGCGGCGTTTGTCAGCCTCGGTGTAGTTAATTATCTTGTCGGACATGATCTGACCGTTGGGAATAATGATCTTAGTCTTGTCCGGTAATCTCAATACCGTAGTAAAGACATCGACGACTTCGACGAAACCCTCGGTGCCCGCAACATTGACGAGGTCGCCGAGTTTGTAGGGCCGGAAGATGATCATTAGAACGCCCGCTGCAAAGTTTGCAAGCGACCCCTGCAAAGCGAGACCAATCGCAAGACCGGCGGCACCAATGACTGCAACTAGCGAAGCCGTTTGAATTCCGAGCGCGCTGATCGACGCAATAACGACAAACGTTAGCAGGACCGCATAGAGAATATTGCGCAGGAATTTGCGCAGCATGTTATCCATGCTGCCGCGCTTCATTACCCGATCAGCAATACTCGTAAGCAGCTTTGCGACCAGTCGACCGATTACGAATATTGCCAGCGCTTTCAGTGCCAGCAGCCCGTACTCAATGCCGAAGGCCTGAAACTTTGGCAACCATTCTTCGAAATTCAATGTATGTCTCCTTAAAATTTTTTTGTTCTGTATATGTTCGATTTTATCGGTCAATACGATCGAAATATTCTGTTTTATTTCATATTAATTATAGGGTCTAATTTAGCTTCAATCCACCCAGTTTTTTTCCCAACAAGGGAGCAAGCACAATGCTTAAACAACTAACACTAATACTAACCGCTTTGGCGGCAACAGTATCGGCCCCGGCTCTTGCCCAGGGCGAGCCTAAGTCGAATCAGTTCTGGTGGCCTGAACGAATTGATCTCAATCCGTTGCGCCAACACGGCGCTGAGTCCAACCCGATGGGCGAGGACTTTGACTACGCCGAGGCTTTCAAGAGTCTTGACCTGGATGCCGTAAAAACGGACATCGAGGCTGTATTGACCGACTCTCAAGATTGGTGGCCGGCAGACTTTGGCAACTACGGGCCATTTTTCATTCGTATGGCCTGGCACAGCGCGGGCACCTATCGCACGCTTGACGGCCGTGGCGGTGCAAGCGGCGGACAACAACGCTTCGAACCACTGAACAGCTGGCCGGACAACGCCAATCTCGACAAGGCGCGGCGATTACTCTGGCCGATCAAGCAAAAGTACGGTCGTAGCATTTCCTGGGCCGATCTAATGGTCCTGACGGGCAACGTATCGCTCGAATTCATGGGCTTCGAAACCCTCGGCTTTGCCGGCGGGCGCGAGGATGACTGGGAGGCCGACATGGTCTACTGGGGTCCCGAGAAAGAGTGGATGGCTGACGAGCGTTATGCAGGCGACAGGAAGCTCGAAAAGCCGCTCGCAGCGGTTCAAATGGGCCTTATTTACGTCAACCCGGAGGGCCCGAACGGTATCCCGGATCCGCTGCTAGCGGCACAGGATATTCGCGATACCTTTGGTCGTATGGCGATGAATGACGAAGAAGTAGTCGCTCTTATCGCCGGTGGCCATAGTTTCGGCAAGGCGCATGGCGCCAAGCCGCCGGCCGATTGTGTGGGCGTCGCACCGGCAGCTGCTGATATCGAGGAGCAGGGCTTCGGCTGGAAAAATAAGTGTGGCAGCGGCAACGGCGCGGATACGATTACCAGTGGCCTCGAAGGTGCATGGACTGTCACCCCTACAGCGTGGAGCATGAACTATCTGCAAAACCTGTTCTCCTTCGAGTGGGTGCAGACGAAAAGCCCTGCTGGGGCGATTCAGTGGGTTCCCGAGAACGCCGACGAACTCAAATTCGTACCGGATGCGTACGATCCGAAAAAGCGACACGCGCCGATCATGTTTACGACGGATCTCGCATTGAAAGCTGACCCGAGCTATCGGGAGATCGCTAGGCGTTTTCTCGATAACCCGAGAGAGTTTGACCTGGCCTTTGCCAAGGCCTGGTTCAAGCTGACGCATCGTGACATGGGCCCGAGTGCACGCTATCTAGGTGCCGACATTCCGACCGAGAAAATGCTTTGGCAGGACCCGATTCCCGCGGTCGACTACGAGTTGATCGACGCCGGTGACATCGCAGCGCTGAAGGCCGAGATTCTCGACTCTGGACTCTCGATCCCTGAACTGGTCCGGACTGCCTGGGCATCAGCGGCTTCCTTCCGCGGCACCGATGAGCGTGGTGGGGCGAACGGCGCACGTATCGCGTTGGCACCTCAGAAAGACTGGGACGCTAACAATCCGACGGAACTCGCGAAGGTATTGGAGACCCTCAAGGGCATCCAGCAGGACTTCAACAGCGAACAAGCGGGTGGCAAGAAAGTCTCGCTTG
>RCNB010001694.1_pt1 | contig 20887 bp, 22 predicted proteins | sample 2041321 | NCBI WGS metagenome assembly RCNB01 (sample SAMN09708232, study PRJNA481090) | Marine sediment metagenome, whole genome shotgun sequencing project. | reverse complement strand
CAATTAAATATGCCGGTATGGGATAATTATGCGCCCAATGAGTTGTTGTATCAGTACCACTAATCGTTTCGGACATTAACAAACCGTTTGAAGCAGTTTTATACTGTGAAGGATGTGTAACAAAAATATCGATCGAATCAACTTTATCTGTTAAATCTAGTTTACATGGCCACCATTCTTTGGCACCATAAGGTTCAGATAATGTTGAAATAATTGGCGTGCCAGCATGACTAGCTCTAACAAATGAACCAAAACCCGTATCTGTAGGAATACCGTTATAAGAAACCGTTAATGAATCTAAAACCCCAGTTTGTTGTATTACCGGTAATGTGATAATAAGTTCATCATCTCCATTTTGAGTATATGACAATGAACTACCTCTTTGTAAAACCTCCGTTACATTCATATTACTTGCCAAATCGAATGTTACGGTGGTTAAATCGCTATTCGCTATAAAATGTGATGTAACATCTCCACTAATAAAAAGTACTGCAGGATCAATATTCCATTCTAATCTATGGTATTTCAAATCATAATTAATCGTATTGGGATTTCTTTTAAAGTCAATTTTATTTTGTCCAGTACGTTTCTCTAATTTAATTATATCGTTTAAATTCTGATTTTTAGCAGTATACTCATCAGATTGGGAAAAACAAACCAAAGTAAATAAACTTAAAAAACTAAGGAAGATAGGTTTCATTGCAATTGGGGTTTTAGGTTTTTCAAATAAATATACGTTTTTTCTAGGGGTTGGGTGGAGGCAACTATAAATCTTTGATTCTAAAGTGTTAACACAGAATAATTAATTATAAAAGCTCTGAGTATTTTTTTTGAATATAAATGTTTCCATACCAGTGGTATTATTGTATCTATTTGAAAGTCTATATCACTAAACATTTATTTACTAGTAGTAATTATCTCTAAATATGATTTTTCTTCCGCAAGATTTAGATCAATATCATTGCTGATTAATAAATAGAACTGTTGGTTCTGTCATCACATCTGTTAAAATAGTGATTTATTATGAAGAAACGATTCTAAAACTACAACTCACTACACTAAATATGTAGTTCACTACATTCAATTTTCCAAAAAGTCATTAGTCGTATACATTTGTTCTATCAATCAAAAAAAGAACAGTTATGACCAAATCACTAATCAACAAAAAAAGAATTCTAAACGTCTTATTACTCGCATTACTAATTGCGTTGCCGACAAATTCATTTTCTCAAGATAATACTTCGATCTCAAACAATAATGGTAAGAGTAAAATCCATATTACCAATAATGGAAAAGATTTTAAAATAGAATATGAAGGCGATATTACATTATCTGATGATGACAAAGATATTATTGCTATATCTAATGGTGGATTCATTGAAATTGAACGCTCCTCTTTTGGCAGCAAAAGACGTATTGTAGTTGAATCCGACAGAAACGGAAAATTACTTAAAAAGTACTACGAGGGTCGTAAAGAGAAAGACTTTAATCCAGATGGAAAAAAATGGCTTGCCGAAGTTTTACAAGAAATTGTTAGAACCACTACAATTGGTGCCCAATCTCGTTTAAATCGTTTTTATAGCAAAGGTGGAGCTAATGCTGTGCTTGGTGAAATCGAGAGAATTGAAAGTGACTATGTGAAAGATACCTACTTTAAATTGTTGCTAGAAAAGAATTTAAGTAATGGTGATTTGGTTAACGTGATTAAGCGTGCTGGAGAAGAAATTGAATCTGATCACTATTTAGCAAGTATTCTTACTAGTAATCAGAAAGCCTTTTTATCAAGTGGTCAAACTATTTCAGCATATCTAGAAGCTGCAAAAAGTTTAGATTCTGATCATTATTTGACGAGCGTTTTAAAACAAGTGATAAATGATAAAGCAATTAATGACAACCAAATGGAAAGTTTCCTGGAGCTTTCAAAAAGTATAAAATCAGATCATTATGTGACAGAAGTTTTGATTGAGGTTATGAAGAATAGAGAATTGAATTCTCAAAATATTACTAAAATTATTTCATTATCAAAAGATATAGAATCAGATCATTACAAGGCAGAAGTCTTAACTAAAGTTATTAATAGCAAAGGAATGTCAAGCGATGCTTATGACGCCTTTATTGATACTTTAGATGATATTGATTCAGATCATTATGTTTCAGAAGTTATCCTTGAATTGCTTGATAATAAACTAGACGCTAGCACAGCTTCTTTAAGCAAGTTGTTAGATATGGTAAAAAGAAGTGTGCAATCGGATCATTATGCGTCTAGTATTTATAAAAAGATGAGTAAGCAAGATTTAACAGAAGATCAGTTAATCACTACACTTGAATCAATAAGCAGCTTACAATCTGGTCACTATAAGAGTGAAGCTTTGAAGTCATTCGCAAATAAAGTAAAAAGGTCATCTGAAAGTGTAAAATCTGCATATCGTACTGCCGCAAAATCAATTAATTCGGACACCTATTATAGCCAAGCTATGAAGGCAATTGACTAAGCAATAAGGACCAAGGTAATTGATTATACTTCTTTTTAATTTAAGTATAGATTGATTACCTTGGTTTTATGATTTTATTTAACCAACTAAATAACCCATTAGTGAAAACGCATGTGCTCATCACTGTCTTAGGTCTCTTTTTTGGACTATTGCTTTATAATTACTTTGGTGTTAGCATAAACCTTGAAGGTAAAACATATAGTACAATTGAACTTATACTAAGCGCTCTAAGTGGAGTATTATTAGCCTACATCATTTATTTTATTTCTGACAAACTAGATAATTTAATTCCGTGGAAACATCAATTGGCGAATAGGTTTATAAGTGGAATAATAGTTTTATTCTTTACCAGTTATGCTTTTATTTCCCTTCTAGTTTTTTCCTATAATAAACTTTCAAATCAAGCCGATATAAGGGGAGAATTAGATAACAATGATTTAATAAAACTAGGCATTATTTTATTTATTCTGATGCTTATTTATAATATCATATATTTTGCACTTTATTCCTACTATAGCTATTCTAAATTACAAATTGAAGCGGTAAGATTCGAGCGTGAACAATACGAGTTGCAGCTCAAAGCGTTAAAGTCCCAGTTGAGTTCTCACTTTTTATTTAATAATTTAAACACTATTTCATCATTAGCTTTTAAAGATGCTGATAAAGCTGAAATTTATATTAGAGGGCTTGCAAAAATATATAACTATACTCTTAATAGTTATCACACAAAGTTAGTGACCATACAAGAAGAGTTAGAGGTTGTTAAAGCATATTTATTGCTTTTAAGTACGCGGTTTGGCAAGGTTCTTAAATATTCAATTGATATTTCAGAATTAAACTTAAAGCATAAAATCCCACCATTGACATTACAAATGCTTGTTGAAAATGTAGTGAAACACAATCAAGCTTCAGAAGCTAACCCTTTAACCATTAATATTTTTGAGGAATTTGAAAACTTAGTCATAAGAAATAATATTACTGAAACTCCGAAAAAAGTAAGTTCTTATAATATTGGTTTGAATAATATAAACTCAAGGTTCAAACTACTTTATAATAAGGATATTTCTATTCTAGAAGATAATAACTACACAGTTAAAATTCCGATAATTATTAATGATGAATAGGCTTTTTATACATAATCCGTTGTTCAGGTTATTTAGTCCCATTTTTAGTGGTATTGTAGTTTACTTACTCATTTTACTCATTAATAATAACGTTGAGCAACTTCAGGAGCAATTTTTAGGGGAAGAATTATACGTTTGTATTGGCCTATCTTTTATTATTCAGGAGTTTTCACGCTTGTTACTTTGGATTTTTAATAAATTACCAGCTAGCCTCTCCGCTTTTCTAAAGCTGATAATACAAGTTGTTGCATCCATGTTACTTTGTACAGTTTTAGTGGTACTTTCAATTACTTTGTATTACAAAAATGTACTTGGCTTTTCTCCTAGTTCGAGTGAGTTATGGTTATTTAATAGTATTTTTTGCTGTATTACATTAATCTATGTGCTGTTACATATTAGCCATCAGTATTTGTATAAAGTGAATACCAAAAAACTTAATAATGAATACATCAGAAAACAGCTTGTTGAAGATGATTTCATGCAGTTTAAAAAAGGAATTAATCCAAGCTTGCTTTTTGAATGCTTTGAAGCCATCATCGTTTTAATTAGAAAGAATTCCGATGAGGTTGATGATTTGATTGATAATATGGCTATGGTATATCGCTATATCTTGTCAAGAAAAAGTAAACAACTTGTTTTAATTGATGAAGAATTAAATGCTTTAGATGAATTGGTACAACTGTTTAATTATCTGCCTTTTATAAATGTAAGTGTTGACAAAAAGATAGACTCAAGCTTCTTGATAGTTCCAGGTAGTTTACTGTCTTTGGTTGAAAATATTATTAGAAGTACCATTAGTAATTCAGACCTCCAATTAAACATTGATATTCTTGAAACAGAGAGTCAATTAAAATTAAGTTATACCAAAATTGACAGGATTGTTTCAGGATTTGAGCCTTCATCATTAACTGATATTGATGAACGCTATGCTATTTATAGTAAAGATGAATTGACTGTAGAAGATATTGATAATAAGCGTTTTATTAACATTCCAAAATTGATAACAAAAACTAATTCATGAATGTAGTAATCATTGAAGACGAACTTCCAGCATCTGAAAAGTTAGAACGCTATATTTTAAAATATGACGATAGTATTAATATCATTGCTAAACTGACAAGTGTTGCTGACTCTATTAATTGGTTGAAAGACTATGCGAGTTCTGTAGATATACTGTTTGTAGATGTTCAGCTAAGTGATGGCTTGAGTTTTGAAATATTCAATCAAATACAAGTACAAAAACCGATTATTTTTACAACTGCTTTTGATGAATTCGCCATCGATGCATTTAAACTTAATAGCATTGATTATATTTTAAAACCAATAACATTTACTGAAATATCAAAAGCACTTACTAAGTTTAAAAACTTTAAATCATTTCTTTCAAGTGATACTATACAAAATGCTTCCGAATCGTTTAGTGAAAAATCCTATAAAACTCGATTTCTAGTTCGATTGGGTAATCATATTCACTCTGTTAAAACAGAAGAGATCGCCTTGTTTTATGCTGAAGGAAGAACGGTGTTTTTAGTCACCAATCAAGGGAAAAGGTTTATTTTAGATTATAAATTGGAAGATTTAAACCAACTTCTTGACATAAGCAATTTCATGCGTGTAAATAGAACATTTATTGTAAACATGGATGCTATAAAAGACGTAATTGTCTATTCAAACAGCAGATTAAAGCTAATGCTTGATGTTTCAAAAGACAAAGTTATTATTGTGAGTAGAGATCGTATCTCAACATTTAAGAATTGGTTTGGTGGAAATTAGATTAATTCCAATTACATCTAGCAGTTCCCGTAGGCAGGTTTGTGATTTGTTATTTGATTTTTTTGTGATTTATTTAAACGTATACCGTTGCTCTGCTGTAGAAGAAGCTTTAAGTAACTCATTGAATATCCGTATCGTATTAAAGTCGCGTGTGATTGCTTCGGAAACAGCTACTCCAGAAATACCCGTATTTAATATGGCAGTTACGTCTTCTGTTGTGATGCCTCCAACACCAATAATGGGCGTACCGGTTTTTAATATATCTGTAATGGCAGTATAGCCGTTTATTCCTAAAACTGGAGGCATATTATCATTAGTTGCAATTGCTCTAAAAGGCCCTAAACTAATATAATTCACTTGTTTATCCAGTAGTGTTTCGCAATCTTGCAAGGTATTTGCTGTTCCGCCAATAATTTGCCAAGAGTATAGATACTTTCTAGCTATAGTAGGGCAGGGGTCAGTTTTTCCTAAATGTACACCATCCGCTTTAACTTCTTTTGCTATTTTATAATGATCGTTAATAATCAATCTGGTTTGAAATTGAGATGTGATTTCTCTAGCCTCATTTGCAAATTTTAAAAATTTCTTTTCTGACCTGCCTGCCGGACAGGCAGGAATGTTTTTTAAACGCAATTGCACTAATTCTGCACCAGATGTACAGGCCTTTTGAATGTTATCCAGATGCTCTTTTGGAGAGCTTCCCTGAGATATATAATGCAGTTTAGGTATCATCTTTTCTTTGTATTTATATTTTCTCTACTCACTACTCACTACTCACTTTCTTAGAGTATTCCATAAAATAGGATTCAAAGCGTTTTAATATTGGATGCATTTTTTCTGAGTATAGCACATACTGGCATTTTTGAATACTTTGAGTAATCGACATAATAGCCGCATATGGTACTTTTTGAACTAGAAACTCAGCGTCGTCAATACTAATTATCTTTAATTGAGAGGTACTTACTCCATTTAATAAGAACAACTTGTTCATTGATTTGGGTGTGGAAATAAGAATGTCAATACCCTCAAAGATTTCTGATTTTTGCACATCAACATGAAGCTGTTCATAGCCTACATAAACTCGTAACGAATTGTATTTAGTATATCTTAAAAAGGCATCGTATAACTCCATGGCTCTTTCCTTATTTTCTACAAGAACTAAGGCTCTTGGAGTATTTCCAACAGCCTCACATTTCAATTTTTGTAAGGTAGTAAGGATAAGCGTGGTCGTTTTTCCACTATCTTTCGGACCCGTGCAAAAGACATTGGCACCACTCTTTATTACAGGAATGCTCTTGCTCTGAAAAGGAGTAGGTGTTATTATTTCTAGAGACTCTAACACCTCTTGTATATCGGAATGTAATTTTTTAAAAGGCATAGGAATTAAAGAAATAATTGTTTGGCGCGGTGTTTATAATAATTAAGGCAAATATACTACCTGCAAACGAAACAATACCAATTAGCGAGTGAAATGAACCTTAAATAATTTGAATTGCATGTACTGAGCGCCAGCCCGACAGTGTCATTCTGGCGGGGAGTCGAAGTATAGTGTACTTAGGTGAAATAGAAAATAAAAGAATAGCCTTAGCTATGGTTTTATTTTATCTTGAAACCTGCCTGTCGTCAGGCAGGTATAATTGCAATAGACTTGTGCTCAACTTGATTGTGTAAGCGAATTGTTAGGCTTATTTTATTTGTTAATTGGTATAACTGGGAGAAGGTGCTTTTTCTATTTTAGAGCTATAGACAAGTTATCTAAATTGAGCTTTGCTCACCTTCTTAATAGCTTTCCAGAGGCGCTCGCGAATCTCTATTGAAGATTTGGATAAAAGCAGGACAGAATGGGTAAAAAAGGTCTGTTATATCTTCTTATTGAAATCGAGAATCCAAGATTTACATTCATGAGCTCCTAAATATCCAATAGGAGAGGAGCAAGTAAATACGCTTCCACCCCAATATAGGCGCTGTCTGTCGACGTTTTTTTAGAAAAGGAGGGTGGTGACAAAGTGGCAATGTGTATAGAATGATATTAGGCTTGCATTTTACGATTAATGGCATTATCTTTGCCTACCAATAAGTATTAATAATAAATTACATTACAATGAGTAAAGGAACAGTAAAATTTTTCAACGACGCTAAAGGTTTTGGATTCATCACTGAAGAAGGTGTTGATAAAGATCATTTTGTACACATTTCTGGATTAATCGATGAGATTAGAGAAGGTGACCAAGTTGAATTCGATTTACAAGAAGGAAACAAAGGACTAAACGCAGTAAACGTAAAAGTTCTATAAATATATATCCATATATTTTAGTAAGAGCCCATCTTAATAGATGGGCTCTTTTATTATATAATAGTTTGCTCTCCGCAAAGGTTGGTTGTCCTTAATTGATGGTATTAACATCGGTAAACATTGGTGTGGCAAATTTTTAAAAGACTATTTCCCTATTGATTGGTAGTGTGTAACTAATCAAGATTTGGATCACAATAAAAGCAATATTAGAAAAGTTTAAGCAATTTTATCCCGAACTTGCTTCGAGATAACTTGAGCTTTGCTCACCTTATTAGGAAAGAAATATGGCACACTATACCGTTTTAGATGATAGAGAGGTACAAACAATTTTGAACCACTATACTATAGAAACCGTATTGTCTCATAAAGTGTTAAGTGGAGGATCAGAGAATACCAACTATTTGGTAAACACGCAAACCCAAGCTTTTGTATTAACAATTTGCGAGCAGAAAACAGCAGAAGAAGCAAAAGATTTAGCTTGTCTATTAGAGTATCTACATCATAATAATTTTGCCACATCAAAGATTCAAAAAACAAAAGACAAAGCGTTTATAGTAGTTTGGAATGATAAACCTATTATGCTGAAACAATTTATTGAAGGTCATATAATTCAAAATTTTCCTGATAATCTGCTGGTTTATTTAGGAAAAGAGTTGGCAAAATTACATCAAGTAAAAGCACCAAGTTATGTTCCGCAAACTTTAAACTATGGGAATATAAATCGTTTTGATGACGTCCAAGACTATGCGCCCGGTTCCTCTTTCGATAAATGGATAAAAAACACAAAGCACTATATCGAAAATTATATAAATCCAGACTTACCGAAGGCGTTGATACATAGTGATGTTTTTAATAGTAATATAATTGTCGATAAGGATCAAGAGCTAGCAACAATTATGGATTTTGAAGAAGCTTGTTATTATTATCGAGTATTCGATATTGGGATGATGGTTGTAGGCACTTGTATTGACCAAGAAACCATCAATCTAAACAAATTAGCATGTTTACTTAAGGGTTATCAAAAAGAAATCACTCTTTTAGATATTGAAAAAAAGGCTCTAAAGGCATTTACAGTTTATGCGGCTACCACTACTGCTTTCTGGAGACATCATAATTTTAATTATGTAAATATCATTCCTGAGAAGAAGGATCATTATTTAGAAATGAAACATTTGGCTGATGCTGTAATGAGTCTTTCAGATAGTTGCTTTATTGATTGAAATTATACTAAATCCTATGTCCGTCTACAAACGATCAAATCTATTCTAAAGCTCTCCTGTTTATTTTTTAAAAACATAAATTTTATATCTTTACTTTGAAAACATCAAAACCTTCAATGCGTATCTATTCTAACGGTCCTAACAAGATATATAAGCGTATTTTTACAGTACTCTTTTATTTTGGTTTTGGATCTTTCATTCATGCTCAGGAGGCTACACAAGATTCTGTTCAAAAATCGAAAGTGGAAGTTGAATATACCAAGAAAGGTTTTCAATTTAAGACTTCCGATAACAAGTATGCATTACAAATACAATCTCGTTTACAATTCAGGTTTGCCACACCGGGGGATCAGGACCCTCTGAGTTTCGATGATGTCTATGATGAAAGCACTTCAGTATTTAAGATTAACAGAGCCCGTCTAAAGGTAGGTGGGCATGCGTTTCAGCCTTATTTAAAATATTATTTCGAATACGAGCTCTCACAAGGGAATCTTTTAGATTTTCGGGTGATGTTCACCAAATGGAAAGGCTTCAATATAAAAGTAGGGCAATGGAAGACCTATTACAACAGAGAGCGCGTTATATCCTCAGGCAAGCAACAAATGGTAGATCGCTCCATAATCACAAGACCATTTACTCTAGACCGACAGCAAGGAGTTTCCTTTTACGGTCGCTTGTTTGAAACCACGCTAGCCGATTTAACCTACCACGTATCAGTATTAACTGGCACCGGGCGCGGGGCTAATACCAATGATAATAGTGATTTGATGTATGTTGGGCGGCTTCAATGGAACTTTTTGGGTAGGGAAGTCTCCATGTCTGGCTCGGATCTAGATTTCACCCAAAAACCGACAGCGCTTATTGCTATTGCTGCTGTGACGAACAGAAGTCCATACACGCGATTTTCACAAGCGGGCGGAGGGCAGTTAGAAGGATTTGAAGAAGGAATAGCAGGTCAGTACCAAGTACAACAAGGCTTATTCGAAACGGCATTTAAATATAAAGGCTTTTCCTGGCAGAGCGAATTACATACCAAACAGATCAATGATCGGGTGAATTTAACCAAAACTACCCTAACCGGAAGTTATTATCAGGCCGGGTACTTTTTTGTAAACGCGTTCGATTTTGTTCCTAAAGCCTTGGAAGTTGCAGCCCGATATTCAAGATATCGGCCAAATATAGATGTACCGAAGAATTTGGAGCAGGAATACGGTTTGGGTTTTAATTGGTTTTTTAAGGGACATCGGAACAAGCTCACAACGGAATTTACCTATTTTGAATTTGAAAGCACGCAAGAAGAGCTAGCGAATGGTTTACGTTTTAGAGTTCAGTGGGATATATCTTTTTAATTATTGCAACGACAATAATCCTTTTAAAAGAATGCAGCGTTTGTAATTGCTAGGAAGTATAAAATATTAATAACGGGCTTGCCACTGAATTCAAAATATGGTTCCAAGCCTTCTTTAATTTAAGTAATTTTGGAAAGAGAATTAAAACGAAATAACTATGAAAAGATTAGCCATTTTATTTTGCATTGCAATGATAACTTTTACAGCTTGTAATCAGCCAGATAGAAAAACTGAAACGGCTGACACTTTAGCTTCTGTAGACCCCTTACCGTCCTGGAAAAATGGATTAACCAAATCGGCAATTATTCAATTTGTGGATGACGTAACGACAGAAGGGAGTGCTTCTTATGTTGAGCCAAAAGAACGAATTGCAACTTTTGATCAAGATGGTACTTTGTGGTGTGAACAGCCTGTAGCCCAATTAGAATTCGTTTCCTCTCAAATCAAGAAAATGGCCTCTTCGCATCCCGAATGGAAAGACGAACAGCCTTATAAATCAATTATAGAAGGTGATCATGATTATTTAATAAACGACTATTTAAATAATCATGGGAAGGAGTTAATGAAACTAATTGTAACCACACATAGTGGAATGACATTGGAGAAATTTAATTCTGATGTACAAGAATTTATGAATTCCTCGATACACCCTACCTACAACAAGAAATACACTGAAACAGTTTATCAACCAATGATAGAACTATTAGAATACCTTCAGAATAACGATTTCAAAACTTATATATGCTCGGGTGGGGGAAATGATTTCATGCGAGTGTTTGCTGAAGAAACTTATGGTATTGTTCCAGAAAATGTCATTGGAACATTTGCAATGAACACTTTTGAACAAGTAGATGGTTCATGGCATATTATAAAAGGCACGGATAACTTCTTTATGAATGATGCCCTTACAAAACCAGCAGCTATAGAACAACGAATTGGTCGAATTCCAATCTTTGTAGCAGGAAACGTTCGCAGCGGTGGTGATATAGGGCAACTTACTTATGGTAATACAAATAAATTACCAAATTTTCAATTGCTTGTTAATCACGATGATGAAATTCGAGAATTTGCCTATTCAGAAAAAGATAGTGCTTCTTTAAAAGCTGCGGAGAATGGTAAATGGAATGTTGTAAGTATGAAGAATGATTGGTTGACAATCTTCTCTTTTGATTAGCGTTGTCTATTAAAATAACACCTATTTTTGTTCTTGAGATAATTGAAAGGATAGAATAATAAAAAACATAATTGGTGCAAGTTGTTTTGAGTAATATCAAAGCTATTACACCGGATAAGAAAGACGCGTGGGAAGAGCCTAATATTGGATTTGTAAGTGTTTGGCTGAAATAAATTGATTTAAAAGAAAGTATATGAGAACCATTATAAAAATTGGAACTGGCGTTTTACTAGCCCTTCTGTTGTTAAACTTGTCAGAAGCAAATGCACAAAGTGGAATACAGTTCCCTAAAGAAGATTCGACAACAGTCAAAAAAGTTTGGCCATATGTACTGCCTATTTGGGGACAAAAAGTTGCAGATAGAAATATTGATTTACAACTGCCTTTCGGTTTTAATGTAAATTATGTATACAATCAAATGTCATTAGAATTAACCGAGTTTAGTATGAATTTTTTTGATGGCGAAAATTTGGATGATATTATAAATCCCGAAACTTTAAATTTCACAGAAACTGTTGCAACTACAAATGGAATAAATTTGAGAGCTGATGCTTGGGTATTACCCTTTTTGAATGTGTATGGTATTTATTCAAAAAATGAGGGTTCTACAAAAGTATCATTTCAACCGCAGGTTGTAGAAAATAATTTAGGGCCAAATGGAAACCTAAAAACAATAACAACTTTTGAAGAACCGATTGATGTACCAGCAGTTAAATTTAAGGCCAATTCTTTCGGAATAGGTTCTACTGCTGTTTACGGCTGGGATAATTATTTTGTAAGTGTAGATGGAAATCTAACATGGACTACATCAGATCTATTGGAAGATACAGTTACATTTTTTGTCGGCTCAGCGCGTATAGGACGTAGAGTTACATTTGGAAACAATATGAAACTGGCTGTGTATATTGGTGCTATGTATCGTGACTTTGTAAACAAAGAAAGCAGTACAGGGTCATTAGGAGTACCAGAACTAGACGCAGCAATAACAAAGGTAATCGATGGTTTTACAGAGATAAATAATGAACAGATAGAGTTGTGGGAAAGTTTGCCTAATGCAACACCCGGGAAACAAGAAAAATTAGACGAATTATATGCAAGAGATCAAAGACTTATTTCTGCAAAAGATAGAGTAGAAAACTCTAATGCAATAAACTATAGAATAAATAAGGAGATACTTAATAATTGGAGTACTCAGATTGGATTTAATTTTGAGCTAACCAGTCATTGGATGTATAGAGCTGAATTAGGATATCGTGCTGGTCAAAAGTTTTTTATGACAGGGCTACAGTATAGGTTTGGTCTTTAAAACTTAAATAGCTTTCTGAAAGTGTTTCGGAAATATGTGCGATTAAGAACCTTAGAACAAGAATACGGAAAAAGCCAAATGCGAACTTTTTTAAAGTATGCGTTGGATCATTATCTAAGAGGACGAAAAAATGAAAGTATTGGAGAAGATCCATTAATGTTTATTGATGGTCAATCTTATATCCGTTATTCTAAAGGGTCATTGGTTTTTTATGCCCTGAGTGATTATATAGGGGAAGAAAACTTGAATAGTGCATTACAAAAGTTAGTAGTAAAGAATAAGTTTCAAGACCCTCCTTATACCACTTCAATAGAATTGGCTGATTATATAAAGGAAGTTACGCAAAAGGGGCGAAAAATTTTAGTGATGACACCATCCAATCTCTAACGTATCAAAATACTTCTGGAGGACAGATAAGTTCGCTTGCATTAGCCGATTATATTGATATAGGTATTTTTGGAGAGGAAGAAGTTGATGGCGAAAAGAAGGTTGTTGAATTGTATTTACAAAAACACAAAATAACTGCGATAAACAACGAGATTACCATTATTGTAAATCAGAAACCAACTGAAGTAGGAGTAGACCCCTATAATAAGTTAATTGATACCGATTCTGATAATAATAGAATGGATATTAAATAAGACTCATAGCACCTTTTGTTTTTGCATCATTAAATTTTAGCCGCTAATCTACACGCTTGATTTATAGCGAGTTTTGCATCCAATTCAGCAGCAACATCCGCGCCTCCAACGACATGCGCTTTTATACCTGCTGCTTCTAATGGCTCTAATAATTCTTTAAGCGGTAATTGACCTGCACAAATAATAATATTATCTACTGCCAACACCTTTTGCTCTTCATTTTGAACATAATGTAAGCCTTCGTCATCAATTTTTGAGTACTGTATATTGTTGATAAACTGAACTTTTTTCTTTTTCAATTCAATGTAGAACGATGAATCCAACCCGTAGTTTTACCTAAGTTACCACCAAATTTACCTTTGCTTCGCTTGAACATAAAAATCTCTCTAGGTGATGGATGAACTTCTGCGGTTACACCTTCAATTCCACTTTTTGCCTTCATTGTTTTATCAATTCCCCATTCTTTTAACCAAGCGTCAATGTTTAAGGAGGTGCTTTCACCTTCATGTGTTAAATATTCTGAAACATCAAAGCCAATTCCTCCAGCTCCAATCACTGCAACACGTTTGCCAACAGGCTTTTTGAACTTTAAAACATCAATGTAGTCCAGCACTTTAGGATGATCAATACCTTCAATTTTCAGGGCTCTTGGTTTGATTCCTGTCGCTAGTATGACCTCGTCAAAATTGCCATTTTTTAAATCTTCAGGAGTTACTCGCGTATTTAATTTTACAGTTACATGATGTAATTCTATTTGCTTATTAAAATAACGAATGGTTTCGTAAAATTCTTCTTTCCCCGGAATTTTCTTCGCCATGTTGAATTGTCCTCCTGTTTCTTTTTCAGAATCAAAAAGTGTGACATCATGTCCTCGTTGCGCTGCAATGGTTGACGCAGCTAAACCAGCAGGACCTGCACCTACAACAGCAATTTTTTTCTTTTTTTCTGTCGGAAGATAATTTAGTTCCGTTTCATGACACGCTCTTGGATTTACCAAGCAACTTGCTACTTTTCGTGCAAAAACGTGGTCTAAACACGCCTGATTACAACCAATACATGTGTTTATTTCGTCCGATTTATTTGCTTCTGCTTTATTTACCCATTCTGAATCCGCCAAAAATGGTCGTGCCATCGAAATCATATCTGCGTGACCTTCTGCCAATACTTTTTCAGCTGTTTCTGGCATATTTATCCTATTTGAAGTCACTAACGGAATCGAAAGTTCTTCTTTCATTTTTTTAGTAACCCAAGTAAATGCAGCTCTTGGGACTGATGTTGCAATGGTAGGTATCCGTGCTTCGTGCCAACCAATTCCTGTATTTATAATTGTGGCTCCAACTTTTTCAATTTCTTTACCTAAAGCTACTACTTCTTGCCAAGTACTTCCATTTTCCACTAAATCTAACATTGATAAACGATAGATTATGATAAACTCCTTTCCAACCGTTTCACGAGTTTGCTTTACTAATGCTATGGGTAAACGCATTCGATTTTCATAGCTTCCTCCATAATTGTCGGTACGCTTATTTGTTTTTTCTGAAATAAATTGATTGATTAAATACCCTTCCGAACCCATAATTTCTACACCATCATAGCCTGCTAATTTTGCTAGTTTAGCAGAATTTACAAAATCACGAATTGTACGTTTGATGCCTGATTGTTTTAGTTTAAATGGTTTAAAAGGACTAATAGGTGATTTTATGGCAGAAGGTGCAACTGCAAATGGATGATATCCGTAACGTCCTGCGTGTAAAATTTGCATACATATTTTACCACCTTCTTTATGCACTGCATCTGTAATTACTTTATGGTGTTTTGCGTGTTTTTTTGTGCTCATTCGTGCCGAAAAAGGGCCTGTCCAACCTTGTACATTAGGTGCAATTCCACCAGAAACAATTAGGCCAACGCCACCTTTTGCACGTTCTGCATAATAGGCAGCTATTTTTTTAAAGCCATTTTTCTCCTCTTCCAATCCTGTATGCATTGAACCCATTAAAATTCGGTTTTTAAGAGTTGTAAATCCTAAATCTAATGGTTCGAAAATATGTTTATACTGTGTCATTTTTCTTTACGTTTTAATCACATTTACTATGCGCGCATAACAATTGTAAGGTACGTTTTTATTTAGAATGGTAAAAGGTAAAAAGTGGTGATTTTTTTGAGTTTTGAGTGTCGTTTTTTTGCCGTTGTTTAACCAATTACATTTTTAAAATTAGCCATAAGAAATTTGATATAAAGCTATATTTCAAAGCTTTATAAATTCTAGTCTTAGGTCTTATGTCTTAGTCGGACACGACTAATTTTAAACTAAAGAGTTCAAGAAGCTTGAATATTCCACAAGACATGGAGATACAAACTCTTCTAAATAAAATTTAAAATATAAAAAGTGTGATTTTTTTAAAAGTATGCGAATAATAAGTAAACACTAACTAATCATACAATGGCAGTAAGAAAGATTATCGGGATTACATTTTCAATAATAGCAATTCTATTCAGTATTCTTTTCGTAATAAATTCAGGTATAAATCTTGATTTTAAAGAATACTTTGATTTCTCATTTAAGAGCTATTTCAGCTTAGAATATTTAAGACAAATTACGCCTCTAATTCTTTGCTTGATCCTTTTATATGGAGGCGTTCTTTTAATAATAAAACCTTCTAAATCCAATCCAGTTTTGGCTCTTTTTGGATTCACTGTACTTGAAGAAATACTGTTTGATTGGTTTAACATATTTGCAATTGATTTTCCAGTAGTTGTTGTCACTTTATTTTTTTGTTGTGCCTTATTATCTCTATGGATTGCCTATTCAAATACAATTAATCTAAAACGTCTATCCCTTAAAGAAGGGGTGTCTAGCCTAATTCTAGGAACATTAATTAACACATTCTCGTATTACTTTTAATGACTTTAGGCACTGCCTCGGGCGCAGTGGACACATTCGTACTTAGGAGCTTGGAAGTTGGAAGTAAGGGGCTGGAAGCAGGTAGCTGGAAGTTAAAAGTTGGATTTTAAAAGTTGAAAAATAAAATATTGAAAATAGGAGCCTGATCCGAAACCCAAAACAAGAAGCTGCCGGCAAGCAGGTCGAACAATCCAACAATCCAACAGTCCAAGAATCCAAAACCTAGGAGATAGATGTTAGATGTGAGAAAAAAGAAGAATGAAAAGTGTGATTTATTTCAAGTCTTGCGTATAATATATAAAACGACTCAAACTATGAAAACAATATTCTTAAATACCATTCTATTAGCTCTTCTTCTAACCGGTCATTCTGTTAGATCGCAAGGTGAATCAAATCAGTTTCAGAAGACCCAAAATGAAATTATTAACCTGATCAACTTACCTGACCCTGCGTTTAGTCCAAATGTTATACAAGAACCTATGAGCCCAGAAGCAATTGCTGATTTAGGATTTGAGCAGATATATAAAAATGTACCTCAAAAGTTCACTATGAGAGACGGAAAGCAATTATTTTCGTATAAATATGAAAGTGAAAGTGAAACAACAATCATTTTACTTCACGGTGTCCTTTCAGGTGCTTATATGATGAATAGAACAGCTGGATTGCTAAGGGAAGCTTCAAATAGCCAAGTTGTTTCTTTAGATTTTAGAGGTCATGGTCAATCAGAAGGCGCTCCAGGAGATGTAGATTATATCAATCAATATGTGGATGATTTAGAAGATGTCGTTCTGGCTTTAAAAGAAGAAAAACCTAATCAAAAAATAATCCTTGCTGGTCACTCAATGGGAGGCGGTATAATTTTGCGATATGCTATGGAAAAAAACGCTCCGAAAATTGAAGGTTATGTTTTGTTTGCACCGCATTTAGGTGTGAATTCTCCAACTATGAAGGAAGAAGATATAACAACAGATGAGGCGGCATTTATTAAACTACATATAAATAGAATTATTGGTTTAAAAATGATGAATGCTATAGGAGAGACTAAATACAATAACCTTCCTGTATTGTTTTTTAATCTTCCTCAAACTATGCCAGTAACCAAGTATAGCTACCGTGCCAACGAAAGTATGTCGCCATTAGATTACAAAGAAGGCCTAAGCGCCATAGACCAGCCATTACTTGTTATTGTTGGGACTGAAGATGAAGCATTTGATTCCAGTAAGTTTAATTCAGCAGTAACACAAAATAGCAAAGGGGAGGTTTTTCTTATAGAAAATGAGACTCATAATGGAGTACGACATAATAAGAAATCAATGGATGTAGTTTCACAATGGGTAAAAAGTCATAAATTACAATAGTGTAATACCAAATTAATGGAGTCAACCAAAAAAGAAATATTCATAAAGACTATAGATGAACACAAAAGGATCATCTATAAAATAGTGAATTCATATTGTCCAAATAGAGATGATAGAAAAGACTTGGAACAAGAGATCATTATTCAGTTATGGAACTCATTCGATAAATATGATGATACGTATAAGTATTCTACTTGGATGTATCGTATTGCGCTAAATGTTGCTATTTCATTTTATAGAAAAGAACGAAAATGGTCTGCTAAAAATCACTTTTACAATGAAGAATCTATTTTCAGAATAGAGGAAGAAGAGAATGAAGATCCAACAGAGCTAGACTATCATTTAAAATTACTACAAGAATTCATTCATAGTTTAAATGAACTGAACAAAGCATTAATGCTCTTGTATTTAGAGGAAAAAAGCTATGAAGAAATTGCAGAAATACTAGGTATTACAAAAACCAATGTAGCAACAAAAATTAGCAGAATAAAAGTAAAATTAAAAAACAAATTTGAAAATATATAAGAAGATGGAAGCAAGTGAATTAAAAAAAATATTAGCAGCTTACGACACTAAGTTAGACAATAAACTAAGTTTAAATCTAACGTCTTTAGAAAACATGAATTTAAGTAAATCTAAAAAAAATATTCATATAATTCTGATTTACAGGGTAATTGAAGTAATTTGTTTTAGTTTTTTAGCACTTTACTTAGGCTCATTTATAGCGACAAATTGGGAACATACACATTTAGCAATAAGCGGAATTATTGTTGATATTTTTACAATAATCGCGTTAATAGGTAGTATTGGCCAGATCGTATTATTACAACAAATTGATTTTTCTAAACCGATTGTGAAGATTAGAAAAAAGATAGAATTAGTTAACTCACATGGGTTGCTATTTCTAAAATTAATTTTTCTTTCGGCGCCTGTTTGGTGGGCATATGCGATTGTAGCGATTAATATTTTTCTTGGTTTTGATTTATATGTTCACTTGGATCCAGATTTTGTAGTCAGATACCTAATCATTAACTTCCTTTTAATTCTTCCGCTAGGTTGGTTTTTGAATAAATTATCATATAAAAACCTACATATAAAATGGGTAAGAAAAACGATAGGGTTTTTTACAGGAACAAAAACGATGAAAGCCTTAGGTTTTTTAAATGATATTGAGGTGTTTGAAAATTAATTTTAAGCTAGAAAGATGATCAAGTTAGCGATTTTATATACGCACATGGAACACAAGGTGATTAAAAAATGACGTATCTTTAGGCTTCATTTTTTAAACTAAAATTCCATTAAATCTATGAAGTTACTCCCACTTATTTCCTGCCTGCTCGTCTTACTATTCTCTAGTTGCAATGAGATCGATCCTAAAGGCGAAAAAGAAGTGCGTGACTTTGTAAAACAATGGAACGAAACCCATACACAACTAAAGGAATCCTACCTAGGACGTAACTATATGGATGTAGTAACCTATTACGGAAAAGAGCGTACCAGAACACAAGTGATGCAAGATAAGAATTTGCTGTTTGAACAATTTCCAGATTATACACAGCGTATTTTGAATGACGAACTCGTGATCACGAAGGAGGCGGGAAGCTATTTAGTGACTTTTACCAAACGAGTAAACTACAACGGAATAGAAGCAGATTACACCTCGTATCTTTCAGTGATCTACAAAAATCGTGCTTTTAAAATACTCCGTGAAGGCGTTGCTGAAAATGCTAATGATCTTGATGCTCCCATTTTTCCGCAGGCTCGTGAAAATGATGTAGTTATCACTAAAAACAGACGACTGTATGGCGATTTTAATGGCGACGGTTTATCAGACTATGCCTTTGTAATCTCTCCAGAAATACGCTCCGATTCAAAAACGGATCCCAAAAGCAGCGATACGGTGCAATGCAAAGGAGGATGTAACAGCGTGATCACCTTTAATAATAAGGACATAGAAGCCATCACGATAAAAGGTGCTTACCGATCACAATTAGAAAATCTTAAAGACCTTAATAGCGACAGCGCAGATGAGATTGGTTTTTGGGATATAAAACCCACTACCAAGAGCCTCTATGTTTTTAATGCAGCCAACGGTACTTTACTTTGCGAGCCTGTTGTAATTAACACCACCGTCCATAAAAATCTCAGCCTTATTGACGTTTTCAAAAAAACGGGCCCCAATAAAATTACAGTAACACGAAGTGCACAAGTAAATGGGAACTGGGTCTTGAAGAGCGAAGTTATTGCGTTAGACTAAGCGGATATTTTATTCCTATGTAAAAGCGGGACAGAGGATAGGGCAAATTATGAAGATAATGAGTTACAATTTAATTTTTTAAATGAATTTGCCATACTTTCGGCACTGACAATAATATCAGTCTTGATAAAAGTACTAACATCATTCGGTCCATGAAAACAATTATAGTAGAGGGTGGGGCCATGCGAGGTGTTTTTCCTGCAGGTGTTTTAAAATCGTTTGCCGATCATAATTTTAATGATTTTCAGCTATACATAGGTGTATCTTCGGGTGCCTGCAATCTGACGTCTTATTTGTCTGGCAATCAAGAACGAAATTATGCTGCCTATGTTGAGCTAATGTCTCAAAAACGCTTTATCTCTTGGCGAAGTTTTTTATCAGGTAAAGACTTAATGGATCTCGATTGGTTGTGGGAAAAATTAGACGATAAATATCCTATAAACGAACAGTTAATTAATCAAGGACACAAGGAATTCATAGCAGTGGCAACTAATGTTGACACTGGGCTTCCCGCTTATTTGAAACCAGGTCCGGAAGACATTCATAAGGTATTATTAGCTTCAAGTGGCATACCGATCGTTTATCGGAATTTTACAAAAATATTTGAAAAAAGATTTACGGATGGAGTGGTCTCAGATCCTTTGCCTATCCAATACGCGATTGATAGAGGGGCCAAGGAAATTTTATTATTGAGAACTCGACCAGCCGATTACCGCAGCAACAATAACTTGATGAGTCGCATATGGACCGTGTTATTGATGAAGTATCCGAAACTTCGAATATCCTTTGATAATCACAACAAAATGTACAATGATTCTGTCGAAGTCATTAATAATCCTCCCCAAGGAATAATTGTTCGTCAAATATGTCCACCGGAAACAATGAAAACAGAAAGGATGTCACAAGACGTGCAAAGTTTGATAGACGACTACCACCTTGGCTACAATTTTGGACTGAAATTCATCGATGAACAAACTTGAGTTGGAAGAGTGATTAGT
>RCNB010000766.1_pt1 | contig 20895 bp, 16 predicted proteins | sample 2041321 | NCBI WGS metagenome assembly RCNB01 (sample SAMN09708232, study PRJNA481090) | Marine sediment metagenome, whole genome shotgun sequencing project. | reverse complement strand
CTTTATGACATCAAAAGAGGTTTGAATTCTTTAGAAAAAGCACTCGAACAAATTGTTGAAAAGGCAACAATAGCTCTTGAAGAGGGCTATAATATTATCATACTAAGCGATCGAGGTGCAGACAAGATTAACGGACCTATTCCAGCACTTTTAGCTTGTTCTTTCTTGCATCATTCCATGAATAATGTTAAAAAGCGATCCAAATTTGGCATCATCATAGAATCTGCTGAGCCACGTGAGCCTCATCATTTTGCAACCCTTTTCGGATATGGCGCCAGTGCCATCAATCCGTATATGGTAAATGAAATTATCAGAGAAAAAGTTAATTCAGGAGTCATTTCAGGAATAGATGCTGAAGAAGCAGTTCAAAATTTCAACAAAGCCATTGGGAAAGGAATTCTAAAAATCATGAATAAGATTGGAATTTCAACATTGCATTCTTACAGAGCGTCTCAAATTTTCGAAATTCTTGGGCTGAATACTAAATTTACGAATAAATATTTTCCTAATACGCCGTCAAGAATTGAGGGAATTGGACTGTATGAAATCGAAAGAGAAATTTCCAAAAGACATAAAAATGCCTTTTTCAATACGAAAATAGATCAAAACCTAAAACTTGATATTGGTGGAGACTACCGATGGAGAAGAAACGGTGAAAAACACATGTTTAACCCAACCACCGTATCGAAACTTCAACAGGCCGTTCGGACCAATAACACAGAGAGCTACGCCGAATATTCAAAAATTATTAATGAGCAAAGTGAAAGTCTGATGACCCTTAGAGGATTATTTGAATTTCACAATCTAGATCCGATTCCAGTGGAAGAGGTCGAACCTTGGACAGAAATTGTCAAGCGCTTTAAAACGGGTGCTATGTCATATGGTTCAATTAGTAGTGAAGCACATGAGAATCTTGCAATTGCCATGAATCGAATTGGAGGAAAGAGTAATTCAGGTGAAGGCGGTGAAGATCTCAATAGGTTTAGGAAAGATTTAAACGGTGATAGCAGAAACAGTGCGATTAAACAAGTAGCTTCAGGAAGATTCGGAGTGTCGAGTAATTACCTGACCAATGCGAAAGAAATACAGATCAAAATGGCTCAAGGAGCTAAGCCAGGTGAAGGCGGTCAATTACCAGGCGAAAAAGTATTTCCTTGGATTGCTGAAGTTAGAAATTCAACACCATATGTAGGGTTAATTTCACCTCCTCCGCATCATGATATCTATTCTATTGAAGATTTATCACAATTAATTTTTGACCTAAAAAATGCGAACAGAGAGGCAAGGATAAATGTGAAATTAGTTCAGAAGTAGGCGTTGGCACTATTGCTGCAGGGGTTGCTAAAGCCAAGGCAGATGTAATTTTAGTTTCTGGTTTCGATGGAGGAACAGGAGCTTCTCCTTTAACCTCTTTAAAACACGCGGGTCTCCCTTGGGAACTTGGGATAGCAGAAGCGCAACAAACTCTGGTATTAAATAATCTAAGAAGTCGTGTGGTACTTGAATGTGATGGCCAGTTAAAAACCGGTCGTGATGTTGCTATAGCTTGCTTGCTAGGTGCTGAAGAATTTGGTTTTGCAACGGCGCCACTTGTTGCTTCAGGTTGTATCATGATGAGAAAGTGTCATTTAAATACTTGTCCTGTAGGAATTGCAACACAGGATCCTGAATTAAGAAAGAACTTTAAAGGAACACCAGAGCACGTGATCAACTTCATGTATTTTGTTGCCGAAGAATTGAGAGAAATCATGGCTTCTTTAGGGTTTAGAAAGATTGAGGAAATGATTGGTCAGTCTCAAAAGATTAATGCTAAATCAGCCGTTGACCAATATAAGGCCCAGGGACTAGACCTTTCTGGAATCTTATATCAACCATCAGACTATCATGAAAAAGGAATCAGAAATACTGAAAAACAGCATCACGACATAGAAAATGTAATTGATTTCCGCATTATACAAGATGCGCATCCAGCGATCTATAGGAAAGAAAAAATGCAATTAAATTATCCTATTGCAAATACAGATAGGTCAGTTGGTGCTATTATTAGTAATGAAATCTCTAAAATATACGGCGCTAATGGATTGCCAAACAATACTTTACAAATCAATTTTACAGGTTCGGCAGGACAAAGTTTTGGAGCTTTTGCCACCAAAGGACTTACTTTGAATGTTGATGGAAACACCAATGACTATCTGGGTAAAGGTTTATCCGGTGCTAAAATCATCGTTAAGAAACCTGAAAAGGCAACTTTTATTGCTGACGAGAATATCATCATTGGTAATGTTTGTTTTTACGGAGCCACAAAAGGTGAAGCTTATATTAATGGTGTAGCAGGAGAAAGATTTTGTGTAAGAAATTCAGGAATTACTGCAGTAGTTGAAGGTGTTGGTGATCATGGATGCGAGTATATGACCGGTGGAAAGGTTGTTGTTCTTGGCAGCACGGGAAGAAACTTTGCGGCAGGTATGAGCGGAGGTATAGCTTATGTTTATGACCCTGAAAAGAAATTTGAAAATGGTTTATGTAATATGGAAATGGTAGAACTTGAAAAACCTTCGGTTTCTGATGCTCAAGAATTATTTGAACTCATCCAAAATCATTACCATGCCACAGAAAGCACGAAAGCATTAATGATACTGGAAAATTGGGATAATCAATTGAATCATTTCATCAAGGTTATACCTACAGATTATAAAAAAGCACTCGAGAGGTTGGCGGAAGAATCAGAAGCAAAACAAACAGTTTAATTATGGGAAAGATAACAGGATTTATTGAGTTCGATAGAATTGATGAGAAAAATAAAGCTGTAAAGCAGAGGCTTGCGAATTATAAAGAATTTACCATTCCTCTTCCAGAGAGCGAGCTTAAAAAACAAGGATCCAGATGCATGGATTGTGGAATTCCATTTTGTCACAGTGGCTGCCCACTTGGAAATTTGATTCCCGATTTTAATGATTTGGTATACAAAGGAGAATGGCAAAAAGCATTAGACATTTTACATTCCACGAATAACTTTCCTGAATTTACGGGAAGGCTATGTCCTGCACCCTGCGAAAAAGCTTGTGTTCTTGGATTGATTGAAGATCCTGTTTCAATTGAAAACATTGAAAAGAACATCGTTGAAAAAGGATTTGAAGAAGGCTGGATTATTGCCCATCCTCCTAAAGAAAGAACAGGAAAAACAGTTGCTGTAGTTGGTTCAGGCCCTGCAGGATTAGCAGCTGCACAGCAGCTAAACAGAGCTGGTCATCTCGTAACAGTATTTGAAAGAGATGATGAGATTGGAGGCCTTTTAAGATATGGGATTCCAAATTTTAAAATGGAGAAGGGAATCATTGATCGACGAATAGCCATCTTGGAAGAAGAAGGAATCTCATTTATAACAAATGCACATATCGGCAAAAATTTTCCTCTTGAAAAACTAGAAGATTTTGATGCAATGGTGCTTTGTGGAGGTGCCACAAAAGCCAGATCTCTTCCAACAAAAGGAATTGATGCTAATGGTGTTGAGCAGGCTATGGAATTTTTAACCCAACAAACCAAGAATCTTTTTGGAAGCAAATTCGAAGGAGACTTGATCACTGCAGAAGGAAAAGATGTTATTGTTATTGGTGGTGGTGATACTGGATCAGATTGTGTTGGAACTTCTAATCGTCAAGGTGCAAAATCTGTAACTAATTTTGAGATTATGCCTAAACCACCTCTAGGCAGAAGCGATACAACACCTTGGCCCTTTTGGCCATTACAACTTAAAACGTCCTCATCACATGAAGAAGGTTGCGACAGAAACTGGTTAATCAACACAAAAGAATTTGTTACCAACGACAAGAATGAATTGATCGCTTTAAAAACTGTCGAGGTTCAATGGAAATTAGTTCCTGGTAAAAGACCTGAATTAATAGAAAGACCCGGTACTGAAAAAACCTGGCCATGTGATCTTGTTTTATTAGCGCTTGGATTCACAGGTCCTGAAAACACCTTAAGTAATCAGTTAGGTTTGGAACTAGATGCAAGGACAAATTTTAAGGCTAATAATTACCAAACAAATGTACCTCATATATTCACTGCTGGTGATATGAGGAGAGGTCAATCTCTAATCGTTTGGGCCATTAGCGAAGGAAGAGAAGCGGCTCGTGAGGCTGATGTTTTCCTTATGGGATCTAGCAATCTTCCAATCAAAGGCCAAGGAGAACTGCCCGGGATTTAAAAAATTGAATAATTATAGATTGTAAAAAAGGATTTGACTCATACTCAAATCCTTTTTTATTTTATAATCCTATCTACTTATGCCATAAACACATCGTTTTTCAAAATTAATTTAAAGAATTGAGCCAATTTTTATTAACATCAATAAAATACTAAGATTCTCTTTAGATTTCACTGTTACTTTTGCACCATATTAAAATTTAACGAACAGGAACTAATCAACATTCATGTTCAAAAATAAATCACTAAAACTAAAGTAACCTAAATTTAAATTATGATGAAAAAAATTCTTACACTATTAGTAATGACCACTTTAATCATGTCATGTGTATCTAAGAAGAAATACGTGCAATTAGAGGAAGATTTGATGGAGACAAGGGGAGAATTGCAGAAGACAACAGTTGAAAAAGATGAATTAGAAACAAAAATGGCAAAAATTGAGAAAAGAGTTGACGTATACAACGCTCAGGTAAATTCTTTGCAATCAGACAACGCTAACTTAGCGGACAGTAACAACCAAAAAATGGATTTATTGGCTGACAACTCAGCAGTTATGTCTAAAAACATGAAAGTTAAACTTCAGGAAACTTTAGCAAAATTACCTCCAGAAACTTTGGAAGGAGCAAAAACACTTAAGGATTCTATGAATATTGCTATTTCATATAATTTGGAACAATCAATCAATGAAAACAACATTGATAATGACGGTGATATTGAAGTGAAAATAGACCAGACTGTTGTAATGATCTCTGTTGCTGACAGTTTATTATTCAAATCAGGAAGTTACACGGTAAGCTCAAAAGCACATTCATTGCTTACTAAGCTAGCGGATGTAATCAAGGCAGAACCAAGCATTGATGTAATGATTGAAGGACATACTGATTCAAAGGGTATACATACAGAAACAATCGTTGATAACTGGGATTTAAGTGTAAAAAGATCTACAGCTATTGTAAGAGTACTTCAAAATAAATACAAGGTTGATCCTTCAAGATTAATTCCTTCAGGAAGAAGTTCATACGTTCCGTTAACAGACAACTCTTCTTATAAGAACAGAGCTAGAAACAGACGTACAAACATTATCATCATGCCTAACCTTAACAAATTCTTTGCCCTTATGGTTGAAGAAGAAGTAGTAAGCTTAGACTAGTTGAATTGATTTAAAATCGAAAAGAAGGCGGCCTCAGGGTCGCTTTTTTTTTGCCTTCATCGTAAAATTCTGTCAGGGAAGTGAATCATCATTCCGACACTAGTTTCACCAATAACGAAGTATTAATAAATAAAAAATCCGGAGTAAAACTATGTTTCACTCCGGATCTTCCCACTAACTAAAACTAAAACTAATCAACATTATCGTGTAAAAAAGAATTGTTCGACCTCAACTGAATGTCATCGTTATCATCCATTCCTAAAGTCATTCTTGATTTATTCTTATCTTTTTCAGATGAATAAGGTACTTCATCCAAATTAACACCCATTCTTTTATAAGCAGGCTCACTTTCGATTTCGTCTATATGCTGGTTCATGTTATTAATGAACTTATAATTGAAATCTTTCATTTTCATCCTTCTGATTTCCGCCCTGTTGCGTAATTCAGCAATTGTCAAGTTCATTGGAGAAACATCTTTGTCAGCTATGGCTTCAATCACGTTGTTCTCTACAACGTCTTTCTTCGCTACTTTAAGCTCAAAATTCATACCTTCTTCCTCAACTTTTTTGCCCCCAGACATATTCTTCAAGGTCTTGATCTCAGCTGCAAATTCATCTTCAAGAGAATGGCGAATTGTCTCGTCACCCACTGGAGGAACAACAGTACCGGGTTCTGGCTTTATAACTTCCATCCCAACGATTTCAATATCATTTATGTTGAAATTCTCCAAAGTTTTAATTTCCTTTACTTCTTCTCTTTGCACATTTTGAATCGGTAAATCAAAAGTGAATGAAAACTGATCTTTACTATCTTCTTCGATTGATTCAGTTTCTGTTTCCTTAGGAGTAATATTGGTAATTTCAAAATCTTGTTCAGATATTGATTCAACATGCTCAAAATTTACTGGCATATCATTCAATTCTTGCTTTTCAATCTCAACGGGTTTAATTTCCTCAAAAGTCACTCGTTGATTAATTATTTCAGGAGAAGAAATTGGTTCTACTGGCTCAACCACAACCTCAGTCTTAGCTTCTTTTACTTCTTCAATAAAGTCTTCTTCATGTAAAATATGTCTTGTAACCTTAGGGGCCTGAACAATTGGTTCCGGTTTAGGAACAACCTTCACTTCTCTTTCTTCCAAAAGTTTATGGACTATCTTCTTAGATTCAATCTTTGATATTTCACTTTGCTGCTCTGGGTTAAATCCAGTAGCAATGATGGTCACTGAGATGGCATCTCCTAGCGAATCTTCCTCACCAACACCCATGATTATATCTACATTGGTTTTGGCTTCAGATTGAATATAGTCATTGATTTCTCCTATTTCATCTATAGTAACTTCTGAAGTTCCTGAAACAATCAATAACAAGACATTCTTAGCTCCCTCAATTTTATTATCATTTAATAATGGAGAATCAAGTGCTTTGGTAATGGCATTCTGAGCTCTATTAGATCCTGAAGACTGAGCCGATCCCATAATGGCAGTTCCGCTATTTGACAATACTGTTTTCGCATCACGTAAATCAATATTCTGTGTATAGTGATGTGTGATTACCTCTGCAATACCTGTTGCTGCTGTTGACAATACTTCATCAGCTTTAGAGAAACCGGCTTTAAACCCTAAATTACCGTAAACTTCTCTTAATTTATTATTATTGATTATTACCAAAGAATCTACATGTTCTCTAAGTTTTTCAATTCCTTTTTGCGCTTGTTCATTTCTCATCTTCCCTTCAAAAGAAAATGGAATAGTTACAATCCCTACTGTCAGAATATTAAGTTCCTGCGCTATTTTGGCAATTACCGGAGCTGCTCCAGTTCCTGTACCACCGCCCATTCCAACGGTAATAAACAACATTTTTGCTTTGGTGTTAAGCATGCTTTTGATGTCCTCCATGCTTTCCATAGCTGAAAGTTCACCAACTTCAGGGTTTGCACCTGCGCCTAAGCCTTCAGTTAAAGTTGCACCCAATTGTATCTTATGGGGAACAGGACTACTCTGCAATGCCTGTTCATCAGTATTACATACCACAAAGTCAACTCCTTTAATCCCTTTGTTGTACATGTGATTGATAGCATTACTTCCGCCACCACCTACTCCAATTACCTTGATAACATTGGATTGATTTTTTGGTAAATCAAAAGATATATTACTAAATTCTAAACTCATAACTGTTTTTATTTTTCGGGTTGTATTGTTATTCAGCGTTATCTAAAAAGTCTCTAAATTTTTCTCCCCATTTCTCAAAAATGGTTTTCTTCTCTTCCATATTCGCGTCCGGAGTTTTTTTATAAGACTCTTCTTCTATTTCCGGTACAGTATTGTTACGTTTTTCATTTTCCTTTAAGCCTTTCATCAGAAGACCCACGACAGTGGCGTACAAAGGGCTTGACAATTCACTATCCGAATTACTTGCCAAATGCTCATTTGGATATCCAATCCTTGTATCCATTCCTGTAATATACTCCACCAATTGTTTAATATGTTTCAACTGAGCTCCTCCTCCAGTCAGAACTATTCCGGCAATAAGTTTTTTCTTACTCTCCTCATGGCCATAGTTTTTAATCTCCAAAAACACTTGCTCTACGATCTCAATAACACGGGCATGAATGATTTTAGATAAGTTCTTTAACGTAATTTCTTTTGGCTCTCTTCCTCTTAATCCAGGAATTGAAACAATCTCGTTTTCTTTATTCTCACCTGGCCACGCTGATCCAAATTTAGTCTTGAGTAACTCAGCTTGTTTTTCAATGATAGAACAGCCTTCTTTAATATCTTCTGTGATCACATTTCCACCGAAGGAAATAACTGCTGTATGTCTGATGATTCCATCTTTGAAAATAGCAAGATCAGTAGTTCCACCTCCTATATCGATAAGGGCTACACCTGCTTCTTTTTCCTCCTGACTCAATACTGCATCGGCTGAAGCTAATGGCTCAAGAGTAATACTCCCTAATTCTAATCCTGCACTCTTAATACATCTTCCAATATTTCTAATAGAAGACACCTGACCAACAACCACGTGAAAATTAGCCTCTAAACGCCCGCCGTACATTCCAATGGGAGTTTTAATTTCAGCCTGACCATCCACCTTAAAATCCTGTGGTAGCACATGTATAATTTCTTCCCCTGGTAACATTACCAGTTTATATACCTGATTGATTAATCTTTCAATGTCATTTTCATCAATCACTTTATCAGAATTGGCTCTTGTGATATAATCACTATGATGCAAACTTCTGATATGCTGACCTGCAATACCTACAACTACGTTTCCTATTTTCTCACCAGAAGCGCTTTCTGCTTCATCAACAGATTGTTGTATCGATTGAATCGTTTGAGTAATATTATTCACTACTCCCCTATGAACACCCAAACTTTTGGCTTTTCCTGTTCCTAAAACCTCAATCTTGCCATAAGCATCTTGCCTTCCAACCATCGCAACAATCTTTGTTGTTCCAATATCTAAACCCACTGCTATATTGTTCTTATCCATAAGATTTATTTTTCACAAACTATTTGATTGTAAAATTTTAAGTTTATTGTTTTATAGTCTGTTATGGTACTATCCAACATTATTTTTTGATAAAATACTTTTAGCTTCGCAATTTTTTCTTCAATTCGAGATAAATCTCCGAATATAATTTTTTGATCACCAACTCTTGTTTTCAATTCAAATTGGTCATTCCTTTCACCTTCAATTAGCTTAATTCCAATTATCTGCTTTTGCAAGAAATCATCATTTCTTATGGTATTTGACAGGGTGATTATATCAAAATTACCTTGACCAGAAATTGTATCAGTGGTTATAGGAACCCTAGCAGAATAATTATCAGATAATGGCATTTTCGCACCTAACTTATCGTAATAATAGGTTTCCGTTTCATTTGCTACTCTTAAAACAGGTGTTCTTTGTGTAATTATTGCCCCTAATCCCCCACTTAAAGTTAGAAAAATCTCTGCGTTTTCAATCATTTCGTTGCGCTGCAGGAATCCTTCCAATTTATTCAAATTTATATTTTCTTTCGATTGATTTTTATAGGTGACTAAATTTTGTATTAACAACTTATTAACCGTTTCATAGCTTACGAATAGATTTTCCCCATTCTCAAAGACAACCAGCACTTCATTGTTGGTTTTTAAAGAATTTCTATGAGCGGCAAAGCCATATAAAAACACTATGACTATAGCCAGTGAAGCAAATTTTATGACCGATTTATATCTTTTCATTCTTTTGATTTAAAAAACTATGACAACCCTTTAAATAATCCCCTCACTATTTAAGAGGGTTGCCATAGTTAGCAAAGTATTTAGCACATAATTTTATTTTAATATTTTCTCTACCTCATCAACAATCTGTCTTGTTGCATTTGGCAGGGCCAGTTTTCTAATATTCTCACTGAGTGAATCCCGTTCTTTCTCATCCTTTAATAATCGATTAACAACTAAAGGCAAATCATCTATATCGCTTTCTTTCAACAAAATAGCTGCATTCTTATCGGTAATTGATCTAGCATTCTTTGTTTGATGGTCTTCCGCCACATTTGGCGAAGGAATAAAGATCACTGGCTTAGCAACAATGCAAAGCTCAGAAATTGATCCAGCTCCTGCCCTACTAATCAAGATATCTGCTGCTGCATATAAAAGATCCATTCTTTGTATATACTCCTTTACCTGGACTCCTTCTACATCATTAAACTTTTTATATTCATCAAAATAGAGTTTGCCTGATTGCCAGATCACCTGAATATCATTTTTCAGAATTGTATGTATATGCTTCTCTAAGGCCTGATTGATGGCTCTGGCACCCAGACTTCCACCTAAAACTATCAATGTTTTCTTGCTTTTATCAAGGTCAAAATAACGCATAGACTCAAGTCGTTTGTCTTCGATATTTAAGAGATCCTGCCTCACAGGGTTCCCTGTTTTAATCAGTTTTTCTGATGGAAAAAACCGCTCCAGGCCATCATAGGCCACACAGATTTTCCTCACTTTTCCGGCTAACATTTTATTAGTAATCCCTGGATAAGAATTTTGCTCTTGTATCAAACTGGGAATATGTTTCCTATTTGCCATGTACAACGTTGGTCCAGATGCAAATCCACCTGTTCCAATAACTACATTAGGTTTAAACTTCTTTATGATTTTGTTCGCCTTTATCAAACTGGAAATCAATTTAAAAGGGAAACTCAAATTTTTTAATGTCAAACTTCTTTGTATTCCTGTTATATTTAATCCTTGAATATCATAACCTAACTGCGGTACTTTCTCCATTTCCATCCTTCCTTCAGCGCCAACAAAAAGAAATCTAGCCTCAGGATTCCTTTCCTTTAGTTCATTTGCAATGGCAATTGCAGGATAGATATGCCCTCCTGTTCCTCCTCCGCTGAGTAATATGTTAACCGATGGCTTCATGCAATATATCTAAAGGATTATCCATTATTTTTTTTTGCTTCCCTACAGGCTCTACATGAGCAGATGCACTTACACTTAATACAATTCCAATGGCGAAACAAGTCATCCAAATTGAAGTCCCTCCTGTACTTATAAGCGGTAATGGCTGACCCGTTACCGGGAACAAACCAACCGCTACTCCCATATTAATCATCGCCTGAAATATAATCGGCAAGCCAACACCTAAACAAAGTAAGGTCCCAAAAATGGTAACAGACTTTGTGGCTATTATTACAATTCGGAATAGCAATCCAAGGAAAAAAATTATGATTAAAACAGCACCTATCAACCCGAATTCTTCGCCAATAATGGCATAAATAAAATCCGAAGAAGATTGAGGGAGAAAGTTTTTCTGAACACTTTTTCCTGGCCCTTTACCATATATTTCTCCTGAGGCAATGGCTATTTTAGCCTTCTCTGCTTGGTAATTATCTTCTGACTCACCCGATGCGAAATTTTCTATCCTACTTGACCAGGTGCCGACACGGCTATTTTTCATAGTATCAGGAAAAGCCTTGGCCGTTACGATGAACAAAGCCAAACACAAAACACCTACACCTAAAATAGATCCCAAATATTTTAATGGGTACCCTCCCAAAAAGGCTAACAACATAACCATCACAAATGTAATAGCTGTGGTAGAAAAATTTGCTGGTAAAATTAAAGCCAATACACATCCAACAGGGATCCACATGTACAAAAGACTTTCCTTAAATGTTATCTCTTTTTCCTTATTTCGAGCTAAATACCTTGCTACATAAATCATCAGGACCACGGCCGCAAGGGTTGATGTTTGGAAACCAACTCCAATAAAAGGTATACTGATCCATCTACTCGCATTTGCACCACCAATGACTGTCCCTTGAGTCAAAGTATATACTAAAAGAAGAATAACTACAGGAAGCATTAAAACTGACAATCCACTAAAATATCTATACGGTATTCTATGAGTTGTATAAACAATGGCAAAACCTAAAAGCAATAAAATTGCATGCTTCAACAAATATCCAAGAGTAGATCCTTTACCGGCTACATATACTAAGTTCGTACTTGCACTGTAAACAGGTAAAAATGAAAAAATAGCCAAGGCCGCTATGATTGCCCATATCGTTTTATCTCCTCTAATATTTTCAAAAAATCTTGCGAACATCTTGTTTACACTTATTTATAATTGTCTTACTGCTTCTTTAAATTTACTGCCTCTTTCTTGATAATTCTCAGAGGTGCTCTCGCATAAACCTGAAGGTGAAAACAGAACTGTTTCCCCATCACGGCTCAACTTATATGCTATTTTTACCGCATCCCTAATACAAGTCGTCTCAATCATAAAGTCAACCACGTTTCCAAAGGTCTTGATCAACTTATCGTTATTATAGCCCAAGCAAATAATAGCACTTACCTTTTCGTTTACTAAGGGCAATAACATATCATAATTATTCTCTTCATCTATCCCTCCAACAATCCAGATTGTGGTATGTTCCATGCTATCTAGAGCATAGTATGTGGCATTCACATTATTTGCCTTTGAATCATTCACATATAGAGAGCCATTGATGGTCAGCACATTTTCCAATTTGTGCTCTTCATTTTCAAAGTCTGACATACAACTTCTTATGGTTTCCTTTCGGACTCTCATCAAATCAGACAAGGTATTAGATGCCATTGCATTCTTTACATTAAAATTGGATTGTAAAGCAAATGATGAAATACTCATATGGTTATTTATTTAATTATTATTGTTGTTATCTTACTTTTAATGTTAGGATTGAAATGACGGCAAGCAATATGCCTACAATCCAAAACCTTGTTACAATTTTACTTTCGTGATAGCCTCTCTTTTGGTAATGATGATGAAGTGGAGCCATTAAAAATATCCTTTTACCCACTCCTGACTTCTTTCTTGAATACTTGAAATAAGCAACCTGGATTACTACCGACAAATTCTCAGCTACAAAGACACCTGCCAGAATTGGAATCAGAAATTCCTTACGAACTGACAATGCGATAACAGCTATTACCGCTCCAATAGTTAAACTTCCAGTATCACCCATAAAAACCTGAGCAGGATAAGTATTATACCAAAGAAACCCTACGAGTCCACCAACAAAGGCACTGATGAAAATGGTTATTTCCCCAGAGTTCGGAATGTACATGACATTGAGATAATCAGCGAATATGATATTTCCCGATATCCAAGCAAAAATGGCAAGTGCAAGCACCATTATGGCCGAACTGCCAGCGGCAAGCCCATCAATACCATCTGTCAAATTAGCTCCATTAGACACGGCTGTAATGATAAAAATGACTACAATTACAAAAAACAACCAAACATAATCCTTGGTCCAGTCACCCATCCATGTTAGCAGGTTTGCATAATCAAATTCATTATTTTTTACAAAAGGTATCGTAGTTTTAGTCGATTTTTCTGCTTCACTAAATCTATTAGAAGAGATCGTAACCTCCTGACTAATTACCACTTCTCCATGTCTTAGTTTTTCTTTTACGACCACGTCTGGATTGAAGTACAACATCAGCCCTACAAAAATCCCAAGCGATACCTGACCTACTATTTTAAACCTTCCTTTCAGACCATCTTTGTTCTTTTTAAATACCTTGATATAATCATCCACAAAACCAATTGCTCCCATCCAGATCGTTGTGACAATCAAAATAATGATGTAGATATTATCAAGTTTAGCAAAGAGAAATACCGGGATCAAGGTTGCAAGAATGATAATCAACCCACCCATAGTAGGTGTACCTTTTTTCTGTATTTGCCCTTCTAATCCAAGATCTCTAACAGATTCTCCAACTTGTAAACTTCTTAATTTGTCAATAATCTTTCGTCCGTAAATTGTTGAGATCAATAGAGAAAATGCAAATGCCAATGCAGATCTAAACGAGATGTATTTAAACAAGCCGGTACCAGGAAGGTTAGCGTTTTGATCCAAAAATTCAAATAAATAATACAACATCCTGGTTTCTTATTTGTTTAGTTCAGTTAGTAATTGATTGGTGACTTCAAAATCATCGAAACCAGATTTCTGACCTCCAATTATTTGATATGTTTCATGACCCTTTCCTGCCACAAGAATAATATCTCCCTGTTGCGCAAGCTTGCAAGCGGTCTTAATCGCCTGCTTTCTATCTACTATTGAAATTGTTTTTTTATAATTCTCAGGTCTGACACCAGCCTCAACCTCCTTGATAATCTGTTCAGGATCTTCACTTCTTGGGTTGTCAGAAGTAAAAACAACTTGATTACTTAGGCTCGAAGCGATATTTCCCATTTTCGGTCGCTTTGTGCGATCTCTATCCCCTCCACAGCCAACAACTGTAATGACCTGCTCATTAAATGTCCTGATCGAATTGATGGTTTCTAAAACATTTTTTAAAGCATCAGGTGTATGCGCGTAATCAATAATAGCATTGACGCCCCCTTTTGAAACCGCGTGCTGAAAACGTCCGGAAACATTATCCAATTCACTCAATATTCTAAGGTTCTCGTATTTATCCTCACCTAATAAATCGGCTGTAGCATAAATAGCCAAAAGGTTGTAAGCATTAAATGAACCAATAAGTTTTGTCCAAACTTCTTGTCCATTAATATTCAGAAGCAAACCATTGAACTGATTTTCAATTATTCTGGCTTTAAAATCAGCTTCGGTTTTTAGAGCATATGCATACTTCTTGGCCTTTGTATTTTGCACCATAACGGCCCCATTTTTATCATCCACATTTACCAAGGCAAAAGCAGAAGAAGGCAATTGATCAAAAAAGGCCTTTTTAATATCTCTGTATGAAGCAAATGTTTTATGATAGTCTAAATGATCATGGGTTAAATTTGTAAATATGCCGCCATTGAAATCGAGACCCAAAGTTCTTTTTTGATGAATTCCATGTGAACTGACTTCCATAAAACAGTGACTCACTCCTTGAATTACCATTTCCCGTAAAACCCTGTTAATCGTAACAGAATCCGGTGTAGTATGGGTTGCAGGAATTTCTTGTTTCCCTATTAATATCTTAATTGTCGAGATCAATCCACTTTTATACCCTGCCTTAACATAGTGCTCAGACAACAATGTGGCTATCGTAGTTTTCCCATTGGTTCCGGTAACTCCAATCAAGATCAGATCAGCGGATGGATTGTCATAAAAGTTTGAAGCGAGAATAGCCAAGGCTTCATTGGCATCTAGCACCTGAACAAAAGTTACTCCCTCTGGAGTCTCAGTAGGAAAATCCTGACATATCACAACCGTGGCTCCCGATTCTATCGCAGTTGAAATAAAAGCATGCCCATCAAAAAGCAAACCTTTTTGAGCAACAAAAAGGGAATCCGACACAACCTTCCTTGAATCAAATTCAACAGCTGCTATATTAATGTCTGTCGAACCTTTTACAGATTCAACAGAAACACCATACAATATGTCTTTTAATTTTTTCAATTTATGACAACTCTAACTTTATTAAATCTCCTTTTTTTAATTCGGACCCCGCTTTTATGGATTGTGTTTTAACCTTTCCTATACCCTTGAAATTCACTTTGAATCCCATATTCTCCAAAAGTGAAATTGCATCCATACCCGGCATGTCCTTCACATCTGGTACCTTTGAATAAACTTCATTAGCCTTTGCGTAATAACTTTTATATTCCTCTTCTACTATTGGAAGATGTTCTGCAAACCTAACCTCTTCAACAACTGGAGTATCCGTGTAAATTTTTCTGGCAATTCTTTCAAAAACCGGAGCCGCAACTATATTTCCATAATAACCAGTCTTCTTATTTGGTTTATGTATCACTACGATACAAGAATATTTGGGTTCATCAGCCGGAAAATAACCGACAAAGGATGAAATATATTTTGTTTCATCGGTCCAGTATTCGGTTTGACATGTTCCGGTTTTACCAGCCATTGAAAAGTTTTTATCATAAATGTTTTCTGCAGTTCCTCTTTTCACAACATTCAACATCATTTCTTTCACTTTGTCAATAGTCTCCTGAGAGCAAATTTGAGGATGGATTACTTCCTTTTCAAATCTTGTCACTACATTACTTTGAGCTCTTATCTCTCTAACAAACCTGGGTTTAACCATTTCACCATTATTGGCAATAGCATTATAAAAAGTCAATGTCTGAAGTGGTGTAAATGAGACGCCATAACCATAAGCCATCCATGGAAGAGACAAACCGTTCCAAGTATCCTTATCTTTAGGATTTGGAATCTTCGGCTCACCTTCACCTTTTATTGGCAATCCAATCTTTTCTCCAACCTTCATGCGCTCAAGACCGTCGATGAATTTCTGAGGATTATCCTTGTAATTTTCATTAATAATCTTTACAATTCCAACATTTGAGGATAACTCAAAAACCTTGGAAACTGATATTTTTCCATAACCTCCATGATGCGAATCTCTTACAGGTTTTCCGTGAAATCTAATCTCACCTTTTTCAGTATCAATAATTTGAGCAGTATCGATCACTTTATCCTCCAAAGCCACAACCATGCCCATAAGTTTAAAAGTTGACCCCGGTTCATGAGACTCGTATATCGCATAGTTTCGTTGCTCGAAATAGGTCCCGTCAGTGGTTCTGCCTAAATTAGAAATAGCCTTAATTTCACCAGTTTTAGTCTCCATCACGACAACTGAGCCATGATCTGCTTCAAACTTCTCTAATTGAGCCAACAATGCATGATGGGCAACATCTTGAATTTTAAGATCAATCGTTGTGATGATATCCTTTCCGTCAATAGGTTCTATCTCATTATTATCATTAAGAGGCTTCCATTGTCCTTTTGCTATTTTCTGCTTCAGGCGTTTTCCTTTTTTACCCCTCAAGAATTCGTAAAAACTCCCTTCTATACCAACTCTGCCGCGGTAATCATCGTAACCTACAGCTCGCTCAGCAATCTTTCCTATCGGATGCTCCCTAACCGTTCGTTGTTCGATAATCAAACCACCACGATAGGTCCCTAGTTTAAAAATTGGAAACTTCCTTAACCTTTGATAATCATTATAACTTAGATTTTTTGTAATAAATAAATACCTATTCTTGTTTACCCTAGCTTTTCGGATCTTATTCTCGTAGTAGCTCGCTGATTTACCCAACATCTCAGATAATTCCTGACTCAACTCCTTAATCCCAGATTCGAAAGCATCATCCGATATAGTTACGGCATCCATTCTAACATCAAATCTTGAAACCGAGGTGGCAAGCAAACTACCATCAGATGTATATACACTCCCTCTATTTGCAGCGATCTCAAATGTTTTTACAGTCCCTTGTTCCGCTTCAATTCGATACGAATCACCATCAATATGTTCAATCTCTATCAGCTTATAAACGATTGCCATAGCGAACAAGAACATAAACCCTGTGAGAAGGTAGAGTTTATTTAGAATTTGTTTCTTTTCGACGGCCATGTTCAGTTATTTATGATGACTTTAATTTTTTGAGGTGGAATTTGTGAAATATATAAACCATTGTCAGCAAGTCTTTTTGAAATACTTGATTCCATTTTCAGTTTCATAAGATCCGATCGGGTAGCTACAAATTCAGAATAGAGTTTGCGCTTTTCTTTATTCAGTATAGCAATGTTTTGAACTTTCCTATCTATCTGATGAGAGCTAGTTATCATCAACAAGGCGAGAATTGTAAGAAATATGATAAAGCCCCAATTTTTCTTTGCATCTTCATCTACCAGAAATTTGCCCTTAAGAATGTTATACAAGGTTTGTTTGACTTTTGACATTTCTAATTTTTAACTTCTGATTTGATTAATTTTTCTTTGCTATTCTAAGTTTGGCACTTCTGGCCCGGTTATTCTTTTTTATTTCTTCTGCTGTTGGAATAATCAACTTTCCTGCTTTTTTCAAAGGAACCTCCACATTTCCGTAAAAATCTTTTTCAGGCTCCCCTTCAAATAATCCAAACTGCATAAACCTCTTGACCAACCTGTCTTCTAATGAGTGATATGATATCACGCTCAACCTTCCTTCTTCATTTAGTAAATCTGGGGTCTGTGATAAAAACTCTTTTAAGGCTTCCATTTCCTGATTCACTTCTATCCTAATCGCTTGAAAAATTTGCGCCAGAATCTTATGTTCTTTTGGCTTAGGTAAAAACCGCTTTAAAATATTTTTCAACTGAAAACTCGTTCTTATTTCATTTTCAGTTCTTGCTTGCACAATTTCTCTTGATAAAGCTCTTGAATTTCTCAATTCACCATATTGAAAAAGCACTTGAGACAACTCCTCTTCGCTGTAGTGATTTACCACTTCAAAAGCAGATACAGCATCATCCGAATTCATTCGCATGTCTAAATCTGCATCAAATCTGGTAGAGAAGCCTCGTTCCGCACTATCAAACTGATGAGAAGAAACCCCCAGATCAGCAAGAATACCATCAACCTTCTTTACACCATTCAACCTGAGAAACCTGCTTATAAATCTAAAATTCTCATTTATCAGAATAAAACGATCATCCTCAATCTCATTTCTCAAGGCATCGGCATCCTGATCAAAAGCCAATAATTTGCCTTCACTTCCAAGTCGCTTTAGTATTTCAGCGGAATGACCTCCCCCTCCGAAGGTCACATCCACATAAATACCATTGGGTTTTACCCCTAGACCATCAACACTTTCAAAGAGCATTACTGGGTCATGATAACTCATTATCGTCATCATTTACATTACCCATTACATCTTCAGCCAAATCAGCAAAATCAATTGCTGCATCATCTATGGCTTTTTCATATTTATCTTTATCCCAAATCTCAATGATATTCACTGAGGAAGAGAGAACAACTTCTTTAGTAATTCCTGAAAATAAATGAAGATCCTTCGGAATCAACATTCTTCCGGACACATCCAACTCAACAACTTTCACTCCAGCAGTAAATCTTCTTATAAAATCATTATTCTTCTTTACGAACCTGTTTAACTTGTTTACTTTCGCCATCATTTCATTCCACTCCTTCATCGGATATAACTCTAAACATGGCTGAAAAACAGAACGCTTTAAAACAAATCCTTCTTGTAGAATGCTGGACAGTTGTTTCTTAAGTGGGGACGGAAGCATTAAACGCCCTTTGACGTCTGCCTTACATTCATATGTACCGATTAGATTTACCACTTTGAGCCTTGAAAGTTGAATTATTATGACAAATATAGAGAATTTTACCACTTTTTACCATTTTTTACCACTTTGTTGATAACTTTCTTTATATTCGCCTAAGTAATTGATTCAATGAATTTTAAGTCGAATTGGTTTTTTTTGTTCAAAATATTTCGAACTTATGCAGAGAAAATTAGTACTTTGACACAAATTATTTAAATTTGCAAATAGCTAAGAATTTAGATCGTAAATGAAATACACCCTCAAAAAAGACAATGGCTATTCTTACCTCGAATCAGGGGAAGGAACACCGCTTATCATTTTGCATGGCCTAATGGGAAATTTAAGTAATTTCGATGGGGTTTTTGACCATTTTTCAGAATTGGGTTACCAGGTTATTATGCCTGAATTACCTATTTATACGCTTCCTCTCTTAAAGACGAATGTTAAGAATTTATCTAAGTTCATCAAGGACTTTGTAAAATTCAAAGGCTTAGACAAATATATCCTTATGGGTAATTCTCTGGGAGGTCACATCGCCTTGTTTCACACTAAATTGAACCCAGAAAATGTTTCAGGACTAGTACTGACAGGAAGTTCAGGTTTGTATGAAAATTCAATGGGTGAAAGTTATCCTAAAAGGGGTGATTACGAATACATCAAGAAGAAAGCTCAAGACGTTTTTTACGATCCAGAAGTTGCCTCTGAAGAAATGATTGATGACGTTTTTGAGACATTAAATAATAGAAATAAACTCATAAGAACCATCGCGATTGCCAAGAGTGCTATCAGACATAATATGGCGAAAGATTTGCCAGCCATGACTGTCCCTACATGCTTGATTTGGGGTAAAAATGACACAGTAACACCTCCTGACGTTGCTAAAGAATTCAACAAATTATTACCGAATTCTGAATTGCATTGGATAGAAAAATGTGGTCACGCTCCTATGATGGAACGACCTGATGAATTCAATGAGTTATTAGAGCCTTGGCTGACAAAACACTATAGAACAAAATAGTATCTTTACAAAAGAAGTTAGATGGAGTATTAAACACTTAATCTTCATTTTCCGGTTTATGTGCAATGCCATGCAAAAAGTCATTATTTTTTATCTACTCGTTTTCTTAGTATTATCCTGTAATAAAAACATCCCAGACAGCAATACGCTGATCAAGGATGATAGTTCTTGGACGCTAAACGGTTTTGAAAAACAAGACGCTGTAAACCCTATTCTTCAACCATCAGATACAATTCATTTCGTTTGTCCGATTGACAAAAAAGAAGTGAAATGGGAAGAAAGAAACGTTCTGAATCCTTCTGCCATAGTTAAAAATGACAAAGTATTTCTTTTTTATCGGGCTCAAGATGCTAAGGGTACGTCTCGAATTGGAATGGCCATAAGTGAAGATGGACTTCATTTCAGCAAAAATAACAGCCCGGTTTTCTATCCAAATGAAGATGACATGCAACCGTATGAATGGAACTATAAAAAGCTTAACGGAGAAAGCTTAGATCAGGATTGTATAAGCTGTTATTTTGACGGAGTTGAGGACCCTAGAATAATCGAGAGCGAGAACGGCACCTATATAATGACCTATACAGCTTATGATGGTAAAATGGCCCGACTGGCAATAGCTTCATCAACTGACCTGATAAACTGGAAGAAACATGGTCTTGTTTTAAAGGATGAAAAATATACAGATTTATGGTCTAAAGCAGGCGCTATTGTAACTCAACAAGCGAAGAATAAAATGATTGCTGTACAAATCAATGGCTATTATTGGATGTATTTTGGTGATACCAATCTCTACATGGCTTATTCAAAAGACCTCATCCATTGGGAAGTTGCAACCAACCAGGAAAATGGCAAAATGATCTCAGTATTACACCCAAGACAAGGCTATTTTGACAGTCGCCTTGTTGAACCAGGACCTTATGCCTTGCTTACAAAAAAAGGTATAT
>RCNB010000764.1_pt1 | contig 20905 bp, 20 predicted proteins | sample 2041321 | NCBI WGS metagenome assembly RCNB01 (sample SAMN09708232, study PRJNA481090) | Marine sediment metagenome, whole genome shotgun sequencing project. | reverse complement strand
AGCCACGCCGGCATAGGCCGGAGCAAACTCCGCATCCAGTTCGACGGCCTGCTGATAGCGGCGAAGACTTTCATCAAACATGAACCGGTCGAAATAATGATCTCCCTGAAGAACAAGCTCGTGTACTTTCAAATTGACGGAGTCACTTTGCGTCCGTTCTTCCATTTCCTGCTGCTTGACAGCGACTTCTATTTCGTCGGCAATGGCCAGTGAAATTTCGTTTATCAAGGTTAGAACGTGGTCTAAATCACGGTCGTAGCTATTAGACCAAAGGTGCTCGTCCTCGGCGCCACGAATAAGCTGCGCCGTGATACGTATCCGATTCGCATCGCGCAATACGGAACCTTCGACCAAAGCATCTACATTTAGCTCGCGGGCGATTTGCGGAATCGATTTATCCGTTGATTCGTAACGCAGCGTGGATGTCTTTGATATCACGCGAAGCCCGGTTATTCTGGACAGGCGACTAATAAGCGCGTCCTGCATGCCCTCCACGAAGTACTTCTGAGCCGGATCATTGGAAAGGTTTTGCAACGGCAGTACAGCAATCGACTCAATGGCCTCATCAGGCCCGAAAAATGCAATTCGACTGCCAATAGCCACGAGCAACACCAGAGCCGCGGCAACCATCACAAAGCGTTTTCGCAGTGATTCGTGCATCCGCCGCTCGGATCGCCGATGTGACGTTGCGGCAGTCTTCTCCGTACCACCTTGACTGGCTACTTCTTCGATCTCACCGACGAACCTGTAACCGCGGCCGTGAATGGTTTTGATGAATCGTTGCGTATGCCCATCATCCCCCAGGGCTTTTCGAGCGCTCTTGATGTGATTGCTCAATGAGGTGTCAGAAACAATCCGGCCACCCCAAATCTTGTCGATGAGCTCCTGACGTGTGAGCAAACGGCCGCGATTTTCGATCAAACAGACAATTAAATCAAACACCAACGGTTCAACGGATACGATCTTTCCACTGTCCGTCAAAACAAAATTGGCAGGGTCAACTTCAATAGTACCCAGTCGGTAAAACATCAATTTTCCGTCCTGACCGGCCAATGCGGCACCCGCACTACCAACGAGCTCTTTGGCTCACGTCATTATGAACCCAATTTCCTCAAAAAACGCAAAATCGTTACCAAAAGAATACGAGTTCTTCATGTTATTTTTCTAATTTTGCAGATACTTACAAGCAGTGGTTAGCAGGATTCGAAGGTCACTCAAACGAGGAGGTAGGTCATGAAGTATTTCATCTCAAAATTTGCAGTCGTGCTGTTTTTCGTCTTCCTTTGCGCCTCAGTCGCCACCGCCGGCGACCATCGCAACTGCCACTTCGCCTTTGGCAATGGTGTGACTGAGCAGATCGTGGTACCGCACGGGTCGCCACCGAACCCAAACAAAGGGCCGATCCGTTTGCGCATTGGCCGTGTTTTGCTGGACGGTGAAGTCGATGTGCTTATGACCGAAGGTTTTGACAGTCCCGGTGTCAACATGGATACCGGCAAAGGCCGCATTACCGGTTTCGGTAAAGGCACGTTCGACTTTGCTGATCTTGGGGCATTCCACACCTGGGAGGTTGATACCGTGACGTTTTTCGGGATGCCACCGTGGAAACTTACCGAAGTTGAAGGCGACATCCGGACGGGCCCGAGTCGCTTCGCGGTTCCGAATCCATGGGGTCACGGCTTCTTTGCCAACACGGACGCGACACTCAAAGGCAAAGGATGGATGCGTCATGACATCGTCAAACCAGACGGTACCGTCGTCAACGAATTCACCTTCTACGTGTGGGGTCGGATTTGCGATGTGGACCTGAAAGGTATTCGGCAGGCACAACGCAACTAACGATGGCCGCAGTAGCCGTCGTAGGCGCTCGGGCGTACGAGTTTTAGCCTGTCGTACGCCCGAGGCCAATAATTGTTCCCTTAAACGAACCCTCGCGAACTCTTTATCAAGTCATATGCTGCGTTTAACTCGCGTGATCGTTCTTCGGCAACGGCACGCATGCTTTCCGGAAGCCCGCGCGCCGCTAATTTGTCCGGGTGGTTCTTGCTAATGAGTCTGCGGTAGGCACGCTTGATATCCGCTGGAGCAGCGTCCGGAGTCACGCCCAATGCGATATAGGCATCGGCGAGCCGATCTTGAGGAGGCCTGCCAGACGGACCTCCTGCAGCGCGACCGGTTGCTGCCCGCAACAGCGACTCCAGTTGAGCAACATCTCCCTCAGTGAGTCCCAGCCGGCCTGCAACACGCACCAGCATGGCGTGTTCTGCCGGGTGGACTTGTCCATCGGCGGCCACTGCCATGCACTGCAATTGCAGAAAGAGCTGAACGAGCGGCGCACGCCCGCGACTGATTGCCGCAAATCGATCCACTGCAGCATCAAGATCAAAATTCGGCTGTTTTCCGTCGCTGAATGCGGATTTGGCCAGACGGCGCTGTTCGTCATTGAGGCGCAACATGCCGAAGATCTGCTCAACGGTTTTGATCTCGTCACGTGTTACAACGCTATCCGCTTTGCAGACAGCACCCATTACAGCAAAGACGGATTCGATCAGCTCTGTTTGCGCAACGCGTAGCCCGCCGATCACAGTTCGCTGCAGTGCTTTGCCAGCGAGATAGCCAATAAAACCACCGACAAGGAGCCCGACCGGGCCGCCTGCGAATAAACCGATGATTGCGCCGATAAATGTAAGTATCATTAGTTAAGTCTAACAGTGCCGCAGAAGCCGCAGGGCCGCTACGGAACATCAACACCAAATCAGGAGTCGATTCAATGTCCACCCGTCTTGACCTGTCCAAACTCAGCCTAATGGATGCCCTCGACCTCGCGCACCTGATCGAATTGGAGGCGCAGCAACGCTACCAAATGTTCTCCTCCCAGCTTGGCCGCACGGGCGGCTACGATGCTGGAGCCTTCTTCGCCACGATGGCCGAGAACGAGGCAAAGCACGGTCGTGAACTGGAGGTTCGGCGCAAGGCTATGTTTGGTGATACCCCTGCGCGGCTGACGCTGGACGACCTGTTCGACGTCGAGGCCCCGGACATGGGGGCGCCGCGCCGAGGCATGTCCACCGTCCAGGCGTTCGAGATCGGGCTCGAAGCTGAGAAGAAGGCCCACGACTTCTACGACATGGCCTTGCCCGGCATCACCGATGCCGAAGTTCGGGCACTGTTCACCGAGCTTCGAGACGAAGAGACCGAGCACGTCGAGATGCTGAAAGAGGCAATGGCCAAACTACCCGAGAGCGCTGGCGCCGAGGCCGAGTTCGACGACGACGATACCCCTTATCTGTAGGGCGCGGTTCGCACTAAACACCAGATAGTGAAGGTGTCTACGCCGGTCGCTGGTGCCCGATCAGGTGCTGGATGCTGGTGGTTTTCCGGGAAGCAGCCGTTTGATGCCGCTGCCCAAGCCCACCAGAAAACCGCCGGCGAGGAGACCGAAAAGACCGTTAAACACGACTGTCGCGAGAACGCCGGCGAGGTTGCCAGCCATGAATAGGCCGTGGGCAAGCTCTTCGACATGGTGCAGCGCTTCGGCCACGGACGGAATGCCGTGTACCAGGATGCCACCGCCGACCAGGAACATTGCCGCAGTACCGAGTACTGACAGCGTCCTCATAAACTTCGGCGCGAAGCGCAGTATCCATGCTCCGAACCAGCGCTGGAAGCGGGTCCATCTTGAGTCGCCGTGCTTGTCGATGAGGTGCATGCCGATGTCGTCGAGTTTGACGATGCCGGCGACCAGGCCGTACACGCCTATCGTGATCAACGCGGCGACGACCGACAGCACGAGGATGCGGGTAACGAGGTCTGCGTCCTGCACCGTGCCGAGCACGATAACAATGATCTCCGCCGACAATATCGCGTCGGTACGTATCGCACCGCGAATGCGTTTTTTCTCGAAGGCGACCATGTCTACTTTCGTGTCGACGACCGCTTGCAGGCGCTGCTTGTGTTCTTCCTCGTCTTCCGAGGCAGAATGTAACAGGTGGTGGGCTACCTTTTCGAAACCCTCGTAGCACAGGAATGCGCCGCCAAGCATAAGCAGCGGCGTAATGATCCAGGGCATAAAGGCGCTTAGTGCCAGCGCGATCGGCACCATGATTAGCTTGTTGAAGGCAGAGCCTTTGAATACCGCCCATACGACTGGCAGTTCCCTTTCGGCACGAACGCCAGTCACCTGTTGAGCATTGAGCGCGAGATCGTCGCCGAGGACGCCGGCGGTTTTCTTTGCCGCAACCTTGGTCAGCAACGCCACGTCATCCAGCAGCGTGGCGATATCGTCGAGCAGGGCTAAAAGACTGGCACCGGCCAAGAGAGACTCCTTACAAGGAAAAGCGGGCTATCAGGGTCTGCGAAACAGCAGCGTAAACCGGTCTGTGTTGCCGGTCACAGAACGTCGCCCGACCTCGTACACGAGTTCGTCATCAGCGCGGTAGTGCAGGTCGGTGTAACCCTCGAACTCAAATCCCAAATCCAGCAGTTCCTTGATAACTATGACGGGATCGACGCGACGACGATTCTCGTGGTTGGCCGGCTCCATATGACGTGCGGTGTGGTCGATGACGCCATAGAGTCCGCCCGGTTTCAGTGCCGCGAAAACCTGGCGGTTCATTCTTGCGCGGGAGTCCACGTCGAAATTGTGCAGGTTACGAAACGTCAGCACCATGTCGAGTTTGGAAACGCCAAACTCGAAGTCATCCACAACGTAATGGCGACTGCCTTCGGGCCGGCGAAGATTGGCCGATGTATCCAGCACCTCTACCTGCTCGAATCCCGGCAAGCTGAGGATATTGCCGCTGACTCTGCCCGTTCCAAGCGCGACATAGAGTTTGCCGTTGTCTGCCAATACGGGCGCCAGCACGCGTGTGTACCATCCGGCCCCGGGCATCAGCTCCAGGACACGCATGTTGTCCTTCAGCCTGAAGAAATTCAGGGTATCGAGCGGGCGACGATTGCGATCCCGCATGCGGTCTTCTGCCGGGCGTGAATCGTCGGCCAGGGCAGCTTCTACTTTTGCGTCAATTTCATTTTCGGCGTACGCGACGCCAACCAGGCTCAACAAGACAATCGTCAGTAATACTTTCATGGAGAATCCCCTTCGGATAAATGCGGTGCGGATAGTTTACGCTGCATTTGCAGCACATTTCAGAATAGGGACACTTTCACATGCTGCCAAAATTCGTCTGCGTATCCAAACTGCCATTCTTCCCATCGCTCTCTCGACAATTTTTCGCCCCCGGTCGAGAAAATCTCAGCAAAGTAGCGATCCCACGCAACCCATTGTTCCGCAGCCAATAGGTCGTGCTGATGGCGGTTGTAGGCCAAAGCCCAAACGTCTAACAAATTGAACTGATATTTCTCCCAACGTATCGCTTCAACTTCAGTTAACTCGGGATCCTCGCCCCTCATCTTTACGAGAATTTCAGCGAGTGAAGCGTCCAACATGAAATTGTTCGTCAAATTTGTATTGCGCTCGAAAATTAGATTCTCGGTGGAACCTTGTATAGCCGCGGTGTTTTGGTTAATGCTGTAAATGACGAATATCAATGACACAAATACGGCAAAAGTACCGACTAATTCACCGACCGCAGCCCACTCCGAAAGATTTAGTTTTTTCATTCAAATTCCGATGGTAACAACCAGACCCAATACCCTGATTGGCACGCGGATTGACATCTGGTTTTTGCTTGATTTACATAAACGACAAGTTGTTTGCCTGACAGGTGCGATTTATAACTATAAAACGGTGCAATTGAAAGGCCGCTATCGGCCAGAAGCAGCCGTTCGAGAGCGTATCAATGAGGCGCATTATTAGGCGTCGCGTTGCGCGTCCTCAGTCCGACTTTTTGTTATTTGTCGATGAATCAGAAAGGACAGCGGAGACAAGATCACGAGAACTAAAATTGACAGTACAGGCAATCCGATTATCCACCAGATACCATCAAACGGCCCAAATTCGAAGGTCAGATCGATCTCCATCGTCGTTTCTCCAGCGATAAGGAGCGAAATGCCGACAATCAATCCCAACGCAACTGACGATGAGAGAACAAACTTGCTGAGTTGCTTGATGTAGTTACGGTAAGAAATCGAATTTCTCCAAATGCTCTGTACTCTTTTCTTTGACGCCGAGTAATAGTGGGCCTGCAAAAACGGAAAATAACACTGGAATACAGGTGATCTGTTGCGACCGGCTGCTTTGGGTCACAAGCAGTCGGTCGTTACTCCAGATACTCGCGTATGACCGTAACCTTGCCATTATCTAGCTCAAGCACATCCAGCGCCGAATAGTCTTCCACCGTTAGTGGCTCACCATCTCGCTGATACTTGTGAACACCTTTGTACTGAATCGCTACTACGTTGAAACCGTAAGTGAAGTTCACGAGTTCGGCCGTAAAACTCTTGTTCTTACCCAAGTAGAATGTCATTCCCTCTCGCATATCACTTTTGCCCGTCGGGTAGCGAGAATCGTCATCATTGTAAGGCAGATGCTGATACCCAACGTTTTCGACCAAGAATGAAAGGTAGTGCTCCAAGTCTTCGCCTGTCGCATCCGGTTGTTGGGTTGCGGTCCGAGCGGCCAGATATTCGGTTACGAATTTCTCTACATCAAAGCCCGAATCATCTGCAGCGACTGATAGCGAGAAAGACGATAGAACTACAAATAGAAGGAGCTTTTTCATAACGACACTCTACGCTGAGCAAGTCGAATTTGGTTCAACTCACGAATATCCCGCCGCGGAATCCAGATTTCTACCTTCGTACGTTCAATGTCTGCTTAGAGTCATAAGCAGCCGTTCAACAGTTTAACAGGCGAACGGCTGGTATCTCGCATATAGCAGCCGCTCAGTTGCCAATTGTCGACCTTCGTTGTTCGTGGATGCATTAGTCCAGTGATTGGTTGCAATGCACCCCGACCCCCGGATCTAAACCCAACTTTCCACTGTTTTCGATTCTGATAAATTACTCCGCCCTAACCGTGAGGTTTCAGCGCCGGATCAAGATTGGTGCCAATAAACTTACACACAAAAATCGCTTTGCCAAACTGTTCGTAGGAACGACGAATTTCTTCTGTCAAAGAACCCATCACAAGGTCGTAGTCACCAAAAACTTGTGTGCTCATTGTGTTCCCGACGACACTCAAACCTTCTATAGCACGCAGTCGATCAATAAAATCTTTGATTGCCGGAATATAGTCGTCGGCCAATGGATATTTGCTGATATCTACGGATAGTTCCATAACGGTTCCTTTTCTCTTCGATCATTCCCTAGATTATCACGCGAGGGGCTGGTTTCGGGTCGCTTAGATAAGCTGACGTGGGCGACCGAGAGCGCGGACGCTGGTAAACTGGGCACTGATGCAAAGATATCCTGCAACTCGTGGATCAGGCCAATCATTGGGTCGGTCGCAACTATTGGCATTGCTGATCTGCCCTTTCTTGTTGTGCGCGGCGGCGGCGGCAGATGATTGGCATTATTCAGACGTCAAGAGAATTGTAGCGGTCGGTGACGTTCATGGCGCCTACGACGCTTTGATCTCGACACTGCAATATTCCGATGTCATTGATGGCGATCTCGCGTGGGTCGGTGGCTCCGCACACCTCGTCTTCACCGGTGACCTGCTGGATCGCGGTCCAAAGTCGCGCCTCGTAATGGATCTCATCATTCGATTGGAGCAAGAAGCGCCTTCAGCCGGGGGTATGGTGCATCTCGTGCTCGGAAATCATGAGGTCATGAACCTTATAGGCGATCTTCGCTATGTTTCCGCAGCTGAATATGCTGCTTTTCTGGATCTTGAATCAGCTGAAGAACGCGAACAGTGGTATCAAAAATATCGCCTCGGCAAACCCGACGATAGCGAAGACTCGATAGTACGGTGGAAGTTTGACGAGAAGGCGCCACCTGGGTATTTCGGGCATCGTCGAGCCTTTCGACCGGATGGAACCTACGGAAAATGGCTGCTCGACAAACCTCTGATGATCGTCATCAACGACACCTTGTTCGTGCACGGTGGCGTACCACCTCTTGTCGCCGAACGTGGGCTGGCGGGGGTCAACATCGGGCTTAAGAAAGAACTTTTCAACTACGTGACCGCACGTGTGAAGCTCGAGGACGCTGCGGTCATGAGTCCTGTTGATCGTTTCAAAACAGTCCCGTCGATGCTCAAGCAGAAAAATCTAGCAGGAGAAATACCGGACGAGTACTTTATCACGATGCTGAATATTCTCGCGCTTGGCCAGTCTCCCTTGTACGGGTCAGCCAGTCCGACCTGGTATCGCGGTACGGCAACGTGCAACACACTCGTTGAAGGAGACCAGCTCAATTTTGCATTAAGCAAAGTCGGTGCGGAACGCGTGGTCATGGGACATACATCGACCATTACTCATCAGGTTCAACAACGTATGAACGGCCGCATTGTTGAGATCGATACCGGCATGCTTAAGGCAAGCTACGAGGGCAGTGGTAACGCGCTCATCATCGAAGGTGGTGAGCTAAGTGTAGTTAACCAGGATGGCAGGACGGACTTGTCGCCGATAGAGCCCCCGATGATAGTCGGTAATGATTCCATTGCTATCAGCGACGCAGTATTGGCCGACATTCTGGCGAACGGCAATGCTGCCGAATTGAGCGATGCTGGCACCGAACGGAGGCTGGTGCAGGTTACGGCGGGTGAGCGTTCGGTACTCGCCAATTTTCGAGAGCATTCGGGAGAAGAGCGCGACGTGCCCGAACTTGCAGCCTACAAGCTGGATCGCATGCTTCAACTTGGCATGGTCCCCATGACTGTCCGACGCGAAATTGATGGAACTCAAGGCACCTTAGAGTATGTTCCGGCGGGCACCATTACAGAGTTTGACCGCGCAGCAACCGGGAAAGTGGCGCACGCAACGTGTTCCATCGGAAAACAAACAGGTGCAATGCGTGTTTTCGATGCGCTCATTAACAACTCAGCGAGAACACCATCTTCGATGTTGTACAACCCCGACGATTTGTCGTTGATGTTGGTTGATCACGACCGTTCATTCGGCGCTGACCTCGAACAACCTGCGTATCTAAAGGACATTGCACCTGCTATTGGCGATCAATGGCGCGCCGCGTTATCCGAACTGAATGACGAAGCGCTTCGCGCGGAGCTTGGCGATGTACTCAGTGATGATCAACTGGTGGCGCTCGGGGCTCGCCGAGATGCTCTGCTCAATGGGTCGGCAGGCCAGGCCGCCGTGCCTTAGCGTAGCGGTCGAGTGTAATATCAAGCCATGGCCGCCCGAAAACCCTACCTCTCCAAATCCCGCCTGATCTCGGCCTGGCAATGCCCGAAAAAACTGCACCTGGAGAAGCATTACTCTGAGCTAGCGGTCATCACGCCGCAAATGGAGTCGATGTTTGCCGGTGGTCATCGGGTTGGTGACGTTGCGAAACAACTCTACGGCACTTCCGATTCTGTCGAAGTCGCCTTCGATTTCAAGACGATGGTGGCGGAGACGAAGCAACTTATCGATGGCGGTGCCGACTTCCCGATATTCGAGGCGACGTTTCGGCACGAGAACGTGCTTATTCGGGCCGATGTTCTGATCCCTGGGCCCGACGGTTGGAAGGTGGTGGAGGTGAAGGCCTCGACCTCGGTCAAGGACTATCACAAGCTCGATTGCGCCATTCAGCTCTGGGTGATGCGTGAGTCGGGACTGCCGGTGACGTCGATCTCGCTGGCGCACATCAACAACCAGTTCGTGTATCCGGGTAACGGCGACTACGACGGCCTGCTGGTGGAGCACGACTTGACCGAAGAGGCCAACGGTCTCAAGCAAGCGGTGGTCGATCTGCTTGTCGATGCACGCGAGGCGGTGATCGGTCCGATGCCGGATATCAACGTCGGTGCCCATTGCAACAAACCGTACGACTGTCAGTTTCAATCACATTGCTGGCCGCAGGATACGAAGTACCCGATCACTGGTTTAGGCGGCAGCAAAGCGAAGCTTGGCGAGTACGTGGCACTCGGGGCTCACGACATACTCGATGTCGACGAGAACAGCATTACGTCCGCCACCCAGCGACGTATCTTTCGAGTGACGTGCAAAGGTGAGCCCGAGATTCTCGATGGCGCCCGGCAGCAGCTTGAGGCCTTGCCGTACCCGCGCTACTACCTGGATTTCGAGACGATCGGGCCCGGCGTGCCGATCTGGCCCGACACCCGGCCATACGCGGCCATCCCGGTGCAGTGGTCGTGTCACATAGAGGAAGAGGGTGGGGGAATACAGCATGACGAGTTCCTGGATCTGTCCGGTGAGCCGCCGATGCGAGCCCTGGCCGAAAAGATGATCGAGTGTTTGGGCGACTCAGGGCCGGTGTTGATGTACACGAGCTACGAACAGAAGGTCATCGAGGGTCTGATTGAGCTATTCCCCGATCTGGCAGAGCCCTTGCAGAAAATTATCAACAGACTCTGGGACTTACACCCGGTAGTTAAAGAAAACTACTACCACCCAAAGATGCTCGGATCGTGGTCGATCAAGGCGGTTTTGCCCACGATCAACCCCGAAATGGACTACAAGAAACTCGAGGGCATTGCCGAGGGCATGGGGGCATCGGATGGCTTCATCGAGGCCATCAACCCCGAGACCGATATGCTGCGCAAGCGCGAACTCGAAGAGCAGTTACTGCGTTACTGCAAGTTCGACACCGAGGCGATGGTTGAGATTGTGCGGTTTTTCGTCCGGTCTTAGAGCCCGTCCACCCACTGAGTCAGGCGCTGTGACTGGAACTCAAAAAACGGATTGTGTCGAATGCGCAGAAAAAAGTCGGGCTCCAACAGCAGCACATCGCGCTCTCCGCGTGGCGCCAGCGCGCCGAGAACGACATTGGAATCAGTGCTGAGTGAGCCGTCGCCGTAGAGCCTGTCGTCGGGGCGAAACGGAATGGCGATGTGCGATAGCGAGTAGATTTCGGTCGGCCATCTCAGCTTTGTTTCTGCAATCATTGCCTCAGTCTGGCCGGCGGCTAAAGTCTGCACGTCGACGGCGTTGCTTGAGGGATCCCGGTTCCTGAGAACGGCGACGTCGAAATCTAACGGTGCCAGTGCAGTGAAATAGTCAGCCGGTTCATCGGGAACGTCTTCCATCAAATGCAGCATCGTGCTGTTGCGATTCACATCGTAAAGAACCAGCTCGCTACCGTTGGGAGGCAATCTGTCGTACACCGTCGACACGATGGCGGTTGCGCCTACCGTATTATCAACGATCGATTGAAATGTCAGCACCGGCGGCATGTTCGCGGCTTTGTCCGCATCAGCGAGATCATCGTGAACGCGACTGGAAAGTTTATGAACCTCCCAGGCGGCCTGCTTTGGAAACGACGTGAATTTGAAGGGATCAACCTCCGGAAGAACCTGCAGCCATTTGAATTGCTCCAAGAAGGGCACCCAGGAGAGTGCTGCGTGCCAATTCATCACAGCGGCGGCCGAGGTAATGGCGATGCCAGGCGACATCAGCACAAGTCCGTCAGGGCAAGGTAGTTCGTCGCTACTGGTGCACTGCAGTGCGTAGTCCACGGACAACAGCCCGCCGTTGGAATAACCAACGAGCAACAATGATTCATCCGCCCCCGGCAGCTGCGTCGCTCGCCGAATCGCAATACGCACTGCCGCGGTCCAGTCCTCCCATCGCGCCTGTAGCAGCCCACCGACCGCAAACCCATGACCCGGCATGCGCATCGCGACCACGTTGTAGCCCGCGCCCGCCAGCGTCTGTGCAGTGGCCAGCATGGAATACGGCGAATCGGTCAGGCCGTGCAACATCACGGCAACGCCGCGTGGAGATGGCACCGTCAACTCGTAGGAATGGTTCCAGTTGCCGTCGAAGTTGTCGGGGTGAACAAGGCTGCCGGCGAAGTACCGATCTGCAGGGCTGTCGGGGCGCGACTGACTGGGGATCTTCTCCGCGAGTTCGGCCGCGAGCTTGTCTTCGATAGCAAGGTAGGCCGCCCAGTCGGTGTCGTTTTCCATCGACGCATTGAATTCCTCGTCGAACTTGATTCGGTGCTCCGGGCCAAGCGGCGGCATGCGCAGTGCATCGAATGCCCGCCCGAAGTAAATCGTCAGCAGCAATACGACCACCACCGTGGCCAGCCACCGACCGGCAACGAATACCCTACTCATCTACTGACTCATCAGCTCCTGCATTTTTGCGAGTTGTATGGTTTCTTCAACGAGCTTACCGTCGTGATAGAACATGATCAGTTCCAGCGGGACGTTGTTCCAGGCGAGCTGCGCGACATTGTCCGGGCTGATGCTGTGTCGACCCAGGGTCTTCTCGGTCGGCCAATCCACTGATGGAAACGAAATGTAGGCAAGTTCCGAACAAACGATTTTGTCCGTAGTGTCGACGTCAAAGTTGAAGTCGTATTTCTTGCCCAACTGGCGAAACGCCATCATTAGCGCTTCCTTTCTAAATTCTTTCGCATTGCTCTCGTCGAATATGGGACGCAGGATGGCGATGTCATCCACATTGATAAAATGTTCCAGCGTATTCAGTTGAACGCCGTCCCTCAGTGCTTCAATAATTTGCTTCTGGTCTTTTGAGTCGGGGTCGGCATCTGTACTGAGTTGGTCGGCGTACTGTTTGACCAGTAACTCATCCCAAACACCGGCATCTACAAGCTCCGCCTTGCTCCCTGTCCAAATAGCAACGTGCCCGAAATGGCCAGGAATCAACTTGTCGGTCAATCGGAACGGTGTTTTCTCCAGGATAATGTCCAGCGGTTGCAGGACGGACTTGATATTGCGCATGGCCTCTTCATCGCCATACAGTTTGCCTTTTCTTGACTCGTACATACCGACGGTATTGCCGAACAAGCCGCTGACCATGTCGAAGCCATCCTTGGTCGTCTCTGAAACGGTGTCGACCGTGAGGCGTTCGAATGCGACAAACTTATTCGCGGCTATTTCACCGACACGCAATTTCTTGGTGTAATTGTAGGATGGGCTGGAGTCGATGAGCTGCGTCAGGTAGGCGAAGTCGGAGTCTTCGTGGGCATCTTCGATTAAGGGTTTCTGCTGCTCATAAAATTCGATCGCTCGCCTTGCCCGGTGCCGGATTTCAACGGAGTTGGCCGCCATCGTTGCTTCGGCGAGTTTGTTCGCGACCAGACCGAAACCCATGTCGGGGTCGTTGAGGACATTTCTGAGCCGCTCGTCCTGTTCGAACAGGACGATGCCCAGGAGGTAATTATCATAGAGAGTGAGGGCGGCGCTCATTGAGAGCATCAGCCCTTTCAGCCGCAATTCGGGACTGATCTTGTACTTAACGAGCGTCGAGTCGCTTACGTCGACGGCGCACTCATAAGCGTTGGCGATTCTATAAAGTTGTTCGCGAACACCGAGGTAGAATTCGGAACCGCTTTTCAGCGTGAGAAGATCCCGGCTGGACAACGGCTCGTCTGTGTTCAGCCGCAGGCGGTTCGAAACCTCCAGCATCTCGGCTCTGGCGACAAGGCTCTGTTCCACCAGCAACAGCAGATTCTCGAAATCTTCCTGGAAAAGGAGCTCGGGCAAGACGCCACTGCTGAGCTTGTCGGCCAGCGCGTCAAAGCACGCGACCTGTTGTTCTTCCACCTTGGTGGAGATTCGCAAATAGGTGTAAGCAGACCACACGCTGGCGACGACAACGAGTCCAACCGCCAGCTTGAGGATGTTTGCTTTGTTGATTATGGGCACAATTAGTTTCCACGAATGCCAGTGAACGCAACCATACCAGCTTCGCTTTATACGCGTTATGCTCTACGTCACGGCTATGGCTCGAGAGAATTGGACCTGGAATGAAGAAGATCGCCTATATCCTCGTAGTCGTGGTCGCGTACTACGCCTACGAACGATTCCTGATCCCTGAACTGCCTGCAAGCACTGCGCAGCCCAGCAGCGTGCAATCCAGCCAGGCTATCGAGCAATGGAGAGCCGGGCAACAGGTGAGTGGCATTGGCACGGTGGTACGCGTTCTTTCCGATGATAACGACGGCAGTCGCCACCAGCGCTTCATTCTGGAATTGGGCTCAGAGCGAACACTGCTGGTCGCCCACAACATCGACCTTGCGCCACGAATTCCGTCATTGAGTAAAGGCGACACCGTGGCGTTCTACGGCGAGTATGAAACAAACCAGCAGGGCGGCGTCATCCACTGGACACATCATGACCCACAAGGGCGGCATGCTGCCGGCTGGTTAGAACACGAAGGTCAACGGTATCAGTAAGACAAATGGATGAGAGGGTCGGGCTCGTTCGCGACGAACGAACCCGACATCTATTTTTTTACCGTTTGTATTCGGACTTATTCCGCTTCAGTCAGCAGCTTCATTGTGTCGGCCCTGACGCCATCCGCTGCTGCGGCCGCTTGCCCGTCCTCCGATGTCAGCATTGCATTAAGTGCATCCATGTCGGAAACACTAATTAGCAATCCAGTCAGGTGAGGATTGTCGGCGTTCTGAAACGTATGCACGTGCGCCGCGCCGTTGGCTTCGAATAACTGGCGCCGGCTGTCGTCACCGTGCCAGGCGGCGAGCCATTTCTCGGGATCGTCCACTTCATGCAGGATGACCAGATGGGCATTGTCACCAGGACTCGCTACAGGCGTATCGCTGTTCCAAATATCATTGGTATAGCGCCACTGGCCATCGTCACCGCGATGCCAGGTTTCCATGTACTTGCCGGTGTCTACCACTGCGTCGCCTGCCATCAGCGTGTAGGCACCGACGTTGTAAGCGTAATCGCCAGCGACCTGCGTCTCCATGGAGTCAAGTTTTCCGGTGATGCCGGCATCGATCATGGAGCCAAATATGGCACGGACTGCGTCGGGCCCGGTCTGTATCTCCGCGTTGGGCGGCAAGAGACGTGCGTCATTCTCGTAGAGAGCTGCGACCGTCTCGATGTCCCCGGCATTGAGTGCTGCTTCCCACTCTGCCGATCGTTCATGGATGACGGAAGGGTCGGCGGGTGGTGGGCTTTGCGTGCAACCGATGGCGACCAGGAGCAACGGCAGTACGGCTATAAGTTTTCTCATTTTGAATCCTCTAAGGGCTGGTTCCGTCTAAGAATAGCAGGGGATAGCGCGATGTGCTCGGCGTCACTTTCGTCGAGCGTCTAACCAGGATCGCATCGTGCTTGTAACGAGCTCGGCTGCATCCTGCTGCACAAAATGTCCGGCGCCGGGTATGGTAACGAGAGTCAAATCCTTGTCGACCCAGTCCCAGGTGTTGTTGAGGCCGTCGGAGTGCAGGGCGGCATCGTCGAGACCATGAAACACCAGCGTTGATACATTGACGTTGGGGGCGGTCGGCCGGGACTCGGCTGTCTCGCTCCAGATGTCGGGGTAATTGCGCTTGTAGTAGTTCAGCATGGCGGTGAAATCGGAGCGTTGGAACGCTTCGATGTATTTTGCCTGTGCTTCCTCATCGGTCACCCAACTGCTGAGCGTCTGCGCATTCATGGGCGATCCAAAAAAGACTTCCGGGTCATCCGGGCTGCTTTCACGAAATACTTTCGCGTAGGTGGTTCCTGCCAACACGTCCGGGTTGCTTTGCATAGCCTGCGCCACGCCATTGGGATGTGGAAGGTTTAGGATGATGAGCTTGTCGACAATCTCCGGCATGTAAAACGCGACGTTCCAGGCGACCATACCACCCCAGTCGTGTCCAACAATGACGGCTTTTTCTTCGCCCAGATGACGCACGACGGCCGCGACATCGGAGACCAGCAAACGCATATCGTAGTTCTCGGCGCCCTCGGGCTGATCGCTCAGGTTATAGCCGCGCTGATCGATAGCCACCACACGATAGTCGCCGCTCAAGCCCGCCATTTGGTGGCGCCAGGTGTACCAGAAATCAGGAAAGCCATGAATCATGACCACGAGAGGCCCAACGCCGGCCTCCGCGTAATGGATCTTTACGCCGTTGTTATCGACGTAACCGTGTATGCTTTGCAGGGTTTTTTCAGGCACAAGTGCAGGTTAACGTGTACAGCGAGCGACGGCCACTCGCCACGAGAACCAAACCCGGTTAGGCGGAGTTATGTCGCTTTGGCGGGCTGTTTACTTCGGTGCCGGTTTTAGCAGCGTCGATTCGAATTCGTATTTCGAACCATTCGTGGCCTCAAGGTTAACTTCCCATAACTCCTCGTCCGGCATCTGGGTTCGCTCCAGGCCCGGTAGCTCTCGCTCGTCATCAACCTGCAGACCCCAGACTCTGACATTGCGTACGCCAACGACGGGGATGCGTTCACTGTCGAATCGAGCGCGCATCGCCTCATCCACACCATCAGTTGCCCAAATGGCATAGCCGCAATCGACCATCGCCGCCAATTCCGCTGGCATTGTTGCTTGCGAGGTTTTATCAGTCATGCAAACGTCTCCTATCGCAACCTGATGATAAACATATCAAAAAATCGAAAGATCCGTACACGAACCAGCATAACGGAATCTACGTAGTTTGATCCGTCGGCCACCGGCTTATAGTGACACGGTGTTCTGTGCTTGGGTCAACTCCCGGGGAGGCGTTTGTGGACATCACATTAACCCAGACGATCGCCGCGATCGTTATGGTCGGCTTGGGCCTTGCGCTCATTATCGGCTACCGCGCCTACCTGGCCAGTAATTCGGAGCGCCGCATGCTTAGCATGCTTGATTCCCTCGGGCTCGATCCGGAAATCGCCTCAAGCGGCGATCTCAATACGATCATGGGAGAGGCACGGAAACGTTGCGAGGCCTGTACAACCGAAGACGTATGCGAACGTTGGCTACGGGGTGACGAGGAGGGCGACAACGCCTTTTGCCCCAACAAACGAGTGTTCGACATACTCAATAATTATAAAGACGGAGTCGCGTAGGTTCGACAAGGACGCCAAGGCTTGGCCGCTGCCTCATTCCCCGGCAGCGGCACTTCTTGTGGTTTATGCTGTCTCAAGCAGACCATGAACCTCCTTAAATCACTGTTTGTCAGCGTGTACATGATGGTCGCCGTGGCGATCACCGTGTTTGCAGTGCGCTCGCTAATCGCCACTCACGACTACATGAGCTGGGGTGGTGTCATCCTGGTGACGGCTCCTTTTGTTCTTGTTATCAGTTGGGTGATGATCTTCAGGAATACAGCCAGGACGAGTGCCCACTTTCCGATACTGATAGTGCTCGGCGTGCTAGGCGCGCTCCTGGCCAGTTGGGGCTACTTGCTGGGCGGCAGCCCGTTTGCGCCGGTGCTTGCGTTGGTTGGTCTTGTCGGATTCCTGGTCTATGACTTTTGGTATTCCAGTTTCAACGACCGCGCCAGCAGTCAATTGAGCGTCGGCAAGATGTTGCCTGAGTTCGTACTGAAGGATACCGTCGGCAACGCGGTTACATCCACGTCTCTAACAAACAAACCAGCCGTCTGGATTTTCTATCGTGGTAACTGGTGTCCATTGTGTATGGCGCAGGTCAAAGAGATTGCCGGTCAATACCAACAGCTTCAGGAACTCGGTGCGCGTGTCGCACTGATCTCACCACAGCCGCACAAATTTACTATTGGTCTGGCCAAGAAATTCGATGTGGCATTCGACTTTTTGACCGATGAAGACAATCGCGCGGCTCGCACGCTAGGTATTGCGAGCCCGAATGGCATTCCGATGGGCATGCAAGTGTTGGGCTATGACAGTGAGACCGTTTTGCCAACCGTCATCATCACGGACGTTGGCGGACGCATCCTGTGGGCGCACGAAACCGACAACTACCGGGTTCGTCCTGACCCCGATGTTTACCTGAAAGTATTACGCGAGAACCTGGCTTAAGCGAAAAAGGACGGTTACAGAGCTACGGAATCCCCGCTGCTCAGGCGTTCTGCGCCGCGAGTAATCACACGGTCGCCTGCTTTGAGCTCACCCATTACCTCGATGTGACTGCCGTCGCCCAAGCCAGTGATAACTTTTATCTGCTCGGCCGTCATGTCGTCATTGAGCCGGAACACCGATGCGCCCTCTCTGCGCAGGATCAGGGCGTCTCTTGGTACCGCCAGTACCTGCTTGGCGATCGCTGTAGGCATCGAGAGTCGCACGCTTTCGCCAACGGTCCAGAGCTCGGGGTCAACGGTTAGCCGAACCTCGAACATGTGCGACTGCGGGTTGCCGAAGGGTACGATCGTGCGCACTGACGCCTCATCCTTCTTGAAATCGTTGTGTAATCGCAGAACCGCGCCGTCAGAAATGAAATTGACGGTGTTTAGCGGTGCCCGCGCGACGACTTCGAGCGTATTCGGATTGACAATGCGAATGACCTCGTCGGAAACATTCAGGCGCTCGCCAATATTGCGTAGCCGTTCGGTGACCAGTCCGTCGAACGGTGCGCGGATTTGAGTGATGTGCATCGAGATCTGCGTGAGACCGAGTTGCGCGCGGGCCATGGTCTCTTCACTTTCTGCGATCGCCAGATCGGAAACTACCTGGTCGAGCTGACTTTTTGCTGACAGGTTTTTCTTCGCAAGTTCGTCAAGGCGACCTTTCTCGGAACGCAGAAACTTAACGCGCGCCTGCTCTCGCTCGACACGAGCCTGAGCTTCCATCTCGAGCAACTTGAAAGTGAAGTCTTCGAGTCGGGCGACGGTGTCACCTTCTTTTACGGTGGTACCTACCTCGGCAATCCAGACGAGTTTGGCCGACAACTCAGATGCGAGTCGAGAATCGAAGCGGCTGATAACAGTTCCCGGCACATCGACTGATGGTGCAAGCTGCAGCATTTGCGCCTCTGCAACAATCACTGCGGGGGGCGGCATGCCCTGCGCGAGTGCCATTGCACACGGCACTATGCTCATTAGTGAAAACAGAATTATTCGCATGCTTCTTGTCATCATAGGTTCGCTGCAGCTGGAGATAGTTCGCCTGACCGGGCAGCTGATGTTTCTCCAAGTCGTAACAAACTCGGCAGGAAAATAAGCGTAAACACGGCACTAACAGACATACCGCCGACAATTACTGCCGCCAGACCCTGGTATACCTCGGAACCCGGGCCCGGAATCAGCAGCAATGGCAGCATACCGAACAGACTGGTCAGTGTACTCATTAATATGGGCCGTAACCTCCGGCGTATTGCCTGCTCAACGGCGCTGCGACGGTCGAGCCCGTCGCGTTCTGCCGATCGGGTTTGGTGCACCAGCAGTATCGCGTTGTTGACGACAAGTCCCAGCAAAGTGATGAAGCCGATCATCGTTAACAGATCCATAGGCTGGTTCATTATCCGCAGAAGTGCGACGCCGCCAACCGTTGCCAGTGGCAGCGCTGCAATGACGAGCAGGCTATCGCGGAACGAACGAAACAGCGCGCTCATTAACAGGTACAACACAGCAATAGCGAGCATGAAGCTGCGCGACATGTTGCCCAGCGCGATGTTGAGGTCGTCTGCGCTGCCGTAGTAACTGATTTCGCCGTCATCAGGCAGCGCTTTCAGGAGCTCTGGCTCGACGTTGGTTCGCAGGATTGTAATCGTCTCTTCAAGGGAGAGGTCATCTGGCGGCGTTATTGACAACGTCACGGCGCGGCGGCGGTCCACGCGGCGTATCTCGGTTGGTCCGGCCGTACGTTCCATGCGCACCAGTTGGTCGACCGACTGAATGCCGCCCAGGGGCGTACTCAGCGGCGTCGCGGCCAACTGTTCCGGGCTGGTCCATTCGGGAGCGCGTAGCACGACGTCGAGGCTATTGTCGCCGTCGAAATAGTCGCCGACATAAACGCCGTCACCGAGTGCTCGTATGACGGTCGACATTTGACGACGCGTCCAACCCGCTTCTGTGATGAGTCGCTCATCCGGGAAAAGGCGCAGCTCTGGTTCGGCGTAATCGACACCAGGAACTGGTCGAGCCTGAGCGCCTGGCAGGTGCTGGCCAACCAACCCCATGCCGAGGCGTGCGGCAGAAAGCATCGCATCCATATCACGGCTTTGAATATTCAACTCGATGTTACTGCCACCGCCGAGCCGATCGAAAATTCCCCATTGACTGGCGAACGCCATGGTGTCCGGAAATCCTGAGAAAATTTCTGAGTTCATCATACCTACGAACGTGTCGGCATCATCCGGGTCGACCATGCTGGCGCCCGCGAATGCAAACGAGCCGAATGCGCCCATGAAATAATTGTTTACCGGGATATCGGAGTCCGCTTCGAGGTACGGTCCGAGGCGTTCGATGACTGGATTGGCGAACTCCTCCTGAGCTGTCGTCGGCCCTTGGCCAGGTGGTCGCACGATGAACGCGAATACCCAGCCCTGTTTGCCTTCGGGCAGATAGTCGGCCGGCGGAAGAAGTAGCCATGTCAATATTGTGGCGCCTGTGAAGAAGCCGGCGATCAGAAGACGTCGCGTGCGACGGCCATCGGTAATCCGCATGATGGAGCGCGTAATTCGTTCCCACCAATCTGCGTGACGGTCTTCCAGCTTGATGTCTGCAAGCCATTTGGAGGCCGCCGTCGGAATGATTGTTACCGCAATAATCAGTGCGGCGCTGACTGCCACCGAAATGACGAGCGCGAGGTCCGCGAACAATTGCCCGGAAACATCTTTGATAAACATGATGGGCAGGAAAATGACGATCGTCGTTGCCGTTGATGCCAGCAGTGCGCCCGAGACCTGGTTGCTGCCCAGGCTCGCTGCTTCGTCCGCAGACATACCTTTTTCTCTGAGCCGGACGATGTTCTCCAGGACGACAATTGCTGCATCGAGCACCATCCCGGTGGCAAAGGCCAGGCCGGCCAGCGAAATCATGTTTAGCGTTCGGCCAGTCATCTGCATTACGGAGAAGGCAGTGAACAATGAAACAGGAATGGCAATCGCGACCATGAATGTTGCCCGAAATCGGCGCAGGAACCACCACAGGACGGTAATCGCAAGGCCGATGCCGATCAGCAGGTTCGTTC
>RCNB010000763.1_pt1 | contig 20926 bp, 20 predicted proteins | sample 2041321 | NCBI WGS metagenome assembly RCNB01 (sample SAMN09708232, study PRJNA481090) | Marine sediment metagenome, whole genome shotgun sequencing project. | reverse complement strand
ATTGCAATTCTTCTTCCTGTTCGCGCTGGCGTCAGCCTTGATCGTATTACTCGCCGTGATTCAAACCGGCAGACACGAGCGCGAAGTGGAATCAGCTTTGCTGCGGGCGCTTGGCGCCAGTACCGGTCAGCTTTATCGCGTCCACGTTCTCGAATATACCTTGATGGGATTCCTGATCGGATTTTTCTCGGCCGCATTTGCCAGTGCCGCTGGATGGGCGATCAGTGAGTATCTCTTTGATATCGAGTTTCAGCTCTCGGCCCGGGTCTGGATCTATAGTCTTGTTTCGGCCTCGCTGGTACTCAGCATCGCGGGTACCCTGGTGAGCCGCAGGGTTTATAATGTATCTCCGATGAAAGTTTTACGTTCCTGAACGAGTTACTGTGAACTCTGCGCTAGATCAACAGTTTGTAGAACAGGCAACCCATAAGTTTGGCTGGGACGAGCAGTTTGCGCGTGCCTTCGACTACGCCCTGGGCACCGGTCATAGCGATAAGAAACGCCCGCGTAGTATTGATGTGGCGCAGCGAGTGATCGATCTGGGCCTGGATCGGGAAGCCGTGATCGCTACCTTGTTGAGTGATCCCGGATTACGCGATGTATTGAATTTGAAGCAGATCGAAGCCGAGTTCGGTGACACCATAGCGGGCCTGACTAAAGGTGTTAACCAGTTAAATTCCCTCAAAGAAGGAAAGCGTTCACAACTCGATAGTCCTGAGCAGGCAGAAAATCTGCGCCGTCTGTTAATGGCCATTATCAGCGATGCGCGCGTCATGCTGATCAAGCTGTGTTATCGGGTGGAGCGATTGCCGCTCCTCAAGCACGACGACTATGATCAGCGGCGCTGGATCGCCCAGGAGACGCTGGATATTTTTGCACCGCTGGCGAACCGTCTTGGCATGGGTCTGCTCAAGTGGGAACTGGAGGATCTCGCTTTTCGCGTGTTGGAGCCGCAGGCTTACAAGCGTATTGCGAAACTGCTGGAAGAAAAGCGCAGTGAGCGTGAGGACTTCATCAAGCGATTTGGCGACCGACTGCAGTTTTTGCTGGAACAGCAGGAAATCGAGGTCAACGTGCAAGGTCGGGTCAAGCATATCGTCAGTATCTGGCGCAAAATGCAGCGCAAGAATCTCGAGTTCCATGAGCTGTTTGACGTGCGCGCGGTGCGAATACTGGTGGATAGCTTGGCTGACTGTTACGCGGTGCTCGGTATCGTCCACACTACCTGGCAGCATATTCCACAAGAATTTGATGACTACATCGCCAACCCCAAGGATAACGGCTACCAGTCGTTGCATACGGCGGTGGTAGCCGAAGACGGCAAGATCGTTGAAGTGCAAATCCGTACCCAGAAGATGCACGAAAATTCAGAACTTGGTGTTGCTTCTCACTGGCGTTATAAGGAAGGTGGTCGCCTTGATCGCCGCATGGAGTCAAGTATTGCGCAGATGCGCGACTTGTTGCAGGGATCCGAAGAAGAGGTGTCGGATGCGATCTCCGAGATTTCGACAGAAGTATCCAACGACCGCGTATATGTGTTTACCCCGACCGGGCAGATAGTCGACATTCCTCAAGGGGGTACGCCGCTTGATTTCGCGTACAGCGTGCACTCAGAGGTTGGTCATCGTTGCCGGGGCGCAAAGGTAAACGGGCGCATTGTAAACTTGACGACGGCACTGGAAACGGGTGACGAAGTGGAGATACTGACCACCAAGGAAGGTCGCCCCAGCCGCGACTGGATGAACAAGAATCTCGGTTTTATCAAATCCGCCGGCACCCGTTCAAAGGTGCGCAACTGGTTTAATCATCAGGATTTTGAGCAGAACCTGCTCGATGGAAAATCGATCTATGACCGGATGCTGAGCAAGTTCTCGATTCATGACGTGGATCTGAAACAACTGGTGGCGCATTTCAAGCGTAACGACAGTGAACAATTATTCGCGGATATCGGGCGCGGTTTGATTACTTCGGCGCAAATGCTGGGTTTTATTCAGATTGAACCTGAACACGACCCGTTCCGCAAGATCAAGAAAGAAGCCAAATCGCCCGCCTCTATAGATGAGGTGAGCATTCACGGTGTGGGCAATCTGCTTACCCAGTTTGCACGCTGTTGCAATCCGGTTCCGGGAGATGAAATCGTCGGCTTCATTACCATCAATAGCGGCATCTCGATCCACAAACGCAGTTGTTCCAACATCCTGTCACTGCCGGAAGACAAACTGCAGCGTTTGATCGAAGTCGATTGGGGGCAGCAGACCGGTTCGGTCTACCCGGTTGAAGTCAGTATGATGGCTTACCAGCGTACCGGTTTGATGCAGGACATCAGTACCACTCTGGCTAATCTAAAAATCAATTTGCTGGACATCAATTCAAACACCAATCGTGACGAACAAACCGTGCATACGCGCATGACCATGGAGATCCACAGTGTTGATGAGCTGGTGGCGATCATCGAGAAATTGTCACAATTACCCAACGTGCAGGAGGTCAGGCGCATCGCCTGAAGATGGTTGAGGTGATCAGTTGAGTAGCCATAGTTTGCCGACGACCAGCCCGGTTGTAGCCCTCGATCGTCGCTTCAGTATCGCACCGATGATGGATTGCTCGGACCGTCACGCGCGCTATTTTCTGCGCCTGTTTTCCAGTCGTATGTTGCTTTATACCGAAATGATTACCGCCGCTGCGATTGTGCATGGAGATCCTGAGCGCCTGCTTGAATTTAACCATGAAGAGCATCCGCTGGCGGTGCAATTGGGTGGCTCCAATCCGGAACAGCTTTATCGCGCCGCGCAAATTTGCGCGCAGTTCAAATACGACGAGATTAATCTGAACTGTGGTTGCCCGAGTGATCGTGTTCAGTCCGGGATGTTTGGTGCCTGCCTGATGCAGGATCCGGTACTGGTAGCCGAATGTGTAGCCGCCTTGAAGTCGGCTAGCAATATGCCGGTCACGGTAAAGCATCGTACCGGCATTGATCAGCAGGATGACTACGACCGTTTTGCCGGCTTTGCTGCTGCTCAGCTTGAAGCCGGGGCAGAGTCGCTGATTGTGCATGCGCGTAACGCGTGGTTGCAGGGTTTGAATCCAAAGCAGAACCGTGAAATACCGCCGCTGAAATATGATTGGGTGTATCGCCTGAAGCGTGATTTCGCGGACAACGAGATCATCATCAACGGTGGTATAACCAGCCTGGATGCCTGTCTGGATCATTTGCAGCAAGTCGATGGAGTCATGCTCGGTCGTGAGCCATATCGTAATCCCTATGTGTTGCACAATGTTGACTCGGTAATTTTCGGTGAACCACAGCACGAACTGCCTGAGCGAATTGAGTTTTTACATCGTATGTATCCGTACATCGAACGGCAGCTTGCACTGGGCCTGCCATTGACGCATGTCGTACGACACCTGATCGGATTGTTTCATGGTGAACCTAATGGTCGCCGTTGGCGGCGTCACCTCAGTGAAAATGCCTATCGCAAAGATGCCGGTATCGAAACCCTGCAGGAGGCCGAGCGGCTGCTACACTAACGCAGCATGAGGAAGAGCCTGCGCTACACAATACTGCTGTTGATCCTGTTGTTTGTTGCGGTGAACGAAGCGGTGTTGAAGATGAGATCGACCAGTTGGGAGCGCCCGCTAGAAGTGCACATATATGCCGTCAGCGGTGATTCCCGAGCTGCCTCCGAAAGCTATGTCGATTCGCTGACCAGCGAGCATTTCAAACCGATCGAGACCTTTATGAGACGATCGGCAAAGTCCTATAATCTTGATATTCAACCAGTCGAAGTCACCTATCACGGGCGACTGGAATCTCACCCGCCACAGCCGCCATCGGGCCAAAGCACCGTTGAAAACATATTGTGGAGCTTGCGTTTCAGAGCCTGGGCCTGGCACCGTGGCTGGACCAGTGACAATCCGCGTAGCGATGTTGAGCTGTTTGTCAGTTACTACGATCTTGCAACTTCCAATTCGCTGCGCCATTCGGTTGGCCTGCAGGGCGGATTGATCGGCATCATTAACGCCTTTGCCGATAAATCTTATCGCGGGTCCAACCAGGTGGTCATTACCCATGAATTAATGCACACCCTGGGTGCAACAGATAAGTATGATGCCGGCAATATGCCTGCTCATCCCGAAGGCTATGCCGAGCCCTTTCGAAGCCCGCTCTATCCGCAGAGAAAAGCTGAAATCATGGGAGGTAGAATTCCGCTGTCAGCAGGGCAGTCGAAGATGCCTGAGAAATTGAGCGACGTAGTTGTCGGATCCTTTACCGCTATCGAGATTAACTGGCCTGTCGACGGTTACTAGGGAACCTCTGATCATGAAACTCCACGAAGATACACATAGCTGGCACCGGCTGCGCCATCACGAGGCTGCGCGGGGCACCAGGCTAACACCTCAGATTGTTCTGATAACCAGCGTTGCACCATCGGCTTCAACACGGCTTCAGTTTGCGAACGATATCCCTGGCCGTGAATGATCAGGATCATGCGATATCGCCTTTGCAACACCTGTGACATGAACTCCTCCAATTCCGGCAGTGCTTGAGTCTGTCGGTAACCGTGCAGGTCGATTGAGGCTTCGGGTCTGATGGCTCCCTGGCGTATCTTGCGTTGTAGCTTTACCTGCAGGCCACTATTGAAATAACTGTCATCTGCCGCTGCCGTGATATCGCTGCAGGAAAACATAGGTTCGACCCGCCTCGGGGCCTGCTTTCTGCTTTCCTTTACCGGTTTGGCTTGCTGGTAAACATTGATGCGATCACTCTGCAAGCGCTTCACTCCCGGTAATAACCGGGCTAGTTCGGAGTCATCGTCATCACTCATGTTCATCACTCATCGTCATCACTATTGGGATATCCGTGGCAAAACTCATATTTCTTCAATAATATCCGAAAATTCTCTCGGACCTGTATTCAAATAATATAGAATCCCTCCCCGATGCATATACTCATAATCAATGATGACGGCTACCTGGCCCCGGGGATAAAAGCCCTGCCCCGTCACCGTGGTATCCGCCCTTTGCAAAACTGGCTGGATGCACTGTGAACGAGTTGAGTCGAAATCATCAGGGCATCGGCATGACATCACAGCGGACCCGTGACCGCTTGATTAACCGATTGGAGCAGCAGGGCATCAATAATGAGCAAGTGCTCGAGGTCATGCGCCACGTGCCACGCCATATTTTTGTCGATGAGGCACTTGCCCATCGCGCCTACGAAGATACGGCCCTGCCCATCGGGTATGGACAGACCATCTCTCAGCCTTACATCGTCGCGCAGATGACGCAGTTGCTGTTGCAGGATGGTATGCCTTATTCGGTGCTCGAGATCGGCACTGGTTGTGGATATCAGACCGCAATTCTGTCCAGTATTTTCCCGCAGGTATACAGCGTCGAACGTATTGAAGCGCTTTACCAGCAGGCTCGCCAGCGCCTCGCCGAACTGGAGTTCTACAATGTGCAGCTGCGCCATACTGACGGTACCGCGGGATGGCCAAATCTGAGTTATCATTTTGATCGCATCATCATGACGGCGGCCTGTACCGAAATACCCGAAGCGTTAGTGGCGCAATTGAATCCAGGCGGAGTGATGATTTTACCATTTGATGATGGTCATGATCAGACTCTGCTCAAAATAACGCGCAACAGCGATGGCCTGGTGAGAGAATCCATGGAAAAAGTTGCTTTTGTGCCGTTGTTGCCGGGGCTAGATTAGTGGCGATATTCGAATCGATTTATACTACGATTATGCGTTTTTCTCGTCGTCGAGAAGCGCCTTATTACCTGGCTCTGTTGAGCTTTCTTGAATCATTTATCCTGCCGTTTCCGCCACCCGACGTAATGTTGGCTCCGATGGCGCTAGCGCGCCCGTCAAGGGCAATGCATTTTGCTGCATTGACCCTGTTGTTCTCGGTGTTGGGGGGTTTGGTGGGATATATGATTGGTGCCTTTCTGTTCGATATTGCCGAAACCTACATTATTTCCTGGGGCTATCAGGCACGCTTTGAGAAGGTCACTGACTGGTTTGCTGACTGGGGTTTCTGGGCGGTGCTGGTCGCGGGATTTTCTCCGGTGCCTTATAAGATTTTCACGATTGCCGCAGGCGCATTGAACCTGGCGTTGATTCCTTTCGTGTTGGCGTCGATTATCGGCCGCGGGGCTCGCTTCTTTCTGGTCGCCTGGTGTCTTGCCAGGTTTGGGCCAGCTATCGAACCCAAACTGATGCGATACATCGAATACATCGGTTGGGCAGTTGTCGGTTTGCTGTCGCTGGCAATCGTTATCTACTATTTATAGATCTTCGTGTTTCTTTGATGAGATTACTCATTGCCAATCTGATTATTGCTTTACTGCTGGTTTCCTGTGCGACAGGACAGCAAGGTCAGAATCGGCCCGGAGGACCTGGCTGGTACACGGTTAAACTGAGTGACACCCTTTACTCGATCTCCTGGCGCTATGGTCTCGACTCACAACAGTTGGCTGAGTGGAATCAGATGAACATTAGCGACCCGATCTATCCCGGGCAGCGTTTGCGCCTGCTCAAGCCGCATAACTTTTCCACACCCGCCAAGAGCACCCAGGCTACCGTCGCAAAGCAGGACAGTAAACCCGTCACACCAGCGGCCAGCCCGAGCAAGCCAGTGCAGAGCAAGCCAGTGCAGAGCAATACTGGCAAGCAACCGGCATTACCGGATCCGAATAAATGGATTTGGCCGACCGCAGGCAAACCGTTGAATACCTTTCTTGCAAGCCGGCTCGATCGGCGCGGTATCCGGATTTCAGGAAAGCAGGGTCAAGCTGTGGTGGCAGTTGCTGCTGGCAAGGTGGTATATAGTGGTAATGGTTTGGCGGGTTATGGTAATCTGATTATTATAAAGCACAGTGACAACTACCTGAGTGCCTATGCCTATTGTAAAAAAAGGTTTGTGGAAGAAGGGATGTCGGTGAAAGCCGGCAAACAGATAGCCACGATGGGCCAGAGAGACAATGTTGCGCTGCTGCATTTTGAAATTAGACGAAATGGTAAACCGGTTGATCCGATTAAATTTCTGCCCAAGCAATAAGGAAAAATCTGAATGACGAAATCGACCGATAAGTCCCTTATCGAAGACACTGAGATAGCGACCGAGGAATTAGTCGAAGATCTTGCCGAAGATGAGGAAGCTTCTGATGATGAAGCTGCAGACGTTAGCGCAATCGCCGACGATAGCGATGATGACGACGATGCGACTGAAGGTGTTGATGCCAATGGTGAAAAATTTGTCGAACGCCGCAAACCGGTCGAGACCGATCGACGCAAAGCCACTACGCGGCGCTCCTCCGATGCTGATCCGACTCGCTTATATCTGAAAGAAATCGAAGTCTCTCCGTTACTGACGGCGGAAGAGGAAGTGCATTATTCGCGCCTCGCGCTGAAAGGCGATATTACCGCGCGCGATAAAATGATCGAATGTAATCTGCGCCTGGTGGTCAAGATCGCCCGTCGCTACATGAATCGCGGGCTGGCATTACTTGACCTGATCGAGGAAGGAAACCTTGGTTTGATTCGCGCAGTGGAAAAGTTTGATCCGGAACGCGGATTCCGCTTCTCAACCTATGCCACCTGGTGGATCCGGCAAACCATAGAACGCGGCCTGATGAATCAGACCCGCACTATCCGCCTGCCAATCCATGTCATTAAGGAGTTGAACACCTATTTGCGGGCTGCACGTAAACTGACTCAGGAACTGAATCGGGAAGCCACCGCTGAAGACGTGGCAAAGCTGTTGAAAAAGCCGGCCAAGGACGTCGAGAAAATGTTCAAGCTTGCGGATCGTGTTTCATCCTTTGATATCCCCATGGGTGGTGAAGGCGAGCGACCGCTATTAGACGTTATTCCTGATGAGAACAATTTAGATCCGTCAAGCATCCTGCAGGATGAATCAGTTTTGAAGCACCTCGATAGCTGGCTTGATGAACTCGATGAAAAGCAGCGCGATGTGGTTGTGCGGCGTTTTGGCCTGCGTAATCATCCGCGTGGCACGCTGGAAGAAGTGGGTCTTGAGCTTGGAGTGACGCGTGAGCGCGTGCGCCAGATTCAGATGGACGCCTTGCGCAAACTGCGGCGCATCCTCGAACACAGTGGTTACTCGCGTGAAAATATTATCGAGGAATAACGCTGCAGGGATTCTTTATTGTCGAGTTCGGGCTTGATACCCGGCCGATAATCCTGACGCGTAATTTCGGCCCTGAAACCTGGGCTGGAACTCAGGCAGGTAGAATGATGGCGGCTGTGACAGCGCGATCTTCGGCTACCAGAATGTTGAAGGTACGACACAACGCACCGTTATCCATGACCTCGAGACCAATACCTTGCTCACCGAACAGGCCGAATATTCTGGCCTCGGGAAAGTGTTGGCGCGACCCGGTGCCGAGCAATACTACGGCCGGCTTCGATTCGAAAATCGGTGCAAGATTCTCGTCGCTGAGTTGCTGAATGCTGGTGACTGGCCATGGACTATGCAGTGATTCTGCGGTGAGTATCAGGCTATGCTGATAATCAGTTTCGTTGATGGACACCGAATCGACGCTGTAGGACGAAATGCGGTAACGGCTGGTGACTATATCTTCGGCTAAGGGCATGCCGCGCAGAATAATGTAAAACAGGTATTCGATCAACGATCCTGCCGGTTTTGTGGCAAGCGCTTGTTGACAGTCGGGGGCACATTTCTTAATGTTGCGCGCTCGCAAAAATTCCTCTGAAATTTTCTGGAGAACAGAATTGAAACCGGTAAAGCTGGGTTTGTTGGGTGTTGGCACCGTGGGTGCCAGTACCGCGATGGTGTTGAAAAATAATGCCGCCGAAATAGCGCGTCGTGCAGGGCGCAGCATAGAGATTATTCAGGCATCACGTCGCTCGATCGTGGCAGGAATGCCGGATGGTTGCGATAACATCGATCTGGTGGAAGATCCTTTTGATGTCGTCAACAACGCCGAAGTGGACATCGTCATCGAGCTTATCGGTGGCTATGATCCCGCGCTTGAACTGGTGATGCAGGCGATCGCGAATGGCAAGCATGTGGTCACCGCCAACAAGGCATTGATTGCACTGCACGGTAACGAAATCTTTGCCGAGGCCCAGCGCATGGGAGTTAACGTGGTGTTCGAAGCCGCAGTCGCCGGCGGCATTCCAATTATTAAATCGATTCGAGAGGGCCTAAGCGCCAATCTGATCGAATCAGTTGCGGGTATCATCAACGGCACCGGCAATTTTATTCTTACCGAAATGCGTGACAAGGGTCGTGATTTTGATGATGTGTTGCGTGAGGCGCAGGAGCTTGGTTATGCAGAGGCAGACCCCACTTTTGACGTAGAGGGAATCGATGCGGCTCACAAACTCTGCATTCTGTCGTCGATTGCATTTGGCATACCGCTGCAATTTGAGGCGGTGTATACCGAGGGAATCAGTGGAGTTTCAACCGAGGACGTGGTCTATGCCGGTCAACTAGGCTATCGCATTAAACATCTGGGTATCGCTCGACGCACGGACAAGGGCATTGAGATGCGGGTTCATCCTACCTTGATCCCTCATAAACAATTAATTGCGAACGTCGACGGGGTGATGAATGCAGTGTTGGTGCAGGCGGACAAGCTCGGGCCTTCGTTGTACTACGGTGCCGGAGCGGGTGCCGATCCGACTGCATCAGCAGTGATCGCGGATATTATCGATGTCGCGCGCACCATTACCACCGATGCTGAGAATCGGGTTCCACACCTCGCTTTTCAACCAGATCAAATCGTCGATATTCCAATATTGCCGATTACCGAAATCCACACGGCTTACTATTTACGAATGCGCGTGGAAGATCGTCCAGGCGTGATGGCCGACATCACTCGAATTATGGGTGAGCAGGATATCTCGATTGAAGCGATTTTGCAGAAGCAACCCGAAGCCGGGGTGACACGCGCTACCATTATCATGCTGACGCAGAAAATACGGGAGCAGCAGATGGTCGATGCAATAGAAGCCATTACCGGGCTCGAAGCCGTGCACGGTGAGGTGCATCGGATTCGTGTCGAGACACTGGATGGTGGTGAGTAAGCCCCGAGGTGCCCAGTGCTGAAATAGTCGATCTGCAGCAACACGATCTGGCCCAATTTGAAGCGCTGCTGCGCTTGAACCATTTGCCGACCGAGGATTGTGTCGAGCAGGCAGTTAATTTCTGTGCCATTTACAATGGTGATGAATTGATCGCTGCCGGGGGACTGGAGCCTGCCTCGGCTCGATTCGGATTGCTAAGGTCTATCGTTGTGCAGGATAGGCATCGAGGTAAAGGTCTGGCGCGGCAAATGACCATGCACCTGTTGCAGCAAGCTAAAACTGATGGCCGGGAGGCTGTTTTTTTATTGACCGAAACCGCTACGGATTATTTCGCCACTCTGGGGTTTCAGTCAGTAGCCCGCGACGCAGTTCCAGCAGAGATTACCTTCACGCGTCAATTTTCCTCACTTTGCCCGGACAGCGCCAGCTGTATGTGTCTGCGTTTGTTGGCCGACTGATATCGACAGAGTATCTCAAGAATGAATGCCGTGACCGCTGGCAAGGGTCGGGCCTCGGCTGGCGAGTTCATCGTACTCATTGCCTTGATCATTTCACTGGTGGCCATGTCCATCGACGCCATGTTGCCAGCCCTGCCGTTGATTGCCGCAGATCTCGGTGTGACACGAATCAACGACAGTCAGTACGTTATTTCGGTTTTCTTCGCAGGTATGGCATTGGGACAGATGTTCTTCGGACCGCTCTCCGACTCGATAGGCCGACGACCCGCCATCATCTCCGGCTTTGCGTTATTCGCCTGCGGTTGTCTGTTGTCTATTTTTGCCGTTGATTTCGAACAAATGTTACTGGGACGCCTATTGCAGGGAATTGGTGCGGCAGGGCCGCGTATCGTATCCATTGCGCTGGTTAGAGATCGGTTCAAAGGGCGAGAGATGGCAAGAATCATGTCATTTGTAATGACCGTTTTCATTCTGGTGCCGGTTTTTGCGCCTGCGCTTGGTCAACTGGTGTTGTTTCTCGCTGACTGGCGTTTTATTTATGTCATGTTCCTGCTGTTGGTTGTGATTGTAGTTGCCTGGTTCTGGGTGCGCCAACCCGAAACCCTGTCTGTAGACAAGCGCGTCAGTTTTTCCTTTGCGCAGCTGCTGCTGGATATCGCCGCGATTAGTCGAATCCGTGCTTCGCTGGGTTATACGTTGACGATGGGTTTCGTATTCGGCGGCTTTATCGGATACCTGAGTAGTTCACAGCAGATATTCCAGGTGCAGTATCAGTTGGGCGATTACTTTCCGATCTACTTCGGCATTCTGGCCTGCGCTATCGGTTGTGCATCGCTGCTGAATGCAGGTCTGGTTATGCGATTCGGCATGCGACTGCTGTCGCGTTACGCTTTGACTGGCATGTGTTTGTTATCCGTTCCGTTCTGGGTGCTTTGTGCGATGCAGGATGGCCATCCTCCTATTTATGCCTTGATGGCCTATTTGTTGCCCCTGTTTTTCTGCTTCGGGATTTTATTCGGTAATCTAAACGCGCTGGCAATGGAGCCACTGGGGCATATCGCCGGGCTTGGTTCAGCCCTGATCGGTTCCATGTCCACACTCATGTCGGTAGTCTTCGGGGTGCTTATTGCCAACGCCTATGACCAGACAGTATTACCGCTGGTGTCTGGTTTTGCGTTGCTTGGTCTGGTGGGATTGTTGACGATGCAGTGGACTAATGCGGGACAGCATTCAGATTAATCAGACTGCTCTAAAAACTTCACAATCTCGTTTTCTATGTCCTGTTTGGCAACCACCATTGAATGCGTGATGGGCCTTGCGAATAGATCGGTAATGGATTGAGTAATTTCAATTCCGGCTCTGTCGGCTACCGCTGTCAGGGCCACCTCGTCGGTTTCAGGATCATTGGCATTGATGGCTTTGTCCATGACCTTGGCAAACTTGGTCCATTCTGCGGTTGAGTAGATGAGATTGACCTGGTCAGCAAATTCGCTTGCCCGAGCGGTTTTCAAACAGGTCGCCGTATGCGGATCCATGAGATAGTTCTTGCCGAATGCTTGTCGAATGAACTCGCCGCCTTCCTCATCGGAACAATCATCGGCTGCAAAAGCCTCCGTGATTTGGGCATGTTCGGCAGCGCTGAGCTGATAGCGGCCATGTTCATCCAGCTGCTGCATCAGATCACGTGTGCGCTGTGCACCGAACAGGTCGAACAACACGCGTTCAACGTTCGACGACTTGAGAATATCCATTGCCGGTGAGGTTGTTGTGATCAGAGTGCGTTTACTGAGATCATAACTACCCAGCTTGATCCATTCGGTTAGTACGTTATTGGCATTGGAAACGATAACGATTTTTTCAATGGGTAGCCCCATACGGCGAGCATAAAAAGCGCCCAGGGCATTGCCGAAGTTGCCACTGGGGATGTGCAGAACGATTTTGTCACCGAGCGCGATTTCACCCTGGCGAACTAATGCCAGATAGCAGTGAAACTGATACATCATTTGAAAGATGATGCGCCCGAAATTAACTGAGTTGGCGGCTGACAGCGAAATGTCCAGTTCGGCCAGGCGATGGTTGAAGCGTTCTGAGGCGAGTAGCGACTTGAGCGCAGCCTGAGCGTCATCGAAATCCCCCTGAATACCAATCACCTTGAGATTGCTTGCATCCTCAGTCACCATTTGCAATCGCTGCACATCCGATGTGCCGCCTTGCGGATACAGGCAGGCGACCCGGATATTGCTGCGATTACGAAATGTTTCCAGTGCTGCCGGACCAGTGTCCCCGCTGGTGGCGGTGAGGATCAGGTATTGTTGTTGCCGCTGCTGTGCCAAATTTGAAAGAATCAATCCGAATGGCTGCAGCGCCATGTCCTTGAAAGCACGGGTAGGGCCGTGATAAAGCTCGCTGACAAACAACCGCTCATCCAGTTTGACCACGGGCACGGGGTTGGTCGAATCGTCAAAACTGTCATACAGATCGAGAGCCTGTTGCAGCACGCTGGTTTCGATGTCGATATCGAGATGAGTTAACAGAGCTAGCGCTAGTTCCTTGTAGGAGCTCGACAGATGTTGTTTAAGAAAATCGGCGTCGATCGCGGGCAGAGACTCCGGGCTGTATATTCCTCCAAAAGATACAATTGGAGAGAGCAGGGCGCTAGAGAAGCTGACTTGCGCTGGACGCAGGCCATCGTTGCCTCTGGTTTCGGTAAATTTCATCTGGAAATGCAGTTGTGCTATAGCCGCGAGAAGGCGAATTATATCTACATCAACTGACCTAACAAGCGGTTTTGCGGTGAATTCACCGCAAATGTCTTCAAAACATTGATTTGACGCGTATATTGCTTCTACTCAACCCGGTTTATGCGTAAAATTCAGCGTTTTATATGGCCGATCATGCTTGCTCGGCAAGTCTGTTTCAGCGAGCTATAATTTCCGGCTAGAGCAGTCGACCAGAGTGTCCAAGTAATCCGATGTCCGAAACCACCAAAATCAACTTACTCAATTTCAATCGCGCCGCACTCGAAGAATTTTTCGTCGCCAACGACGAGAAACCGTTTCATGCGCGGCAGTTGATGCAGTGGGTTCATCAGCGTGGTGTCACGGATTTCGCTGCGATGACCGATATGTCCAAGGGATTGCGTGAGTTTCTGATCGCGAATTGTTGCATCGAAGGGCCGCGAATACTCGACCATCAGCACGCAGCTGATGGCACGCGCAAGTGGTTGCTGGGAGTTGACGAGAGCGATAATGCTATCGAATGCGTATTGATTCCGGAAAAAACACGCATGACGCTGTGCGTGTCTTCGCAGGTCGGATGCACCTTGAACTGCACTTTCTGCTCGACCGCAAAACAGGGGTTTAATCGTAACCTGACGACGGCTGAAATTATCGCCCAGCTGCATTTCGCCCACCACAGTCTGTTGGCCGAAGGCCATGCGAAAGGCGTGACCAACGTGGTTTTCATGGGAATGGGTGAACCATTGCTGAATTTCGACTCGGTGATCGATGCGGTTGACATGATGTGTGATGATTTCGGCTATGCTCTGAGCAAGCGCCGCGTGACGATCAGCACCGCCGGCGTGGTTCCGGCGATGGAAAAACTTCGACAGGTTACCGATGTTGCGCTCGCCGTATCTCTGCACGCGCCAAACGATGCGCTGCGTGATCAGTTGGTGCCGATTAATCGCAAGTATCCAATACATGAATTATTGAGCGCCTGCCGCAGTTACATCGATGGTCATCGCAGTCGCAAGATCACTTTTGAGTACGTTATGCTGGCGGGCATCAATGACAGCCTTGAGCATGCACGAGAACTGTCTGCATTGATCGCAGATTTGCCATGCAAGTTGAATTTGATTCCATTTAACCCTTACCCACATGCGCTATACCAATGCTCATCGCAGGAAGACATTGACCGATTTCGCGATCATACCTCGAGTAAGGGCATTATTACGGTCACGCGTCGAGCGCGTGGTGAAGATATCGATGCCGCTTGCGGTCAGTTGGTCGGTGCGTTTCAGGATCGCAGTCGGCGCAGTCAGAAATACCAGCTTAGCCTGAAAGACGTTGGAGGTTTGTCCGTTGCGCATTGATAAAATAGTTGGTTTGCTATTGCTGGCTGGATTGTTGCAGGCTTGTGTGGCTGTCAATCCGGGGCAAACTCAGGATGAAAAGGCTAGCGCTATAAACGTTCAGCTTGGGATCGGCTATATGCAGCAGAACAAGCTGGATCTTGCCAGCGAAAAGTTGACCAAGGCAATTCGTCAGAATCCCGAGTCGGCCTCCGCGAATAATGCCTACGCAATTCTGCAAGAGCGGTTGAAACAGCTGGATCTGGCTGAGTATCATTATGAGAAGGCCACTGAGCTGGACACAAACAATGCTCAGGCGGCGAATAACTATGGTACCTTCCTGTGCCGTAATGGTCGCGAACTCGAGTCGGAAAAGTATTTTATGCGGGCGCTCGACAATCCCCTCTACAGCACGCCCGAGTATGCTTACACGAATGCCGCCATCTGTTTGATGAAAGTGGATCAAAACGTGCAGGCCGAAAAATACCTGCGCAAGGCGCTGACCGAGCGAAGCGATTTCGGACCGGCTTTACTGACCATGGGTAGCCTGCTGTTCGACGAGACGAATTACAAGGACGCAAAAATATACCTGGATCGCTACCATCTGGTCGGGAGGCCGAGTCCGCGAAGCCTGTGGCTATCGATACAGGCCGCATGGGAAATTAATCCGGACACCGATGTAACCGAGTTGGTGGAGCGGCTACAAACGGATTTCCCGGAATCCAAGGAATACCAGTTCTGGCAGGAGCAGCAGTAAAGTGAGCGAGACCGAAGACAAGGTAATCGAAACGCCACGCAAGGGTAGCGCTGGACCGGGGGAGCGTTTGCAGGCAGCGCGCATCAAACAGGGTCTGTCGCTCGAAGATGTCGCCCGTCGCATGCATTTAAGCGTCAGAATTTTAGAAGCGATCGAGGAAAACAACTTCGACGAGATTACTGCTCCCATATTCGTCAAGGGCTATCTTCGAGCTTATGCGCGCATCGTGTCATTAAGCGAAGATGAAATGATCGTGCAGTACGTCGACTTCTACTCGGAAGAAGACCCACCCATCAGCTCGACCAGTAACGTGATTCCCGAACTGTCCTCTACAGATACGCGTTTCAAGTGGACGACCTATTTTGTCATCATCGCGCTGGTGGTGTTGTTGGCCGCCTGGTGGTGGAACAAGCAACAGAACCAGGAGCCACCGGTGTCATTGGATGTGCAGTCCTCGCGCACGGATTCTTTGCCTGAAGCGGAACCCGAGAATGAAAATTCGGTTGTCGGAAATGATATTCAGGCTGGATCCGAGAGCGAGATTTCGACAGAAGTAAGCTCTGCATCTGACGCTACGGAAATGACGTCAGCGGCCGACCCCCTGAGCAATGACTCAAGCAGTGATGACTCGAGCAGTGATGACTCGAGCAGCGATGATTCAACTTCGTCCGCTGCGAGCGAAACCAGCGCTGATGCTAGCGCAACTGAAGTTGTAGCAGCGGATCCGGTTGCCGCCGCGGTGACTGATGAACCGGCCGAAACCGATGCTGTGGCATCGACTGAAATGGATTCATCCTCCGAGGTTGATTCAGTATCCGGGTCTGCCCCTGCACAAGCGCAGGCGGGTACGCGTGAGCAGCCCGCGCGAATTGCCCCGTCGGGCAGTGACAAGTTGCAGCTGATTATCAACGCCGATACCTGGGCGGACGTCAAGGATGCTAACAATTATCAGCTGGTCTACGACCTGTTGCGTGCTGACAGCTCTATCGAATTATCCGGCGAGGCGCCGTTTTCAATATTTCTTGGCAATGGGCATGGTATCGAAATACGTTTTAATGGCGAGGAAATTGGATTTGCGAACAGGGTTCGTGATGACAATACTGCTCGACTTAGAATCGGTGGTTAGAGCGGAGTAGTCAGTGGGAGATCAACTTCAGGTTATTCGCGGAATGCACGATATTCTGCCGGCAGACATGCCCGTGTGGAATCATCTCGAAGACGAGTATCGCATGCTCGTCGAGTCCTATGGTTATCGGCAAATCCGTACTCCGATTATTGAGAAATCGGCTCTGTTTTCGCGTTCTATCGGTGAAGTCACCGATATCGTCGAAAAGGAAATGTACAGTTTCAACGATCGCAACGGCGATAGCCTGAGTCTGCGTCCGGAGAATACTGCCAGCGTAGTTCGAGCTGGTTTGCAGGCAGGATTACTGCACGATCAGCAGCAACGGATGTGGTACTACGGTCCGATGTTTCGGCATGAGCGCCCGCAAAAAGGACGTTACCGACAGTTTCATCAGTTCGGAGCTGAAGTTTTCGGGATTGCGGGTGCTGATATCGAGGCTGAGTTGATTTTGCTCGCGGCGCGCTTCTGGAAGCGCCTTGGACTGCAGCAGATTGAATTGCAGATTAACAGTCTGGGTAGCAGTGAATGCCGACAGCGATACCGCAAGTTGCTGGTGGAGTATTTCAACGATCACCACAATCAACTGGATGAAGACAGTCAGCGTCGTCTGGAGTCGAATCCGCTGCGTATTCTTGACAGCAAGAACTCTGAAATGCAGGCGCTGATTGGGAACGCGCCGGCACTGAGCGATAGCCTTGATGCGCAGTCGAGCGACCATTTCAGTGAGTTGACAGATATTCTCGATCAGACCGGGGTCTCCTACGAGATTAACCAGCGGCTGGTGCGAGGTCTGGATTACTACTGTCACACGGTGTTCGAATGGGTGACCGAATCGTTGGGTGCCCAGGGTACTGTATGCGGTGGCGGGCGTTATGACGGACTGGTCGAGCAGCTTGGGGGGAAGGCCAATTTTGCTGCGGGCTTCTCGATGGGTTGTGAACGTCTTGTGTCGATGCTGATCGATCAGCAGCTCGCACCTGCAGCCACAGGATGCGATGTTTATTTGATGATGCGCGGTGATAACAGTATCGCGCGTGCACAGCAGCTTGCCGAGTTGATGCGTGACGCGATGCCTCGTTTGAAGCTGGTTGTGCACTGTGGCGCCGGAAGTTTTAAAAGCCAGATGCGTAAGGCCGATAAGTCGGGAGCAAGAATTGCCATTATTCTCGGGGAGTCTGAACTCGAGGCTGGCACCGTGGCGGTGAAGTACCTGCGTGAGCAACGCGATCAGGTAGAAATAGCGCAGGCCGAGATTGTTTCGCGGCTAACGTCACTACTGAATTGATTTAACGAGAGGATCTTAATGGATACCGAAGAAGAACAGGTCGAGAAAATAAAAACCTGGTTAAAGGAGAACGGTCTTTCGATTGTTTTGGGCATAGTGATCGGCATTGGTGGAATCGGTGGTTATAACTACTGGACCTACATGCAGGAGACCATTGCTGCGGAGGCTTCCGACCACTACACCGAAATGCTGGAAGCCCTGGAGGCCGACGATGATGGCCAGGTGCAGCAGCATGCAGACATCCTGGTCGCCGATTATAGCTCGACTGAATATGCTGCAATGGCCCATTTGGCATTGGCTAAACTGCATGTTGAAAATGGGGACTTTCCTGTTGCTGCTGAAGCTCTGCAGCAAGTTATCGGAAGCGCCGGGCAAGATCCCCTCGCTTATATTGCGCGCACACGGCTAGCCGCGGTACAGATTCAAATTGAACAATACGACGAGGCATTATCGACGCTGTCAGTAGAATTTCCTGATCAGTTCTCCGCAATGACGGATGAATTACGTGGCGATGCGCTGGCACGACAGGGTAAAAAAGACGAGGCCATTGCTGCTTATCGTAAGGCTCAGAGTGGCGATCCGCAGCCGGCAAACCCTGAATTTCTGCGCCAGAAGCTGAATGATCTCGGCAGTCGCAGTTAACGCCAGTGCGTAAGTTAATTGCGCTAATTCTGATCGGACTTGTCGCAGGCTGTTCTGGCGAAACGGACAACAGTGAGCCCCCTGCATTACTGACCAGTATTAAAAGCCCCATAGGTCTCGATATTAACTGGCAGCTGGATACCCGTGCTTCGACTAATAGAGCGGCGTTTCGTTTGCGCCCCCTGATTGTTGGCGACCGTGTTTACAGTATTGACACTAGCGGGTTGGTGCGTGGTATCGATCTTGCCAGTGGCCGCCGACTATGGCGTCACAAGAGCGGGTACGAACCCATTATCGGGCTCGGTGGTAATTCGCAACTGCTATTGGTAACCTCCCGAAATGGCGATTTAGCGGCTTTCCGCGAGATTGAAGATGGCCTTGAGCCCTTGTGGGACGTTAATCTTGGAAGTGAAATACGCGCTATTCCGATTATTGATAATGGACAGATATTCGTGCGCAGTGTCGATGGTCGTTTGCGCAGCCTGTCTGTCGAAGATGGCAGCCAGCAATGGCAGATCACGGGGCGTGTTCCTGCACTGTCCCTGACCGGCAATAGTAATCCGCTGGTATCGGGGGATTTGGTCATTTCCGGTTTTGATGATGGCAAATTGATTGCCTACAATCGCGACACCGGCAAGACCTTGTGGGAAACCACGGTCAGTTTGCCGAGAGGGCGCACCGAAGTAGAGCGACTTATTGATCTGGACGGTCGCTTCGTACTGCGTGATGGTGTGCTCTACGTGGTGTCTTTTCAGGGCCATCTGGCTGCGGTTCAAGCGGTCAGTGGAGATATACTCTGGTCACGCAAGTTTTCCAGTTTCCATGCCATCGCGATTGATGACACGGCCCTTTATCTGACCTCGGACGACAGCGATCTCTGGTCTATTGATCGACGTACGGGATCAGCCTTCTGGAAACAGGACATACTTCACGCGCGCAGAGTAACCGCGCCATCGATCATTGATGACCATATAGTTGTTTCCGATTTTGAAGGACATCTGCACTGGTTCAATAAATCAGACGGTAAATTGGTCGGTCGCATCCGCACCACCAGTGAACGCAATTTTGTGCAACCCCTGATATGGGGTGAATCGGTAGTCACGCTCGACAAGTTGGGTTTTCTTACTTCGGTATCGCGGCGACCATGATACCGGTTATCGCGCTGATCGGGCGTCCCAATGTTGGCAAGTCGACGCTGTTTAACGTGTTAACCCGCAGTCGCGATGCGATTGTTGCGAATCAACCAGGGCTGACTCGTGATCGTCAATATGGTGTTGGCGAACGCAATGGTAAAGCGTTTATCGTGGTCGATACCGGTGGTCTGAGTGGCGAGAAGCAAGACCTCGACGATTTGATGGCGCGGCAGACGCGACTTGCCATGGAAGAGGCCGATGAGATCCTGTTTCTGGTCGATGCCCAGGACGGATTGACCAACGGCGATCGTCAGATTGCTGATCTGGTGCGTAAATCCGGTAAATCCTGCCAGGTTGTGGTGAACAAAACCGATGGTTTCAAGCCGGATCAAGCGCAGGCCGAATTTTTCGCCCTTGGTTTTGAGCATGTGCGCCTAATTGCAGCAGCCCACCGAAAAGGCACCGGGGTTCTGATAGAGGAGCTGCTGTCGGCGTATCCGGAGCAGTTAGCGGGATCGGAAGCCTCTGATGCCGGTCCGCTGGTTGCGGTTATCGGTAGACCAAATGTCGGTAAATCAACCTTGATCAACCGACTTACAGGCGAAGATCGAGTGGTCGCTTTTGATCAACCCGGCACCACTCGCGATACTATATCGGTGCCGTTTGAGCGTCATGGCAAGTCTTATACCCTGATCGACACTGCCGGCGTGCGTCGGCGCGGCAAGGTGCAGGAAACGATCGAAAAATTCAGTGTCATCAAGGCGCTTGAAGCGATCGAAAAGTCGAATGTTGTGATTGTGGTTATTGACGCACGCGATGGTTTGACTGATCAGGATATGACGCTGCTTGGTTATGTTGTCGATAGTGGGCGAGCGCTAGTTATCGCGATCAATAAATGCGATGGGCTCGACCTCGATCAGCGCGATATAAATCGCAGTATGCTCGAGCGTCGCCTTGGCTTTGTATCGTTTGCGGCACAACACTTCATTTCAGCAAAGCATGGCACCGGTGTCGGCGAATTGATGAGCTCTGTGGATCAGGCGCATGCTTCGGCGTTCAGAGATTTGAACACTCGCTATCTCACCGATTTACTCGAGGAAGCCGTCTTCAAACATAACCCTCCACTTTACCATGGGCGTCGCGTTAAGCTGCGCTACGCCCACCAGGGAGGGCGCAATCCTCCCATTGTTGTGATTCATGGAAACCAGACCCAACAGCTTCCAGATGTATACAGGCGATACCTGATTAACTTTTTTATCGGTAAATTGAAGCTCAAAGGAACCCCTCTGCGAATCGAGTTAAAGTCGGGCAAGAATCCGTTTTCGGGCAAAAAGGCTCCTGTAAAGCACAGAAAGTGAGATCTGGTTAGAAT
>RCNB010000762.1_pt1 | contig 20932 bp, 22 predicted proteins | sample 2041321 | NCBI WGS metagenome assembly RCNB01 (sample SAMN09708232, study PRJNA481090) | Marine sediment metagenome, whole genome shotgun sequencing project. | reverse complement strand
GGGTTTGTCGTGTGACACGACACACAATCTGTCGAAAACCCAGCATTATTATGATTCGGGTTGGTGGTTCCATCATAATCGGTCTGGTGACAGGTTACACAGTTTGGATCAGCATCCGAATAATTAGCAGTCGTATGACATTGCGTACAGTCTTGAATATCGTGACCCAATGTGAGTGGGAAAAAGTCGTGATTGATCTCTGCTGGTGTCCATCCCGGGTTTGTCGTGTGGCACAACACACAATCTGTGGAGAATCCCGTACTATTATGATTCGGATTAGTGGTTCCATCATACTCTGGTTGGTGACAGGTTACACAGTTTGGATCAGCATCCGAATAATTAGAGGTCGTATGGCATTGTGTACAATCTTGAATATCATGACCCAATGTGAGTGGGAAAAAGTCGTGATTGATCTCTGCAGGTGTCCATCCTGGGTTTGTCGTGTGGCACGACACACAATCTGTGGAGAATCCTGTACTATTATGATTCGGATTAGTGGTTCCATCATACTCTGGTTGGTGACAGGTTACACAATTTGGATCTGCATCTGAATAATTAGAAGTCGTATGGCATTGCGTGCAATCTTGAATATCGTGACCCAATGTGAGTGGGAAAAAGTCGTGATTGATCTCTGCAGGTGTCCATCCTGGGTTTGTCGTATGGCACGACACACAATCTGTGGAGAATCCTGCACTATTATGATTCGGATTAGTGGTTCCATCATACTCTGGTTGGTGACAGGTTACACAATTTGGATCTGCATCTGAATAATTAGAGGTCGTATGGCATTGTGTACAATCTTGAATATCATGACCTAAAGTTAGTGGGAAAAAGTCATGGTCGATATTCGCAGGAGTCCATCCTGGGTTTGTCGTATGGCATGACACACAATCTGTGGAGAATCCAACATTATTGTGATTTGGATTCGTCGTTTCGTCATAATGAGTCTGGTGACAGCTTATACAATTGGGATCTGCATCAGCGAAATTACTTGTTAAATGGCACTGCGTACAATCTAAATTATCGTGACCCAATGTCAAAGGAAAAAAATCATGGTCACCAATATTATCGGTTTCCCAGCCATCACCAATTGGGTTATGACACTCAATACAATCTGTTGAAAAATTTGTATGATCTGGACTTTCAGCAGCCAAATAATCTTGCTTATGGCAACTTATACATTCATTTCCGATGTAATCAAATCTTAAATCGGGTTCGGAAGTATGGCAATCTACGCAACTTAAACTGTTATGAGTTCCAACTAAAGGAAATCCGTTTTCCTCATGTATTTCTGGGATATTATCTACTAACCACGTGTTGGAAGTATGACAGCGTACACAGTCATTTCCAACGGACGAACTATGAATATCATTATGACAAGAAGCACATTGATTGGGTGATTCATTAAACACTAGTGTTGTGTGACAAGCTTTGCAATCGGTTTGTGTATGAGCACCTTCTAGTTTAAAATCAGTATTACTGTGGTCAAACCGCATCAAATACACATCCATTTCCCAACCGGATGGATTGTGGCATTGATTGCAATTCACCTTAAGCTCTTCACCATGTGGTGATTGCGCAAAAGTTGATGCATACATCAAAAGCAGGGTTATTATTGATGACAGTCTATACATTCAAATTTGTTTAACTTATATAAAACAACGGTTTTGCCATTTTCAATGCTGCTCGTATGGCATTCTCGACAATCAACTTCCTTGTGCTTGCCTTCTAGAGGGAATCTCGTTGAACCATGATTAAAATTTTCTGGTATCCAACTGGTTGTTACATGACATTCAACACAGTCTGTTATGCCATTTATAGCAAATGAATCGTCATGTACATTCTCATGGCAAGCAATGCAGTTCGTATCCAAATTAGCAAATTCCTGTATAGTATCATCCTTATTATCAGTATTTTCGATGAAATGACAAGCTCTGCAATCTACTTCTAGATGTTTTCCATCAAGTGGCCAATCCGTCAAATTATGGTCAAAAGTTAATTCCGTCCATGTCTCATTGATATGACAAGCTTTGCAATCTTGATTGGGATAAAATGTTTCACTGATGTAATCTTCATGAATATCTTGGTGACAGTCTACACAGGTTGTCCCTAACTCCCTGAATGTCCAACGCGCGTCATCTTCACTAACATGACAAGCATAACAGGGTGTCGCAACATGTGCTCCTTCTAAAGGGAATGATGTTTCCTGATGCTGATCTATGGTATATAAGCTGTATTCGAAGCCTTCTTGTAACGAATGACATTCTAAACAATCTGGAGAAACTCCGTTATCGGCGAACTCTCCTTCATGATAATCATTATGACAGTTTGTACAGGCTGAAAAATCGATAGCTTCAGAATACCGACTTGTATGGCATTGCTTACAATCTACTTCTATGTGTTTACCTTCTAATGGATAATCAGTGACGGTATGATCAAAGAAGTCCATGTTCTTCATCGTAAAAAAGCTTCTTTCCGTATGGCACTTTGCGCAATCCAGCCCAAACTTGCCTTCATGCGTGTCTTCATGGCACTTCACACAATTATTTTCTTGCACTTTCAGATTATCTTGAAACACCAGTAGAGGGTTATCACTTTCTTTATGACAACTAAAGCAGTCTACTTGTTTATGTTTTCCTCGTAACGTGAAACTTGTTGCATCATGATTGAATTTGTCTTCACCACTAAAAAAGGAAAAAGAAGTTTCTGTATGGCATTGTTTGCAATCTCCTGGTAGTTTATTGTTATGTGGATCCTCATGGCAAGATTTACAATCGGTAAAAGGGACATCTGCAAATTCTTGAAATTCTAGACCATTTCTTGTAGTCACTTTATGGCATTCGATGCACTCCACATCCAAATGCTTCCCTTTCAATGGGTAATCAGCATCGCTATGGTCGAAGTTGGGCGCAGGTTTAAAAGCTTCCATATCATGACAAGACGTACAATCCGTTGAAAGGGTCTTTTGATGAAAATCGTCATGACATGACAGGCATTCTTGTTCCAAACCAAGAAACGTGTTGTCTCTCTTTCTAATTTCTATATTTTGAATATTATCCGCCATATGACATTCTCTACAATCTACAACCGCATGTTTACCTTCTAGGGGGTACCCAGTTTGATCATGTTTAAAATTATCTTCATCAAAGCGTATCATGTCAAATTTTCGACCGTGATGTTCGCTATGACATTTAAAACAATCTTGCTTCACCACATTAGAACTGGCATGAAAGCCTTGATCCTTGTCGATTAAGCTTTGTATTTCGGTATGACAATCCAAACATTTACTATTTAACACCTTTTCGCCTAGTTCATGGCACTGTGTGCAATTACTCATCCCTTCTAGCGCCTTATGTGGTTCTGACAGGTCGCCAGGAGATATTTGGCCATAACTAGCCATGGAGATGAAAAAGACCAAAGTGATATGAGTAATTAACTTATTCATGCCATCTAATTATGTCTTTTCATTGTGTATCCAAAACGCTTGGTGATTTCTACACCTGCTTTTTGCAAAAAACTTGTGGGTAATTCGCCGCCTGCAAAAATGTAGACCAGATCGTTTTCTATTTGTTTTATCTCATCTTCGTCATCGATCTTAAGCAATACATTATTATCATTTATAGAAACTACGTTTGAGTTAAAAATCACTTTTAGGGTTTTGTCTTCAATAGCTTCATTGACTCTCTCTTTGTTTTTGGGTTTTAAACGCGCAAATTTGTCTTTTCTATAAGATAGTATGGCATCGTTATCGTCCTTTAGTAATAAAACAGTTTCAATGGCAGAATCCCCACCTCCAACAACTAAAACTTTCTTGTTTTGTATATGTTCTGGTTCTAATAATCGATAGGCGACTTTAGTGGATTCCTCTCCAGGAACGTTTAGTTTTCTCGGGCTACCTCGTTTTCCGATGGCCAATAGAACATGATTGCAAACGTATTCCTGCTTGGTATTCGTGACTATTTTAAATGTATTATCCTCTATAGGTATGATATGCTCGACCTTGGTGTTTTCTTGAATCTTTATATCATGCTCTGCAATCACTTTTTTCCATAATTGTAGTAATTCGTCTTTTGATGTATTATATAATTTAGCCTTTCCATAAAGAGGCAAATCCATTGGAGAGGTCATCACGATCTTGGCTCTGGGAAACGTATAGACAGTTCCACCTAGGGAATCTTGCTCTAAAGTCATACTGGTTAATCCCTTTTGTTTTGCGGCGAGTGTGGCCGAGATACCAGCTGGTCCTGCACCAATGATAATAACGTCGATAACATTTTCCTTGGATGGTTTGTTGTTTTTCATCATGTTCTCGATAGCCTGTTGCCCTTGTTCAACGCTATTTTTAATAAGTCCCATACCACCTAATTCCCCGGCGATGTATATGCCTTTAAAATTAGTTTCAAATGTTTCACTTACATGAGGCAGGTCGACACCTCTTGATTCTGTGCCGATACGCAGGGTAATCGCTTCGACGGGACATGCATGAAAACAGGCACCATGACCTATGCAATTGGCGGTATTAATTACGGTTGCGATACCATCGACTATACCCAAGATATCTTTTTCGGGGCACGCTGAAATACAAGCACCACTTCCAATACATGATTTAAGGTCAATATGCGGATACAATGATACTGGCTCAAATAACCCTTCTTCTTTTGCAATCTCCACTTTTTTTTCTACATCCTGGGAACTGACTTTCTTCTTTCTCATATAAAAATAGACGGTAATCGCACAGAGTATGAATACCGTACTATAAATTATGATCTGTTCTATTAGTACTTCTCCCATCAGAATATCCATTTATAACCAAAAGCAAGCGTAATCGCGATATGGATAATAACAATAACTAGCATAATAAGAGCAAATGGTAAATGAGCGACATGCCAATATTTAAAAAGCTTTTGCATAGTTTGTAATCGCGCTATTTTCCCAGAAAGAGAAATGTCATCCTTGACTAGTTTCAAAATATATTTTTTGTCTTCTTTAGGGAATTTTTTAATCTTTAATTCTTTTTTTAATAGTCGCACACTCTTTTTTGAAGTGCCTTCAGCATTTGTAACTTGAGTTATTAACGACCTGGTTTGATCATCAATTTTAAATTGTTCTTCCAAAACCGACATGAGGTTCGTCTTTAAGCCCTTCACTTCTATTAAAGTGAGCTCTCGACCTTCCAAAGTTCGCGGTATCTGAATATATATAAATCGTCCTATGACCCCACTTAAAACCACGGCAACCATACTCCAAAAAGCAATGGATACGATGCCTCCAAATTTAAATGCCGTATGGAAAAGTACCAATATTGGGCCCAAAGTGCATAGGAATATATGGAACTCCAATAAATACTTAAGGTTCAATTGCTTGGCCATGAAATTATAACGTTTTCTCGCGATGTATATTGACACTCCTATTAAAATCATCAGAGTACCTATAATACCCAAACCATGACCATAAGGCCCACTGGGCTTGAACCATGTGTGTTTAGGATGGTAAAATCGTTCTTCTAGTGAAGTACTATAATATTCGTAGCCCGTATATGATAGGTATATCGTGGCCAGTACGATAATAGTTATCATCGTACCTATGTAGGTTCTGTGGGCGTTTCTTTTCAATTATAAACAGATTAATTAGAATAAAATCCTTCTGCTCATACCAATTTTTTACTGATTTAATAATCAGTTCTACTAATATAACAGTTTAAACTGTTTTTTTCCTACCGATGAACGGAAATAAGATTTAAAAGAGCTAAGGTTTTATTCAATATGGAGACAAGTGCAATTCATTTAAGAATTCACTTTAGGCCTATATTCGAATTGTAAATGGATTCCCAATATCCAGAATCCTTCTTAAGGAGATTAAAAGTTTTTAGGAGTGCTATTTTAAATTGTAAATATCACTCAAGTAACCTTCGTGGGATTTGATCTTTCACCTACTAAAGTAAGTTTCTGAGGTTATTTGACATAAAAAACGCACAACTGTTGTTCCGTGCTATCTTATGCGGGGTAGAGGACGGAGCGCTAAGGAAAGGGCGGTATGACTTTTTAGTGAGCAGGGCAGGAGGTGCTCTGGAGACATAGGCTACCTTAAAATTTAGCACCACGGAACTAGCTCTTTCTTCGCAATATTTTATCAATTAAAGTTCAATTTTAGCTTATTTAGTTCACTTTGGTCATGTTAAAGTATTCATAATCAATTTGTGGTATTTGCTAATTATTTATTGTTTAATTATTTTTATCGCAGTTTAAACGAAAAATACAACAATGGACATCTTACAAGAAGCAGCGATCTTTGAAAATGCCAAGATGACTAAAATGTCGACAAGTGATAGAGTAGTGGCTTCAAGAGAAGCAAAACGACTTATTTTAGCAATCAACGAGATCTACAAGAATACAAAAGATGCAACCTTAATGGATGTAATGAAACGGTTAACCGCTAAGAAAAAAAGAATTGATATACGATTAAAAGGAAGACCTAATTCAGGAATATAATACTATGCCAAAAGGCAATGAATAAAATATCCTAGGAACAGCTTTAAAATCTTGTTGTAATAATCCTGCTACAGGATATTTTAGAGATGGATTTTGTAGAACTATTCAAGAAGATTCTGGTACGCATGTATTATGTGCAATTGTCACTCAGGAATTTTTAGATTTTACAAAATCTCGAGGAAATGATCTTTCAATACCCATATCACATTGGAATTTTCCTGGTCTTAAACCGGGTTCAAAATGGTGTTTATGTATATCTAGATGGTTACAAGCTGAGCGCGCTGGTAAAGTGCCGTTTGTGGTTCTTGAAGCAACACATCAAAAAGCACTAACATATACTAGTTTAGAATTGCTACAGAAATATGAGGCTTTAGTTTAAGGAGGTTATAATCTCATACTATTTTAAGAAATAGTGCCAGATAATGTTTCTATAACTCCAAGGGCAGCTCTTTCTCCAGAGATCATAGCGGCATTTAAAGACCCATTCAATTGTGTGTCTCCTGCTAGGAATACGCCCGATGTTAAGCGCGTTTCGGATGGCAACATTTCGTATTGTAGGTCATTTAATTTTGGCAAAGCCATTGGTATATGGTATTGCTTTATAAATTTACAGGAGTCAATACCGCAGTGTTGTTGTAATTCTCTTTTTACGTGTTCAATGAGTTCTTCATTTGATAGGTTGTGACTATCTATTACAGTTACAGAAAGTAACTCTTTTTTTGCCACAACATGAGTCTCTACACTAGTATGATAAAAAATATTATTGATTAATGTATTGTTTTCAGGAATAAGACCAATTAGAGGATTGCTAATAACCCGGTTTTCAGTTTCAAAATACAAGGTGTCGCAAGACTTCCATACAGTCGGCTGATCTTTTAAATTAGAAATCAGATTGCTTGCATCTGTGGCAACTATTGTGAAGTGACTCTTCAATATTTTATTATCTAAAAGAACTATTTTTCCATCTTTTATTGATGTTACTTTGGTATTGAACTTAAAAGCAGTGGTCTTTAAATTTTGAGTTAATTGTTTCGGTATTGCTGCTATTCCAGCTTTTGGCAGGGCTGCATACCCTTCTCCAAACATTTTATAGACAAACTCAAACATCCTACTAGATGTTTCTAGTCGTGATTCAAGAAAAATGCCACTGAAGAAGGGTTTGAAAAATTGTGTGATCATTTGATTTGAAAACCCAATATCTATCAAATAAGATAACGTAGATTGCTCTTTATCAGAGAATATATCTGACACCGTTTTTTTCTTTAATCTATTGTTTAGTCTAAGTATTTTAAGTTTATCAGAAAATGTTCCTATTCCAGAGAATAGTGTTGGAAACAATAAAGATATATCTCTTAAAGGGTCTCCTATGACCACTTGCTTGCCTTTCTTGAAAATAGATGCGCCTGGTAAGAATTTTTGTAGGTCTAAAGATTCAAGATCAAGATATTTTTGAGCTGCTGGGTATGCCGTCAATAATACTTGAAAACCATGGTCTAATTGGTAGCCATCTATAATATCTGTTTTTACCCTGCCGCCAACGCTATCTGTAGCTTCGATAATAACAGGAGAATAGCCATTTTGTTCAAGAACGTTAGCAGCTATTAAGCCACTGACTCCTGCTCCAATGATATGTATTTTATAGTCCTGTGTATTCATAAGTGTATTATTTGATGAAAAATAGAAAGTCTTCTTTTAGGCCAATGTAATAGTTTTAATTTTTGTTTAACAATTATCTTATAAAAGTAAACACAAATATAAATATCTTTACCACAAAGTTAAATTATAGAGAGCTACGGCTTATTATAAATATGAATAAAACAGCCATTATACGTTGTGAGCATTTCAACGCAGCCCACAGATTACATAATACTAATTGGAGTGATGAAAAAAACCGAGAGGTTTTTGGTAAATGTAATAACCCCAATTATCACGGACACAATTATGATTTAGAGGTTAAGATTATTGGCCTTTGTGATCCAATGACTGGTTATGTGATTGACACAAAAATTCTTTCTGGCCTCATTAAGGATAAGGTACTAAACAGGTTTGATCATAAAAACCTAAACTTAGATACAAAGGAATTTGAACGTTTAAATCCTACTGCAGAAAACATTGCGATGGTAATATACAACATCCTTAAACCAGAGTTAGATGAAAATCTAGAATTGAAAATAAAGCTTTATGAAACGCCAAGGAACTATGTGGAATACCCTTACGCCTAAAACATTTTTTATTGAAAATGAATAGGGAGAAAGTAGAATACTATAGGGTTTTATAATATTAAAGTAGCTTTCTAATACTAATAAAAACAAAGATCATTAGGGAGTACCATAAAAAAAAAGAAACGATATATTCTTTAAATCCTAAAACTAACATCAAACTTATTATTAAAAGTTGAAAGCCAAGCCCAAAGGTTGATACACCTGTCATCAGTAAATTCGGAAATCGTTTACCTGTAGAAGCATTTGAATCGAGTGCGTAAATTGTTTTATCAAAGACGCCATAAAGCGCTTTATAAATTCCGAAGAGAATATTTACATTTTTTTGTTTTTCTCCTTTCATAGCTACTGGAGAATCAAATTCAAAAATTCTACTTGTTGTATCACCATTTACATTATTTCTCAAAATAACATAGTAATAATTATATAAAGTGCCTTGTAGTTGAATTCCTAAAAATGCAAAAAAGCTATATATAAAGTTAGCCTCTGTAGTATACCAAAGTGCTATAAAAATAAAAAGATTTAAAATTATATCTGCAACAGAATCAAGATAGCGACCTGTGTGCGAAGGTGTTTTTTTTACTCTTGCTAACTCTCCATCGGCAGCATCCAATATCGATTTAAATATTAAAAAAAAAGCAGCGGCCCAGAAATATCCATATAGAATACAAACAATAGCTATCAAACCCGAAATAATAAACCATATTGTAACATCAATAGGTGTATATGAAGTTTCTTTGAGCGAATTAGCTATAAGTCTTGCAATCGGTCTTCCATAATCTGAAAGGTCTAGAAATTTATGTTCTTTAGGTAATTTAGACATACTACATTTTTAATTCTGAAATCTTTATCATAACACTTCTAAACTAATAAACGGCAAGCTATTTAAAATAATCAATAAATCTACAATAGCCTCATAGATAGAGCCTATAATAATATGTTAATATTGTTTAATATTTAGTATTATTTGTTAAACAAATTTGTAACTTTGAGTAAGAATTCAAGAAATAGTTTACGTAGAAATATAGACGTTTAAACGTCTATAAATCTTCAAACAAAGCAAAACACACTCATACACAGTAAAATAGATGACATTGAAAACAGCAAATTTAGCACCTACTAATGGTAACATAATTAGTGATTTTTCCTTTGATGAGATAGGAGATGACCATATTTATACTGGCTTAGAAACGCCTATGAAATCGGATGCATTTGAAATGTCAGATATAGAAAAAAAAGAAAAAATTTCTGATTTGTTTGCACAGATAATGAATGTTATGGGACTAGATCTTACAGATGATTCGTTAAAAGGCACACCAAATCGCGTGGCGAAAATGTATATTGAAGAAATATTCTCGGGGCTTAATCCTGATAATAAACCTAAGATTGCACTATTTGAAAATAAATATCAATACAACCAAATGTTGGTTGAAAAGAATATTACATTTTATTCAAATTGTGAGCATCACTTCGTTCCGATTATTGGTAAAGCACATCTTGCGTATGTCTCTTCTGGCAAAGTCATAGGGCTTTCCAAACTTAACAGGATTGTGCAGTATTTTGCTAAACGCCCTCAGGTCCAGGAACGTTTAACTAATCAAATTGCTATAGAACTCACTTCTATCCTTGAAACGGAGGATGTGGCTGTTATTATCGATGCTAAGCACTTGTGTGTCTCGTCTCGTGGAATTAAAGACGAAACTTCGGCTACAGTAACGTCATATTATGGAGGTATATTCAATACACCCGACAAGATTGCTGAACTACAGAACTATTTGAGCCAATAGGTTGTTTTAAATGGAAATTTTAATTATGTTTAATAATAAATATAGAACTTAATATAACATTCAGAAATATGCATTTTTTAGTTATTGCTTTTCAAGTTATCGTTGGAATTAGTATTTTAAATGTGTGGCTTTTACAAAAAAGAACTTCAACACGATGGCGTGGAGGAAACGCGACGACTATTGTTGAAGAGTTTCATGAGTATGGTTTATCAACCACAATCTGTTATATCGTTGGTTTTATTAAAGTAACACTTGCTGTTTTACTAATAGCATCTATATGGTATCCTGTTTTAAAACAACCAGCAGCTTTTGGGTTAGCAATTTTATTGCTTGGATCTATTGCTATGCATATAAAAATAAAAGACCCTTTATTAAAATCTTTTCCTGCTGCATTGTTTTTCTCGATGTGCTTGTTTATTGCGCTCGCCTGAAGATTACATTAAAGTAAGTTTACTAAAATAACTTATACAAATGTACAGATTTATGAGTGCTAATAAAAGCGATGGTATGGATTCCAAAATACTATCTTTTATCTTTATTCTTACCACAAACCCAGAGAACATAAGAAGCGATAAACCTCCTGATGCTATAAAAGCTAGATCAGGGATGAAAAAGAAGCCAAGTAATAGTCCAATACCACCTAATAACTGCAAGTAACCTATTAGTATTCTCTGTTTACCAAGCCCGAAACGAATAAATTCATCCTTCATTTTCTGCGAAATCAAGCAATTAACACCATAGAATATAAAGGCACCACTTGATAAAAACACGGCTATATTTAAAATTATCATTTTATATAATTCGTTTTAAGATAGTTTATTAATCTGTTATCGATTTTTTTCTAAAGCCGATAAATAGGCTTCTCCATTCTCAAGATGCCTTTGCTGTTTCTCAACGGGCATCTTATCAAACATATGCACTAACATTCCTAATCGTGGATTTGATAAAAAGAAATCCCGATGCGTATTCATAAATCGCCAAAAAAGACCATCCCAAACATCTTGCCATTCGCCTTTTTTGTAGTTACTCATTTGTAGTAAATAGTTACTACCGCTTATATAGGGTTTTGTAGCCATCAAACCACCATCTGCAAATTGACTCATGCCGTAAACATTGGTGACCATGACCCAGTCGTAAGCATCAATAAATAGTTCCATGAACCATCTATAGACTTCATCCGGATCAAATTCGCACAACATCATAAAATTGCCCAATACCATTAAGCGCTCTATATGATTGCAATAACCCGTCTGCAATACTTTTTTAATGGTTTGGTCGATAGGAGGAATACCAGTGGTCCCATCATAAAACGACGCAGGTATTTTCTTTTTGAATTTCCAAAAATTAGCTGTGCGTTCCTCACTTCCTCTTGATTCATACACACCCCTTATAAATTCGCGCCAGCCTATTATTTGACGAACAAAGCCTTCAGTGGAATTAATGGGTACATTGTTTTCTTCAGCGTATCGTAAACAAGCTTCAATAATCTCTTTTGGTGTTATTAAACCAACATTGAGCATAGGGGATAACACACTATGATTTAATATGGAGTTTTCAGCAACAATGGCATCTTCATACACACCAAAGTCCATAAAACGTTGTTCAAAAAATTGATTTAGCCACGATGCTGTCGTTTCAAAATTTGTTGGGTATAAGGTCTGTTCTGTAAGGCTTCCTAAATGATTTGAGAAGTGTGTTGCGACATACTCTTTGGCTTCTTCATAATAGGTGTCTACATTAGGGAATTGGATAGAAGGTGGTGTCTTTTTAGTGGGATACTTCTTTCTGTTTTCAGTATCAAACGTCCATTTACCACCTGTTGGTTTTCCATCAGAATCCATAAGGATATTTCGCTTTTTACGTTGATCTGTATAAAAGGTGGTTTGATGATATTTCTTCTTATCGCTTCGGAAAAAAGTAGCTAGGTCTTCTTTGCTATTTAAAAATAAGGGTGAATTATATTGAGTTGCCGATATTCCGTTTTCGCGAAGGCTTTCATCTATTCTTTTTTGAAGCCAATTATCAGTTGGGTCGATGTAGTTAATATGGTCTATACCTAGACGTTTTATTTCGGGAATGAGACGCCTTATATCTGAAATATCGTCAGTAGCTTGAATATAATGTACTTCGAGATTTTTATGGTTCCGAAGAAAATGTTCATACCGCTTCATGGTTGCTCTATGAAACGCTATTTTTTGCTTATGAAACACATAGTGTTTAAAGAATAAATATTCTTCAATTAAATACACAGGTGCATTCGTTTCAAAAAGCGGAGATGCTTGAAATAATTGATGCGGAAAAATTATACTAATACGATTCATTTATTCTTTCTGCAACGTTCGCTACAATATTTTACTTTGTCCCAATTCTTTTCCCATTTTTTGCGCCAAGTAAATGGACGCCCACAGACGATGCATGTTTTTTTAGGGAGCTGTTGTTTTTTCATGGCTAAAATTCAGGCACATCGTTCACTCTCACATAAGGATGTTTTTCAATTTTACTTAATGAATAATAACTATTCAATCCTGAAATCCCAACGCCATTAGTAGCTTCTAGATCGATATCTTCATCCACCATTGCGGTATCGGGAAAAATGAGATGTTCTATTTCGCCAATAACTAAAACGGTACCATTACGTTTAATATCAAGAGCTTCTTTAAAACACATGCCTATTTTAAAGGTGCTTTCTTTAACAAAGGGTGCCTTAAAACCATTAACCAACTCTTCTGTTAGATTGCAACGTTCAAATTCAGAGATGTCATTGTCAAATTTGGCCGAAGTATAGTGCGCGTTTTTCACGAATTCTGGATGAATATGATTAATGGTATAATACCCATTTTCTTGAATATTACGATAGGTATGTCCTACCTCTGCAGTTTGAGGTCGGGAAAAAAAGCCGAGAAGTGGCGGATCACTGCTTAGATGAACTACTGAACTAAAGATAGCCAGATTGGTTTGCCCTTTATTTGAAATGGTACCAATTAAATTGGCAGGTTTAATGCCTGTCACTGAATTAATTATTTTGAGCCTCGTAATGCGGTCAAGTTGTTCTATATGCTCTTTAGTGTAAATCATTATGTGTTCTATTTACATGTTTGTTCAATAAGCGTTTCTTCTCTTTCTGCACTGCCGGATGCATTTTATGCCTCCAAATTTTAGCTCTAGCCATGCTGGCACTTTCTTTTATTGGATAATCTCTCCACGCTAATTCTTGAATGAATTTTTCAATTTTAGCAGGTTCGTGACCTCGATTCAAAATTTCAGAAAGAAAGAATTTTGTAGAAATAATCCCTCTTGAAATATAAGGCGATAAGTAGGTGACCGTGCCGTTTATATAGTTACAGATAGAACGGTGTTTTATAGGGTCTATATGTCTAACACGCTGAAGTATTTCTGCATAAGAGATTGGGAATATGGAACTTTGATGTCCAAATAATTCCATCTATCGCTTGCTTATTTTATTGCCTGAAATTGCCTTTTGACGCGAACATTTAAAACGTGAAATATCGGGATTGCGTTTTTTTAAGTGTTTCTGGCTTACCCCACTATTAACGCGTTTACGCCAACGCTTAAAACTAGATTCTTTAAGAGTGCCACGCATGAGTTTGATGATTTCTTTTTCTGGCAGCCCGAACTGAAACAGAATAGCTTCAAAAGGGGTACGGTCTTCCCATGCCATTTCTATAATACGGTCTAGCTCTCGTTCTGTAAGTGTTTTGGTATCGCGCATGCTAGAACTATATTTTTTCCCAAATTTGGTCGGCATTCAAATAAAAACTTCCAATGGCATTAAAGTGGCATTCTTCTGGGGCTATAATGGAAAGAAACAATTCGCCATTATCTCTTTTGTATAAATGATACATTTCCCCAATAATGGGCTCAAAAGTGAATTTTGCATCGTAAATGAGATTATTATATTCAAACTCTTGCATCATTTTTTCGTATTCAGTTTTCAATTCTAAATACTTAGTTTGAATTTTATGATTTATTTTACTAATGCTTCTGTTTTTCCATGCGGCAGTGTCAGTACTGGTAATCACTGGCGCACCAACAGAAGTGGCATACGGCTTAAGTGCTGCATCATATTTTTGAGTCTCCAGATTGAAAACTACGTTATCTGGTTTTTTGTCTTCTGTCATTTTTTATCAAAACGTATTAACTCAGTTCTTCTTTTTGTTTGGTTAGTTCTTTTGCCATAATCCTCATCGCCGTGATTTAAAATTATACCATCTGAACGATGGTGTTTTTAGTTATGTGTTCCCTAAGGAAAGGGGGCGAAATTAATGTCAAAATAGTGTGAAACAAAAATACAAAATGTTTAACTATTCAATTTTATTGTTAAACATAAATTATTCTTAATTTATTTCTTCTGTCTTTTGGGAAGGGTTGAGACTAATGGATAGAAAAAGCCCATAACGCTCTTTATTGGTTTTCTTTGGTGGCGGAATATGGATTCTTTGTTTGAATGTATTTATATAAAAAAGAAAGGCGTTTGGTTTATCAACGGCCTTTACTAAACGAATTAAAGGGATTATTTCTTGAACCTAAAGATTGTTTTTATACTAGTGTAAACGACCTCTCCTTTGGCATTTTGCTCTCACACATTTACCTTGGAATAGGTTACATTTGCATGACACCAAAAAACTAATTTTTAAAATTAAGCATGAAAGATGTGATTCTTGTTTTTATTGCAATTCTCTCTTGTTTGGGTGATTTATCTAACAAGGAGACCGCTAATAATATATCTGCCAATGACGATAATGTAAAAGTTGTCATTGAAGGAGTGCGATCCGAAAAAGGAAAAATAGTTCTAGCGGTGTTTAAAGATCAAGAGGGGTTTAAAACAAGAACGCCTGTAAAACGAATAGTTCTAAAAAAATCTGAATTAGGCGGAAATAAAATCACGTTAAGTTTAGACAAAGGCATATATGCTATTTCGGTTTTAGATGATGAGAATAATAACAATAAAATGGACTATAATTTTTTTGGTATGCCCAAAGAAGGTTTTGGCTTTTCAGACTATTATCATAAAGGCTTATCAAAACCTCATTTTGATGAATTTAAATTCGAAATAGTTGATGGATTGGTAAAAAGAATTGACATTCGTTTACGCTATATGTAAATAGAGATTAAAAATAACACTCTCTATCAATAAAAATATAGCATACAAATTTCAATAAACGTCAATTAGCCCTCTATTTTAATATTACTCATCTACAAAGTAATTGCGTATTTTTGCAAGCAATTTTCAGCTTTATTAGTGTTAGCCGGTATGGATAAGTTTTTTAGAAAACAAGAATATGTAGTATTAATATATAGGTTGTTATTAGCCTATATTTTCTACTTTATTGCAAGATTTTTGTTTCTAATATATAATTTCGACCTCTTGAATGTCGATTCTATTGGTGAATTTTTTCGCTTATCATATTACGGTTTAGCCTTTGATACTACAGCGATTTTATACGTAAATGGCTTATTTGTATTATTAACTATTTTACCCTTCTGGATCAATACTTCTGTAAAATATCAAAGATTTTTATTTTATATATATTTTTCATTCAATTTAATAGCATACGCCATCAATTTTGTTGATTTTATTTACTATAAATATACTTTTAGTAGAACGACCATGGTCATTTGGAATGTGTTAGAAAATGAAACCAATAAAGCCAATATGTTTTCTAGATTTATCGTTAGTTATTGGCATGTTTATTTATTGTTTTTTATAATTTCTGCGTTATGGATTGTTGCTTACAGAAAGGTTACAGTCAAACAAAATATGTATCCGAAAAATAAAATAAAGTATTTTTCGTCATCGGTAATGGCTTTCGTAGTGATTGTGATATTAATGATAGGGGGCATTCGTGGAGGTGATTTTAAGAAAAATACGAGACCTATAAATATGGTCGACGCTAGTCGCCATGTAAATAAAATAGAACATTCTGATCTAGTATTAAACACTCCTTTTGCATTCATCAGAACCCTAGGAGCAAATAATTTTAAAAAATTAAGTTACAATATCAAGCCTGAAACGATTGATACATACTTTCAACCTGTTAAACATTATTCTAAGAATCCAAAATCTACGCCTAATATAGTATTAATAATTACCGAAAGTTTCTCGAGAGAATACTGCGGTTCATTTAATAAAGATATGGGAATAGATAATTATAAAGGGTATACACCATTTTTAGATTCATTGTCTCAACACAGTCTTATATTTCCGAATGCTTTTGCAAATGGTAGCAAATCCATTCATGGTATGTCTTCCATTTTAGCAGGAATACCTTCCTTTAGAACTGCTTTCACGTCATCTCCGTATTCGAAACAAAAAATCCAGTCATTGGTCTCGATCTTAAATGAATTAGGGTATGATACCTCATTTTTTCATGGAGCATCAAATGGTTCAATGGGGTTTTTAGGTTTTGGAAATATTTTGGGCTTTGACCATTACTATGGTGAGAATGAGTATAACAATAATGAAGATTTTGATGGGTCTTGGGGGATTTGGGACGAGCCATTTATGCAATACATGAAAGAAAGGCTGGATCAAAAAGAAGTACCATTTTTTAGTACAGTGTTTACTATTACTTCGCATGAACCCTATGTGATACCGAATAAGTATACCGGTAAATTTCCAAAAGGATCAATACCAATGCATGAATGTGTAGGTTATACGGATTATGCTTTTAAAGAATTTTTTAAGGAGGCTCAAAAAGAACCCTGGTTTGAGAACACAATTTTCATTATCACGTCTGATCATGGTAATCAGGTATATTATGGAGATGAATATTTAAAGGTCATAAATAGGAATGCAGTCCCTATTCTTATTTATAAGCCAGACGGGAGTCTGAAAGGAGAGAATTATGATTTAGCACAACAAATAGATATTTATCCCACTGTATTGGATTTGATAGGCTATGATAAACCTTTTAGAAGTTGGGGAAGAAGTTTAGTCGGAGGTGATACTATAGTACCTTTCGCTATAAATTATGGCGGATTGCAATACAGAATGCAAAGGGGGAATTATATTTGTACATTGGATGATGAAAAGACAACCGGTTTCTATGATATAAATGATAAAGGTTTGGAAAATAACCTAATAAATCAAAGAAACGATGAAATGGACCAAGTCGAGATAGCTTGTAAAGCTTTTTTAGAAGAGTATTATTCCAAAATTATTGATAAAAAACTATCTATTGAATAAAAACTTAAGAATGAAAAAAAATATAGGATTACTTTTTTTGGTTGTCATTATTTCTGGTGTTGGCAAATATGTTTATGATGTCAATATAAACCATAATTTTAAAACGATAACTGAAGGAAAAGTTTTTAAATCTGGAGTTATTCCTCCAGAAGATTTAGAAGGTTATATTGAAAAATATAATATAAAAAGTGTTATAGATCTCAGGTATCCAGGGACAGATGATTTGTTAAATAATCCAGAAATCCCTGAAGAGTTGATTGCAGAGAAAGAAGCTATTGAAAAATTAAAAAACATCAACTATTTCAATGTTGGTTCTGAGCAGATACCAGATCAAAAAACACTAGATAAATTCTATGAAGTGATGGATGACAGTACTAATTATCCTGTTTTGATTCATTGTTATCACGGAGAAGGTCGCGCCCCTTTGTTTTCAGCTATTTATAGAATGGAGTATGAGGGTATGACAAATGAAGACGCTCGAAAAAATACACGTGTATTAGTAAAATGGAGTACGTTTGACAAAGGAAACCCTAAAGGTGAATTTATAAAAAATTACAAAACCCGAAAGTGATTCGTGCTATCATACGTGTATTCCCGATGGCTTTATAATTGTCATTAAATACACGAAAATAATTAAACGTAACGCTCTACACTACCAGTAAACATATGTTTAAATAAGATTAAGGGTCAGTTATATTGTTACCATAATGCCTCCCTAATTAGCCCCCTTAAATTCCCGTAATCACCAATTCTCTAAAGGTATTTAGCTTATCAAAGAATTTGTATTACACAATAAGTTTTTGCCCGTTTTTAATTACATCATTCCTCATATATCCAATCCCAGGCTTTAGCTATATCAGTAACATCAAAATATTTTTCTCTATATTGGGTAGAAAGGTTGTCGATTGCTATTACTAATTTCCAATAGTTTTTATTTGAGATATAAGCAATTTTATTTATTCTATTGGCATAGTTTGCGCCAAGCTGAAACTCTTCAAGAAGTGATGAAAGACTTTCTCCTTTTGCATTGATATAAACCATTAAATTTATTTTATCAAATGCTGTTAGCATAAACTCAATACCCTTTTCAATATATTCTATTTCTTCTTTGGTTATATATCCATCTAGCTCATAGACCAAAGTATCTTCTCTTAATGAATCAATTTGTGTTAACATACTATGTAGTATTAATTCTTTTTTTTAGGTTATAATTTTTCACCTAACCACCATCTCCTTTTTGTTTGTTTGATTTTAAAGGTGTTACCATATTCATCTTTTAGTTTAGCCAATATATTGAGCCATACATTGACAGATGTCAGTTTTATGCCTTTAAGTAAATGGTGAATTTGGATAAAATAAACATTGGCTCTTAATTTTAGTTAGGTACGTTTTTTTATTAGTTGTGGTTTATTTTGAAAAGGTTCTTAATCAGTTTCATGGAATTAGGGGCATTTTCATTACAATAAATCTACTTGAAAGTTGAATGACCATAAGAACAAATATGGCTTATAACGCATACTTTCAAATACTCATGGCAACTGGATGCTCTGATATCCAATTTTTCATAAATTCTATTGATTTCATGGAATTTTTAGTTGATCTAATTACAATTTAAAAAGACCTTTAGGAATAGCATGAAAGTCCGCTATCTTTAAAACTTCCTGAATATCGGATATCTGAACCAGTGAATTAGTATGTACAGTAAACTCTCTAGGAAATACATGATCATTGGTAATCACATCTTTTACACCAGAAACCTTGAGCACTAATCTCTTAATCCTCAATAGCTGTTCTGTATCTTCTGCGTTCGTCTCGAAGGCCTTCCCATGATTTCCTGGAATTACATTTTCTGAAAGTAAACTCATTATATGATTTTATTTATTTATTAGTCTATTTCTTACGCCCGATAATCTTTAGGACGCATTCTATTTCTTATATTTCCTCATCCTTTCTATTTGTAAATTAGAATATTTCAAAAGTAGTTTACTTAGTCACTAGTAGAAATGATATATATCAACTTTAAAATTGGCAGCTGTCAATTTTTATTAATAAAACGATATCAATGTCTATCCAGATTTATGGGAGTTAAATTGGGATATAAAAGTCAAAAATGGGATGCATTTTGTAAACTCATCCTTAAACGAGTAAAAATCAGTTAAAATTCCATACACAAAAAGAGAGATTGCTCTCTATAATAAATTAAATCATAAAGAGCTCTCTATAACATTAATAATCAGTTTGTTAAATACTCAAAGGTTAAGAGATGTAAATGAGGATGAGATGGTAACATTATGCGGTCCTAAATTGTGTAGTTATAATTCAGATTCAGAAATAGATAGATTAGTTTTTCAAGATTTGTTAGATCGAAATGTATGGTTATGGGTAATTCAATTCAATCTTTCTCTCACTTTTGAACATTACTTAATTAAGTAGTGATATTAATGAAAAGTTCATTTAGTCATCTATTTATGGATTTAATATCAAAATACTTCTAAAGCAGCATCTTTGACCTTTGTGGATGATGAGGTCAGCTACATCTTTAGAAGCTTCATTTTATTATTATAAATTAAAGGTGTATCCTGCTCTAACGTTTTCTGTTACTAATAATGCCCTCTGAATGGAGGAGATATTGATAAAGTATTTTTATGGGGATAATGTGGGGATAATCATAAAATAAAAAACCTTAACAAATTGATTGACAATCGTTAAGGCTTTATTTGAGCAGAGAAAGAGGGATTATTTTCAATGTTCCCTCCATCACTACACCTTACAATAAAGCTCAAAATCGCATTGGCGATTTCAGGCCTTTTCATTTTAATCCATTTACTAGAAGGCTGTCCTCGACATTCCTTAAAATGAAAAAGCCCAATTTCTTTTAAGAAATTGAGCTTTGCTCTAAGCGGAGAAAGAGGCTCCGTAACCATTTAAATTATGTCAGTGTTTTCAAGGCTTCCCGTTAATTACTTCTACTTAGGGTAACTCATAGGGTAACTCAAAATGTTTTTAATTTTATGAAGTAAATATAAAAATTATTCTTCTTTTAGTAAAATAAATAGACTAATTGGTTCATGCATGTTTTACTATTTATTTAATAATACTATCATTTATAGACAGATATGCTTTTCTAATTCTGAGAGTATATTCAATATCATACTTATATTAATTATTAAAAGCAATCCAAATAGCGAAGGGCAAACCCGCGCCGGCAAGCAAGCCGCGCAACGCTTCGGG
>RCNB010000761.1_pt1 | contig 20932 bp, 20 predicted proteins | sample 2041321 | NCBI WGS metagenome assembly RCNB01 (sample SAMN09708232, study PRJNA481090) | Marine sediment metagenome, whole genome shotgun sequencing project. | reverse complement strand
TAATACCAAACCTGGGAATATTGCAAAGAATCTTGGTATATCAAATGCCGCTGCTACTGATATGGCAAAAAAACTAGCAGTAAAAGATTTGTTGCATTATGAAAAATATCAGCAGCTTCAGCTTACGGAGAAAGGAGAGAAAATGGCTCTCAATGTTGTTAGAAAACATCGCCTTTGGGAAGCTTTGTTGTTTAAGTTATTTGATATGTCTTTGCATGATATTCATCGTGAGGCAGAACTTCTAGAGCATCAAACCTCTAATTTATTAGCTGACAAAATAAGTGAGTACTTAGGAAACCCGAAGTTTGATCCTCATGGCGATCCAATTCCAAATTCAGATGGTAAAATTACGACTAGCGATACTTCAATTGCGCTTTCAAATGCCATTGAAGGTAAAACATATCTTATTTCACGATTGATGAGTGATGATAAGGAGTTTTTTGAGTTTTGCGCACAACACGGACTTAAATATGGCAATACGCTCGTAGTTTCAAAACAATTTAGTAAGAACAAAATGACTGAAATAACCTTGAATAGCATTACCCTTTTATTAAACTCTGATTTCACCAATATTATTTACGTCAATGAACACAGCTAAGCATATATTGAGAACATTCACTATTGTCTCAATAGTTTTTCCCTCTTGCGTTTTCGCTCAAGATGACCATAAATCACTTGGCGCCTTAATAACCGATAGGCCAGACGCGACCGAATCTCCGAATGCCATTCCAAAAGGATTTCTTCAAGTTGAAACAGGTGCATTCTTCGAGTCTTTTGACAAAAAAAACATTAAAACGGATGCTTTTACATTTAACACAACATTGGTCCGTTACGGATTGCTAGAAAACATGGAATTACGTTTAGGTTGGGACTTTACAGAAATTTCAACAAAAGTAAACGGTAACAAATTGGATAATGTTGCCAGCGGATTTAATCCTTTATTGTTAGGATTTAAAACTGGTATTGCCAAAGAAAATGGTGTATTCCCAGAAATTGGAATTCTAGGTCATTTATATTTACCTTTTTCTGCTTCCGACGACTTTAAGCCAGAAACCACAAGTGTCGATTTTAGATTTTCCTTTTCACATACGTTGGGCGAAACATCAAGCCTTTCATATAATGTAGGTGCAGCATGGGGAGCCGATTCTTCTGAGGCTTCTTATGTTTACACGATTGCCTATGGCCAAAACATTACAGACCAATTAGGCGCTTACGCTGAGCTATACGGAGACATGCCCGAAAACAACTCATCAAATCATTTTTGGGATGCTGGATTAACATATTTAATATCTGATAATGTACAGCTTGATGCTACAGTTGGAACTAGTATCACTGATGGTCAGGACATTTTACTAAGCACTGGGATAAGTTTTAGATTGCCCACAAGTCATAATGGAGAATAAATTATATAAAATGAAAAAAATAGTACTAATACTTACAATAAGCGTACTTATTTTGGGATGTAAAAATGACAGCAAACCAAAAGATGGCAAGCTGAATATTGTTACCACGACATCTATGATAACCGATTTAGTTACTAACATTGGTGGTGATGCAATACATATAAAAGGCCTTATGGGAAGCGGTGTTGATCCTCATCTATATAAAGCAAGCGAAGGTGATGTTTCTAAGCTTTCAAACGCTGATATTATTTTTTATAATGGATTACACTTAGAAGGTAAATTAGTCGAGGTTTTTGAGAAAATGAAAACCATAAAAACCATAGCAATTTCTGATGCTTTAGATAAAAGCACTTTGATAGGCTCAGAATATTTCGCCTCAAATTACGACCCACATATTTGGTTTAACGTTGATTATTGGAAACAAGCAACCATCTTTGTAATGAATAAACTTTCTGAAGCTATTCCAGAACAAAAAGCTACATTTCAAACCAACGGGAATGCTTATATTAAAAAATTAGAAGCTCTTAAAACAACTGTTATTTCGACCATTGCAATGCTTCCGGAAGAAAAACGAGTATTGGTGACAGCTCATGATGCTTTTAATTACTTCGGAAAATCCTTCGGGTTTGAAGTTGTTGGTTTACAAGGATTGTCGACAGCAACCGAAGCAGGCGTGCAAGACGTGCAAAAAATAGCAACATTTATTATTGAAAAAAATGTAAAGGCTATTTTTGTTGAAAGCTCAGTGCCAAAACGAACAATTGAAGCTCTGCAAGCTGCAGTAAATTCAAAAGGACATGATGTGGTTATTGGAGGGACTCTATATTCTGATGCATTAGGAAATTCAGGATCTATTGAGGGGACCTATATTGGTATGTTTGAGTATAATGTAAAAACAATAGTTAACGCCTTAAAATAATGAATAATATTGCTGTTAAAGTCGACGATTTAACCGTAGCTTACAATTACAAGCCTGTACTTTGGGATATTGATTTAGAAATTCCAGAAGGAGTACTTATGGCAATTGTTGGCCCAAATGGAGCGGGAAAGTCTACTCTAATAAAATCCATTCTAGGTATTCTAAAGCCAATTGCTGGGAGTATAAGCATTTATGGTAAATCTTATGAAAAACAGCGACATCTTGTTGCATACGTACCACAAAAAGGAAGCGTAGATTGGGATTTTCCCACCACAGCTTTAGATGTTGTGATGATGGGAACTTATGGAAGCTTGGGTTGGATTAAACGCCCAAGGCAAAAAGAAAAAAAAGCTGCACTCGAAGCTTTGGAAAAAGTGGGTATGTTATCATTTAAAAGTAGACAAATCAGCCAACTTTCAGGAGGACAACAGCAACGTATTTTTTTGGCTAGAGCTTTAGTTCAAAATGCGTCCATTTATTTCATGGATGAACCATTTCAAGGTGTTGATGCAACAACTGAAATTGCAATTATCAATATTTTAAAAGAACTACGTAAAGCAGGTAAAACAGTTATTGTTGTGCATCATGATTTGCAGACAGTCCCAGAATACTTTGATTGGGTGACTTTTCTAAACGTGAAAAAGATAGCCACTGGACCTGTTAAAGACATTTTCAATGACGACAATTTAACCAAAACCTACGGTATTAACTATAAAGTGAGCATACAAGAGTAATGGATTTACAAGAGTATTTTTCATTAGTATTTACAGATTACACGCTTCGAACAATCACACTAGGAACAGCAATACTGGGTGCTGTTTGTGGAATGCTTGGAAGCTTTGCTGTATTACGAAAACAAAGCCTTTTAGGTGATGCGATTTCTCACGCAGCGTTACCTGGAATTGCCATTGCCTTTTTAATTACTGGAGCAAAAGACAGTAACGTATTATTGTTAGGAGCTTTGGTTAGTGGGCTAATAGGGACATTTTGGATTAGGGGAATTATTTCTAAAACACATTTAAAATCGGATACAGCATTAGGACTAATTCTTTCCGTTTTTTTTGGTTTCGGAATGTTATTACTCACCTTTATTCAGAAGCAACCCAATGCCAATCAAGCAGGATTAGATAAATACCTTTTTGGTCAAGCCGCGACACTTGTAGAAAGAGATGTTTGGCTCATGGCTATAGTTACAGGAATATGTTTGATTGTTTTACTGCTTTTTTGGAAAGAATTTAAAATATTATTGTTTGATGCGGACTACACAAAAACATTGGGATTCAATACTAAATTTATTGACATTTTAATCACGGTATTTATCGTTCTTGCCATTGTTCTTGGTTTGCAAACGGTTGGTGTTGTGCTTATGAGCGCCATGCTATTGGCTCCTGCTGCTGCTGCACGACAATGGACTAATAGTCTGAGCGTGATGGTGTTTTTAGCAGCTTTGTTTGGTGCCTTTGCTGGAGTCTTTGGGACGGCAGTGAGTGCTAGTCAAAATAATCTATCTACTGGTCCTGTAATTGTTATAGTTGCTGGGATATTTGTATTGTTCTCGTTTATTTTTTCTCCTAGTCGCGGTTTGCTATTTAAGCAAATTAAATTTATTAAAAACCGTCGTGATTTACAACTACATAAAACTTTGGCATTTATGTATCATATTGCAGAAACACATGAAGATATTTCACATCCGCATGCCATAAAAATACTGAATAATTTTCAGGGTTATACAAAAAGCACATTACAAAAACTGGTAGACAAAAACTATGTGTTTTTAGAAGGAACTACTTGGAGTTTGACGCCTGAAGGATTCAAAACAGCATCTAATTTATATAATCAACAATCAACAAATAATGAGTAGTGCACAAATAGAAATACAGCTCATTGCAAGTTTAGTTGCCATTACATGTGCCATACCCGGAACCTTTTTGGTCCTTCGGAAAATGGCTATGATTAGTGATGCCATAAGTCATTCAATTTTACCAGGAATCGTCATTGGTTTTTTTATTACCCAAGATTTAAATTCGCCGTTGCTCATATTACTGGCTGCTATTACTGGTATTATTACGGTCATTTTAGTTGAGTATATTCAAAAAACGGGATTGGTAAAAGAAGATACAGCAATTGGTCTTGTCTTTCCTGCTTTATTTAGTATTGGTGTAATCTTAATTGCAAAAAACGCCAATGATGTACATCTAGATGTAGATGCTGTATTATTAGGAGAACTCGCTTTCGCGCCTTTTGATAGATTAATACTGTTTGGAGCAGATGTTGGACCAAAATCATTGTGGATTATTGGTTCCATTTTGCTAATAACCGTAGGTTTACTGCTTGCCTTTTTCAAAGAACTAAAAGTTAGCACATTTGATGCTGGTTTGGCTTCTGCATTGGGATTTTCACCTGTTATAATGCACTATGGCTTGATGTCTGTGGCCTCAGTAACCACAGTTGGCGCTTTTGATGCTGTTGGAGCGATTTTGGTGATTGCTCTAATGATTGCCCCAGCGGCAACAGCTTATTTACTAACCACAGATCTCAAGAAAATGCTAGGTTATGCAATCAGTTTTGGGGTTTTTAGCGCAATTGCAGGGTATTGGGTGGCGCATTGGCTAGATGCGTCTATTGCGGGTTCAATCACGACTGTGTTAGGCTTACTATTCTTCATGGTATATTTATTTGCACCAAATAAAGGTATAATTGCTGTAATGTATCGAGAAAGACGACAACGTGTGGAAGTCTCTTTACTTACTTTTTTATTACATCTAGGGAATCATAAAGAGCAAGAAGAACGTCATGTAAATCACCTCAATGAGCATATAAATTGGCAAAAAGTACGCTCAAAAACAGTTCTGGATTTAGCGCTAAAAAATAACATGGTTACTATTGACAAAAATATTGTTTCCCTTACCGAAAAAGGTAAAGAATTTACAACACAGGCCATTGATTATATTATTACCAATGAAGACTCCCAAATTGAGCATATGAAAGAGGACTTCTTTTTGTTTAGGGGTTAATTATTCACAATCATCAATCCTCATAAGCAAATCATTATAGCTTGCTTTTAATTGTGATTCCAATTGATTCATTACACCCAAAATTTTAAATAAATCTTCAACTTCCCCTTTTAATAAAGCATCAGTCGCTTTATCAATTTCCCTTTTCACTCTTGTTTGTAAATTATACGTGTTTTCTAAATCATATAAACAATCATATTCAAATTCGTTTGCAATATTTATAGTTCTAGTTGTTTCCCAAGCAATCGAGGTAATATTAGGAATCTCTAATTCGATAAATGTTTTTCCCAAATAGCGATATTTCTGTGAATCTAACTTAAATGAGTCTTTGACCCTGAAAAAATTTGGGTATTCTTTTTTTAATCTTTGTATTTCGTTAGGCTTTGCAATTACCTCAGAAGACGTTCCACTAAATATCTTCGAATACTCTTTAAATGCCATTACAATTTTTTGATTAATTACATTAGCCTTTTCTAATTCTCGGCTATTGTTTTTTATTTCATCCTTTATTTTTGAAATTACAACCTCTTTGCCATGATTGGATTTATTTGTAGCGCTCCAGTTATTAATGCTCAATGCAATAAGAATTCCAACAACCACAAGCACAATTTCACCAATAGCATACTTTATATAACTTTTTGTTTTCCCTTCTAAAAGAAGATTTTGACGCATTGACCTAAAAATTTTTATCATTGATTAAAAACAGTTTAATATTTCTAAAGATAATGAATATACATTACCAATTAAAACCCTCTTCTTATTGAAACTGCTCGTAAACACCTTTTACTCGCTTGAATTTTTTTCGCCATTTATTTGATTTTCTTTTCCTAAATACATCACTTTATCTGAGCGGTGTTTTTTAATTCAGTCCTCCATTGTAAGAAATTATGAAGAAAATTATTATAATCCTGATAATTATAATGAGTTGTACATGCATGCCCACAACTAAAAGCAATGCACACCAATTTCTTGCTTAATAATTAACTTCCTAACATATGATGTTTGTCATAGTTATCAAAGCCCCTTCTTTATAGTTTTACACGAGCTATTAACCAGAACTATTCTTATTTGATAAAATCATTTCAATAGAAAATTATGATATCATATCTCAACCGAGACAGAAGCATAGCCAAAAACAATTACAATCGTTGGTTCGTACCTATCGCAGCGCTTAGTATTCACCTATGCATTGGTCAAATTTATGCGTTTAGTGTTTTTAACAAACCTCTCACAAAGATTATAGGGATCTCGGAACAATTACCCGAAGATTGGAAACTTACTGAACTGGGATGGATCTTTACCATTGCCATCTTTTTCTTAGGGGCTTCGGCTGCAATATTTGGGAAATGGGTAGAACACGTAGGTCCGAGAAAAACAATGTTCGTAGCCGCTTTGTGCTTTAGCAGTGGGTTTTTAATTGCCGCTATTGGAATTCATTTACACCAACTCTGGCTTTTGTTTTTAGGTTCCGGACTGCTAGGTGGGATTGGTCTTGGATTGGGATATATATCACCAGTTAGCACCCTGATAAAATGGTTCCCCGACAGACCTGGTATGGCCACAGGAATGGCAATCATGGGCTTTGGTGGTGGAGCTATGATCGCCTCACCGCTTAGCGTAAAACTCATGGAATATTACGCCTCCCCTACTTCAACTGGTGTTATGGAGACCTTTGTCACCATGGGAATTATCTACCTTGTCGTAATGCTTTTTGGTTCGATAATAGTTCGTGTACCCCAAGAAAATTGGCTTCCCAAAGGTTTCGATCCTGTAGTTAAAACTCAAAAAAGAATGATAACATCGGCCCAAGTATTAGTCGATAACGCAGTGAAGACACCTCAGTTTTGGTTATTATTTATGGTCCTGTTACTCAATGTTAGTGCAGGTATTGGCGTATTAGGGCAGGCCAGCGTCATGATACAAGAGATGTTTAGCACAAACAGTGTTGGAGAGGAAGCCGCAATCGACGCAACAACGGCTGCTATGTTCGTAGGAGTGTTGAGCCTATTCAATATGATTGGCCGTTTTGTATGGTCATCATTGAGTGATTATATTGGAAGAAAGAACACCTATTCAATCTTCTTTACTTTAGGTATTCTCCTTTATGTATTTGTTCCCTATGCGGGGAGCACAGGAAGCGTTATGTTATTTGTAATAGCTTTTTGTTTAATCATCTCTATGTATGGTGGTGGTTTTGCCACCATTCCGGCCTACTTGAAGGATATGTTTGGAAACAGACAAGTTGGCGCCATTCACGGTAGATTATTACTCGCATGGAGTATGGCTGCTATAATTGGCCCGGTGACGATTAACTATATGCGAGAATATCAATTGGAAGTATGGCAAAAACCGCCAGCAGACGTATACGGCCTAACCATGTATCTCATGGCCGGTTTACTTTTCATTGGACTTATCTGTAATTTGATGATAAAGCCTGTGGATTCCATATTCCATGAGAAATAAAAAAGCCCTGAAAAGACTGTTTTAGTTTTCCTCTTTTTCTATATAAAGTTATTCATAGCAAACTAAAGAAACACATTGCGAATGATTTAAAAGAGCATATCCATTTTCATCAAAACCCTCTTTCCTTTTGCAATTGCTCGTATGCTCCTTGCACTTGTCTGAATTTTTCTTCTGCGCCTTCTTGATGCTCTTTACCAAGGTGAATCACTTTATCAGGATGATATTTTTTAGCCATTTTTCGATAGGCTTTTTTAATTTCATCTACTGTTGCGCTTTTATCAATCTCAAGTATTTTATAGGCATTATCCCTGCTATTATAAAACATAGCTTTAATGCTTTCGAAATCACGAGAGCTAATACCTAAATACCCCGATATTGTATAGATTTGACGCACTTCGTTATCAGTAACCATGGTGTCTGCCTTTGCAATTCCAAACAAAAAGTGCATAAGTTGTAACCGCGACGGATGATCCATCATTTGTTTAATTTGTAAACATACCTGGCGTGTAGAAATGTTTTTTTGCTCACTTATGCCTTTAAACAATTTAAAAGCATTATTGGCACGGGTCTTACCATACATACTAACAAATTGTTGCCTAACAAAATTCAACTCACGTTGCTCTTGTTTACCGTCAGCTTTTATTACTATTGAAGCCAATACCAACAAACTAACCTCAAAATCACCGGACTGTGTTTGATGGCGCTGTTGCGGACTTGTTCTATTTGTTCTTTGACGGCGACCTCTTTGAGTTTGATTATCCCCTAACAAAGGACTTCCTTTTCCATTAGCCATAGCATCAACAACACTTCCTAAAACCATTCCGATAATAGCACCTATTGGACCTCCAAACGACCATCCTAAAGACGCACCTATCCATTTTGAAAAACTCATTTACATAATAGATTTTAATTATAGGTAAATATAATATTTGTTAGTTGATAGTTGCTCCAATATGTTACACAAATACTTATCTTTGTAACCTAATTATAAATTAAATAATATGTATCCAGCAGAATTAGTAAAACCGATGCGTGAAGATTTAACCAATGTTGGTTTTGAAGAATTACATACTGTCGAAGCCGTTGATGTGGCATTAGCGAAAGAAGGCACAACACTAGTAGTTGTTAACTCTGTTTGTGGTTGTGCTGCGGCAAATGCACGCCCAGGAGCAAGACTAAGTTTACAAAACATAAAAAAGCCTGACCATTTAGTAACCGTTTTTGCGGGTGTTGATGCTGACGCCACAAACAAGGCAAGATCCTATATGATTCCTTTTCCTCCAAGTTCGCCGAGCATGGCATTATTTAAAGATGGAGAGTTAGTACACATGTTAGAGCGTCATCATATTGAAGGTCGACCAGCAGAATTAATTGCTGAAAATTTGGTTGATGCTTATAATGACCATTGCTAAATATTAAAAGGAAAAATAATTTAAATTAAAACCACGTTCTACGTGGTTTTTTTATGCTCTATACTTATTAAATTAATTACTTTTGAAAATATTTCATACACCTTGCAAAAATTAACAGCATATCCTTTAACAGTTATTTACTCCCTCTTTTTTGGATTAACTTTGGTAATATTTCACCCTATTCAGTGGTTTTGTTTTAATGTTTTTGGCTATCAGGCTCATAAAAAAAGTGTGGATGTGCTTCAGTTTTGGATTATGCGTTGTTTAAATGTTTTGGGCACCCGCTTTACATTTGACAACCCACATCTTATAGAAAAAAATCAACCTTTAATAATTGTCGCAAATCATCAAAGCACTTATGATATTCCACCTTTAATGTGGTATATGAGAAAGCATCATTGTAAATTTATAAGCAAAAAAGAGCTCGGCAAAGGTATTCCAAGTGTTTCTTATAATTTGCGCCATGGTGGTTCAGTATTGATTGATAGAAAAAATCCCAGACAAGCTATAACCTCCATTAAAGATTTTGCAGATTATATTGAATCAACCAACCGTGCTGCCGTTATTTTTCCTGAAGGCACACGAAGTAAAAATGGGGAGCCTAAAAAATTCCAAACCAGAGGATTGTTAACCTTATTTGAAAACATTCCATCAGCAACGGTGGTGCCAATAACTATTAATAATTCTTGGAAAACAATGCGGTATGGAAAATTTCCCATGGGTATTGGAGCACATATAAAGTTTACCGTGCATAAACCCGTAAAGGTAAATGAACATGACCATAATATAATTATAGAAACGATAGAACAACAAATCACAAAAGCAATTACTAATGACTGAAAGTTCACTAATAGAATCTACAAAAACCTATGTTAAACAAAGCTTAGAAAATGCTGAAGGGGGTCATGATTGGTTTCATATTCTTCGTGTATTCAATAATGCACAGCTAATTTCAAAAAACGAGCCCGTAAACTCATTAATTGTTTCTCTTGGAGCTTTACTCCACGATATTGCAGACAGCAAATTTCATGATGGAGATGAAAGTGTTGGTCCTAATAAAGCTCGTGAATTTCTGTTTAAACAAGACGTGGATAGTGTTGTTATTGAGCATGTGATTAAAATTATTGAGCATATCTCATTTAAAGGGGGTAACAGTCCACAAAAGTTTCGCTCTGTGGAATTGGATGTGGTACAAGATGCTGATCGATTGGATGCCATTGGCGCCATAGGTGTTGCAAGATGTTTTAATTATGGTGGCTTTAAAAACAGAAAACTTTTCGACCCATCAATCTCTCCCCAAATGAACATGACCAAAACTGAATACAAAGCGTCCACTTCTCCTACTATTAATCATTTTTATGAGAAACTGTTGTTGTTAAAAGACAGGATGAATACAAAAACTGGAAGGCGAATTGCTGAAAAACGACATCAGTTTATGGAAACTTATCTGGATCAATTTTATGCTGAATGGGATGGAAAGCGATAAAATCAACTATTTAAGTTTTGTTGGCAATCCTGACCAGAATGTTTACAAAGATTTGGTTTATTTATATTCTGAAATTTTTGAAGATGCAGATGTAGTGTTTTTTAAAAAACGGATTGATTCTCAACCAAATGCACATATCGCTCTGGTATACAACGATAATATCCCAATTGGTTTTAAAATGGGATATCCATATAGCGAAGATACGTTTTACAGCTGGGTTGGTGGTATATTGCCCGAGTTTCGGCGTAAAGGGATTGCAAGTCAACTGGCAAAACATCAAGAATATTATGCCAAAGATGTTGGTTTTACTAAACTCAGAACCAAATCTATGAATCATTTTAAACCCATGATGATTTTAAACCTTAAGAATGGTTTTGATGTTTCTAAGATTTATAAAAACACAAAAGGCCAAACCAAAATTGTATTTGAAAAAATAATTGTATAGTGCGAAAGGATTAAAGCTAATTACTAATGATGCGCTTCATTTCTGTACTTAGATGCACTTTTACCTGTAAACTCTTTAAAAAGTTTATTAAAATGCGAAAAGTTATTGAATCCGCATTCAAAGCAAATATCCGTTATACTCGTTTGCTTCTCCAAAAGCAATTTAGTGGCATGAACAACGCGATATTCATTTACTAAGTTTGTAAATGTTTTCCCGGTGGCTTTTTTAAAATACCGACAGAATGAAGGCACAGTCATACTTACTTTATCTGCTATCTCTTCCAAACTTATGTGACTTTGAAAATTATTATTAACATGCTTAAAAATAATATCAATTTTAGTGCTATCCTGAGGTTTGGTTTCAAAGGCAAATCCATCAACATTTAACAATGAATAATCATCTGATTCAGCTAATTCATTTAAGATTTCCAATAGTTTCAATACTCTATTAAAACCATCAAAATCTGTTAATTTTTCAATTTTAGGCCCCACAATAGTTTTTATTGCAGGCATAAATAAAATTCCGCTTTTGGCCCTTTCAAACAAAGAAGCTATTGAAGCAGATTCAGGGGTATTAAAAAATTCTGTCCCTAAAAAGTCTGATTTAAATTGTACAATGGTCTCTGTGCCATTAGTTGTGAATCTATCAGTAAACCCATTATGTGGCAAATTAGATCCTATTAGTAATAGTTGACTGTTGTTAAAATATGACAAATGATTTCCAATATGTCTTTTGCCTTGTCCTTTATTTACATATACTAACTCCAATTCGGGATGGAAATGCCAAAACGCACCGTTGTTTTCAATTTCATTGGTGTGTTGTTTGAGTAATATAGAGCTTCCAAAGCTTGGGCTTACTTTTTCGAACGTAGGTTTCTTATTAATCATAATGGATTAATTTTGTGTCAAAATTACTACTTATTCCATCCAAAACATACATTCTTTTAACCTAAATGTGTGCTATATTAACTTTACATTTAGTTAACATTAGTTTTACGGGTAAAATAGCATAAGTATTAGCCAAAATTGTTGTTTTTTAAACTACAAATCACATCTACATTTGCATTATAAAACTTTTTAAAAACCAAATCATGAAAAAAGTAATTAGAAAAGGTGTTTTAATGCTAAGTATATTATCTACTATGGCAAGTTATGCAAACAAGGTTTCATACGCATCGACAACGACAGGAATTAAAAAAACAGTTTTAGCATTAGAAAATGTTAAAAAAGGTCATCAACTTAAGATTGTTGATGCGAATGGTCTCATACTTTATAAAGAGCAGATTGATAAATCAGGAAACTATGTGAAAGATTTTGATTTAACTACGCTTCCAAATGGTGACTATTTTTTTGAACTAGATAAGGACTGCGAAATTAAAATCACTCCTTTTAAGGTTATCAATAACGCAGTGACTTTTAATAAGGACAATGGACAAACGATATTCAAACCTGTTGTTCAAAAAAGAGGAGATACTGTTTATGTATCACGATTCTCATTTAATGGCAATCCGATAAATTTTAAAATTTATTATGAGGACAATCTTGAATATATCGTCAAAGAAAAATTTGAAAACGAAAAAAATATAGGAAGAGTCTATGATTTTTCAAAAGCTAGAAAAGGAAATTACAAAATTGTTTTTAAAACAGAAGGAAGAGTATTCGTAGAAAATATTAATATTTAATATGGGTACCCTATTTATTAGTTTGTTAGTAAAAGTGAGCTCTCCCCTAGGCTCACTTTTAAAAAAATCTTAAAAAATAATAGTTATGAATAGTAATAAACATATCAAACTCAGCCATTGGCAAATTAAAAGAGCATTACTAAATATTGCTTGGGCATTAATAAATGTCACATTTTTAGCTACGGTTACAACACGAATCATAGGTACGGACTGGCAATTATTTTGGTTTGTAGGGGTTTTAATTTATGCTTCTTTTTATTGGATTGTTGCTAGTCATATATTTGATGCTCTAATAGGAGACGAAATCGACGGCAAAAATTTAGTTTAAGTTAAAACAGGCTTAATTGACCGTCTTTAAATTGCTTTGAAAAATGTTAACGTGAAATTGGCTTATCAACAATATTCATTCTCCCGGGAAATCTGCTTTACGTTTTTGTAAAAACGCCGTAGTTCCTTCTTCAAAATCCTCGGTGCCAAAGCATTTACCAAACTCACTAATTTCAACATCAAAGCCTTCTACACCGTCTTTAAAATTTGCATTGATTGCCTTAATTGCCGAGCTTATAGCAACCGAAGAGTTCCTAATAATTTTACTTGCAATCTTTTTGCAAAACGCCAATAACTCCTCTTGAGTTTGAACATGATTTACTAATCCAAATTCTAATGCTTGATTAGCATCAATCATACCTGCTGTCATAATCATTTCCATTGCGCGCCCCTTTCCTACCAGTTGTGGTAAACGTTGTGTACCTCCGTAACCAGGGATAACGCCCAAAGACACTTCAGGCAAGCCCATTTTTGCATTGGTACTAGCAATCCTAAAATGGCATGCCATAGCTAATTCTAAGCCCCCTCCAAGTGCAAAACCATTAACTGCCGCAATAACGGGTGTCTTTAAATTTTCAATAAAATCAAATAATAATTCTTGCCCTTGCTTTGCAAGATTACGCCCTTCTTCAACACTATATTGGGCGAACTCACTAATGTCTGCCCCAGCCACAAATGCTTTTTCCCCACTACCGGTAATTATTATTACTTTCGAGCTGCTGTCTTCATCGGCTTCATTAATAGCTTCGTGTAATTCTTGTATTGTGTCTCTATTAAGGGCATTAAGCTTTGTTGGTCTATTAACGGTAATTATCGAAATTCCGTTGGAAAATTCTATTATTATATTAGTGTAAGCCATACTTTATTCTTTTGGAAAGGTTACTGTAAAGGTTGTTCCTTCTTCTTCATTGGAAACAAAAGTAATGCTTCCATTATAGGTTTCAACAATATTTTTTATCATTGGTAGGCCAAGCCCCATTCCGCTTGTTTTGGTTGTGAATTTTGGCTCAAATACTTTTGCCAGGTTTTCTTCTGTAACACCAATACCATTATCAGAAACGGTCAAGACCACATTATTGTTTTCTGAATAAACACTCACATCAATTTTTGGAGTTATCCCTTCGGGAATAGCCTGTATTGCATTTTTAACCAAGTTGGTTAACACACGTATGAGTTGTGTCCTATCAAAAATGGCAATAATTTCTTTTTCTTTTGATATAAAAGTGATGTAATTTTCAGTAAATATATCCAAAGCTAAATCTATAACCTCAACAACATTTAACTGTTCACTTTTTTGAGCCGGCATTTTGGCAAAATTCGAAAAAGCAGATGCAATAGAACTCATGGTATCAATTTGCTGGATTAGTGTCTTAGTGTACTCATCCACTTTGTGATGAATATTTGGGTCCTCAGGATTAAACTTACGTTGAAAACTTTGTACACTCAATCGCATAGGTGTCAATGGGTTTTTAATCTCGTGTGCCACTTGTTTGGCCATTTCTCTCCAAGCTTGTTCACGTTCGCTTGTTGCCAGTTGAACGGCGCTTTCTTCAAGTTCATCAATCATACTATTGTAAGACTCAACCAACACCGAAACCTCTTCACTTGCACCTTTTAACTCAATTTTTTTATTGCGTTTCTCCAAACGTGTTTCGTTCATTTTATCACTAATCGTTTTTAATGAACGGGTAATATACTTTGACACATAATAAGCAAAGGCAATAGCCACCAACAACATTACAAAATAGGCGTAGCCTAAGCGAACTAAAAATTCTCTAAGTTCAGCATCATTAAAAGAATCATCTTCAAAATAGGGGACGTTTAATATTCCTAAGGGTTTAGCGTCAAAATCGCTAAACACAGTATAGGATGATTGAAAATCGCCGCCTAACTGTTCGTTTTTCTCAACATATCGCTTGCCTACGCTTTGATTTAAATTGCTCAGAACATTTGCAGGGATGCATTTCGTAACCGAATCATTTTCAACACTTGGATTAGAACTCTTAACCAAAGTACCTTGCAAATCATATAAATTGAAATCAACATTTAGGTTTTTTTTGATTTCGTAGATTTCATCTCTAAAAATGAGTTGAAGATGTTCGGTATCCCTTACATAAGTTGTTCTTCTTAAAACATAATCAATGCTTGATAGCAGCTGTCTTTCTTTTCGTTCTAATCGTTGTTTGTGATAGTCGTTTGATTGCTGGTTATATTGATAAATAGTTACGGCAGCAATCAAGATTGACGCCACGACAACGAGTAAAATCATGTATAAGAAAATGCGTGAGCGTAATGAAAGTCTTTTTGTGGCCATCTATCAATTTTACAGCAAAATGTAACAATAATCAAGCCATGTCTAGGCTCTAGGGTTATTTTCCCTTATCTTTTTATACCATTTTATACCTAGCATCAACAGTACTGCCAAGACAATAAGTCCAACAACTCCAAAAACCCAACCGATGCTATCTTTCAAAATAGCTAAAAACACTATGGCAAATAATATTATTGTGGCGCCTTCATTCCAAATACGCATAAATTTTGAAGTATACCTAACATCATCGATTTGTAATTGTTTAAATATTTGATGCGTTTTAAAATGATACAAAAACAACAATACCACAAATGCTAATTTAATCTGCATCCAATTTAAATTTAACCAAGCTGGATTCAATATCAAAAGCCATATTGCAAATATAGTGGCAAGTATTGCAGATGGCCAAGTAATGATAAACCACAAACGTTTTGCCATTAACTTTAATTGTTCTCCAAGAATTTCCTTGTCTGGTGAAGGTTTATGAAATGATTCTATTTGGTATACAAAAAATCGAGGCATATAAAACAACCCTGCAAACCAAGTAATAACGAAAATAAGATGAAGTGCTTTTATGTAATTATACAGTTCCATTAATCTTTAACAAATAAATAGTTTAACTTTTTAGCGTTGAATGCCTCATTAAATGCATTAATCTCTTTGCCTACCAAATCATCAAAAGTGGTTAGTTGTTCGTTAATTAGTTTTGACAATTCGTTTTTTACTGCAAAATCCTGATTGGTTGGTGCAAAGTCTCCCATACTCACCAATGAGTTTAAATGCCCTAACTTATTAGTCAATCTAATCGGAAAATTTAATGGGTCTTGTCCACTTTTGTTTTTAGTTTGATAAAGCGCTTTTTCAATTTCTGAAAATTTATCTTTCAATTCTTTAGCATTATCTACCAATTCTTTGACTGATTCATCATCTTTATACTGCTCTACAAAAGCATTAAGTTTATTATTTATTTTTTTGATTTTTTTGATGGATTTATGTGCTCTATCCATTGTTTCGTTAACCTCTTTAATAAATGCAAACTGCGTTTTCATGTCAATTAATGTGCTTTCTGCCCTTGGGTCAGCAAGAATTGTAAACGGCTGTGACATAGATTCACCGTTAACATTTAGACTTACAGAATACTCTCCAGGAATAGCTCTAGGGCCAGATAAACTTGCCCACCACAATATCATGCCATCTAACTTTTCGGCACCATCGTAGGTCATATTCCATATAAATTTATTCGCCCCTTCTTTTATTTCTAATTTATCTTTCTTTTTATTCTTAGAATTAAACGTCTTTATTGTGTCTCCTTTGGTATCAAAATAGGTTAAAGACACCTCATCTTTTTCATCATCATATAATTTCAAATTAAAATACGTAATTACGCCGCTTGGTAAGTTGGTACCAGATGTTTTGCTCCCATCTCGACTTCTCCCTCTCATCCTATATGTTTCTTTTGGCTTTAACAACATGTTATCCGTTTGATTCATTTTATATAGCTGATGAATTACTGTTAAATCATCAATCATCCATAAACTTCGTCCTTGTGTTGCCACAATCAAACTATTATCCTTAATTGTTAAATCAGTAATAGGAACTATTGGTAAATTTAATTGAAACGGCTTCCAGTTTTTGCCATCGTTAAAAGAAATATACATCCCTGTCTCTGTCCCAGCGTACAATAAACCTTTTTGTTTTGGGTCCTCACGTAATACTCTTGTAAAATGTTCTGGATTTATACCATTTGTAATCTTTATCCAAGTTTTACCATAATCGGTCGTTTTATATAAGTACGGGTTAAAATCACCGGTTTTATATTTTGTGCCTGCTACGTAGCATGTCCCCGCATCAAAAGCACTAGGCTCAATGCTATTTATCATCATCCATTCAGGCATCCCTTTTGGCGTAACATTTTCCCAAGATTGTCCCCCGTTTTTAGTCAAATGTATCAACCCGTCGTCACTCCCAACCCACAATAATCCTTCAGTAATTGAAGACTCCTGGGCAGCAAAAATGGTACAATAATATTCTACAGAGGTATTGTCTTGTGTAATTGGCCCTCCTGATGATTTTAGCTTTAACGAATCATTTCTGGTTAAATCTGGGCTAATAATTTCCCAAGATTGTCCTTCATTTTCAGTAACATGAACGTGTTGAGAAAACGTATACAGACGATCTGGATTATGCTTTGAAAAAATAATAGGGAAGTTCCATTGAAATCTATACTTCATTCCTTCAGCACCATGTCCCATGGGATTATCTGGCCACACATTAATAGCTCGTACTGTTCCTTTTTTATGATTGACCCGTGTTAAAAATCCATCATAACTCCCACCATAAACAATGTCGTTATCTTCTGGATCTATAGCAATATGAGCAGATTCTCCCCCAGCAGTACTCTCCCAATCATCCTCACTTATCGACCGTCCTTCTGTTCTATGTGAAATCCTAATAGTAGAATTATCTTGTTGTGCAGCATAAATTCGATATGGAAAATGATTATCCGTGGTGACCCGATAAAATTGTGATGTAGGTTGATTGTGGTAAGTACTCCAAGTTTCGCCACCATCATAAGTTACCTGAGCTCCGCCATCATCTCCTATTATCATTCGTTTAGGGTTTTCTGGTGCTATCCATAAATCATGATGATCTCCATGTGGTGCTCCGTATGTGCTAAAGGTTTTTCCTCCATTTGTGCTTTTGTGATAACGTACATTTAAAACATAAACAATATCAGAATCATTAGTGTCTGCATAAATACGTGTATAGTACCATGCGCGCTGACGCAATTTTCGTTCACTGTTTACTTGTGTCCATGTATCTCCTCCATCATCGCTTCGAAATAATCCGCCTTTCTCCTTATTCTCAACAATGGCCCAGACACGCTGATTATTTACAGGTGATACTGTCACTCCAATAATCCCCAAGATGTCCGTTGGAAACCCTTTATTAGTCGATATTTCTTTCCATGTTTCACCGCTATCGATGCTTTTCCAAAGTGCAGAACCATCACCTCCTGAACTTAGACTATAAGGGGTTCTTTGTACCCTCCATGTTGAGGCATAAATTATTCTAGGGTTTGTAGGATCCATAATTAAATCTACAACACCGGCACTAGCGTTTGCAAACAATGTTTTACGCCAGGTCTTTCCACCATCCATACTCTTATAAACTCCTCGATTATCAGTAGGTTTATAAATATTTCCTAATACGCCTGCGTATACGATATCTGAATTTGTTGGATGCACCGCAATTCTTGGAACATGTCTAGATGTTTTTAATCCCGCTGATGACCACGTTTTTCCGGCGTCAAAAGATTTCCAAATGCCATATCCAGAGGAGACATTGCCTCTAACTGTCTTTTCTCCGCCTCCCACATAAATAACATTGGGGTCGCTTTTTGAAACTGATATTGCGCCAATACTTCCACCAAAGAATCCGTCTGAGATGTTTTCCCAAGCTCTCCCGCCATCAGTTGTTTTCCAAATTCCTCCTCCTGTAGAACCAAAATAATAAAGATTCGGCTGATTTGGAACTCCAGTAACTGCAGCACTTCTACCACCTCTAAAAGGACCTATAAGTCTATACTCTAAAGCTTTATATTGATCTTCCGTAATATTTTGTGCTTCGCCGTTTGTTTGGGTAAACAACAATAGGCTTATTGCTACTAAAAGACTTATTAATCGCATTTAACTCTTGGTTTGGTTAACAAGAAATAAAAGTAAGGATTTAATATTATTCTTTCTTAATTGAAGACAAATTTAACTCAATGAAAAACTACTTGTTTGATTCCCAATTCTGAATCCATTTTGACAATAAAATAGCCCACTCATCATCATCGTTTAAACAAGGTAATGTTGTAAAAGTTCCCCCTCCAACTTCTTTAAAAATCTCTTTGCCTTCCATTGCAATTTCTTCGAGTGTTTCCAAGCAATCGCTAACAAATGCAGGTGTGACAATTGCCATGTTTTTTACGCCTTTTTTTCCTAAACGTTCAATTGTTCTGTCTGTGTATGGTTGTAACCACGGGTCAAATCCTAATCTGGACTGAAATGATGTTGAAAATGCGCCTTCTTTTAATTGTAGTTTTTCTGATACCAATCGTGTTACTTCATAACATTGATGGCGATAACAAAACTCATGTGCCTCAGATGGTGAAGAACAACATTGTCCATCAATTTTGCAATGTGATTTTGTAATATCACTTTTTCTAATATGCCTTTCTGGAACACCATGGTAAGAAAACAATAGGTGGTCAAAATTTTTATCTTTCAAATTCTTCTTTATAGAACTTGAAAGTACTTCTATATAATCTTCATTATTATAAAATGCAGGTAAAGCGTCTATTTTTAGTTCTGGGAAATAGTTTTTGCGAACCTCCTCTGCTAAAACTAAAATAGTTTCGGTTGTCGCCATTGCAAATTGAGGATACAATGGGATTATCAAAACCTGATCTACGCCGTTATCCGCTAATTCTTGAATCCCTTTTTTAATGGTCATACTGCCATAACGCATAGCCAAAGCAATTGGTAATTTAACATGCTTTTGTGCCTTATTTTGAAGCCTTTCCGATATTACAATAAGAGGAGACCCTTCGTCCCACCATATTTTTTTATAAGCAGCAGCAGAGGCCTTAGGCCTTGTGTTTAAGATAATCCCTTTTACCAGTAACGCCCTTGCCCAAAGTGGCACGTCAATAACACGTTCGTCCATCAAGAACTCTCCCAAATATTTCTTTACATCTTTAGGTTCCGGGCTGTCTGGTGAACCTAAATTTACTAATAAAACGCCTTTTTTCATATGTTTTTTTAGGGCTGTGAAGATACAGACATTATATATTTTTTAGGAGTTGTGCCGTATTTTTTCTTAAAAGCTGCAATAAAATGACTTGAGGTACTGTAACCTACTTTTAATCCAACTTCATTTACATTGTGCTCTCCTGATTCTAATAGTTTTCTTGCAAACTCCATTTTATAATCAAACAAAAAGCTATACACTGTGTCTCCATAAATTTGTTTGAAGCCTTCTTTTAACTTTTTTAAGCTCAACTCTATCTCATCGGCCAACTCCAACAAACTTGGTGGTTCTGACATTCTTGAAATAATAATATCTTTTGCTTTTCTAATTTTTATGACGTTAGACTCGTCAACCAAAAAAGGGCATTGCTCAATATTTACCTCTTCACTTCTATTAAAGTGCAAACTTAAAAGTTCATAAGCCTTTCCTTTAAAATATAAGTTTTTAATGGATTGATTAAGATTATAATTAATAAGCTGATTAAGCACAATGGCCATAGACGGTGTGATTTTTCCATCTTTGTAATACTTTTTATCTTTATTCTCCTCACTCAAAAAGGTAATATAATCAGCTTCTTGAGAAAACAAACCGTGAAATTTTTTAATCGAAATTAAAACAGATAACAACCACGAATTAGCATTAATATTAATATTTATTGGCAATTCACGTTGTGG
>RCNB010001836.1_pt1 | contig 20950 bp, 18 predicted proteins | sample 2041321 | NCBI WGS metagenome assembly RCNB01 (sample SAMN09708232, study PRJNA481090) | Marine sediment metagenome, whole genome shotgun sequencing project. | reverse complement strand
AAGGAAGCTATAAAAGATAGTGAACTTCCTTACCGGGAAGCAAAAGCTTCAATTGGAAACTTACGTCAGTGCCCATTATTTGATAAGCTATTCGTGGATGGACACTAGCTAAAGAAGTCGCATTTTTAAAAGCTCATTATCAAAAAATGCCAAGAACAATGCTCAGGTACGCAATTGAAAAGTTCAGCGAAGAAGATCGGCAGAAATATTTAAGTGGCGAAGTGTGACATTTAACTTCTACTTTTTTGTACAAATTCCGGATAAAGCTTCTCCATGCATTCAGGACAGATACCGTGAGAAAAATCTGCTTCTGATCGATCACGGATATAAGCTTCCACCTGTTGCCAATACCCTTTGTCATCACGAACGTTTTTACATGACGAACAAATCGGAATAATACCTCGCAGAGTTTTTATCTCTTTCTTCAAATGTTCGGTTATTTCTTTTGATTGTACCAGCTCTGTTATGTCGTTTAACTCCTCGACTACAAAGTTGACCTCCCCTTGATCATTGAAAATCGGAGAAGCTGTGATTTCCTCAAATATAACCTTATTCGCATAACTGTGTTCATGAACAACTCTCGTTTTCTCTTTGAGTTCAAAGGCAACTTTTATGGGACAATTGGTTTCTTCCTGCCAGCATGGTCTATCAATTTTATGAGTTATCTTGAAGCACTTTTGGCCAATAATGTTGTCAGAGGATAAACAGAATGACCCGCAGGCAGCATTGTTTGCAGCCACAATATGATAGTTGCGATCAATAACCAGAATCGGCTTGGCAAGAGCGTTTAAAATCTCAAAAGAGTTTTTTGTCCAATCCATCTTCAGTGTTCCTCTCATCTAGCAATGATTAGACGGATCCGTATAATACGGGGATTACCGGTTTTCGATCCGGATAACACGCCAAGCCTCACCTGGAAACCAACAAGGGGCCTTTAAGATCTCGGTCTGCAACTAAAACAATGCCTTACAGGACAACAACTGAGTTATCACTATCTCCATATGGACTTTTTATATATTTGTCAGCGTTCCAGTCATTTTCCCATGCAGATTCGTCAATAAGATAACGAAACTGGTATTCGTTTCCCGGCTTTAGGTCTAGTGTGATGATGTAGTCTCCAGTTCTCGTCTTTTCCATAGGATCACTGTGAATATTCCAATTATTGAAATCACCCACAATGCATACGTTCTTTGCATTAATGGCAGAAAGGCTTGGCAACTTAAATGTCACTTTACAAAACTCCTTACCTTTGAGATATTCTTTTTCAATCTCACTCATGGCAGTTACTTCTTTTGATGGCGGTTTCTTGGCGGTCGCTTTTCTTGCGACAGTTTTCTTTCCTTTAGTAGTAATTTTTTCTTTCTGTGCTTTTCTCATATTCTCCCTCCCTCTCTCGTTTTGGTTGTCAGATTCTTTTATTGGAACATTCGCCATTGTTCGTGCGACTTCACAAACTGCTGTGATGACATCTTTGTTCTCGGGTGATTGCACTCGCTGCTCGGCATTCTCCTCACGCATATTCGGCTTCCCAATAGTTTTCAAATGGGATAATATTCTTTTCACTACTTCCTCAAGCCTTACAGATTCTTCAAAGACAATTCTTGCATATTGTTGCATCTTGACTTGCTTGCAGTTCGGAGTGGACAAGCGTTTTGAAAATCCCCCGATGGCTGTAAGAGGGTTTCTCAATTCGTGCATCAGTTCAAGAGACATCTTGTTTGCGAACTCAAGGATTTCTTTTCGCTTTTTTTCCTTATAGAGATTTCTTTTTTCTACGAGACGAGCCACACACGCGCTGAGCTCGACCCGTTGAAATGGCTTTCTCAAGAAATCGTAGGCACCGATTTTGATAGCCTGGATGGCCTTGTCATAATCCCCGTAGCCAGTGACAAACACAATGTCTGAGTGCGGGCATTTTTCCTTAAACCGTTTCGAAAACTCAAGCCCATCCATATGTGGCAACCCGATATCAACAAAAGCAAAATCATATTCGCCCACATCCATAGCTGCAATGGCTTTCAGCGGATCTTGAAAGATGTCGTAGACTATATGCGGTTCATCCAGAACCGAAGCAATAATCTTACACAGGGCCATGTCATCGTCTAAAATAAGGGCTTTCATTTCAACCTGCTGACTGCGTTTTTACATACTATGATCCAACGGCTTTGAGCGGCCTGCCGGTAAGGCTTATTCACCTTATGAGAGACCTTTGTATAACCTCGGAAAGCGACAATTATGAGGTTTTTGGGGTACCCATCCGGACGATGCGAACGGCCCACGTTCGTGGGTAAATCGTGAGCTGTTTGAGGCCATTAGGCCGATTTCTCGCGATGTAGTGAGTAAGTCCGCAGATGGGTCAAAAACCTCATAGAAAAAAGCGAAATGAGGTTATGCAAAGGTCTCCTTATGGAAAACGTCTCTGCGTGAGGTGAACGGCACCTTGGAACAAACCCTAAATCAAAACTTGGGCCAAGCTTTTAAGCGTAGCCCTCATTCCGCTGCGGGCGGAGTCAAACCGATTGTCGGACAAGAAGTGCGGCAACGACGAAGTATAGCTCAAGTCGGAGTCGTCATGGAATGTAGGCGCTGAGATAACTAAGAGCGGGTCGAAATAGTTCCAGGAAGAAAAGTCGCGGGCCGCTCTTGTCCAGACTTATCGGGGTAATATTTTGTAGTCTTAACAGAAATGACAGCGTCCTGTTAAGACTTGGTTCGGCATTCTTAGGTTCATTGGCCCCCCAAATGTGCACCTAATGAATCGAGGATTAAGGTCGATAAAGTGGCATGCTCTTGCAGAATGCTCGTAGAATAACAACAGGATATTTCGTTGTCAAGGAACTTGTTTTTAGAGAAAATGAAATATTATTGTCCTTGGGCCGAAGATGTGCAAGACTTTAATTGGCAACTTACTCTACACCCTCTTCTACGTCATGTACTGTGGACTCTAACCTTGTGGACGCCTACCGGAATAAATACCCTATGTCTATTTCACGACGACACATTATCTATATTAGCCTCGGGTTGGTAACAGCTGTCTTTGCGGGAGCTTTAGTCGGTTTTTTTTTCTCCCTCACCCATGAGTTGCCCCAAATCGAGGGACTGGAAAAGTTTGAACCCGCCGCGATCACTCGCATCTACTCGGCAGACAAGGAACTGCTGGCCGAGCTTTTCACTGAAAGGCGTCAACCTGTACCGCTGGCTGAAATGCCTTCTCATCTGAAAAATGCCATTATCGCTACGGAAGACGCCAAGTTCTATGACCATCCAGGTGTAGACATACAAGGAATCTTGCGGGCTACTGTAAGAAATATCATGGCCGGAGAGTATGCACAAGGGGCCAGTACTATTACCCAACAACTTGCAAAAATCCTTTTTCTTACCCCCCGAAAGGCCATAATGCGCAAGTTAAAAGAGGCGTTTCTGGCCTTTCAGATAGAGCGCCGTTACACAAAGGATGAGATCCTGGAATTCTATCTTAACCAGGTCTATTTTGGAAGCGGGGCCTATGGTGTCGGAGCTGCGGCACAGGTGTTTTTTGGAAAATCCGTACACAACCTAACCCTTGCTGAGTGCGCACTAGTCGCCGGAATGCCTAAGTTACCTTCCCGTTACTCACCACTTGTCAACAAATCCCTTGCTGAAAAACGGAGAAACATTGTCCTGCGCCAGATGGCACAAAGAGATCTCATTAGTTATGAGAAACTAGAAATAGCTAAGGCCTCACCCATTGATCTGGTTCGACAGGACGCAACATCACCTAAGGCGCCTTATTTTGTGGCATGGGCAACCAATTTCCTGGAAAAGGAATTGGGTGGGGCCGCACTTTATCGGAGGGGTCTCAACGTATATACCACGCTTGATTACACCATGCAGAAGGCTGCTAAGAATGCTGTGGCATATGGACTGAAGAAACTTTCCGCCCGTATGAACCTGACGAAAAGGAATGGTTTACCTCAAGATGATTCTCCCCAGGCAGCCTTGGTCTGTCTCGATGTAAGTCGTGGTGCAATTCTCGCCATTGTTGGGGGACGGGACTTTCAACAAAGCCCTTTCAACCGAGCTACAATGGCACGCAGACAACCCGGCTCCGCTTTTAAGCCGTTGGTTTATGCGCTGGCCATTAAACAGGGATTCACCCAGGGTGACCTCCTTTGGGATGCCCCGGTCGTCTACCGTGGAGCACACAAAGGCAAAGACTGGTCACCCATGAATTTTTCGGGCAAATTCATGGGCGAGATCACCCTTCGAAAAGCCCTGGCATTATCAAAGAATATTCCGGCCGTTAAATTGCTCAACAAACTAGGGTCCAGCCATGCGATACGTTTTGCCCACACTATGGGAATTAAATCCCACCAAGAACCAAATCTTTCTTTGGTTCTTGGGACTTCTGAAGTTACCCTCCTGGAGCTTACCTCGGCCTATGCTGTGTTCCCGGCCGGTGGGGTATGGACTAAACCGTTTGGTATCATAGAAGTTTTAGATCGACAAAACCGAAGTGTCTGGAGACAAAGACCTCAAAGCCGATCTGTGACCAGCCCCGAAACCGCTGCCGTCGTTACAGATATGTTAAAAGCGGTAGTGATGGGAGGAACTGGTAGGGCCGCCAGATCTCTTGGTCGACCACTGGCCGGAAAGACCGGCTCTACCGACAGTTACAAGGATGCACTTTTTATCGGTTTCTCTCCAACCATTGCCCTTGGAGTCTGGGTGGGCCTAGACCATCATGGCTCCCTGGGCAGCAAAGAAACCGGGGCGAGGGCTGCCTTGCCTATATGGATTAATTTTATGGAACAAATCCTCCAGGATCGGCCCTACCAAGATTTTGACCTACCTGAAGGTGTAGTAGAAGTGGAAATGGATGCCGAGTCCGGCCTGCTTGCTGCCAAGAACTGTCCCAACATGGTAACTGCTGTTTTTAAGAAAGGTAGTGAGCCCCAGGAATACTGCAAGCACAGGGAACAAGGGCCATGGAAGTCTCTCAATCAGTAATTCACAGTTTTCCTTTTCTGCCGGGAGCCTTCCACGAAGAACTCGAAGGTCCGCAGGTCTACGACTCCTATCGTGGCTTTAGAAGGTAATCATGCTTGACATTACTCATGGAGCGAAAGATGTTTCCCTTTATCTTCTTGTTCTTCTGATACAAGTTGTTCAGCATCTCTTTTATCTCTGAGCGTTTGGAGGTCTTTGCCGTAGGACATGGATTGGGGCAATCCGGGAAGTTGTGATCTTGCGCAAATCGAGCGATAGCTTGTTCGTGCACATATGCCAGGGGTCTGATCACCACAAGCTTTCCCCCAAAAAAAGGCTGGCATGGGACCATCGTGCTTATCTCCCCACTATAACACATGTTTAAGAACAACGTCTCTATGATGTCATCCATGTTGTGACCCAGGGCCAATTTATTACAGCCAAGCTCGTCGGCAATCTCAAAAAGGCGCTTTCTTCGAAGGCGGGCACAGAGAAAACATGGGTTTTCTCGATTTTCAGCGCTATGACCTTGAATTCCGTAATCTGTGTGTTCAACCTGGAGGGAATAGTCCATCTTCGCGCAATACCTTTCAATACGCTGCGACGGACTCTCTGTGAAGCCGAGATCTATGTAAATGCCAAAGAGGGAATAATGGATAGGGATGCGGCGCAGGCGTTCATGAAGGGCCCACATGAGGGTTAGGCTGTCTTTGCCCCCGGACAGTCCTACGGCTATCGTGTCTCCATCTGCAATCATATTATATTGATGCAAAGCCTGACCGACAGCCCGTCTTATAGCCCTGTCTCTGAATCGAGACATTCCGCCTTTCTATGCTTCTGTTTCGGCTGGGATTTCTTCCACCTCAATACGCACTTTTCCTGCCGCAATCTCACGCAGTGCAATAACAATAGCTTCATTCTTGGGTGAATGTACTAAATATTGTGCCCCATCTCGCATCTGCCGCACACGCTTGGCAACACAGTGGACCAACATGAACCGGTTCGGGACCCGCCTCAGACTATCTTCTACAGTAACTCGAGCCATTTAAAACCCTCCTTGCAACCCTTTTTACAAAGGTATCTTCTTTAGTAAAAATCTGGGGCCGGAGTGGCCGGCCCTTGGCGTGTGGATCAATCCAGAAAAACAGGCTGTGATCAGAAACGCAGCCCACAACTCTAAACATTCTAAGCACTCTAACTCGCCCTGTCAATCCAAGTTTACAGCGCAAGGCGAATCATATAAAGATCTCCTGTCTCAACAATGCGTAGCTGCAGCCTCAATTCTACCGCACCCTTCGCCTCGCCTGGGAAGAAAATGAATCCGTGCGCAATGGAATGTGGACCTATAGCCTTGTTTTCCAAAGACTTCTTCTCAAGGTCTTCCGATATGGCAACCCGTGCCTCGCCTGATGAGGCACCCTGTGCCCCACCTATCGTTGCACCAATAGCCGCACCTAACGCTGCCCCTTTTCCCGCGGCTGCACCCACATTTTGACCACTGACAATCCCTATGGCAGCCCCTAAAATGGCGCCCGCTGCGCCACTCAAGATGCCGGGCTTGACTGCCGATTTGGCAATGCTGGTCATATCCGTTTTCTCGGCTACCCTATCGTAGGCCAAAGAAGAGTTGAGGATGGGCCACAGATTGTTTTCTACGTCAATCAGAAAGGTCTGAGACGGTACAATCTCTACAGAATGCTCACCCAGGTTATCAAAGATGACCTGCACGGGCGAGAGCCCTGCCGCCCGAATATCCCATCCAAAAGCCCTTTTCGCTTCTTGGGTATCGCTAAACGCCCTAGCGGCAACTGTTGCCCCTGCCACCTTTGTGGCATTGGGAAAAGCCTCCGGCATCTTAAAGGGAACCACCTGCCTCTTGTGGCTTGTGCAACCGCAAACAAGCAAGAAAACCACCAGAAAACATATCAGAAACCTACAATATCTCATCTGCCCACCCTTATCATGCACCCTATGACGCCGAAATATCAATGATTTCAAACTCGCGTTTCCCGCCCGGAGCCTGAACCACGACTTCATCCCCTTCCTTCTTTCCGATCATGGCCCGGCCCAAAGGAGAGGATACGGAAATACGGCCCTGCGCTACGTCTGATTCATCTACCCCGACAAGCTGATACTTCACCTGTGCTTCCGTGTCCAGGTTTTCCAGTACCACCGTGCATCCAAAAACCACGAAATCCGTACTCACGGTCTTTGGATCGATCACATCGGCACAAGCAATCTTATACCCAAGCTCTTGAATTCTCCCCTCAACAAATCCCTGTCGTTCCTTGGCGGCATCATATTCTGCATTCTCTGAAAGATCACCGTGCGCTCGTGCTTCCGCAATGCTCTTTATGACCTTTGGCCTTTCAACGAATTTAAGTCGTTCTACTTCTCGTTTGAGGCTATCATAACCGGTTTGTGTAATTGGTATACGTTCCAACGGTAAAACTCCCTAAAGATAGTCCCTTGCGAGGATTTCCGCTATTTGCACCGCATTAGTAGCCGCCCCCTTGCGAATGTTATCAGAAACAACCCACATATTGATACCGTTGGCAATCGAATCATCCCCCCTAATACGGCCCACCAAGGTGTCGTCTTTTCCCGCCGCATCAATAGCCATAGGATAGATATTCTTGGATGGATTATCAACGACGGTTACACCTGGGGCATTTACCAACAACTCACGCACTCCATCGGCAGTAATCGGTTCGTGTGTTTCTATATTGATTGACTCCGAATGGCTGAAGAAGACAGGCACCCGAACCGCAGTAGCGGTAACACCGATAGAGTCATCTTCCAGGATCTTTCGCGTTTCATGAACCATTTTCATCTCTTCTTTCGTGTAGCCATTCTCAAGGAAAACATCAATATGAGGCAAGCAATTAAAGGCTATTGTGTGGGGATAAACCTTGGCTTCCGGCTGAATAGAGTCAAGAATCGCCTTGGTCTGTTCGTAGAGTTCATCTATGGCCTTCTTCCCGGTACCAGACACAGCCTGATAGGTAGACACAACAACCCGCTTGATCCCAACTTTCCGGTGAATTGGAGCCAAAGCCACTATCATCTGGATTGTAGAGCAATTTGGGTTGGCAACAATCCCCTTATTCGTATACCCGGCAGTGGCATGGGGATTTACCTCAGGTATCACCAAGGGCACGTCAGGGTCCATCCGCCATGCTGCGGAATTGTCCACCACGACACAGCCATCCTTGGCAGCAATCGGTGCAAACCGCTCACTTGTAGCGCCGCCGGCAGAGAAAATGGCAATATCCACCCCCTGAAAAGAGGATTCCGTTAATTCCTCGACTTCAACTTCCTCTCCCTTGAACCGGAGTTTACGGCCGGCCGATTTGGCCGTTGCCAGTGGTTTCAAGCCCTTAACAGGAAAACCCCTTTCTTCAAGGCAGGTTAACATCTGGGTTCCCACAGCACCGGTAGCTCCTGCGACAGCGACGTTAAATAATTTGCTCATTTTTCCCCGGCCTCCTTACTTGGACGCTTGTTCTATGAATTCTACAATCAAATCTCCAACCTGTGATGTGGAAACACCCATCGCTCCGGCGCCTGTGCCCTGCATGTTATGTTCGAGCACTTTGACCACGCCTTGCTCAATCATCTGGGCTGCAGAAGATTCTCCAAGGGTCTCTAACATAAGCTGTGCGGCCAAAATTGCCCCGATGGGGTTAATAACGTTTTTCCCCGTATATTTGGGGGCTGATCCCCCAATAGGCTCAAACATGGAAACACCCTGCGGATTAAGGTTACCCCCTGCTGCCATACCTATCCCACCCTGTAAGACCGCACCCAAATCCGTGATAATATCTCCGAACATGTTTTCGGTCACTATCACGTCAAACCACTCGGGGTTTTTGATCATCCACATGCATAAGGCATCTACATGCATATAGTCAGTTTGAATGTCCGGATAAGACTTTGATACTTCCTTTAGCGTACGCTCCCATAAATCAAATGTATAGGTCAAGACATTGGTCTTGCCACACAATGTGAGCTTTTTGGCTCTGTCGCGCTGCCTGCAAATCTCAAAGGCGTACTTGATGCAACGTTCCACCCCCATGCGAGTGCTGATAGATTCCTGAACGGCCACTTCATGGGGAGTGCCTCGCCGAATAATACCGCCGGCACCTGCGTAGAGTCCTTCCGTATTTTCACGTACCACGACAAAATCAATATCTTCGCAACCCTTGTTCTTGATGGGAATATCTACTCCGGGATATAGCTTTATTGGCCGGAGATTAATATATTGATCCAACTCAAAACGAAGCCGTAACAGAACCCCTTTTTCCAGTATACCCGGCGGCACTGCAGGATCCCCGATAGCACCAAGATAAATAGCATCATTTGTCCTTATTGACTCAATAGTCTCGTGGGAAACTGTTTCGCCTGTCTCTTTGTAGCGCTTTGCACCAAGATCAAAGCGCTGAAGGTTCAGCCGAAACCCGTGCGTGCCTGAAACCGCTTGAAGGACTTTCAATCCCTCCGCGATAACTTCCGGTCCCGTACCGTCACCCGGTATAACTGCTATGTTATAAGTCCTGTCCATGATATTAAATTTTGGCAATCACACATTTAGAAACGTACGGCTCGGGAGGCTGTATGAAAATGAGATATTTTTCCAAGGTCAAGGAAGACGAAAATTTTAACCGCAAGAATATATTGATATATTTCGGGGCTTAAAATTTGAGCCTGACGCAGAGATTGTGAAAAATAGCCATTCTCGGATAGCCTCCTAGCCGGCTCGCTGTTGTTTCAAGATGTAAGGCATCAGGCCGCCTGCCACTATAAGCTCCTTCATAAAAGCCGGGATAGGGTTGGCGGAAAAAATCTTTCCGTTTGTATGATCTGTTATCTTGCCCGTATCTTGGTGCACGGACATCCGGTCACCGGCATTAACTCCGACCGATACACCGGTGGCCTCAAAAATCGCAAGTCCCATATTGAAGGCATTTCGAAAGAAGATACGCGCAAAGCTTTCTGCCACAATACACGAAATACCAGCACCCTTAATCGCCATCGGCGCATGCTCCCGCGAAGACCCGCAGCCAAAATTTTGCCCCGCCACGATGATATCCCCGGCTTGGATCTTAGCAGAAAAAGATGTGTCAATACCTTCCATACAATGCTTACCAAGCTCTTTGGGGTCTGTAGTAACAAGGTACGGGGCTGGAATGATCACATCCGTATCTATATTGTCACCAAATTTCCAAACAGTCCCTTCAATTTTCATGGTTGGTTCCCTGGGGATATAAGCCCATTGCGCTTAAATCTCTTGCCCGAAGAGACTTTGTGAGAAACACCTCCGCCTACAGTTCATCGGGGCCCCCAATACGGCCCAAGACAGCAGAAGCGGCGGCTACCGCGGGGCCGGCCAGGTAGACCTCGCTTGTGGCATGACCCATGCGCCCAACAAAATTTCGATTTGTGGTAGCAATAGCTCGCTCGCCCGGCCCTAAAACACCCATAAATCCTCCCAAGCAAGGGCCACATGTTGGCGAGCTTACAATACCTTTGGCCTCAAGGAAAATCTCAAGAAGACCTTCTGACATCGCCTGCCGGTAAATTGTCGGGGAGCCAGGTATTATAATGAGTCGAACGCCTTTGTCAACCTTGTGCCCTTTTAAGATGCTCGCCGCCAAACGAAGATCCTCAATTCGGCCGTTCGTACACGATCCGATCACCGCCTGGTCGATGGGAACCGAACCAACATCCGATACCGGACGAGTGTTCCCGGGCAAGTGGGGAAAAGCTACTTGGGGTTCAATGGCTGAGACATCGTATGACCTCTCCTCGGCATAAGCGGCATCCGCGTCACTCTGATAACATTTAAAAGGTCTCTTAGCTCGCCCGTTAACATAGTCACGTGTTATGTCATCAGGGGCTATGATTCCGGTTTTTGCGCCGGCTTCTATAGCCATATTGGCCATAGTCATGCGATCCGACATAGGTAAGGACTCTATGACCTCCCCGGTAAACTCCATCACCTTGTACGTAGCGCCGTCCACCCCAATATCACCAATGGTAAAAAGGATTAAGTCCTTTCCCGTGACCCATTTGCCCGGTTTACCCGTGTAAGTGAACTTGATCGATTCCGGGACTTTAAACCAGACTTGGCCAGTAATCATAGCAGCGGCAATGTCCGTGCTGCCAACCCCGGTGGAAAAGGCCCCCAGGGCGCCGTACGTACATGTATGGCTATCCGCCCCAATTATTACATCTCCCGGCAAGACCAACCCTTGTTCTGGCAGGAGCACATGCTCAATACCCATCTCGCCCAATTCAAAGAAGTGCTCGATACGGTGCTTCTTTGCAAAACCCCGCATAATCTGGACCTGTATTGCTGAACTAACATCTTTGTTTGGCACAAAGTGGTCCGGAACTAGGGCTATTTTCCCTCGATCAAAGACAGCTTTTACGCCGGATTTGTCAAAGAGCTCTATGGCAATCGGGGCGGTGATGTCATTTGCCAGGGCCAGGTCGATGCTCACATTAAGCAATTCGCCGGCAACCACATTCTCCCGGCCGGCATGGGCAGCCAGTATTTTCTCTGCAATCGTCTGAGCCATTCTTAAAGAGATTCCTCGGATGGAGTATTTTCCGGTCGGTCAGAGACGTGCTCCTCCGCATTTTTCTTTCTTCTAAACCATAGAGCAGTAAATGGGCCTGAAAGTATGTAAACGAGCGTCATGAGAAAGAAACTGATACTGGGCTCTGCAGCAATTACAATGCAAACAAGCACTACCAGCACAAGCATATTAAATTTCATTTGCTTAAAGAGCGAGGCCTTCTTAAAGCTGTGATATTTGATAGTGCTGACCATTAAGAACGACAACACATATATCATTATCGGAATAGTCACATGCTTCGAGGTTCCCGCCCCCCCTATCCGATCCAGCAGAAGGACTGTGGCGGCCACCATAAATGCTGCGGTCGGAATTGGCAAGCCCACAAAGTATTCACCACTAACCCGTCCCGCCAACGTATTAAAGCGAGCCAGACGCAAAGTCCCGCAGGCAACAAAAACAAAGGCTCCTAGCCACCCCACCCTGCCGAAAGGTTGTAGTGCCCAAAGGTATACCAAAATACCAGGCGCTACTCCGAAAGAGATGGCGTCACTCAAAGAGTCATATTCCAGCCCGAATTGGCTTACTGTGCGAGTCACTCGGGCAATTTTGCCGTCAAGACCATCGAAGAGCGCGGCTACCATAATAGCAATGGCACTTTCAACAAAGGAACCTTGTATAGCAGCTATTATGGCATAAAACCCGCAAAATAGGTTTGCTGACGTAAACAAATTCGGCAGGATATATATCCCGCGCTGTGAACTGCGCTTTTTTCGCTTCTTTCCGCTCATGTCAAATACCCCAAAACAGACGTGCCCGCCAGCACATTATCACCAGGTGACACCTCAGATTTCATGTCCGGTGGAAGATAGACATCAAGTCGCGAGCCAAAACGGATCAAGCCAAAACGTTCACCACGTCTCAGGCGCTCTCCTTTTCGCACCTTGCAAACGATACGTCTGGCAATCAAACCTGCAACCTGAACAACTACAATCTTCTGCCCGTTATCAATATCCAATTGAACTGCATTGCGTTCATTGTTTTTTGAGGCCTTGTCCAGATTAGCCGAAAAAAACTTGCCCGAATAATAGGAAATGTTGGTTACCACGCCATCGGCTGGGATGCGATTAACATGAACGTTAAATACGGACATAAAGATACTAATCTTGAGCATCTTGCCTGAAACAAACTCTCCCTCATCAACGAACTCTACTCCTAAAACCCTGCCGTCAGCAGGTGAAACGACCACACCCTCTGCATCTGGAATTGCCCGCTCGGGATCCCGGAAAAAAAAGACTATAAAACAAGTTACGGCAAAAAAAAACAGGGCTGCAACTCCAAACCCCAAAGCAAGGCAATATACCGCCACAAAACCCGATACCGCTATGAAGGGAAAACCCTCTTTGGCTATGGGAAGACCTCTTTGGGTTGGCACTGCAGAACCTGGCAAAGTTTTCATGTTTAGAGTAATTATATCCCTTTTCAGTTAATTGTCAACGAACTCTGTTCTCAAGCTTTGACGGTCTCGTAAAAAGTCCAAGTTAGCGCTACACTTCACTGCGTGTCTGCGTTATGCTGCATTTCGTAAACGATAAGTACGCCTCATTCCTTAAGAGTTGCGCCTTACGGCTTGAGAACAGTAGCACGCCTTGCATCTGGAGCTTTTTACTGTGTCGTCTGTTTATGGACTTTTTACGAGTCCATCAAGCTTTATCTCTGCATCAGATTGGCGGATATAATTAGGGACGAGGGATGCGACATCAACAGCCCCGCCTTTTGCGATTTGTCTCATACCTATCCAGGCCGCCACCGCGGCTTGAGGTATATTAAGATAGGGGGGGGCAAATCGGGCTTGATCACCAAGCTCTTGTTTAATAAGGTCCCTGTACAAAACAGCGCCATTGCCAACAAACAGGCATGGCGCCTTGATCTGCACAAGCCATTCTTTGGGATCTACAGCGCACTCCGGGCTAACCTGTTCCCAATTATCTTGGCTTCTATACCTATAGAGAGCAGCATAAATCTCACCTTTGCGGGCGTCTAACATAGGACAAACCAGTTCTGAAAACCACGGAAATTGACATGCGAGGACATTCAAGGTAGAAACGCCAGCCACGGGTTTTCCCGTTGCAAACGCAAATCCCTTCACCGTACTAATTCCAATGCGCAACCCCGTGAAACTTCCGGGACCGGTAGTAACGACAAACCCATCACACTCATTGAGACCCATATTTGCCATTCGTAGCATCGTATCGACATCCGACATAAGACGTTTCGCGTGTGTCTTCATGCTGGTCATATAAAGGCCGGCAATGAGGTCCTGTCCGTCCAAAAGAGCAACTCCCCCGCTCTGTGTAGATGTATCAACAGCCAGAACTTTCATTAATGCTTCTTTTGCCTGCTGGGTTTTGGATGCAACGCGTGTTCCAAAACCTCTTCTACATAATTTGCGGAAACAAAAGTGAGTTTGCGCCTGACATTTGCGGGAACTTCTACCAAGTCTTTCCGGTTCTTTTCAGGAATAATGACTTGTTTAACCTTTGCCCTGAGTGCAGCCAATGCCTTGTCTTTTAGCCCCCCGATGGGCAACAATCGTCCCCTAAGGCTTATTTCGCCTGTCATGGCAACATCCCTGCTCACGGGCCTTCCGCTTAAAGCCGAAACAAGGGCGGTAGCCATAGTAACCCCGGCTGAAGGTCCGTCCTTGGGTATGGCCCCTGCTGGAACATGAATGTGTATGTCCGAATCATGGTAGAAATTGGGTCTAATTCCAAGCTCCTTTGCATGGGCCCTCGCATAACTGAGGGCCGCCCTTGCCGATTCCTGCATCACTTCTCCTAGTTGCCCGGTAAGTATTAACTCCCCCTTGCCCTTCATTACAGAAACCTCTACATATAAGATTTCTCCGCCTGCCTGGGTACAGGCAAGTCCTGTGGCTACTCCTACCTCATGGTAGTCCTGTTCAAGCTCCGGCAGATATTTTGGGACACCCAGGTACTTGTGGAGATTGGCGCGGGTCACTTTAAAAGGACCCTTTTCATCCTCTGCCACCTTGCGGGCTACTTTCCGGCAGATACCGGCAATCTCGCGTTCCAGGTTCCTTAAGCCTGGTTCAAGTGTATACTTCACTATAATCTCTCGAAGTGCCTTGGCGCCCAAATTTATATCCTTTGGCGTGATTCCGTTTTCCTTGATCTGGCGAGGGATCAAGAACTGTTTTGCTATCACGAGTTTTTCGTCTTCTGTATATCCCGCAAGTTCTAAAACCTCCATACGATCTCTTAAGGCCGAAGGAATGGGGTCGGCGATATTGGCCGTTGTTATGAAAAGCACCCGAGATAAATCGAAAGGAAGATTAAGATAGTGGTCACTAAAACCGCTGTTTTGCTCTGGATCAAGGACTTCTAATAGGGCGGCAGCGGGATCTCCCCGAAAATCATTGCCTATCTTGTCCACCTCATCCATCATAAATACCGGATTAATAGTCCCACACTGTTTCAAGCCCTGTAAGATCCGGCCCGGCATTGCGCCAATATAAGTACGCCGATGCCCTCGAATTTCCGCCTCATCGCGCACACCTCCCAAAGAGATACGCACGAACTCACGGTTCATAGCCCTCGCAATCGATCTTCCCAAGGAGGTCTTCCCCACACCGGGAGGACCAACAAAACACAATATAGGCCCTTTTAGGTCTTTGTTAAGCTTTCGAACACTCAGATATTCAAGGATACGATCTTTTATCTTCGCGAGATCGTAGTGATCTTCATCAAGAACCCCTTGAGCCTTTCCAATATCCAACATGTCTTTGCTGGCCTTTTTCCATGGAAGGCTTACCAACCAGTCGAGATAAGTGCGAACTATTGAGGCTTCCGCAGCATCCGGGTGCATCTGGTCGAGACGCTTAAGCTGCTTGTTGGCCTCCTTTTTTGCCTGTTTCGGCATTTTCGCCATCTTTATCTTTTTCTTGTATTCCGAGACCTCTTGCGCCTTTTCATCCTCATCGCCCAGTTCTCTATTAATGGCTCGCATTTCTTCTCTAAGAAAGTATTCTCTCTGGGTCTTGGAAATTTCTTCCTTGGCATAGGATTGAATCTTCGCCTGTATTGTAGAGACTTCCAGTTCTTTGCTCAACATCTCGTTGACTCTGTGTAACTTTTGAACAGGATCATTAATCTCTAAAAGGGCTTGGGCGTCCTTGGTCTTTAACCTCAAGTTTGAAGCCACCAGGTCGGCTAGACGAACGGGATTATCGATACTGTGAAGGATAGCGCTAACGTCATTATTCAGTTCACCTCGTAAGTCCAGGATTTTCTCTCCTTGTTCGCAAACATTGCGCATCAAGGCCTCTGTCTCAATGGTTGTTGCGTCTACCGCTTCTTCAACAAGCTTTTTGATCTTGACCAGATACATCGGCTTTGTCTCAAGGTATTCGTCAACAGTGGCCTTTGTTAGTCCCTGAACCAACAACTTTGCTCGGCCATCCGGAAGCTTGAACATACGCAGAATCAGAGCCACGGTGCCCACATTGAAAATCTCGTCCGGTGCCGGGCTTTCAACCATCGAATCCCGCTGAGTAGCAAGAAAAACGAGTCGATCCTTGGCCATGGCCGTATCCACGGCTCGAACAGACCTGTCTCTACCCACAAATAGCGGCAGCACCATATAATTGAAGATAACTATGTCGCGAATAGGAAGCAGGGGAAGCACGTCCGGAATATCTATTGTTTCACCTTCCTCCTGAATAATGTCGATAGTATCTTCACTATCCCTTTGAGCCATTACTAATTCCTTTCAAACGAAGATATACCACTCAACTATAAGACAATATTTCTTAATAACAATAAAAATCTTGATTTTTGGGCTCGCCTGCATATAGTTGGTTTTTGTAAGTTCTCGTGATGTTTTAATTTTGGGGTGTTTTTGGATGGAAAGCGAGATACAATCCTTGATAACAAAACTTTTTGTTTTCTTTTTCGGCATGGCCATAGGCAGTTTTCTAAATGTATGTATCTACCGCCTTCCTGAATCTATATCCCTTGTCCGTCCTGGTTCCAGGTGTCCAAAATGCAAAACAAAAATAGCCTTTTACGATAACATCCCAGTCCTCAGCTATATCATACTCCGCGGAAAATGCCGGCACTGCAAGACAACTATCTCTTTGAGATACTTGGTGGTAGAAATGGTGTCGGGCCTTTTTGCTCTTGCAATCTTTGATCAATACGGCTTTTCTCTAGAAACGATCTTTGTTTATGCCTTTGTAGCTGCTCTGCTCGTCGTTACTTTTATAGACATTGATCACCAGATTATTCCGGATGTTATTACTTACCCGGGTATCATTATAGGCTTCTTGTCTTCTTTCCTGCTAGATCACCACACATATATAGAATCAATCATGGGAATAATCCTGGGGGGCGGCTTCCTTTTCTTGGTAGCTTCGGGATATTACTGTCTTACGAAAAAAGAGGGCATGGGAGGCGGGGATGTGAAGTTGCTTGCCATGATCGGCGCCTTTTTGGGCTGGAAGGCAACCATATTTACCATCTTTGTCGGTTCAATCATTGGAACCGTGCTGGGAATTGTGGTGGCACTCTATACCCAAAAAGGACGAAAAACAGCCGTTCCCTTCGGCCCTTTTCTCAGCATGGGGGCCTTTCTTTACATATTCCACGGACAACAAATCATGAATTGGTATTTCAGACTAGTGAACTAAGGGTATTATCTTGACAACTAATAAAGTAATCATTGATCTTGATGCGGTCAGGCATAATTTTCGCCAGATCAAGACTTTGGCCGGCGCCGGCGTGGTTGCCGTTGTCAAGTCGGATGCCTATGGCCACGGCATGATCCCTGTGGCACAAACCTTGGAACCGGAAGACCCGACATATTTTGGCGTCTTTGAGCTAGAAGAAGCCCTGGAACTAAAAGCGAGCGGGTGTGGGGTTCCCATATTGATCATGATGGGCATCCTGGCCGAGCAAGTTTCTGCAGTAGTTGACAACGGGTTTACCGTTGCCCTTTTCCAGAAGGCAATCGCCCGGAGAATTTCCGATGCGGCGCAACAAATGCAAACCGTTGTACCTGTGCACATAAAGGTAGACACGGGCATGACACGCCTCGGGGTTCCATGGGCAGATCTTCCTGACTTCTTGCAATATGTCTTGCCATTAAAGGGGATTCACTTAAAGGGTATGTTTTCTCACTTTGCGGTTTCTGACGAACCAGACCTGGCATTTACAAATGAGCAAAGAGAGCGGTTCCTCTGGGCAGTGAATGAGAGTGACAAACTCAACATCTCTTTTGATGATCTTCATGTTTCAAACAGTGGAGCCATTTTGACGAAAAAGGGGTTGGATTTCGGGCTAGTAAGGCCTGGCATTGCTCTTTACGGCTCATCTCCGGCTAAAATGCCGTTAAAGAACATCTCCTTAAAGCGTGCCATGAGTTTCAAGTCTCGTATTATTCAGCTACGAACCGTTTCCACAGACACACCTGTTAGCTACGGATGTACATACAATGCCAAATCCGGCTCAACAATCGCAACCATTCCGGTAGGATATGATGATGGTTACAACCGCCTTCTTTCTAACAATGGCGAAGTGCTTGTCCGGGGCACGCGCGTGCCGGTTGTGGGCAGGGTTTGCATGAACCTCACCATGCTAGACGTCTCTTCCGTAGAGGGGGTATCTGTTGGAGATGAGGCGGTTCTCTTGGGAGCCCAGGGTAAAGAAGAGATAACGGCAGAGGAAATCGCCGAAAAGATTGGCACCATTAACTATGAAATCTACTGCTCCATAGGGAAGAGCAACCACCGCAGCTACCTATATCCTGCAGAATAACCGGTCGAGTTGCTGCAACGTCAGGGGAACCTGTCGAAGAAGAACAAGGACGGTTATGAACAAAGAAACCCCCGCCAAACTGGAAGAAGCCCTTTTTCTTGTGGTTCAGCGGAGGTTTTTGGTGAAAGGGAAACCGTTGTCAGCACCCCTTGCACTTTCCCGATATATACCAATGATGTCCCCAGTTTTCAATAAAGAAACTTATAATCTTCATACACATATCTTTGATGGACTCGTAAAAAGTCTGATTTTGCTCTTTTCGTGCACGATTCTGGGATTCAGAAAACACCCGGCTAAATGTCAACACGTAGTGAGGTGTTTTTAAGCCGACAGGCGCAACCTTTGCGCTCAACTCGGGCTAAGACCCTCAAACAGTTTGACATTTTTAACGCCAGGTGATTTCCGAATCTTTTTCCAGAATCGCGCAATGTCATTCGCAAAATGACTTCTTACGAGTTCATCATCTTTGAAAGTGGTTGAATTTCTTCGGTCGTAGTATTAAAAACCTGCGCGGAGAGCCCTACATATTTCAGTAGCAATAGAAAAGGATTAATGAGATGCAATCTGTTACAATGCCAATTATAGATAGATACAAAATATCGACGGTTCTCATTTGTTTTATGCTAGCAGTTTTTGCCGCTTCAACGTCTGGTCATGCCCAAGACCATGGCGCCACAATATTTACATTGAAATCGAGTGTCGATCACGCGCTCAAACACAACCCCCGCATATTGAGTTCAAAAGAGGGTGTCGCAGCGGCACAGGCAAATAAGAAGTGGCACTTTTCCGAATTCTTGCCCAGGTTGAGTGGAAACTATGGATACAAACGACTCGACGAAGAAAGGGAGTTTGTTCCGGGTGTCATAACAAGCCCCCAAGATCAATACACCTTTACGGCAACCTTGGACCAACCTGTCTTCTCGGGTTTTTCCCAATCCGCTCGATTCGAGATCTCAAAACTTGAACTAGAAGTTGCAAGGTACGAGAAAAAAAGATCGTGGCAAGATCTCGTCTATGAGGTCAAGGAGGCATACTTTAAAATATTGCAAACTTTGAGCCTTGAAATGGTTGCTCGACAAGCAGTCAATCAATTAGCTTCCCACGCCGAGGTAGCCGGGAATTTCTATGATGTGGGAATGATACCGAAAAACGACTTGTTAAAAACACAAGTGGAGCTAGCCAACGCAAAACTAGACCTGGTGGTGGCAACAAATACCATCGAGCTTGCAAAATCACGTTTTAATATCCTCTTGCAGCGTCCCATAGATGCACCCTTTTCTATAGAAAAAGTGGGCAAACAAGCACCTTTTACTAAAAGCTACAAGGGTTGCCTTGAAATCGCCCTTAAACAAAGACCCGAGAAACACCTTGCCGCCTTGGCAGTGGAAAAGGCCCAAAGAGATGTCACTTTGGCAAAAAAGGATTACTATCCTTCCGTTAACCTGCAAGCCAACTACTTCAAAACAGGAGACACGCCTGATATAAACGGCGGAACAGGAATTTCAGATGCGGAAGAATGGAACCTGGCGGCAACTGCATCGTGGACCTTCTGGCAATGGGGAAAAACCCGGTTTGGTGTGATCGAGAAATTAAAATACCTCTCGCAGGCCAAACTTAATATGATCAATGTTGAAAACGACATCCGCCAAGAAGTTAAAACAGCCTATCTAAGATTGAAAGAAGCGGAAAGTAACATAGTAACCGAAAGGGTGGCTGTAACGCAGGCCAAGGAAAATTTCAGGATCAGCGAAGAACGCTACAAGGAACAGGTGGCAACGTCCACTGAGGTCATCGATGCTCGCACATTGCTCACCAAAACGCAGAACCACTACTTCAATGCACTTACTGACTTTAACTTGTCAAAGGCGGCCCTTAACAGAGCTACGGGCACCAAGGAAAGTTGGGTGGGAGAATAATGGTGGTGGCTTAAACTAGGAGCTATCAAAAGAGCTTTTTAACCAATTGTAGCATTTCCGGGACATTAGAACAGGTGACAAGATTCAACGAAAGCGGGAAAAGACACATAATAGAAGTGTTCCACGTCTATAAAAACTATGGGCCCAGGCCGACTCTTTTTGACATCAATCTGACGATTCTAGAAAACGAATTCCTCTTTATCGCCGGCCCAAGCGGCGCCGGAAAAACCACTTTTTTGCGCTTGCTCTTCCGGGATGAACAGGTCACGCAAGGACACATTTTGGTAAACGGGATCAACCTTCAACGCATCCCCCGACGGCAAATTCCCCTTCTCAGGCGTGACATTGGTGTTGTTTTTCAAGACTTCAGGCTAATAGATCACTACACGGTTTACGAAAACATTGCCCTAGTTCTGGAAGCAGCCGGGCACCAAGCACGCTACATTCCAAAAAGAGTGCACCAAGTCCTTAGAATGGTGGGCTTAGAAAAGACCCTTCATGCTTATCCCGCACGCCTTTCGGGTGGGGAACAACAGCGTATCGCCGTTGCCAGGGCTGCTGTGGGAAAGCCCTTGATTTTGCTGGCAGATGAGCCAACGGGCAATCTTGATGCGGATGCCTCGGATATGGTCTTCGATCTCTTTGCACA
>RCNB010001565.1_pt1 | contig 20951 bp, 9 predicted proteins | sample 2041321 | NCBI WGS metagenome assembly RCNB01 (sample SAMN09708232, study PRJNA481090) | Marine sediment metagenome, whole genome shotgun sequencing project. | reverse complement strand
AAATCGTCTTTATCCTCTTCGATAGTAAAATGTTCTAAGTCTTTATCTCCTTCAACTGGACTGTATGAGTAATTACTCAATGAAAAATCACAAGAATTCATGTGCGTTCTTGTTAAAGAATAATTCGCTCCATCTTTACTAAAATAAGCGTCTATAATTTTTTGTCGATTCTCTTTGCTTAATTTGTTTAATAGATAGGCAGACGATTCTGTAAAAGCACCTCCAAATCCTGTAATTGTCTGAAATTTTTCTTCGGATAGCAAATTGATTGTACTAATTGTATCTCCTACTGAAAATTCAGTAATTGGTGTTAATTTATTACCATTTGCAGAAGTTTCATAAACCTCTACCGATAATTGCTCGTCGTTTTTGTTACAGCTGATCATTATTATAAAAAAAAATAAAAAAAAAGAATAATTGAAAGGTTTCATATCTTAAATTTTTAATTAATTGTGTGTAGCCACTTCTTGGGCCATCGGAGGGACTAATACATCTTTCATCATCGCATTTTTATCTCCATCATAGGTTTTTGTTATAGGTTGTCCATTTCTGCTTAAACCTTTGAAAACACCTTTGTCAACCATATCCCATAAGGCATATTTTGCTTGCCCATCGATCGTAAATAAGCCAAAATGATTTTCTGATCCTTCCGGGTTTTTTGCATCTTTCCATGGCTCATTGAACGCTTCAAAATAAAAGCATGAGATTCCATTTTTATTAGTCCATTCTCTCATCTGAGCATGATATATAGCTTCTTTAAACTCATCATTAGATTTAGAGCCTTCTGGACCAAAGAAACCATTTGAGACACTTGCCCAACCCGTTTCTCCAATATGAATTGGTTTATCAGCGCCTTGGCTTTTCATATAGTTAGATACACTTTTGTATTGTGATTTGGCATACTCTAATGAGCGAGACATTGCAGCATCAATTTTTTCAAGATCTGACAGTCCTTCCTCTGATTCACGTACTCCCCAAAACTCAGGATTATGATGTGTATCGTGCATTGGGTAGGTATGCATAGATATAAAGTCTACCGAATGAATCAATTTATTTAAATCTTCAACATGGTATTGATCTTCTCCTCCTCCCCAAGACGCAAAGTTATCTGAGCTGGTTATCCATAAATCCTTCGAGAGCTTCCCTGATTTTTTTAATTCTTGTAAATGGTTTACCCATTTTAAAATGACGCCTGGTTGCACATAATAGAGTTGTTGCCAGGTTACCATAGCTTCATTTCCTATAGCAATTACTTTAACAATATCTGGATATTCATTTGCCAAAGCAACAGCTTTATCAATTTCTAGAGCATTTTTTTCACTTTCTTCATTGTGATCTGGTGCCTCATCTGTAAAGGCATTTTTACAATTAATCCATACGCCTAACATAACGTACATTTCAAAACTAGGGTCCTCTTTTTTTAATTCTGAAATCGCTTTTACTACATTAGAGGCATGCGGTAAATGCAATTTATAAGTCCGTAAAATTCCAACACCCATTGCCGACATGATTTTCATATCATCTTTGAGTTCTTCGATGGTAGGTTCTATATCATGATCAACATGTCTATATCCTCCATATGACATTGCCAAATAATCTGAATTTCCTAAAATATCTTTTGCCGTCACTTCTTTTTGAATTTGCGATTGATTTTCTTCTTTTTTGACCTCTTTTTTATTACATGAAATGATTGCCAATAAAACCATTCCTGTCACAATTATTTTTAATGTTGTTCTCATACGATTCAAGTATTAAGTTCATTTCTCAATTATGTATTATAATTACTATTTTTTTCTTATTCATAGCTTAAGCCATATCCCAATGGATACAAGGGCTCAATGGTGTCGTCCCAAAAATTTGGCCCGTACTTACCCTCAAAATCTTCTATAGATTTTGGCCAAGAATGCGGTAATTTTCCTTTAAAATTATAATCACCAAATAAGACTTCTGCAAGTCCGTCACCTTCTGATCCGAGTAGCCAAGCCGCCAAAAAAGCATCTGATTTTTTTATCTGATCAGAAACGACCAACGGTCTTCCAGAAACAAGTACAACCACAACCTGGGTTTTACCATTGGTATAAGCATCAATATATGCTTGATGCACTTCACTCATTGTTAAGGTATAGGCGCCTTTTCCATCTCCTATATCACCAAAGAATTCTGCATAAGGCGTTTCTCCAACAACAATAATTGCCACGTCGGCATCTTTATGTTTTTTGGTGGCATCTTTATCGTACAGTACAGTACCCTTTGCTAGTTTTTTAATACCATCTAAAATAGTGGTCGCTCCAGAATAATTCTCTTTCGATCCTTGCCATTCTATCGTCCAGCCACCAGATTGCAATCCGGTACTATTTGCATGCTCACCGACAACAACAATCTTTTTTGTATCCTTGTCAATTGGTAAGACATTATTTTCATTCTTCAACAAGACCAGTGACTCTCTCACGGCTTGTCTTGCCTTTTCTCTATGACTTGGCTTCCCTATTTCAGAAATTAAATTAGCATCTGGAAACGGGTTCTCAAATAAACCCAAGCGAAATTTCTGACGCAAAATTCGACGTACCGCATCATCAATTCTCTCTTGAATAACCAAACCATTTTCAACGGCTTGTTTTAAATCTTCTTGAAAATTGTCTAAATCTCCATCAACTGCCATCACCATATCGACCCCAGCATTGACAATATCCTTACCACCAAATCTCGAATAGGCTTTCCAATCAGAAACGACTATCCCGTCAAAACCCATTCCGATTTTTAGCGTATTGGTGATTAGTTCTTTATGTGCATGCATTGCTTGAGAATCCATAGTATTAAAAGAGGCCATAATACTTCCTACACCTTCTTTAATAGCTGCTCTATATGGAGGTAACAGTCGCTCTGACACTTCTTTTTGACTAAGTGATGTATTACCGCCTTCTTTACCAAAATCTGTAGCGCCATCGCCAACAAAATGTTTTGCGGTAGCCATTACAGTATTTGAACTTAATAGATTTCCTTGATGCCCTCTTACGGAAGCTTTTGTTAGCTCTTCAGTTAATTTTGTGCTTTCAGAATAGGCCTCATAAACTCGTCCCCATTTTTCATTATATGGAATGGCAATACAAGGAGAGAAAACCCAATTAAACCCAGTGGCTTGTGTTTCTATGGCTGTAATTGCAGCAGTCTCTTCAACCAATTCTATATTTCCTGCAGCGCCTAAGCCAATATTATGTGGAAAAATAGTCGCTCCATTATAGGTGTTTTGTCCATGAATAGCATCGACTCCCAATAATAAGGGAATCCCTAAACGTGTCGACAATGCACTTTTTTGAAGCTTTGTAAACTTAGCTTGCCATTCAGCGGCATTTTTACCTGGTAAAGGCCCTTGGGTGTGAATTACAGAACCAATAAATTTTGAAGCTATTTCAGCTGCTGTCGCGTCATCAAAATGTCTCACCTGGGACATTTGACCAATTTTTTCTTCTAAGGTCATCAATGCCAATAGTGCGTCTACTTTATTCTCTATCGCTACATTATGGTTCATAACACGTTCTATCGTTTCCTGTTTTTTATATGAGTTTAATGAATAAATAAAAAAGCATACCACTACCGTTAGTAGAATTTTATAAATGCTTCTATTTTTCATTTCACCTCAACGCTGTTTCTTTTACTTCAATTATAATTTGTTCAACTTCACCGCTTCTTTCAAATACTTTTTTACTCGTTGCCGAATCAAGTATTAAGCTTTCATATTCTAATATGGTATGCGAGTCAGCTATAATTTTTAAATTTTCTTTTTCCGATAGCTTATAAACTATAGGAACCTGGCAATAGGTAAAGCACAAGGAACCAGCATCTAGTTGAATTGTCTTTTCCTCTAAATTGACATCCACATATTCAAACACGCTCGACGCTGTCAGAAATTCATTTTTTCTCAATAAGCATGGGTTGAAATACAGCTTACCTTGTAAAACGAAAACTCCCAACTCTCCAAATCTAGTTAAAATGTCTTCTTTTACTTGCCCTGTCATTCCGGGTTGTTGAGCTCCTTTACCTGCAGGCGTATGCGAATATGGGTCGGTGGGGAAAGCCCCATAAAGAGCCGGTGGCTTATGAACACCAATCCCTTCATTTATTTCATAATAATGCGCTAACAATCTTCCAACAATTTCGTCGTTCTCCTTATTTTCAATTGCTTTAATGCAACATTCCTGTACAGCTAATTGTAATTTAGAGACCATGTGCCAGTAAATAGAACCTAGACCTTCATAACCGAAAAATGTACCAGACCTTCCTGTAAAGGATTTATGATTAAAAACATCTTCAAAAGTGGAAAGTAATAGCGCCCTTTCATTTTGAACCAGCTCATCATACTTCGTCCCTTCTAATGCTAACAAGGCATCTTTAAGACTATTGGCATTATTGAAATTACCATTAAAATGATAGGCGCCATTGATATCTTTTTCTACAATTTCTGTATTCCCTGCTTGTAATAACTGCATCAGTAATTTTGATTTCTCAATGGCCTTTGCGGGAATTGTATTTTTATTAATAAATTTTGATAATTCTTTATTCGGATATAGGATATAACTATATTGATCTTTTCTAAACAGCTTACTGCTTTTTAATCCGTCTAACAGCGATAAACAATCTGGAGCAGTAATATAGCCTGAACTTAAAGCTGATACTTGTCCTTCTAACATTTCGTCTAAATAAGAAATGGAAACTTCATCCTTTCCTTTTATAGTCATTATATTATATGCATGGTATAGATTGTCAGACCGCTTATTTGCATCAATCGTATGATCTAAATACTTTAGTGTGATCGCCAAAAATTCTTTCAAATTATCTAAGCCTATAACACTTTTATTACCGCTAAACCCTTTAGTATAAACAGCAACTCTATAATCACTTCCTGCTTCTCCTAAGGCATCTAAAATAAGTCTTCTGTCTGTGTCAGAAATATTGGCAGACAATACATGCTCAAACGATTTAAGAGTGCCTACTGTACGATCAAAAAAGGTTCCCAATTCTTCAGAAATTGTGGTTTCTTCAAGTGAAGCATCTGATAGCGTTTCTAAAAAAAAGTTTAAAAAGCGTCTTAAATAATAAAGCGTCACCATAGAAACACCGTTTCCTACCAGTGCATTGTTAGCGTCATTCCACTCTGGGCGTTGCGTATTTAACCAGATGCCACCTTCCGGAATAAAATTAGACACTTTCGCTAATACTGTAGCGAGTATTTTTTCAATAAAATTTACTTTGCAAATACTGTTGCTACTATTTAATAATAAAGCTCCATCTGCTCCTATTCTTGAGCGCTCTTCACGGATCTTTTCATCTAATTGCTCATCAAACGCGATGGTATCTTTTGGGTTTTTTAGGATCTCTTGATATGGTTTAATTTTATAAGGAACGTTCGCGTATACGAAGATATCCTTATCAAAATAACTCGCTAACTTTTTAGGATCATGCTTTTCTATAAATTCCAAGAATTTTAAGAGGTAAATGATCTGATGATCACCCCAATATCCAATATAAGACCAAGGATTATCTGGCTCTATTGTTTCCCAGTCAAAACCGTCTTTGGTTACCCGATATGGGTTGTATCCATCAAAAGTAGTTGCATTTAAAAACTTATGGATCATACTTTCAATAAACTCAGGATATGAAATGGCCAAGGCCTCCCAATTTTGAAATATATCTCTCCAATTCCCTTGATAATCTAAAATTTTTGAACCGTCTATTTCACTTTCAGTATTGATAGAGAATTTATTCCAAGGTCTACTTGGGTCACCATGCCTTCTACTAAATTTAAGGGGCATATATTCTAAACATAACCTCTTAAAATTATCATCTTTACTTTGAGACACCATTACCTTTAATTCTGTAAGGGTAAACACCTCCGGCAATGCTTCTAAAATAGTCTCAACTGACTTATAAACGATTGTATTTGCTTTGGCTAAATAATTATTAAAATCCCATTTTTCAATTTGATAATTCAGATCAAATATCCCACCCCTCATAATATTGAAGAGTGTATTAGAAAAATGGCGTGTATCTCTAAATTTATCAGCTGTTAGCTGCAATCCATCAGAAGCAGCATTCAACTCAATCAAACGCTGAGTGCCTAATTCTATATTTTGGTTTACTTGTTTTTCGAGTTGTGTATCCGTTTTTAAACTATGAGATATACTAGCGATGTCTGAATGGTCTTGATTTACATTCGCAATCAGCATCCATTCTTTTTGTGAATTGGGCTCAAGTAAAACATCAGCATTCATAAAATAAGCGCCTTTTTCTGCTTTTACATCTGTTTCTTCTTGTATCAGTCCTGTTTTTCTGAAGTTTTTTAGCTGTAAAGAAGATACTAAGTGTATCGCGTTTTCAAGGCCCATTGACCAAACAATATTTGCTCTTAAGGCCTCGCTAGGTTCGGCTTTATCAACAATAATAGCACTTCCTAAACCGGTTTCTTTTATCAGTTCACTTCTTTTATAGGCATCAACAAGATTGCTAGATTGGTTCTGTAAATCAGAACTTACGCCGTATGGCATAATGTTTTGAATACCATCCAAAATAGAAACTTCAACTGTTGACTTATTTATAAGTGTTGATTTTTTTACAAAACCATAGATGCTACTTGAATTCCATTGATATCTAAATGTCAATTCTAAATCATGATTTACCTCTTCAAAAAGGATCTTATTACCGTAATTATTTTTGTAAAGGTTTCTTGTAATATGATACATACCATCATATCTGTCAGAAAATGGTTCCCATAAATGTGACGCTTCTTTGTCTCGAATTACAAATATGGATTTACTGCCTGTTACTTCAGCAGACTCGGTAATCTTATCATCAGTATAATAAGGAAACAAGGCAAATTCAGAATTTTTACGTCCGGCAGAAAGTCCGCCATTACTGGAAATAAACATCCAATGATTCGAATCGCTCACGATACTCATAAAAAATGGTCGCATAGCGTCACTATTCGAAATCTTATAGTAATTTTCGTTGTCAATTACGACTTGGCTAATTTCAGTATTAGTATCTTCCTTTAAGGTTAAGTCATTAAGCATTATCGTATTCGTGTTTTTTAGGGTCTAATTAATAATTCTTCTATCTCTTCGAGGGTTTTCCCTTTCGTTTCTATCACATATTTATATACGAAGAATACAGCGCATAAAGATAAGAATGCATAGATAGCAAAAGTAAGGGTAGGTCCCAAATTTGTTAATTCCCACGGAAAGACCTGTGTAACAGAAAAACTTATAAGTGAATTGAAAAAACCTACTATAGATATTGCAATTCCTTTTATTTTATTGGGGAAGACTTCAGAAATTAAGGTCCACATCACTGGTCCTAATGAAATGGCAAAAGCAGCGACATACAATAGTATGGCTATTAAAACCAACGTTGCATTGATTTCAATGAAATTGGTAATTTCATTTCGCTTAAAATTTAAAAACTGTTCTTCATTCAACTTCTTTTGAACTTCAGTGAATAATTGGTCTTGAGTTTCAAATGACTTTCCATCTAGTGACAATAAGATCGTTTTTATTTCTGTATCACTCACCTTCTCTAAGGTCGTTTTATTAAAATTATATGTGGCGTTGTGAAAGGCCAGTGAAGCCATGACTAAGGCGATTGTCATAAAAACGGTACCAATAAGTAGTAAAGGCTTTCTTCCTAGTTTATCAATTAACCATATTGCAACTAGGGTAAAAATTAAGTTCGTTAAACCAACTACAATAGCCTGTAAAAAAGAGGAGTCTGTACTACCTCCGGCTTGCTCAAATATGGTAGGTGCATAATAAAATATGGCATTAATCCCAGTAATTTGCTGAAAAAAAGCAATGCCTAATGCAATAATCATAATGGTTGCATATTTGCTTTTAAAAATATCTGACAGCTTTCCTTTGACTTCTTTTTTATCTATGCCTCTTTGAATTTCTGCAATCGTAACCTCTGCATATTCCTCTCCTCCAATTTTCTGTAAGGTTTTACGTGCTAATTTTACTTTATTTAGTTTTAGTATCAGCCATCTAGGGCTTCTGGGAACAGTAAATAGTGCTAAGAGATAGATAATGGCTGGAATAGCCTCTACACCTAACATCCATCGCCAACTTTCTCCTTCAGAGTTCACTAAAAAATAGTTCGAAAAATAAGCTACAGATATCCCAAGTACAATGTTTAATTGATTGAAAGAAACCAAGCTCCCTCGTAGTTTGGGAGGGGCAATTTCAGCGATATAGATTGGCGCTATTAAAATAGCTCCGCCAATTCCAACACCTCCAATAATCCGAGCTATGATAAACTCTGTATATCCTGTAGCCAAAGCTGACCATGTTGCAGATATAGAAAATAATGCAGCTACTAGAATCAGTACTTTTTTTCTTCCAAATTTATCAGCCAGCGGACCGGCCATGAGATTGCCTGCCATTGCTCCAAAAATAACGCAACCTACAGCAAAGCCCAACATGGCGTCAGTCATTTCAAAATAGAGCGTAATTCCTTTTACAGCACCAGAGATTACAGCGCTATCAAAACCGAGTAGAAAACCACCTAACGCCACTATTAAACTTATCAATATGGTGTAAGATCTATTCATTGTAACTGTTTGGTTGAGCTCTTTCATGGTTGGTTGATATAAGGCTTAAATTTATGTATTTTATATTTTATGGTTTTTTTGGTTAAAAAGGTCGAGTATTTCTACTCGACCTTTAAACTTAATTATCTATTACAACTATTTACTTCTAGGTAAATTAGTTCAGTGTTATAGAAACATTATCAATATTTATAAGACCATCACATCCAGCAGGTCCACAAACTAGCTCTGCTAAAAAAGAAATTCCACCTGCTACTTGATCTGCATTTGCTGCCGATGTAAACGTATACGTCTTTGTTTCCCACGAGTTGGAAACAGTCGCAAGTCCTCCTTCAAGTATATGTTGAGTGGCAGGAGTAGCTGAACCATCAGCACCCTCTGAAAATGTAAATGCCTTAAAGACAGCACCAGTAGTAAGAGGTGTTGAAGCCTTAATATCAAAAGTAACTCTATACTCTGTATTTGGTAAATATATCCCCACTCCAAATCTTTCTTGTTTAATAGCTGGGTTTACACCTGGAGCTGTTTGGATTTGAGCAGAATTAGTTCCACCTCCATTGCTTTCTGTAGTTGAAAGTGTAACAGTACCTCCATTCTGAATTAATTGCCAACAACCTTCGCCAGCTTCAAAATCTCCATTAGAAACTAAATCTCCAGCTGGAGGAGCAGGGCAAGTAGTTCCGCCGCCGCCACTGTCACAAAGTCTTAGGTTATCGAATAAGAAAGTCCAAGCATCTGGATCTCCTGCTGCATCTCCAGGGGTTCCATTGTCAAAAATAAGCGTAATCGCAGGTACTGCTGCTGCTCCTGTCTCTCCAGTAAAATCAAAGGTCATGGTTTCCCAACCTGTACCCGCTGTGGTAATGACTTTTTCTATATTTAAGCCTTCTAGTTTGAATGTTAAAGCAGAGGCTTTTTGTGAAAATACATCCATTGTAAAGACCTCTCCATTCGCAAAATCTTCCGGTGTATCTAAAGACATTGTTGTGCCCCCAAAAGGTTCTCCAGCAAATTTCTGCATTTGTCCAACCTTAACACTCGTATTTACTGTCGTATTTGGATTGTCGATAATGACGGCAGTTCCGCCTCCAAAATCACTGAAAATACTATTATCTGCTGCTTCATAATCTTGAAGTAGGCTTCCAACACATGGTACTGCGATCTCTCCTTGACCCGGGCCGCCAGAGCCGCTATCACTAGATAGCGTAAGGTCATCAAAATAATACGTTCCTCCTGCGGTTATTGGGCTATCAGTCTGATCATTATCAGGTTTTATAACCAATTGGTTATATGCCGTTGGCGCACCTGGTAATCCTGTAAAAATAACCTCAACTTCTGTCCATTCATTTGCGTTTGGAACAGTCACATATACAGGAGCAGGATTCCCAGTAACAGGATTGCTCTGAGGGTTTAACGCTAGTTCAAATCGTATTACTGCGTTTGCCTTTGTAGAATACACTTTTACTTTAAAGATGTTCGTGGTAGTCAAATCAAAATTACTCGCAAAAGTATTTTGAATTCCTGCAAAGAAGTCAGACCCTGTAGGTTTATCAACTTTCAATACAAAATCAGAGGTATTGATGCCGCTTTTAGATGGGTTTTGACCAAGCTCAGAAGTAATTCCAGCTCCGAAATTATCAGACGAAGGGAAAGTCTCGCATCCCTCAAAATCTAAAGGAAGTGCAACTGCAGGTATTGGTGTGCCAATACATCCACTTGATGCAGCAGGCGTTTCTGCTTGTTCAATATCATCTATATAGAAAGTGCCTGCAGTAGTACCTGAAGGATCTACAAACAATGTAAACCTTGAGTAACTCGCATCAGAATCGAAATTAAAAAATGTTTCTTCCCATCCTGATCCTCCATGACTTGCAGTCGCTTCAACTGCGCCAGCTGTACCTTCTTCCAATTTTAATAAAACATCAATAGGTGTATCAGACCAGAAATTAACCTTTATAGATTTAAGCGTTGCCAAATCAATTGGTCTTCCTAAATCAAAGTAAAAACCTTCAAAGGTAGCTCCACCATTAGTGATCGCTCCAACTTTAGAGGTACTTGTGTTAGATCCAGAAGGGTCAGGGTTATCGACAATTTCAAACGAAACTCCGCCAAAAGTAGTAACGTCATACTTTACGTTGGGGTCATCAAAAGTAATTGGCAACCCAAGAGGTAAGGGAATATCTACAACTAATTCATCCTGAAAAGTACCGGTTGCTCCAGCCCCATTTTCAGCAATGAGTACTACAGTATATGTACCTGTAGCAAAACTCTTTATAGGATTGATTTCAGTTGATAAGGTTCCATCACCAAAATCCCAGATATAACTATCTGCATTTTCTGACAGATTGAGAAATGATACTGTTCCGGTGTCTTCGTTGATTGTACTTGCAAAACTTGCAACAACTTCCGGTAATTTTACATCGACATCATCATTACAGCCAACAAAGGATATGGCTAAAATGAAAAGCCAAATTATCTGAGTTCTTTTGATCAATTGTTTCATAATTTCTTATATGTTAATTTGTTTTACTTTCTATTTTTGATACACACGCACATAATCTACGACCATGGTTTGCGGGAAAACCGTTTCTGCATTTGGTGCTCCAACGAAACTACCACCGACAGCTAAATTTATTAAGATATAAAACGGTTTGTTAAAGACCCATTCTCCTGGAACATCGTCTGGGGTTATTTGATTGTATAATACGTCGTCTACGTAATAATTCACATATTCTGGACCCCATTCAATACCAAATACATGAAAGCCCGTGTCGAAACGATCATTTTCTAATGTGTAACTTTTAGAAATAGCTTCCGCACCAGAGTATCCCGGACCATGCACACTACCTAGTGTTCTGGTTGGTTCTTGACCTCTAAACTCCATAATATCAATTTCTCCAGCTTGTGGCCAAGGGTTACTATCAATATCCGCGCCTAGCATCCAAAAAGCCGGCCAAATTCCTTGACCCCATGGCATTCTAATGCGCGCTTCAAAACGCCCATATTGCTGGTCGAACAAGCCTTTAGTTGTAATTCTCGAAGACGTGTAGGCCGCTCCTTCAAAAGATTCTTCTTGAGCCGTAATCAACAAAAACCCGTTGTCTACTTTCACATTCTCTGCTCGATTTGTATAATATTGTAATTCTTCATTGCCCCAACCATCACCACCAGGCCCTCTACCGATATCATAATTCCAAAGCGCAGAAGATGGTGCTCCTTCCGTATCGAACTCATCGGCTATCACTAGATTTTTAAAAGTCGCAACAGTTTGCGTCTCATCTGTTTCACAGCCAGAGAATACCAATACCATTCCACATAGAAAAGTCTGGAATCGTAGGTTTTTTAGTATTGTTCTGTAGTTATTTATGTTATTCATCTTTTCGTTGTTAGAATTTTTTTCTTATTTATAAAAATAGATGTTGTCTGCTATAATATTCGATACTGTAGAATCTGAAACAAAGAAGAAAAGTGATAGATTCGTCGTAGTTACCCCTGCAAAATCTGAAAGCGGGCGATCAAAACTTATCCAATCTCCGGCGACTAAATCTGCACTAGGAATATTGACAGAGGCTTGATTTTCAGTTCCATCAGGATTCTGGGCAAGTAATATAATTCTTATAAAATCACCGCTATCAATTTGTGCATCTTCAACTTTTATATCCATATGAATATTAGTCATTGCAGAAGCATCTACCCTATTTAAGGTCTTAAAAGCAACAAAATTTAACGCACTGTATTGTATGATCTCCTCTCCGTTAACATTAACAAGGCCTCCTAAGGTAGTCTGTCCGTCATCCGTAAAGAATCCATTATAGTACTCAATCGCAGCACTACTGTAAGCGTCACTAAACACCGACACTACATCATCCGGATTTCTTTGTGGCGGTACAGGTGCAAAGTCAAAAGAACCTCCAGCAGTAAGATCCAATGAACCAGCTGCAGCGACGTCAGCGAGCGTTGCTGTTATAGAGGCTATTCCGGTATCTAATATAGAAACAATGCCTAATTCACTCACTCTTGCAACCTCAATATCTGAAGATTCAAATGTAAAATATGAAGGTGCAGCTAAAACTGTTTGATTTCTCCCAGAAGGCATATTAAAAGTTTGGGTTAAGCCTGTTAACTCAATGGGCACGTCAACAAAGGCATCTTGACTTACCGCGAGCCCACCAACGATCGCAGGTTGTGGCTGGCCAATAGTTCCAAGTTTTTCAAACTTCACATCATCGAGCCAAAAGGTATACCCGAAGCCACCCGTATTCTGTGTTCCTGTTGAATACCAGAACATGCCTCTTTCTTCAATTAATTTAGAAGGGTCTGGTATTGGGATGATATATTTCACCCAATTTGTACTCAGACTGATACCCGGCCTTGTAACTAGAAATTTATTCTCGCCAAAGTCTTGACCGAAGCCCATTAAATCGATAGAAACTCCTTGTGAAGCCTTGGCCCAAAATGTCAATGCATCGAAGTCGGTTAAATCACGTCCTGCGCCATCAACTCTAAAAATAGCACCTGCATAATTACCGTCTTGATCATTTTCATTGGGCACGTCGATACGTATCGAAGCGTTACTTTCATAACCCTCGCTATTATCCACAGAAAAAGCGGTTGGTTTAGAACCTAAAAACGGAAAGTAAAAGTCAGTACCAAGGCCAATTGGTGCATCTATAAAAATATCTCCCGTTTTAGCGAAGGTGGCAAATTCAGCAGCACTTGAGAGCTCTCTTTCACAACCAAGCAAGGTTATAAAAACCAATGCAAAGAAGAAAGTTTTCGAATTAAATTGTTTTATATTCTTCATTTTCATGATATTATTTTCCTAAGTTTATATGTACATATGTTCTAATCTCCCACTCGGTCCCATTCGGAAATCCGACAGGGCTAACTGTTGGCACAGGTGGAAACGTATTTGGAGCCACAGCATTTGGCAGATAGCGAGGTGAAAACTCGTTCATTGTACGCCATGTAGCGCGAATACCGACTTGTGTATTTGGTAAAATAAACCAATCTGGCTTACCTAAAGATGTAGAAAGGTCTAACATTAATTGAACTGGATACGTGAGGTTAAAATCACGATGGTAATCAAAAGGTCCCCAATCATTTATTTTAACATGCGTTTCTAATTTCATTTTCTTATATATCATTCTAATGTCACCACCAAAACGCTTAATTAGTCTATCGCTATCACCATTACCTTGTCCGTTTCCATAATAGAAATTACCAATAAGACCTATTTCTGGAGTTAACTTAGATACCATCCTCGTATGTACCTCCCAAAGGTCTTCTGCAGGCACAGAGTTTGGAAATGCAAAGAACTCCCGAGTGTCTAGGAAACCGATATGAGCATCCATGGTTGTTGGAAGGTGACGGTATACAAACCCTAAATTCATTGCAAATTTAGCATCTTCTGATCTGTCGTTATCCCAATCATACATCCAGGTACCTGGCGTTGGGTCAAAAGTTAATAAAAGTTCACCGGCCGTAGTTTCTCGGTTAGCACGTACAGCAAATGGATCAGATATAAAGTCTCTTAATCTTGCCGGTGGCCCAGCATCTTGTGGTATGGCAGCTACTATTGGCTTTTGCCATAAGAAGTTAGGTGCCACTTGAAAATCACCAAAAGTATAGGCAAAACCCGTTAAGAAGTTCGTTTGATTTCCACTTCCCGTATCTTTTAATTTCCAACCTGTAAATGTTTGTGTGGCATCTGCGCCGCCGTTCGCCACTAAGCCCATAACGGCACCTTGAGCGTACCATTTAAATTTACCTCCGTCGTAGGTGACTTTAGCTTTACCACCCCAATTATCATCACTATTGATTTTATCAGTATAGACAATATAATTTCCTGGGCCCCCTGTAACGTCTTGAAAACTACTACCATTTAATGGACTTCCGCCCCATATACCACCTAGTGTAATTCCAAATTTCCCAATATCTCTCTCTACAGCAATAGTTGCTCTCTCCATCGGCCAACCAGGGATAATACCACTTCGTACTTGATTTTGGTTTAAAACACGTTGACCGTTTTCGTCAAATTTTAATTCTGTCTGAACATCTCTATGATAGACACCAGCAACTTCAAACTTTCCGAATTTACGTTGGTATTTGAATAACATAGCCGGATTTGCTCCCCACCATAACTGCGGCCCAAAAGCTGCTTTCATTCCATCAAATGCGCCTTTTCCATCTATTTCAGCTCCTAAAATTTCACCGCCATAAATGTCTAAATTAGGACCGTAATTTGCTTCGGGATATAAACCGAAGAAATCTCCTTCGTATTGCCAGTGATAATGACTTGTTCTGTAAAATCCTCTTAAATCAAAATCTTTTGCGTTCCATTCATATTCTGCTTGATAAATATTTAATCTATTGATATCATTAAGAGTCACCTCTCCTTGATCTGTATCTAAAGTTACAACTCTACCTCTATTTTCGTAAAAAATTTCATCTATTGGATTTTGGGCAACATTCCCGATAAAATTGAAAACTACGTTCGCCCTCATACTCGATGTAGGCTTTGCTTCAACACCAACAAAATAAGATTGCATGTGATCAAACCCCAATTGATTTGGGAATACATTTTCATTTGGGTCTGCAGTCTCTGGTGTTGTAATCAGGCTACCCCCAGTATTAAACGTAGTAAATTTTGCGCCAAGCTGACTAATACTTAACTTTTGTGAGTCACTTCCACCAAGAGCAGCTTTATCTCCTCTTGCTCTTAAAACAGCATCCATTAAATTGATATTATCAAAATAATTTTTTATAAAATCATTATCGACGCCTTCTGCGTAAGGGTTTAATTCATGGGCTTCTTTTAACGCATAATAGGACGCGCGAGGATATAAATCATAAAGGCCTCTTGCATCAGTTTGCCCTTTGGCACAGATACCAAACCATTCTTCGTTCATGTTATTAGCTCCTTTAAAAGCTTCATCTATGGTATAACCCCCAGCGTTCCAGGTTGATTCTGTTTGCTGTGTATCTGCATCCTTTCTGTCATCAAAACCAGCTTTCCACCAACCATCAGAAAATTGAAAAGTAAAACCACCAATTGAATTATTCTGTTTGCCAAGACCTGCGGCATTTTGGTAAATCTCTTTCCAGTTTTCAACCATATAATAGGCCTGCATTTTTTGATCTTCTTTATTTTTAATAGCATTGAAAGCATCTGCACCAAACTCAGTAAACATAATTGGCTTATTTAGTTTGTCTTTTACGACCTGAAACATATCTCCAAATGAAGCACCACGGTAAGCATTTGTTCCGTAGATGTCAATATCTTTACATTCCTCTGCAATGATGTCTATAAATAAAATATCTCCATTACATATTGCTACTGGATGCGAAGAATCCATGGCTTTTATTTTTAAAGCAGCCTCATTCATCAACTTATACATGGGCCTACCACGTAATTCACCAACAGCATTGATTTTTTCTTCTCCATCTGGAAAATCTTCTGTTTCTGCTCCTTGCCAGAATAGACCGTAATTATTCTCGTTACCGAGTAAGTATAATAATAACCCTGGTGTGTCTTTATACTCCTTTATCAGATTATCAATTTCAGACATTAAAAATTCTTGAGTGCGCTCGTCTGAATAAATAGTAACTGGTGTCCAAACACCATCTATTGTTAATCCATAACGCCCAAATGAATGGTTTAACATGGTATAGATGCCATAGTTTTCGTAGATATACTGTATCCATCTTGCTGGAACGCCTGTGTACTGACGTATCACATTAACATTCATATTTTTAAGAAGAGACATTTCTGTATCCAGTCCTGCCTTAATAACATCATCTGTTTTGTTCCAAAAATCAGCATTTACGGTATTGGTTCCAATTGGAATAAAATCCCAGTTCATACCATTAATCATGAAATCTTCTCCGTTGACAACTAGTTTCATGCCTTCGTCGTTACTTACAACTGATACTTTGTCTACTTGCGCGAACGAAGTTGCAACAGACACTAAAAGGATCAAGGCTAAAAAATTGCTTTTTATTGTATTCATGTGAATCTATTTGAGTTTATAAACTTAACATCAATATTTAGTATATCCATAAATATAGCCTCAACAAAAAGTATACATAACAAAAAATATCTGTTTTTTTTAGCATTATCGTAACGAATTCCCTTTTGAAGTCCTAATTCTTTAGAATTGCTCGAAAGCTCTCGAAACAACGTCGAAAAATAGTGTTGTATAGGTAATGTTGTGTTACAAATTTGCGATGTATAGGGTTTATAGCTCTAAGATGTAGTTGACTAAGTTGTCTTCGTGTAGCAAATTCAATTTTTTTCGAAGTCTGTATCGTTTAATTTCTACACTTCTTGAAGATATACTCAGTAGCGGTGCGATTTCTTTTGAAGATAAATTTAAGCGTAAATATGCGCACATTTTAAGATCGTTAGGTGATAATGAGGGATGCAGGGTTTTAATCTTTTTCAAAAACTCACTATCTGCATTATTAAAAGCTTCTTGAAAAAGCTCCCAATCGTCATTTCGTTTTAAGCTTTTATCAATAATATGAAGCACAGGCTTCACTGAATTTTTATCATCAATGTTATGAAGCTCTTCTTTAATATTAGTCAATAATTCATTCTTTTTAATGATGCTCATCGTTGATGCGGCCAATTCTTTACTCTTACTTTTAAAATCAGCTTCTAATCGTTCATTTTTAATTCGGATGATTTCCTTTTCATTTTGAAGTTGAGCTAGTTCTAATTCTTGCGTATTATTATTAATAAGTACTTGTCGTTGTTTTGTATAATATCGTTTATACAAATTATGTGTAAAAATTGATAATATTAACAAGCCTAAAATATAAACCACAATCATTGTATTTGTAATGTACCATGGTTTGGCGATGCTGAAAGAATAGGAAGCTATGTTATTTGACAAAGTATTTCCAATCTTTCCTCTTACTCGAAAAGTATAATCTCCAAAAGGAAGGTTTTCAAAAATGGCTGTTGAACTCTCAGACCAATTACTCCATTCATCATATATTCCTAACAATTGAAATTGATAATTAGAATCTAAAAACTTATTGAACTCAGGGGTGTAATATGCTATTTTCAGGTCATTTTCATCATTTTCGAAATTTCCTTTCAAATCTTTATTTAATTTATTTTTTTTACCATCTTCTTTTTTATTACTACCCCCAACAACACTACCTATATGTACTTGGAAATTCTTTATTTTGACGGCATCTAAGTTCACCGTAATATATCCGTTTGTCGTTCCCAACAAATATTTATTGTCATAATCATCTTCAAATCTTAAAATATTCTCATATCCAATGACTCCTTTTCGAACATGTTTATTTAGAGGTATATCGTTGATTTTTGGGGTATTGGTTAGTGCTCCTGGAGAAATAAAACTAATATTATCATTAGTAAATAGCCATAAATCATTCTTTTTATTATCTCGTATTAATTTCCCCGAAACATACTCATCTTCTGAATACACGGCACTTAAAATACTATCCTTACTAAACTTCTGCTTCGCAATGTCATACTTAAAAATACCATTAGCGGCAGCGTATAGTAAATCCCCGTTGTACTTTATGATTCCCGAATTAGATCCTTTGACCAAGGTATCAATAGAGACATCAGTTGCGCTAAAAAAGGCACCATCTACTGATATTTTAAAAACACCTTTATACTCATGATTTACAAAGATCTCATTTCCAAAGATTTCAAAATATCGCGATGAATTGTTGAAGTTTTTGATCTTATTTCTTAACTTCCATATATTATTAAATTTTTCAAGGACATAGAGGCCATCATAATTTCCTTGTAATACCAAATGCTGATTCTCGTCTAATTTTTCAAAATTCCAAGTCCCTTGAATACTTGAAATTCTCTTAGCTTGATTCCCCTCAACTATAAAAGTTCCTGAATTATGTCCACAAAACAAGGTTTCATCTATCTTCTTTAAAGCCCAAACTTGTCCTTGCGTGCCTTCTATAAAACTAAAGGCATTGTTAGTTTTAAGGTCTCTGTAAAACAGCCCTTGATTTGTTCCTAAATATAGAATACTATTCATCACAGCCGACGCATACACACTTCCTAAGACTCCTTTTTGGTCATTATATTCTCTAAATGGAGAATTTCTATTTAGGTAACTAATCCCATTGTCGAGACCTAACCATATCGTAGCGTCAATATCCTCAAAAAGAGACAGCACCGTATTATTTGAGATTCCATTACTCTGATTAATATGATAAACCATATCTCCCTTCTCATTAAGATATATCACGCCATTTGAGATAGTCCCCAAAGCAAAGCTTTGATCTCGTAGGCGAATTCCGTTATAAACACTAACTTCAGAAAGTTGCTCATTAGAACTTGTGTTCCATTTTACCAGTATCCCATTTTGTGATGTATAAAATCCGTCATCACGTGTTAATATTAATAACTCCTTTTCTTTAGAGAACATATTAATAACTTCCATGTTTCTAACGACCTCATCATCAAATACCAATGTATCTATACCATTTTCAATTTTGAATATTCCTTTCGACATTCGTTGAAAATAAATACTCTTTTGTACTTTAAATACATTTGTAACAGTCGTACTTGAATTAATCTTACTTACTTCACCATTTTTGACATTATATATATAAATTCGATTTAAAGATTGAAAAACTATCCAATCATCCATATTCACAATATGCCAAAATTCTTCATCTTCAATCATCTCAATATCCATATGCTTTGATATAGAGGTATACTGTAAAATTCCTAAAGCATCCTTTTCCCAATAGCCAAACTCCATATAACACCCTGAGTAAATCCTACTCTGAATGGCTTTCACTGATCTCATAATAGTTTCATTAGGAGACGGGTACAAGTTCCAAGAGGCGCCATTATATTCTAATAAACCTTTATTGTTTGCGATATATATTAGCTTATCTGTTGCTTGTGAGATCGCCCAATTTTGATTTTCCGCATTATAATCTGCAGATGAAAAATTTTGAATAGGAGGGATTTCTTGACTAAAAATATTTTGAAAAAACGCAAAAAGAACTACTAATTCAAGAACTCTCTTTTTTATATTTTTTGAAAAAAATATCATTTCTGTATAGTTATATTTTGCTTGTATTGTCGCTAAATTTACTGTTTTACTCTAAGTTAAAGCGATAGTATTTACATAATGTTGCAATTTGTATAGTTTTTTTTTATTGTTCAAATAACTGATAATCACTTCAATTCTAATGCCAGTTCCTTGTTTTTTTTTCAATAACATAAGTCTAAAGCTTTTCTAAACATTGAAAACCGCATGTGTTTGCTCTAAAAAGAGAGAGTTTGTTAAAAATTATATTCTAAAAAATATCTATCTTGCAGAACCTGATAAGTTTCTATTAAATCTTTTTGCCCATTTTAACAGCACGCTTTTTTTAGTGTCTTTTTTTTTGAAAGAGTACTTCTTTTATGGAGGTAAAAGTTTTAGACTAATGTATTGTAGCCCATGACAAAAAAAACAGTTTTACGAGATATTGTACAAGATGCGCTTGAGACTTCTGCAAAGCAGATTTCTGGATATGATGCTACTTTTTTATATGCCGAATCACCTTCAAGTCCAATGCATGTTGGAACACTGACTATTGTTGAAGGCTCCATAGAATTTGAGGACTTCAAAGAGATTGTAGCTTCAAAACTTCATTTGATTCCCAAGTTCAGACAACGTTTAATGAATGTGCCTTTTGATCTCGACTATCCTTATTGGGTAGATGATCCCAATTTTGATCTAGATTTACATTTACATAGAATGAAATTACCTGATCCATCAAACTGGAAAACGCTGCGTGATATAACATCATCTCTTTTTAGCAATACCTTAGATCTACGTCGCCCGTTATGGTCAGTCAGTTTTATAGAAGGCTTAGATGAAATTGCTCAAGTTCCGAAGGGTTCTGTTGGTATTGTTACGAAGGTACACCATGTAATGATTGACGGTAGTTCAGGGGTAGGCATCATGGGACTTTTATTTGACAATGATGAAAAAGGAGACTCTAAACAGGTACCCAAACCAAAACCTTTTGAGCCAGATCCATTACCAGATGAATTAAGCCTTTTGCTAAAGAGTTCGTATAAGTTTTTAAAGAATCCGTTAAAGATACCTATGGGTATCGGTGAAACTGTTTTAGCTTTTGCAAAAAGCAAGGCAAATACTACTTTAAAAGGGAAAAAGGATTTTAACAGATCGTCTTTCTCAGTTCCTAAAACTATATTCAATGGCACTGTGTCTCCTAAAAGAACTTGGGGTACAGCTATTTTATCTTTTGAACGTATTTATAGGCTTAAAAAAGTAATGAATGTAAGTGTTAATGATGTTATTTTAGCTATTTGTGCAGG
>RCNB010000756.1_pt1 | contig 20996 bp, 22 predicted proteins | sample 2041321 | NCBI WGS metagenome assembly RCNB01 (sample SAMN09708232, study PRJNA481090) | Marine sediment metagenome, whole genome shotgun sequencing project. | reverse complement strand
ACCCACAGAATGAAACTACAACAACTTAGGTATTTGCTTGCCATCGCCGACAACGGGCTGAACATCACCGCAGCAGCGGAAAGGCTGTACACATCTCAACCGGGGGTCAGCAAACAGCTAAAATTACTCGAGGAAGAGCTTGGCTTGCAGTTGTTTACGCGCAAGGGCAAGAGCCTCGGCGCGGTCACCGCGGCCGGCCAACAAGTGATCGATCGATCACGGCTGATTATGCAGGAGGTCGAGAATATTCGCAGTCTTGCCTCAGACTATTACCAAGAGGAAGAGGGAACGCTGTCAATCGCGACCACGCATACTCAAGCTCGTTATGTGCTTCCTGATGTTATTCGCGAATTTCGAGAACGTTACCCGAAAGTTAACCTCAATCTGCACCAGGGCACATCAGAGCAGATTGCTGACATGGTTTCCGCCAACGAAATCGATTTCGCGATCGCGACCGGGTCGCATGATCTGTTTAACGGTTTGTATCTGGTACCGAGCTATCATTGGGATCGGAAAATTGTCGTTCCGAAAGATCATGCGCTCGCAAAACTGGAACGCAAATTGACGCTCAATGACCTGGCGCAGCACCCCCTGGTTACATACGTTTTCAGCTTCGGCGGCCATTCGTCACTGAAACGTGCTTTTGCTGACCAGGGCCTTGAACCAGATGTCGTGTTTACCGCGCGCGATGCGGACGTTATCAAGACATACGTACGTATGGGCCTCGGTGTCGGCATAGTTGCCAGCATGGCCGAAGATTGCGCGGATCAACAGGATTTGACGGCGATCGATGCCGAAGGACTATTTCCGCGCAGCACCACGTGGATAGGCTTTCGCAAAGACATTGTCTTGCGCCGCTACATGCTCGACTTCGTGAAGTTGTTCGCGCCGCACATTACCAGTGACCAACTGGAGCAGACTCGCAATATCCGATCGCAATCGGATATCGACAAGTTATTTGCAGGTGCCACACTACCAGTCCGCGGCGGCTGCTCTGATGGTATGACTGCTGCGGCCTAGATACTGCGTTCAGTATATTCGGATGCCGCCGTGACGCCTGCGGCTGCGCTGGTCGACCCACCACAGACCGAAAAGAAACCCACCAATCAGACATAAACCAACTGCGCCAGCAACCCACTGCAACGGCATGCTGTTCTTGTATTGTGACTGTCGATTTCGCAGGCTGGCATTTTGTTCGCCGAATTCGACGGCCTTTGCGTCGCTGTTACCAAGTTGAGCCTGCAAGTCGCCAACTTGCTGCTTCAACGCATCAATGGTCGCGGCTGGCGCGGCGAAGGCACCTCTTAATTCCTCAAGTTCTCCGGCAAGCTTGTCCGCCTCGGCACGCGTTTCAGCAACTATGAGTCTGGCGGGCTTGTCGTTGACGAGAAAGCCGGCTTTCACCCAGCCCAGCGTACCATCTGGCAATCGCACGTTCGCGTAATAGGTTGTCCGTGACAGGATCTCAAGTTCTTGTCCGCTATCGAGACTCCGGAACGGGCGGTCGCTGGTATCGGATGCCTGATGCAAGCCGAGTTGCAATGTATCCGTGACGTAAGCGGTTTGAGCCGATGCAAATAACGGCATAAGCGCCAATACACCAATAAACAGACGCATCATCATTCTCCAATTCTCATTACGCGAGAGTCTACTACAGCTATTCGTGTGAGAACCGCATGCTGGTCACAACTCGTACAACCAGCGTAGCAGTGCCTCCTGTACTTCTTCACCGTAACCTCGATGAATGTCTTTTTCGTTTTGCAGGACAACAACAATAAAACGCCGACCCGACTGTGCCTGCAAATATCCTGCGATAGCGGAGACGTCGTCCAGCGTTCCTGTTTTGAGGTGTGCCGCGCCTTCTAGCGGACTGTCGTCCATGCGATTCGACAAGGTGCCGTCAAGCCCTAACAGCGACAACGATGAAGCGTACTCAGGCATGTACAGCTGTTGCCAGGCAAAACCCAGTATTGCGCCGAAGTCGCGTGCCGTCATGCGCACATCGCGTGAAAGTCCTGCGCCATTGTCGAAAGCGAACTCTGAGAAATCGAGCCCTTTGTCATGTAACCAGTCACCGACAACTTTTCGGCCACCTGCTTCTGTGCCTGGTTCACCAAGAATCTCTGCGGATAGCGTATAGAGAAGCTGCCGCGCCATAACGTTATTGCTGTGCTTGTTGACGCGCGTGATGATGTCCGCCAGTGGCAACGATCGGAACGAGATCAACGGCTCAGCATCTTCCGGCGCCGGCTGGCTCTTCCAGCCGCCATTAAACTCTCCGCCCGATTCACGCCATAGCGACATAAAAAGGCCATAGGCGAAGTCGTTGTGACTAAGCGCTGACCTACTCATCGCATATCGCTTACAACCGGCTGGAAAGTGGCCGCTGAAGGTCATCTTGTCTATCGCTTCGTTAGCAGAAACCGATATGCCCCGCTGAAATCCACGACATGCGCCAGCCACTAGTGACAGGCGATTATCAACACTCAGGTTTTCAAGCGGCGGATCCAGCCAGACGCGGACGGCTTTGCCGTCGTGATCCGGTTCGAACCAGTATCGAATGATCTTGTAATTCATGAGCAATGCGTTCGGCGAAACGTTATAGGCTCGCAATGGCTGCCGGTCGAACGCGGCAGCGTCATGATTGACGATGTTGAAATAGCTATCGTCGATGAGCAAGTCGCCATCAATCTTTTGAATACCGGTCTGCCTTACCCGCCGCAACAGTTGCCAAACACGCTCGGTGACCAGGAACGGATCACCACGACCTTCAATAAGCAGGTCGCCGCTCAGGATCCCATTCTCGACCTCACCGAGTGCGTAGATGTTTGTATTCCATCGGTAGCTAGGTCCGAGAACATCAAGCGCGACCAACGTTGTCAGGAGCTTTATCGTGGAACCCGGGTTGCGCGGCACATCGTCCTGCCACTGGAGTACCGTTTCGCCACTATCGAGATCCTGAACGTACATGCTCAACGAATCGTGCGGTAGCTTGCGCTGATTCAGTGCGCTCTGTACTGGCAACGGCAGGTCTGACGCCAGCGCTGCCTGTGGCAGAAAACACAACAAGAACAGGCTCGTCAGATATTGGTTGATGCGCATGTTGTATCGTTACCGCCGAGTTGGTTTCTGCAAGCCGTGCGTTCGAATTCTGTCCGCAAGCGTTGTTGGTCTGACGCCCAGCAATTCAGCGGCTCCGTCGGGGCCGGATACACGCCAGCCCGTCTGTTTGAGTGCCGCCGCGGTGTTCTGCTTCTGAAATGCTCGCATTTCTTTCTCGGTCATGATTTCGTCGCTGTCCGCTGCGATTTTCACATCGGCGCTTTTCTCGACAACTCTTAGATTAGGCATGGATAGATCAAGGCGCAAGACATTCCCGGGCGATAGAATCACCGCACGTTCAATGACGTTCTTGAGTTCCCGAATATTTCCCGGCCAACCGTAATCGAGGAGATTCTCTGCTTGCGCACGGGTTAGTGTCATTTGTTCTCGCCCGAAGTCGTTGCAGGTTACTTCCAGGAAATGTTGCGCAAGCTGGGTGATGTCTTCTTCACGTTCACGCAATGGCGGTACGTCAACCGGGAAGACGCTAAGCCGATAGAACAGGTCTTCACGAAATTCGCCATCTACGATCAACTGTTCGAGATTCCTGTTGGTCGCCGCGACCACGCGGACATCCACTGACCGCGTAACGTCATCGCCGACGCGCTCGAACTCGCTTTCCTGCAACACGCGCAGCAACTTGCTTTGCAGTTCAAGCGGTATTTCACCAATCTCATCGAGAAAGATCGTACCACCGTCCGCCAACTGAAACCGGCCAACACGATCACGATGTGCGCCTGTGAACGCACCTTTTATGTGCCCAAAAAATTCGCTTTCGAAAAGCTCCTTAGGGATCGACGCACAATTCACTTTTACGAGGGGCCCGTCTGCGCGTGGGCTTCGCGCATGAATTGCGTGTGCGACGAGTTCTTTACCGACACCCGATTCGCCTTGAAGCAACACACTCGCAGGTGTCTCTGCGACCGCTTCCACGCGCTTGAGCATGCGCTGCAACGCGTGGCTTGTACCCACGATGTGGCCGAAATTCATCGCAACATTAACTTCCTCACGCAAATAATCGCGTTCGCGCTCGAGTTCCTCCCGCAAACGTGCGTTCTCCGCGAGCGAGTCTCGCAATTCACGCTCAGCGCGATTACGTTGTGAAACGTCTTTGGACGCGACCAATAGCTGGTCGACTTCACCGCTTTCGTCACGATGTGCGATTGCGGACACGAGGAGGTCAATCACGCGACCGTCTTTGGTCACAAGCTGGCGCGCATCGTTATTGAATTCGCCTTGCAGCATCAATTCCTTTAAGCGACCTGCGGTAAATCGTTGCTGATCGGTCTTGGTCAAGAAATCCGTAATTGGCCGTCCGACGACTTCATCGCGCTGATAGCCGAGTTTCTGCAACCAGTGATCTGTAACGGTGACAATGTTGCCATCCCTATCTACCGTGTGCAGCATCGCGGGCGTCGATCGATAAAGTTGCCGGTACTTGAAGTTGAGCCTCGCCTGATCAGCAATCTCGCTGTAAAGCGCGACAGTTCGGACATAGTTGCCGCCCGGATCGTATTCGACCAGTGAGTTCGTCACGCATTCGACAAGCTCGCCCGATTTCGCGACAAATCCGATGGGCTTGTTCTCCAGCTTTCCGGTGCGCCGCAGGACCGGCAAGAATTCTTCCTCGATACGACGCGCAGACTCCTGCGTGACGAAATCGCCGGGACGGCGACCCACCATTTCCTCACGCTCGTAGCCCAGGCGCTCAAGGAACGCATCGTTCACATCGAGGTAAACGCCATCTTCACCAATGGACGTTGCCATTGCGGGCGATTTGCGGAACAGCCACTGGTAATCGTCGAGTGTCGTCATCTGGTGAGTATATACGGTATTTCGTAAATAATGTCACGGCTTTTCGTCATTCCCGAAATACCGTTAGTTCGTTATATCTACTAAGCCGCTGTTTTATATGATTTTTCCAAGTTGGCACGACTCGTGCAGTAAGTGCATTGCATACGTAAATATTCGATACATGCAGCAGGTAGCTGCATCACCAATTTAAAGGAAATAAGACCATGTACAGCAGAAAGATTGAAAACGCCCTCGCGATCATCGGCGCTTTGATTGTGCTCTTTGGGGTAGGCGCTGCCGCAAGCACTGCGCTTGCAGACGAAGCAGGTCATAGCGATGTCACCTTGAGTTCTGTCACGACGACCATAGATCAAGAGTAGTTAGCAGGGCAACGAACCCCTTTCGTCGGCGCAAATACAGGATCCTCTCCCCCGAGAACCTGGTATCGCGTCGCCGAAATTTGCCGGCAGAAATGTCGGCCAATCGGGTCGAAATGACCCGGCGGCACCCCCCCGTGCCGTTCACTCGGGGCGCCGGAGACCATCCGCGTCGGATGGCCCACTGTTTTTTTTCGAATTCAGTGCTCCGGCGCCTTTCTTTTTTTACAATCGAGTCTCACCCTAGCCTGCGGTGCCATTTTGGCGCTGTTTGGAACGCCGCATTCGACGAGCGATTCCGTTATTGCTGATCATTCTGCGCAGCTTTCTGAGCCAAAGGCGCGCCCAGGCAAATTCAATGCCCAGGATCGCAAGCCCCAACGGGATGACAATGATGGCAGGACCCGGTGCGACAATCATGACTATCCCGAGCAGGATTACGGTAGCGCCGACGACCGCTATGGCGATACGGCGAGCCGCTTTGTACGTTAGATGTGCAGTTCTTTTGATCAAAGGAATACCTTGTTCGTGTCTTGCAGAACCGTAAATGGCGGTTCGTGCGGGCTAGGCTATCACGCAAATACGATTTGTTTTATGACCACCATGTCGTAGTCTTTGTTTCATGACCAATCTGCTTTTTCTCTTGATCAGTGCCGCAACGGGCACGATAGACGGGATTTTACCCGAACAGCTGCTCGTCGACGCCCAAGCGGCAATCGTAGAGATCGATGCCGTTGCCGAAGACCGTCAGCTGATAAGACTGCCGAATCTCCAGTTTGAGTTGGCGATCAAACCGATGTGTGGGGCAGCTGGCCGCGTCGAGTCGATATCTGTCAGCGTTGCTGATACGCGACAGAGTTATGGTGCGAACGATATCAACGAACAATCAGTTGTAAATGCCCCTTTATCGATTCCAAGTCAGCAGTTAGGGCCGCTACGAATTGGCGACTTTTGCCGCACGGCAATTGCGAATAACGCTGAGAATCTGGAAATGACTATACAGGGAGCGCTGACTGCGCATCTTTCACTTCGATGCCTGAACGATGAAGAGCAATCAATTACTTACGTGTCGCAAGCGCTCGACGTTGTCCTGCGTTGCATTAACGTCGAGGATGCACCGATCGAATCTCCCGAGGATCAGGAATCGTCAGCTGAGCCTGAGCCCAAATTGTGACCTAAAAATTCGAGCGTCCGCTTCCAGGCATCCTCAGCAACTTCCGCATTGTAATTCTGACCGGTCGGGTTGGCGAAAGCGTGGCCTGCTCCTGGATAAATCTGGATCTCGTAATTCTTGCGCAGCCGCTCCAATGCCGCCTCGAAAAGCTGCACTGATTCGACGCTGATACCGGCGTCTTCTGCTCCGAACAGACCCAGTATCGGCACATTGATCGTTCTCAGCCGCTCCTCGTCGTCCGTTACCTGACCATAATAAATAACTGCGGCATCAAGGTCGTTCGGAAATAGTATGGCCGTATTGAGGGACCAGCCGCCACCAAAACACCAACCAAGAGACCCGACCTTGGGCGCGCCTGCTGTGGTATTGACGAAGTCGTACGCCTTACGAATGTTTTCAGAAGCCTGCTCGGGGTTTTCGACAACCGAGAGCATTAATTTTCTTGCAGTTTCAGGGCTCTCAGCCACTTCGCCACCGTACAGATCTACCGCAAAAACGATATAACCTTCTCCGGCAAGCCGATCTGCCATCGCGCGGACGTTATCGTTAAGACCCCACCACTCGTGAATGACGATAATAGCCGGCAGAGGCTCAACCATATCAGCTGGAAACGCGAAGTGTCCGTGGACCAGTTCATCTTCGACTTCCGCATATGCCAGCCGCTCCGAGATAACGAGCCGCCGTGGTTCGAGTTTTGCGGCCTCGCTCGCTTCAGTAGTGTCATTGGCGTGCTCTCGGGACATCGCGTCCACATTGTCACGGCCAGCTTGTTCTGCGGCCCCCGGGGCTCCGGGCTTACCTGACTCACATGCTGTAACAAGCAATACCAGGCTAGTAGCAATCACTGTCGCCATCGTAATCCGGCCGCGGCTAATTTGGGTGTTCTTGGACATAGGGTGACCTTGCGGGTAGTACGTCAAACGAGTCTCACTCGTGTCGATAGCCTACCAGTTTAATCCAAAAACCGGCAGCGGGTCGAAGGATTGCCACCTAAGCGCTAGACTAGCGCTCATATCAAGGTTGCAGTGCCGTCAGTCGTCATCTTCCCATTCGCGAAGCTTGCTCTTATCAACCTCGCGCCATTGCTGGTCGCTCTGCCGCGAGTATTCAATCACCTTCGCAATGGTGTAGATAATAACCACTACAATAAGCACGATAATCGGCAATAAGCCCTCGGGCATGATTTGATCCTGAGCACCAACGTGGAAAAGAATTTTAGCACCAAAAAGCCGCAATCATGGTCACGCGGGATGGCCGGGATAAAACATGTCCGAACCGAAACTGATTGAAATCCACAACGCGTCGATATGGCGTGGTAAGACCCATGTCTTCGATAAATTGACGCTATCAATCGACCAGCACGAGCGCATCGCGATTCTGGGTCCCAATGGGTCGGGCAAGACGACCTTGCTAAAGACCATTAACCGGGAGCTCTACCCGGTTGTGGCCGAAAACGCCTGGATCAGAATTCTCGGGCGCGAAAAATGGAACGTCTGGGACTTGCGTAAGCACATTGGCGTGGTATCGCACGACCTGCACAATCGCTACACCGGGACCACAACAGCACTGGAGGTTGTCGTCTCGGGCTTCCATTCGAGTATCGGCGTGCACGGCATACTGGCCGAGCTAGTGAGCGAGGATCAGCTGCGCTGCGCGACGGAGACTCTGGCAATGCTTGGCATCGCATCCCTGCGGGACACGCCATTGAAATTGATGTCGACAGGACAACAGCGCCGCTGTCTGCTGGGCCGGGCACTCGTGCATCAACCGGACACATTGATTCTTGATGAGCCCACGAGCGGCCTGGATTTCGCCGCAAGCTTCGACTATCTGGATCGCATCCGGGGACTGTCCGCCAGCGGTCACAATATCGTGCTTGTGACGCATCATCTCAATGAAATCCCACCCGAAGTTGAGCGCGTTGTGCTGCTCAAGAACGGCAAAGTCGTCGCCGATGGCGATAAGGCGTCTCTGCTTACGAGCGACAGCTTGAGTGACGTCTATGACGTATCGATTCGTGTCATCGAACGCGATGGCTATTTTTTAGCCTATCCCGGGCAGCGGAATTGTAAAACGTGACCTGTTACGATAATTCTGCGGCGAAAAGTTCTACTCTAGGTACATGTTCGTGTTAGTCAGAATTCTTGCAAGCAGCCTGCCTCTTGTCACTCTGCCCGCGTTAGCCGCAGAAACCGCTACTGTGACCGGAATCACCAATGTTGGGCCGGCCGCTTTCCTGTTCACTATTGCCGTGGCTCTGCTGCTAACCCTCGTATTTCGCTCAGTAGCCAGCCATGTCATGCGTATTGTCACCGGCAAGATCGGCGCAATGCGTATTCGACGAGCGCTCGAGGCTCGCAGTCCCGATGTTTTGCACGATTTTATATTGCCAGGCTCGTACGGCGGCCTGATAAAAATTGACCATGCGATTCTGACCGCGGGCGGTATTCTCTGCATCCAGACCAAGCATTACAACGGTATCGTCTTCGGCGCTGAGGATGATCCACAGTGGACCAATGTTGATAGCACGCTGCGGCGACGCTTTCTGAATCCGCTTATTCAGAATGAAGGTCGTACTCGAGCTCTGCAAAAGGTCGTTCCGGATGTCCCGGTTGCGAACGTTGTGGTGTTCACCGGTGCTGTGGAATTCCCAACTCCACCACCCAAGAACGTTATTCTTATCGATCAACTCGATAGCTTCATCGCGAAGTTCGTCTTTGGCCCCAGCAAGGTTAAGGACTGGGATGCAGCCTGGCTTACCGTGAAATCGGCCGCATTGACCGATGAAGATACGCGCAAAGATCTGCGAGCCCAGATAGCCTGACGCATCACAGCGCGCCGAATTTTATCCATTGTTCTATACTCGCTCGGGTCTTTCGCAGACCAAGGGTCAGCATCGCATGGATAGTACCGACGTCCTGATTTCTTCTCCGCTCGGCGTACTTGCTGTGCTGGCTTTCGTCGCCGCGTTCTTTTTCATGATCGAACAATCGACGCGCTCGAAAGTCTTTCAGTACTTGCCGCCGTTGATTTTTATCTACGCGACGCCGGTTTTCCTGAATAACTTCGACGTAATTCCGGCTGACTCACCTGTTTATGCAGGCCTTAGTGCCTATCTTCTGCCCGCGTTCATTGTTTTGATGCTGATTAAGGTGAACGTGCCGGCCGTTATAAGCGTGATGGGCAAAGGTGTGCTTGTCATGTTGATGGGTACGGCTGGCGTCATGGTCGGTGCTGTCGTCGCCTATATGCTGGTGCACACCTGGCTGTCCGACGATGCGTGGAAAGGTTATGGAGCCCTGGCTGGAAGCTGGATTGGCGGTACCGCGAACATGGCCGCCACCGCCGAGATGCTCGGCACATCCGAGGAACAATTCGGACTGGCCGTTATTGCCGACAACGTTATTTACGTTGTCTGGCTACCGCTGCTCCTGATGTCGCGCGACTTTGCGGATCGTTTCAACAAGTGGGCGCGCGTACCCGATGAAAGACTGAAGGCGATGGATGCCGCGGCAGACCTCCATGTAGAAGATGAACAGACACCAACGATGCCGCACTACCTTTTTCTGATAGCGATCGCCATCGGTGTAACCTGGTTTGCTACGGCATTGGCTCCGAGCATCGCAGACTGGGTTGCCTCGATCAGCGCAGGCGCGGCATCTGTATTCTCGGTCACGACAGTGCGAATTCTGCTCGTTACGACGATTGCCTTGTCGCTCTCGGTGACACCAGTATCCAGGCTGCCCAACTCAACGGCTATGGGTACTGCGCTAATTTATATCTTCGTGGCAGGTATGGGTGCGCGTGCATCGGTTGCAGGGCTTGCCGAAGCACCAATGTTCGTTGCCGGCGCATTCGTCTGGATATTTATACATGGGCTGTTTTGCCTTGCCGGCGCCTGGCTCTTCCGTGTTGACATTCACAGCGTCGCAATCGCATCAGCCGCTAACATCGGCGCCGCTGCTTCTGCACCCATAGTCGCCGCACACCATCGACCGAGCCTCGTACCTGCATCGATACTCATGGCGCTGCTCGGCTACGCGATGGGAAATTACCTTGCACCTCTTACCGGACACCTTGCGCGGATGGCTGTCGGACAGTAATGCCCACGACTGCTGCGGAAAAGGCCAGGAGCTGGGCCGCTCGAACGGCGATCGGCGCTGCAGCTGCCATCGTCATAGGCTCTGTTTTGGCCGTGCTGCTGTGGCGTGACCGGGGGACGCTCGACTCCGTCGACTGGCCCCTGTACCCGATCTATGAAGCGACGGCCGACAGTGTCACCGTTACCTGGTTCGGAGTGACGACATTGTTGTTTGACGATGGCGAAACACAGATCCTGATCGACGGCTTCTTCTCCCGACCATCGTTGGCAGACGTCCTGCTGGATAAACCCGTAAAGAGCGATGCCGCCACAATAAATCGTGTAATCGACGAATACCGCATGCGTCGTCTCGCTGCGATAATTCCAGTACATTCGCATTACGACCATGCGATGGATATCGGCGCCATTGCCAACCGGAGCAGCGCTTCGATTCTGGGTTCAGAAACGAGCGCGAATATCGCGCGCGGTGCTGGTGTTCCGGAAGACCAGATCGTCATCGTGAACAGCGGTGAAGCATACGAATTCGGCCAATTTTCCGTGACATTGATCGAGTCCGTTCACGCGCCCATCGGCTGGAGCGGGTCGGTGCCCTACGATGGGACGGTCGATCAACCTCTGCAATCGCCAGCTCCCGTATCCGCGTGGCGTGCAGGAAAAAGCTACTCAATTATTGTCAGCCACCCCCAGGGAACGACTGTCGTTCAGGGCAGCGCCGGATTCGTCGACAGTACGCTCGTCGGTGTCAAGGCCGATACGGTCATGCTCGGCGTCAGCTTACTCGACGGACTTGGTCAGGACTATGCAAAGCGATACTGGAAAGCGCTCGTTACCACTACGGGTGCCACTCACGTAGTGCCGATACATTTTGATGAATTCTCGCAGCCATTCGGAGAGATCCAACTGTATCCTCGTGCACTCGACGATTTTGTGAAGGTCGCAGGCTGGCTGGAATCCTCTCGACAGTCATGGGATCTGGATGCGCGGCTGCATATCCCCGAGTTCGGCCGGAAAATCGTCCTTTATCCTGCAACCTCACCGGAAACCTGAGCGCCTTCAGTAGTGCACTCTGCCATAACCTCCGTGAGTGAATAGCGACCGGCAATCAATTCTTCCTTGCTCTCGCGGTCGAGTTTTTTCACCCTATACTCGGCGCGTGATGCGCTGCTGCGATCGCCTATGCTCTCCGCGAACTCAAGTTTGAGCGGCCCTTTTCCGCGCAGGTACTTTGCTCCGCGTGGGCCGGTTTTATGTTCCTGGAATCGTCTTTCGACGTCTATCGCTATGCCGGTATAGAGGCTGCCATCCGCACATCGAACGATGTAGAGACTGTATATGTTGTCGACGCTCAGGCGTTGCCGCCTGTCAAGGTATCGCCAAGCACACGAAATGCACCGGCCTCAATGCTTGCCCCGTTCTCGGTCGTATCGGCAAAACTCAGTACTATCTCGGAGATGCCACCGAGCTCAGCGGCGGGTTCGTGCAGGCGCAAAGTCAACGTCGTGCCGATGAGCACCGCCTCCTTGACAAGGTCATGTCCACCGAATTGTTTTTCGTTAATCTCGATGTACATCGATGAATCGAAATCATCTTCGACAGTCCGCATCAATAGCAGATAGTCGTCGATATCCCCCTCTTCACTCGTGCGCGCGAAAAAGAGCATTGTTGCGTTGTCACGTACGTCAAACGCAACCGTATCGTAGAAGCGACTGTCAGACATCGATTTCCCTCCGTCGTCGGGCTCAGACCTTTAGTTTACGCCATTCCAGGACCTCGCGTCATTCGCTGCCCATGCTTGCCGGGCTCGCATGCTTCAAGTACCGTCACAATCAAATGATGACATCAAACTTCAAGGGCAAGCTGCAGCGGCAAACCAGTCAGCGGAGCTCGCATCCGTTGGATACGGCGTGACCGAAAGAGGACAGCTGATTTCGCTTGCGCTCGCCGCTCTGGCTATCGTCACCCTGCTTTTTGCTCTGACGTCACCAATCCCGCAGGACCCCAACTATCATCTGTTCGTCGATGGCCGCCAGTTGTTTGCTGTTCCAAATAGCTGGAACGTGGTGTCGACCCTGCCTTTACTGCTTGTCGGTGTCTGGGGACTGCTCTATGTGAACAAGCATGGCCACGATGTGTGTGTGCCCGAACTTGTTTTGTCCTATCGAGCGTTCTTCGTCGGCATCCTGCTAACAGCGTGTGGATCCGCGTACTACCACCTCATGCCATCCAACGAGTCACTCGTATTTGACCGCTTGCCAATGACGATTGGCTTTGCAGGCTTGTTCTCGATCGTCACAGGCGAATTTGTCTCAGTACGCATCGGACGTCGCCTGCTAATTCCTTTGCTCGTGATCGGCATTGCATCAGTCGCCTTTTGGGCCATCACAGAATCACGTGGCGTCGGCGACCTGCGCCCTTATGCACTCGTCCAGTTTCTGCCAATACTGCTTATTCCGGTCATTTTGGTGGTATACCGTCGAGCGTCCGAGTCAGCGCGGTATTTTTGGGTAATGATTGCCTTTTACGCTGTCGCAAAGCTATGCGAACACTTCGATGCCGAGATCTTTTCGCTGGGTGAGATCGTTAGTGGCCACACGCTCAAACATTTGTTTGCGTCGCTAGCGCCGGCAACGCTGCTATATGCGCTTACTCAGCACCATCTTTCACCTGGCCTCAGGGAGAACGCCAGATAACTTCGATCATTTCGGTTAGCCCCGCATCAATGAATTTTGGTGGCGCATTCTCGATATCGTCCTGTGAATCGAAACGTACCAGACCGGGCCAATAGGAAAGTAACTCGGTAGACGGGACGCAGAACGGCGGCCCATCGGCCATTGTCTGATCGTATTCAAGCGTAATGATGAATTGCTCCGCCCCCTCTTCAAGCAAAGTGCTTGTATGTCTTGCGTAAGCAGCACGCTTTTTGGCCGGCATCGCGATTAGCGCGCCACGATCGTAATGCGCATCGCAGCGCACAGATTTGAGTTCGAAGTAGTCACCACACATGATCGTGATTGCCGCTCCTTTTGCCCGATAAGTCGGTAACTCGCCGTCGATAACATCGTAGTCCAACTCTTGCTCGTCGAAAAAAGCTTCAACAGCAAGATGTGACAGCTCGACACCGAGGACGTCATTACCCTGGTCTGCGAGCCATTTCAGATCCGCCGTCTTACCGCACAATGGCACCAGCACGTGGCGGCCTGTCGCGCGCCAGTGACCCCTCAGACCGGCATTGCCATCAGCCTGATGCCAGCCCGTACGACCTTGCTGCCAGCGCTCTATCCATGGTTCCGACATGAATTATCCTCCTCGGTGATCGCCACCCTACCATCGCTGGCTGCGGTTGCGGATGCCACGTATTTTACGTGCCCTGCTCACGGCGTTACTATGCGCCGCGCCCGTCGGATCTACCGACCCTTTAACTCCAACAATTTGGGAAACCCACGAAATGACGACCGCGGAACGAATTGACGGCAAAGCCAAAGCCGCCAGCATGTCGGCCAAAATCACGAAAGAAACAGCATCATTACTGGAAGGACACGGCGTCACGCCGGGACTTGCCGTTGTCATTATTGGCGAAGATCCGGCTAGTCAGGTCTATGTGCGGAATAAGAAACGTACCGCGGAAAGCTGCGGCTTCCACTCAATCCAGCACACGCTCGCAGTGGACGCAGCGCAGGATGATGTTCTGGGCCTGATCGATAATCTCAATAACGACCCGGCCATTCATGGAATCCTGGTGCAGTTGCCACTGCCAAAACATCTCGACGAGCAGGCAATTACACAATCCATTTTACCGACGAAAGACGTTGATGGATTTCATTTCGTCAATATCGGCAAACTAACCTCCGGAAATTTGGCGGACGCGTTTGTACCGTGTACCCCGGCGGGCTGCATGTTGATGATTGAAGACTACCTCGGCGCAGACCTGTCAGGACTCGGCGCTGTCGTCGTGGGACGCTCGAATATCGTCGGCAAACCCATGGCGAGTTTGCTACTCAAAGCGAATGCAACGGTAACCGTTTGTCACAGCCGCACAAAGGATCTTGCTGGCGTTGTCAGGCAAGCCGACATTGTCATTGCCGCTGTCGGCCGCGCCAATATGATTGAGGGTAGCTGGGTCAAGCCCGGGGCAGTGGTGATCGATGTCGGAATCAATCGAATCGAGACGACTGTCGACGGAGAAACGAAGTCGCGGCTGACCGGTGATGTCGATTTCGCGTCTGTCAGCGAGGTGGCCAGGGCCGTTACTCCGGTTCCAGGCGGTGTCGGGCCCATGACCATTGTCATGCTAATGGCCAACACCCTGCGTGCCGCGAAACTCTCGGTGGGCCTGGATGGCTGAAGAGGGTTTTCGTACGATCTGGCTGAACCCCGACGATCCTTCGATCGTACAGATTATCGACCAGCGTAAGCTGCCGCACGAATATTGCATCCACGACCTGACGACGTGGCAAGACGGCCTTGTGGCGATTGACGACATGTTCGTGCGCGGCGCACCGCTAATTGGAGCAACTGCTGCCTGGAGTCTTTACCTCGCTGCATTACATGGTGATCCTGCCGGCGACGCCGTTCGCAACGCGGCGGCAAAGCTACTCGCGTCGCGACCGACAGCTGTCAACCTGGGATGGGCCGTCGAGCGAATTCTGCGCATTGTCGATGACACTTCAAATGCCGATATCGCTCAGGCAATTCGCGCCGACGCGCAAGCGATATGCGATGAAGACGTGCAGATCTGCCGCAGCATAGGTCAGCACGGCCTGACGCTGCTCGAGGCGATTTCAAAACGAAAAAGTGGTGGGACGATCAATGTGCTGACGCACTGCAATGCCGGCGCCCTGGCCACTATCAACTGGGGCACGGCGACTGCGCCGATCTATCTCGCGCATCAGCAGGGGCTTGATGTGCATGTGTGGGTAGATGAAACGCGACCACGCAACCAGGGTTCTCAACTGACAGCCTGGGAATTGGCCAGAAACGGCGTGCCACACACGCTAATCGTCGACAACGCTGGTGGACACCTTATGCAGCATGGCCAGGTCGATATCATCATTACCGGTACAGACAGGACGACACGTTCGGGCGATGTCGCGAACAAGATCGGCACCTACCTCAAGGCCCTCGCGGCGTTTGATAACGACGTGCCTTTTTATGTTGCCCTACCATCGACCACCATCGACTGGGCGACTCGCGACGGCGTCAGAGACATTCCCATCGAAGAACGGGACTCGACCGAAGTGTCTCACCTGTCCGGCATAGCGAATGATGCGCTGACCACAGTACGAACCGTCATGCGAACAACGCCGATCAGCAACTACGCGTTCGACGTGACGCCGGCGCGCCTGGTAAGCGGATTGATTACGGAACGCGGTATTTGTGACGCTAGCGAGGCAGGGTTGGCGAGTCTCTTCCCTGAAGAGGTCGACACTTGACGATCGACGAAGGCTATATCAAGTACGTCAGCCACTGGACGCCGGGATCCGCCACGCACATCGCGGCGGCACGGGAACTCGATGCCTGGCGCAAGCCACTGTACGAGGCCGGGCTGATCGGCCAGTACAAGGATCTCGGCATCGGCTACGGCAACATAAGCGTACGGCGCGGCTCGTGCGACCTGTTCCTGATCAGCGGCACGCAAACCGGTCATTTGCCGGCCACCGATGAACGACATTACTCGCTGGTCACCGATTGCGACATCCGCAACAATATTGTCAGGTGCAGTGGGCCCATCCAGGCCTCATCTGAAGCTATGACGCACGCGGCGATCTACGCACTGGGTGACGCGATCGGCGCAGTCGTGCACGTACACAGCGCAGAACTCTGGCAGCGCAGTCTCGGCAAGCTGCCGACCACCGATCCGGACGTTGCCTACGGCACGCCTGACATGGCCCACGAACTCGATCGACTCTACCGGATGGAGGGCTTCAAGGATGCCGGAGTCGCCGTACTTGCCGGCCATGACGAGGGACTGATCAGCTTCGGTACGACGCTCGAAGAAGCGGCCAATCGCGTGCTGTTGATTAACGAAAGCGCCAGCTAGTTTTCCGGCGTCTCGACCGGCGGCAAACTAAACCTGAATGTCCGGCAGGACTTGATGCCGGTTTCTTTCTGGTCCTTGTTGTAACTCAGGGTTCGTTGAGCCAACAACCGTCCTGCTTTGCGGTGCGGTCGCCGCCAGTGAAAGGCATAACAGACACAGCACACTGATCATGGTTAGAACTACATGCCGCTAATGTAATTTTCCAGCTGTTCGATTTCTTCTTTTTGGTCGGAAATGATCGCCTGTACCAGGTCTCCAATCGAGATCATGCCAATAACCCGATTGTCTTCAAGCACCGGCAGATGCCGAATACGTTTCTCTGTCATCAGTGACATGCAATCGTTTACAGATTTCGTGCTGGACGTTGTAAAGACGCCTGTCGTCATGATCTCCGAGACACGTGTAGTTTTGGACGAACGTCCTTTGATGATGACTTTGCGCGCATAGTCGCGTTCAGTAACGATGCCAAGCAACTCGTCATCGACCATCACTATCAAAGACCCGATGGCCTTGTCCGCCATTAGCATTATCGCTTCGAGCACAGTTGAATCGGGCACTACAGACACTATGTCCCGCCCTTTGCCGTCGAGCAGATGCTTCACTAGCTTCATGTAAGTCCCCTTCTTGTTATCGCTTGCCGCACTCTAATACTAGCAGCCGTTGCGGGATTGGGGCTCCGCATTAGTCGATTTCTTGCCGGAAAGGCAGAAGACGCTGTTCTAACTGCACTGACGAATGCCAGGCACCCCGCAGCATGACGCCGTGTATGCGGCGCGTATTTGATATGTCCACAAGCGGATTCGCGTCCAGCAGCACGAGATCTGCATCCCGGCCCACAGCCACGGTACCTGTATTCATCGCAAGAAACTCCGCTACTGCAGTGGTGCCGGTCTGCAACGCCTCAAACGGTGTGAGCCCTGCCTCCACGAGGAAGGCGAGTTCGTGATGAAGCGAAAACCCGGGCACGTTGAACACTTGCGGCGCATCGGATCCGAGTAGCAGCCCCGCACCGGCATTGTGCAGTGCAAGAATTATGCTGCGCCGCAGCGCTATTGCGCGAGCGCCAATTTGCGCATCGAAACCTCGTTCATCGAGTTGCTGTTGCTTTGCCAAGACCCATCGCTCGACCGTCGCAGCCGGCATATAACGCATTTCGGGACGGTTACTCAGCGCCACTACGCTCGCTTCCGACACCCGATGCTCGAATAATGATTCTGTCGGCACGTTCCACGTTCCCGCCTTGGCTGTCTTTGCCGCAAGCTCCGCTACCCTGTCTGCATTGGCCTGCTCCGCCAACAGGACATCGAAAAAGCCGCCGTAGCCGCCGGACCGGTCGCTATTCGCTGGCAGCAGTGCGGCCAAATAGCCATCCAGGTGATCAATGGTGGCCATACCGACGCGTAGCGAATTTTCAACTCCAACAGCAACTGGCACATGGCCAGCGAACGGTATGCCGAGTTCATTCGCCGTCGAGGCGATTGCCATAAATTCATCCGCACTAAGTCCCGGGTGAATTTTGATGAAGTCATATCCTGCCGCATGCTGAGCGCGAACCCTGGCGACTCCGTCGGCCACGTTGCTAACGGAATTTCCATTCATCGATGGTCCCGACGTAATTAGTCTCGGTCCAAAAACGTCACCGGATAGTAGCTTCTGTCGCAGGATAAGGTGCGATGGTTGTCCGAGCATACCGCGGATGGTGGTCACTCCGTTCGCCGCAAACAACGTGAGCACACGACCGAGATTCTGCGCGGCGATATCGGGAACGTGCGCGTGCATTTCTGCAAGACCCGGCATCAGGTATCGATCGGTACCATCTACGACCTCGGCATCTTTGGGAACGGGGACCTCGTCGACATTTCCTATCGCGCTAATCAGCCCATTCTCGACGACAACCGTCTGAGCGGGAACAACGATTTCTTCGTGCATCGGCACGATGTTGACGTTGATGATCGCCGTAGAAGCAGCGCTTGCTGCGTTGCACACGACGGCAAGCAACAAAAGTAGTGACAATCGATTCTTTATCATTTGATTACAGACTGCGCGAGGCATCGAGAGTTTCCTGGCTGATGTTGCCTCCGCAAACGATGACGACGACCTTTTTCCCCGCGATTGACCCGCGGCAATGGTTCATCGCGGCGATCGCGACTCCAGCGGCACCCTCGATTTCCGACTGTTGCTCTGCCGAAAATTCGCGCATCGCCTGTGCAATCTCGGCTTCGCTGACGAGTACGAATTCGTCGACGAGCTGGCGGCAAAGATCGAAAGTAAGCGAACCTGCTTCGATACCACCGGCGGTTCCATCCGACAACGTTGGGTCGCTGGGAATATCCAGTATGTGTCCAGCCTGGATTGACTTGGCCATGACGGCTGATGCATCCGGCTGGCACCCAACAAGGTAAATGTCCGGGTTTCTCGTTTTCAATACACTGCCGACGCCACTGATAAGACCGCCACCGCCGACTGCGACAAGTACCGCATCAGCGTCGGCGATTTGATTTGCGATTTCGATGCCGCAACTGCCCTGACCGGCAATAACTTCCGCATCGTTGTATGGGGACAGGTAAAACATACCGTTGGTATCGGCGAACTCCCTTGCGTGCAGCTCCGTATCCAGACCATCGCTTCCAAAAAACCGAACCTCGCCGCCATAATTGCGGATGGCCTCGACCTTAGCTTTGGATGTCTGCTCCGGGACGAAGATAACGCCGTTGGCACCAAGCTCCCGCATCGCGTAGGCGACAGCGGCACCATGGTTGCCACTCGATGCCGCGACGCAACCCCTCGCCCGCTGCTCCGCCGACAAGGTCATCAGGCGATTGCTCGCCCCACGCAGTTTGAATGAACCTGTGCGCTGTTGGTTCTCGAGCTTCAGATATACTTCCGCTGAGAACTTTTCGCTGAAAAACGGGGAGCGTTCCAGTGGCGTCTCACGCACTAATTCGGTAATCCGCTGCGCGGCCTGTTCAGCAGACAATGCGACGCCGCGAGTTTCCAAACTCACGCTCTACAAACTCGCTACGCTGAATGTATCGCAACTATCCGGGTCGCCGCTTTGCAGCCCAGTGCGAAACCAGTGCTGTCGTTGTGTGGATGTGCCATGCGTGAACGATTCGGGCACGACAGTGCCGCGCGTTTGTTTCTGCAGTCGGTCATCGCCGATTGCGCTTGCCGCGTTTAGCGCTTCTTCAATATCGCCGGACTCGAGTATGCCGCGCGCCTTGTCCGCCCGATTGGCCCATACGCCAGCCAGGCAGTCGGCTTGCAGCTCGAGGCGAACCGAAAGCTGGTTTCCCTCTGCCTTGCCTGCCCGAGCCTGCATTTGACGAACCTTGTCGGAAATACCGAGCAGGTTCTGTACATGGTGGCCGATTTCGTGGGCGATAACATACGCTTGGGCAAAATCGCCGGGAGCCCGAAAACGGGTGCGCATCTCTTCGTAAAAACCCAGATCAATGTAGGCCTTCTTGTCAGCAGGACAATAGAACGGACCCATGGCTGCCTGACCCAGGCCGCACGCCGAACGCGTGGACCCTGTAAACAAAACCAGCGTGGGCTGCTCATAGCGACGCCCCTGAATCGCAAACAGCTCTTCCCACACATCTTCGGTATCGGCAATAACCACCGCGATCATGTCCGCGAGTGGATCATTGCGCAGATCATCGGCTGTCGGCTGTGTTCCGGACGTGGAGACATTCGACGATTGCATGCCCTCGATCAGGAAGCTTGGGTCCACACCAAAATACAATGCGGCGATGATAAGCAGGATCGAACCAATCCCACCACCGACCAAACCGCCACTCGCGCGCATGCCGCGCCTGTCTTCAACATTTTTGCTGCGTCTTCCGCCCTGCCATTTCATGTACGTCTCCAGAACATCCAGGCGCCATTCTATCCAATCGACATTTTCGCGCCAGTCGGACTATTTGACCAGATTCGGACGCCGATTTAACAATATCACTGTCAATCAATACCTTACGTTGACAGTGCTCGCTGCGGCGTGCAACATTAGTCGTTCGTATGACAAAGGCACACCTGTCGAAAGACGGGGTCGCAAAACTTCCGGTCTAAGGGTTCGTCCTATGACAGCGGGGTTACCGACACGATCTGCTCGTTACCGCTCTGGTGATGAATAACTCGCTGCTGTGTCTTTGGCATTTTCGGAAATTTTTGCCGGAGAGCATGGATGCAAGCGACAAGTTTGAGAAAGACCGGGCGTTTTCAAAGACAAAAACTGACAGGGCCCGTCGAGCGCACACCCGCCAACCTCAATGAGCTCTACCGTTTGCTCGAACCGGATGCCTTTGTGGCGTTACCCATCCGTCCGCAGGGGGCGGGCACAGCCGCCACTGACTGTAACAACAGTGAAACCGGGACGATTATCAAGACCGCCGGTTTGGACACAATTGT
>RCNB010000755.1_pt1 | contig 21000 bp, 16 predicted proteins | sample 2041321 | NCBI WGS metagenome assembly RCNB01 (sample SAMN09708232, study PRJNA481090) | Marine sediment metagenome, whole genome shotgun sequencing project. | reverse complement strand
GCGTTGAAGGTGGCCAAACCAACCCGTTCTTGCATATGGGGCTGCATCTCGGCATTCGTGAGCAAGTATCGACGAACCGACCCGCTGGCATAGCCGCACTATCCAAGGCACTCGCTAGCCGTGTCGGTGGCGCACACGATGCGGAGCACCGCATGATTGATTGCCTCGCTGAGACACTCTGGGAGGCGCAGAGCAACAATACCCCCCCGGATGAGGCAGCTTATCTTGAGCGGCTCCGGTCCCTGTAATAAATACACCCGATATAAGGTCTTGTGCAGTAGGAATGAATGACTTGAAACCACAATATCCCGTTACCGGAGCTGGCCTCGGCTTCCGGCGCCCTTTGGCCAATAAACTTAAGAATGTTGAGCCAGGCGAAATCGATTTCATGGAAATCGCGCCGGAGAACTGGATCCATGTCGGTGGCGCTTTGGGCAAGAAGCTGCGCTGGTTTACCGAGCGCTACCCTTTTCTTATTCACGGGCTCTCCCTCTCAATTGGGGCTCCTTCCCCGCTCAACGAGCAACTCGTACGCGATATCAAAGAGTTCATGGCCGAGCACAACATCCGCATGTACTCCGAACATCTGAGCTCTTGTGGCGACGATGGCCAGTTGTACGACCTGATGCCAATTCCATTTACAGAGGACGCGGTCAAGTACGTCGCAGGTCGCGTCCGCCGGGTTCAGGACATTCTCGAGCAACGCATTGCCCTCGAAAACGTCTCTTACTATGCGCCCACAGACACCTCAATGAGCGAAGCTGATTTCACGCTGGCCGTTCTTGAAGAGGCCGATTGCGACCTGATGCTGGATATCAACAATATTGTCGTTAACAGCATCAATCACAAGTATGACGCACATGAGTTCATGCTAAGAATGCCGGCCGACCGGATTCGTTACTTTCATCTGGCCGGTCACTATGTCGAGGCCGAAGACCTCCGCATCGACACGCATGGCTCCGCCGTTGACCAGCAATCCTGGCAGTTGCTTGGTGATGCCTATGCGCACTTCGGCGCAGTACCGACTTTGCTGGAGCGTGACTTCAACTTCCCCCCAATATCCGAACTGCTCGACGAAGTTCGCCAGATTAGAAATCTGCAAGCTGAATACGACGCGAAGGAAGTCAACCATGGCTGATCTCCCGGACTTTCAGAAAAAGCAGTTCGCGTTTGCCGCACACATCCGTGACCCGGATCATGTGGCCGCACCGGCGGATGTAGAAGATCGTCGCATGGCGATTTATCGCGAATTGTTTTTCAACAATATCCGCAATCTGCTCTCCAACATGTTTCCTGTGCTCAAGAAATTGCACACAACAGACAAGTGGGAGGGCATGATCCGGCAATTCATGCAGAAGCATCGTGCAGAGACGCCCTACTTTCTGCAGTTACCACAGGAATTTCTCGACTTCCTACAGAACGAGTACGAACTCCAGGACAACGATTTTCCGTTTCTTATGGAGTTGGCTCACTACGAGTACATCGAACTTGCACTGTCCATTTCAGAGGACAGTAACGATTTGACCGGCGTCGATCCGACAGGTGATTTACTTGCCAACGTACCCGTCAAGTCCACGCTGGCCTGGGCATATTCGTACCAATACCCTGTACACCGCATATCACCCGACAACCTGCCAACTGAGCCGTCAGAGCAACCCGTCTACCTCGCTGTGTATCGTCGCGAGAACGACAAGGTGAACTTTCTCGAACTCAACCCGATCACGGCACGCCTGCTTGAGGCGATAGAAAAAAACGGCGAGGGAAAATCCGGAGCGGATCTGCTGCGCGACCTGGCCGTTGAAATTAGCTACCCTGACGTTGATGCGTTGATCCAACACGGCGCCGCAGCTCTCGAAGAGATGAAACAACTTGAAATACTGACCGGCACACGATCGCCGGCACAAGGAGCAACGCAATGAACAAGCTGCACCGATATTGGAAACGCATCGTTGATGTTCTGGATCCGACCGGTGACTGGTTGGCGCTTCTACCGATTCGACTGCTATTGGCATACGAATACGGCAAGGCCGGGCTAATGAAATTCAACGGCAACAACTGGTTTGGTAACGTGCAGGATAACTTCCCGTTTCCATTCAACATTGTCCCGGTTGAAATCAGCTGGTTCCTCGCTACCTGGTCCGAAATACTCGGTGCGGCCGGTTTGGTGCTTGGGCTCTTTACGCGATTCTGGGCATTCAGCCTCATCATTCTCACAATCGTCGCTATCGGCGGCGTGCACTGGCCAGACGACTGGTCAAGTCTTGCTGAACTGTGGAAAGGTTACGCGGTATCGGACAAGGGCTTCGGCAACTACCGTATCCCGCTGTTGTTTATCGCCATGCTAGTACCGCTGATGTTCAAAGGCGCCGGCAAGCTCAGCGTCGATCATTGGCTGAGCAAGCACTACAAATCTGGCGTGAGCAAGCACTAAAAATAGAGGTAAGTTCGCATCACGGAGACACTGCTGCGGAGATACGAACATCTGCCTCCATGCTCGTCGGAGCTTTCAGTGAATTGGTTATCAGGCAATGATGTTCGGCTTTGTCCAGCAGGCGCAGCGCCCTGTCTTTTTTGGCAGCGTCCGCAATCTCAAGCGCTACCGTGAGCTTGAATTCGGTGAATTGTGTGACTTTGTCCACGCGCTCCAGCGTGCCGATCGCATTGCAACTGAGAGACGTCCAGTCGAACTTCGATGCACGAGCGACAGCGCGAAACGACAGAATCAGGCAGTCTGCCACGGCGGCTACAAAAAACGTCTCGGGAGACCACAAGTCGCCCGGGCCACCGAATTCGGCGGGCCCCGCCGATTCGAGAGTTTCAAGACCGGGGCTTGAGACCTCAATATTGCTATCGGAGGACGACGACGCCGCTACAACATAGTGATGGGGGTAGTCTTGCACGTGTAAATCTCCTAGAAACTACTTTAGCTAATACCGTTAAGTGCCTGTTAACGCTTCCTCGGCATGTACAAATCGGTCAGCGTGCCTTCGTAGGCTTCGGCTGCAAATGCGATCGTCTCAGACAGTGTCGGGTGTGGATGAACGGTTAGCCCGATGTCCGCAGCATCGGCACCCATTTCGATCGCGAGACCGATTTCAGCAATGAGATCACCGGCATTCGGCCCAACAATAGCCCCACCCAGGACGCGGCTCGTCTCTTTGTCCCACAACAGCTTCGTAAACCCTTCCGACCGACCAATCGCCAGAGCGCGACCACTCGCAGCCCAGGGTATTTTGCTCTTGTCGTAATCGATACCCTGCGCCTTCGCCTCAGTTTCCGTCAAACCTACCCACGCAATCTCGGGGTCGGTGTAGGCGACTGACGGAATTGTGCGTGCATCGAAGTAGCTCTTCTCTCCTGCTGCAACTTCGGCAGCAACTTTTGCTTCATGCGTCGCCTTATGCGCGAGCATTGGACCAGGCACCACATCGCCGATCGCGAAGATATGCGGAACATTGGTACGCATTTGATTGTCGACGTCGATGACCCCACGGTCGCTGGCATTGACGCCGGCTTTCTCCACGTCCAGCTGATCGCCGTTCGGCCGTCGTCCAACCGCAACGAGAACGCGGTCGTAAACACCGATCGACGGTGCATCCTTGCCCTCGAAGCTGACTTCAATGCCAGGCACCGTCGCACGCATGCCGGTGACTTTCGTCGATGTCATTATCGCTTCGTAACGCGGCTTGACGATTTTCAGAAATGGACGGAGCAAATCTGCGTCTGTGCCAGGCATCAATGTATCGGTCAATTCCACAACACTGACATCGACGCCGAGTGCGCTGTACACGCACGCCATTTCAAGACCGATGATGCCACCGCCAACGACAAGCAGGCGCTTCGGCAGCGGGTGTAGTTCCAGCGCACCACTCGAATCAACAATGCGTGGGTCATCGGGCAGGCCTGGAAGCATCAACGGCTCTGAGCCGACTGCAATGATGCACTTCTCGAAAGCGATTGTTTCACCGTTGTCGAGCTGCAGCGTGTTCTCGGATGCGAACCTGGCCGAGCCATGAACCACACGGACCTTGCGTTGCTTCGCCAGTTGCTGCAAACCACCTGTAAGCGTGCCGACAACCTTGTTTTTCCACTCACGGAGCTTCAATGCGTCGATCTTCGGCTTGCCGAATTCAACGCCGTGCTCTGCCATTGCTTCGGCATCGTCGATAACCTTCGCGGCGTGCAGTAACGCCTTCGACGGAATACAACCGACGTTTAGGCACACACCGCCCAGCGTGTCCCAGCGCTCGACAAGTAACACATCGAGGCCCAGGTCCGCTGCGCGAAAGGCCGCCGTATAGCCGCCTGGGCCGGCACCAATAACAACCAATTGTGCGGAATGATCCGCCACTATGGCGTCGCCTGGATCAAGCTGTCGACGTCAGCCAGCGCTTTGCCGAGGAATGTCGTGAATCGAACTGCAGCCGCGCCATCGACGACGCGGTGATCGTAAGACAGCGACAACGGCAACATAAGTCGAGCATCGAACTCTGATCCGTTCCAGACTGGCTGCATCGACGAACGTGAGACACCGAGTATCGCGACCTCCGGAGCATTTACGATCGGCGTAAATGCCGTGCCGCCAATACCGCCAAGGCTGGATACCGTAAACGTCGCACCCTGCAACTGGTCTGACTTTAGCTTGCCGTCGCGAGCCAGAGCCGAAAGTTCACCCAGCTCTGCGGCAAGCTCGTAAACGTCTTTTTGATCTGCATCGCGTATGACCGGCACCATCAAGCCCTGCTCCGTATCCGCGGCAAAACCGATGTGCATATATTTCTTGAAAACCAGACTCTTGCCATCATCGGACAATGACGAATTGACCTTGGGATACTCCTGCAGTGCCGAGACGACAGCCTTGATGATGAATGCAAGCGGCGTAAGCGATATGCCACGCTCTTTCGCCGCCCCCTTAAGCTGCTGGCGTTTTGTTTCCAGATCCGTGATGTCAGCAAGGTCATGCTGCGTTACATGAGGCAGGTTTATCCAGCTCGCCTGTAGTCGCGGCCCGGATATTTTCTGAATTCGAGTGAGCGGTTGTACGTCGATCTCGCCAAACTTCGAAAAATCGACACTGGGCGTTTTCGGCAAGCCACCACCCGGAGCTGCCGACTGCCCTGTAAGAATTGCTTTGACGAAAGCTTTGACGTCGCCATGCAGTATGCGGTTCTTCGCACCGTTGCCTTTAACCTGCGCAAGATCCACGCCCAATTCACGCGCCAGCTTTCTTACCGATGGGCTTGCATGTGCCCGTGAGAAACCAGCTTCATTGATGGACGGCAGTTCTTTCGCCGCCGCCGGTGCTTGCTGTTTTACTGGAGCCGGTGCCTGCTGAACCATTTCAGCCCGCGCAGAATCATCAGCAACCGTCACTTCCTCTAACGGCGCAGCCTGCGCCACTGGAGCATCCGCTTCTATGATGGCCAGCGAAGAGCCTTCAGACACTTTGTCGCCAACTCTGACCAGTACCGATTCGATACGGCCACCGACTATTGCCGGAACGTCCATTGCGGCTTTGTCCGTCTCGATCGTAACAAGCGGATCTTCGGTCTTTATCCTGTCGCCATTGCTGATTAGCACTTCGATGACTTCGACTTCCGCGAAATCGCCGAGATCCGGAACAACCAGTGTCTGTACCCCACCGCTTCTCTGCGCCTGGCCCTCTGGTCTGGCGGGCGCCGCGAGTACGGTGGTATCTCCCGTCGGCTCGTAGTGCAGTGCTGGCGCGATGACGACTGTGTCGCTCACCTCGACCTTTAGTTTGCCGATAACCGCGCCGCTGCTGATCATGTCGCCGGTTGCGACGCTCAGCGATTCGACAACACCGTTTTCGGGGGACGGAATATCCATCGCTGCCTTATCGGTTTCAACGGTAATAAGGCCGTCTTCGCGACTGACACTGTCGCCAACCGAAACGAGCAGCTCAATGACCTCGACTTCGTCGAAGTCACCAAGATCCGGAACAATAATGTCGATAATCGCTGCCACGAACGCGCCCGCCTACAACTTGACTGGATCGGGACGATCCGGGTCGATGCCGTACTTCTCGATCGCCTCAATCACGGTCTTCTGATCAAGCACACCGTCGTCCGCAAGTGCCTTGAGCGCTGCGACCGCTACAAAGTGCTTGTCGATTTCGAAATGCCGGCGCAGCGCGGCACGTGCATCGCTACGACCGTAACCATCAGTGCCGAGCGTAACGTAACGACCCGGCACCCAACTGCGAATCTGATCCGCGTTGAGCTTCATGTAGTCGGTTGCCGCAACGTAAGGACCAGGACGATTTGCCAGGCATTGTTCAACGTAACACCTGCGAGGCTCCTCACCAGGATGCAGCTGATTCCAGCGATCCGTTTCGAGGGCGTCACGCCGCAGTTCGTTGAAACTCGTGACGGACCATACGTCGGTCGGAATGCCGAAGTCCTTGTCCAGCAGCTCTGCAGCATCCAGCACTTCACGCAAGATCGTACCTGCGCCCATCAATTGCGCACGAATCTTGCCCTGACCGCCAACTTGTAACAGATACATACCCTTAAGAATGCCGTCCTCGACACCAGAGGGCATCGGCGGATGCACGTAATTTTCGTTCATGCAGGTGATGTAATAGAACACGTCTTCCTGCTCACCGATCATGCGCCGCAGACCATCCTGAACAATGACCGCGAGTTCGTACGCATAGGTCGGATCGTAGGCTACGCAATTCGGCACGGTAGAGGCGTTGATCAGACTATGACCGTCCTGATGCTGCAGACCCTCGCCCGCCAGCGTCGTGCGCCCGGCCGTCCCGCCAATAAGAAAACCGCGTGACTGCAAATCGCCGCCAGCCCAGATGAAATCGCCGATGCGTTGGAAACCGAACATCGAGTAGTAGATATAAAACGGCACCATTTGCTCGTTGTGGTTCGAGTACGACGTACCAGCCGCGAGCCAGGAACAGAATGCGCCACCTTCGTTGATGCCTTCCTCGAGAATCTGACCTTGTTGGTCTTCGCGGTAGTACATCAGCTCATCTGCATCTTGCGGCGTGTAGAGCTGACCTTTTGACGCATAGATGCCGAACTGGCGGAACATACCTTCCATGCCGAATGTGCGTGCTTCATCCGGCACGATCGGAACAATGTGCTTGCCAATTTGTTTGTCTTTCGCGAGCGTCGTCAACATGCGGACGAACGCCATGGTTGTCGACGCTTCGCGTTCGCCAGTGCCCTCAAGCTGGGTCTGGAAAATCTCAAGGCCGGGTATCGGCAATGCGGCCGCTTTCATACGGCGCTGGGGCAGATAGCCACCCAGCGAGCGGCGACGTTCCTGCAAATATTCGAACTCTTCACTGTCGGGCGCCGGCTTATAGTACGGAACATCCGCGAGATCTTTGTCCGATACAGGGATATTGAAGCGATCGCGCATTTTCCTGACCTCTTCAATATCCAGCTTCTTCTGCTGATGCGCTGTGTTCTGGCCTTCACCCGCATCGCCCATGCCAAAACCTTTTACGGTTTTTGCAAGAATGATCGTTGGCTGCCCTGTGTGGCGCATCGCCGCATCGTAGGCAGCATGCACCTTAAGTGGATCGTGGCCACCGCGCTTCAGGCGCCAGATCTCGTCATCGGACATATTGGCGACCATCTCGGCGGTTTCCGGGTGCTTGCCGAAGAACTCCTTGCGCACGTAAGCGCCGTCCTTCGATTTGATCGTCTGGTATTCACCGTCAACGGTCTCTTCCATGACCTTGCGCAATTGCCCCGCCTTATCCTTGGCCAGCAACGAGTCCCAACTCGAGCCCCAGACGACTTTGATGACGTTCCAGCCTGCTCCGCCGAACGCTGCTTCAAGCTCCTGGATAATCTTGCCATTGCCACGCACCGGACCGTCGAGGCGTTGCAGGTTGCAGTTGACGACAAAAACGAGATTGTCGAGCCCTTCGCGCACAGGCATCGTAATCGCACCCATCGATTCCGGTTCATCCATCTCACCATCGCCGAGGAACGCCCAGACCTTCCTGTCCGAGCGCGGGATTAATTCGCGGTTTTCCATGTAACGCATGAAGCGCGCCTGGTAAATGGCCATCATTGGGCCAAGACCCATCGATACCGTCGGAAATTGCCAGAAGCCAGGCATTAGCCACGGATGCGGATACGATGACAAACCGCCGCCACCAACCTCCTGGCGGAAACGATCCAGCTGGGCTTCTTTCAAGCGACCTTCAAGATAGGCACGCGCGTAGATGCCCGGCGCCGAGTGGCCCTGCATAAAGACCATGTCGCCGCCGTGGTCTTCGCTGGGTGCGCGCCAGAAATGATTGAAGCCAACCTCATAGAGCGTCGCGGACGACGCATAACTCGAGATATGACCACCATATTCGGTGCTTTTGCGATTGGCCCGTACAACCATCGCCATTGCATTCCAGCGGATATAGGCTTCCAGACGGCGCTCAAGCGCGCGATCGCCCGGGTATTCTGGCTGGTGAGCGGTCGAAATCGTGTTCAGATAGGCCGTATTCGGAGTGTAAGGCAGATATGCCCCCGAACGACGAGCGAAATCGATCATCTGGTTTAGCAGGAAATGCGCCCTCTCGGGGCCATGCTGCGCGAGGACGGAATCGATTGATTCAAGCCACTCGGTGGTCTCGACAGGATCAATGTCATCAAATGGATTGAATCGACTCATAAATCATTCACAATAGGATTAACGGTATGCCCCAGACCGGTCAATCCGGCCTTCGGGGGCGTCATATTCGGTGTTTGGGCGTTAACGGTCAAGCAATCTTCAAGGATTTCATAGCTATGTCAGCATTAGCACTCGAATCACGCGGAATAAGCGTGACACAACAGCTTGGACGAGCTGATTCTAAGGCATTTGAGCCAATTGATCAGTTACTTCTGATACTACCCAAGCGACCACCAGCGGCGCTTTGGCGCAGTATTCCGCAAGGCGACAAACTGCAGGCGCTCCTGAAAAAGCGCGCAGCCGGCGAAACGCCCGCCCTCCAGACTCGACTATCGAACAAGCGCCAGACACTCGTTGTAGCCGGGAAAATCGCGGCTGACGCCGAGGTTTTTGAGCAACTGACCTTCGCGCGCAAACTTGTTACAGCCGCGACAACCGAGAAAGCCGGCAGTCTTGGCATTCTGGTTGCGGGCTTCAGCGACGAGCAACAACATGTGCTCTGTAACGCAGCTGTCGCTGCTGCACTGGCCGCAGCATTCAACCTGCCTGAGTTCAAGAGCAAGGCTACGGCGGAGAAGATTAAGAATATTCGTCTGCTCGGCCTGAATAGCAAAGTCGACCTGAGCCGCACCATTGCTGAATCGAAAGGTAACAACCTCGCGCGCTGGCTAACGGCTCTGCCACCGAACAAACTCGATGCAAACAGCTACGCCGATTTTCTGAAGGACCTTGCCAATGAACACGGCTGGCAGCACAAGAAATACGATACAAAAGCTCTCAAGAAACTTGGTGCCGGCGCGTTCCTGGCTGTTTCCCAGGGCAATGACAATGACAGCGCATCAATAGTCAGGCTGCGCTACCGACCAGCCAGTAGCAAAGCGGCTCCGGCGCTGAGCCTGGTCGGCAAGGGCATTATTTTTGATACCGGCGGTACGAATCTGAAACCATTCGAATCCATGCTCGACATGCACGGCGATATGCAAGGCAGCGCTGTGGCCGTAGGGACACTATTGGCTATTTCGGAGTTAAAACTTCCACTGGCAGTCGACGCCTGGCTTGCTATCACCGAAAACCGTACGGGCCCGAACGCGTACAAGTCGCAGGACGTTATCACCGCCGCAAACGGCAAGACTATTCAGACCATCCATACCGATGCCGAAGGGCGCATGGTGCTCGCGGATACACTGACGTTTGCCAGTCGTGACAAGCCCAAGCTCATGATCGACTACGCGACACTGACCGGCGCAGTCATAAACGCAATCACGACCCGCTACAGCGGTGTTTTCACGAATCGCTCCGACTGGCACCCCCGGCTCAAGCGCACAGGCCGCGCCTGTGGTGAACGAGTTTGGCCGTTCCCGATCGGCAAGGAGTTCCTTGAAGACCTCGACAGTGACACCGCTGACATTCAGCAGTGCTCTGCAAAAGGATCAGGCGACCATATTCTTGCCGGGAGCTTTCTGGCCGAGTTCGTTGAGAACGATACACCCTGGGTGCACGTTGACCTCGCTGCCAGCAATCACAAAGGTGGTCTCGCCCATGTCCCCACCGAGGTAACAGGTTTCGGTGTTCGTTTCACGATCAGCCTCATTCTCGATGAGAAGCTGTTGAAGGCGGAACACTAGGTGAGCGATCTGCCATCAATGGCAAACCGTTTCCGCGGCTTCCTCCCTGTTGTCGTCGACGTAGAAACAGGTGGTTTCAATTCGAAAACAGATGCCCTCCTGGAAATCGCCGCGGTTTTCGTCGACTTCAATGACGGTGGATTGTTGACGCGTGGTGAGACCATTCGCTATCACGTCAAGCCGTTTGAAGGCGCGAACATGGAACCGGCCTCACTCGCCGTCAACCGTATCGATCCGGATCATCCTCTGCGCCCGGCTATTGATGAGCGCGACGCGCTGCAACGCGTATTTCGCGCAGTGCGTAGTGAGGTTCGCCGAAACCAGTGCCAACGCGCTGTGCTGGTCGGCCACAATGCGGCATTCGATTTGGGATTTGTTAACGAGGCGATTGAGCGATCGGCAATAAAACGAAACCCGTTCCATACATTCAGCTGTTTTGATACCGCTACTCTTTGCGGCGTCGCATTTGGCCAAACCGTACTGGCACGCGCCGTTAGTGCTGCGGGTTTCGCCTGGGACGAGGAATCAGCACATTCAGCGGCATACGACGCTGAAATAACCGCCGATGTATTTTGCGAGATTGTGAATCGATTTCAGCCGGTATACCAGACAACCGTTCGCGGCTAAAGCCGCTCCCACAAGTGCTACTCAGCCAAGAGGGATGTTGAAGAGAATTGTTCGCGGCTAAAGCCGCGACAGCTACGATTCTTCTGTGCTGTCCAGAAGCTCTTTCAGTTCGCCGGAATGATACATCTCTACCACGATGTCACTGCCACCAACTAATTCACCTTTGACGTAAAGCTGCGGAAACGTCGGCCAGTTTGAGTAGGTCTTGAGACCCTGACGAATTTCTTCGTCCTCAAAAATATTGACGAAAGCGAACGGCTTGCCCACTGCTTTTAGCGCTGCAACTGTCTGGCCTGAAAACCCGCATTGCGGAAAGTCCGGCGTACCCTTCATATAAAGAAGAACATCGTGTGAGCCAAGTTGCTCTTCAATTTTCGAATTAATATCCACGTCCATAACCCTCTATTTCTTAACCACTATCTGGTTTGCGACCGATGTCACACCGCCGGTATCTTTGGCGAGTGTTACTGCTACGTCTCTTGCCACATCACTGCTGACAGTACCCGACAACGTAACCTCACCTTCATAGGTTCGCACACCAATGCCAAAAACGCTGACGACCGAGTCCACAGCATATTTACTCTTGATCCTGGTCGTAATTGCGCTATCCGATGCAATGACCTCGGGCTGTCTTTCGTCCTTTCCAACCTGATAGGCGGCCGTCGCCGCACCGCCCACCAACAGTGCCGTACAGCCTGAAAGTGCGAATATCATTGCCACTAAAACCAGGTAACGCATCGGAACCCTCCGTTCAATTTCGCGATTGTACCTAGAATTGGTCTAAAATAGGCAGCAATAATTACAACATCCATCAGGGAGAAAAAAGAATGAATCCTTTAAGAAGCGTCGGCGGCACAATTATCGGCGGAACAGTCCTTGCAGTAATCATTGCGGCTGCAACATCCGGAATCCACCTGAACGCAGCAAGCCTCATTGTCTGGGTTCACGTTCTTGCCGGAATCACCTGGATAGGGTTGCTCTACTATTTCAATTTCGTACAGGTTCCCGCCTTGGGCGATGCCCTGGCAGATGACGGTGGCCCGGGCGGCGCAGGCATTACCAAGTACGTCGCACCACGCGCACTCTGGTGGTTCCGTTGGAGTGCATTGTTAACCTGGTTGTCCGGTGCTGCCTATCTCGGTCACCTGGGTCGATTCCTGCATACATTCACTCTCGGCACGCTCGACGGCGGGGGCACACAGGATCTGATTATCGGCGTCGGCGCCTGGTTCGGTACGATTATGCTTTTCAACGTTTGGGTTTTGATCTGGCCGAACCAGAAGAAGGTGCTGGGCATGGTCGAAGCAAGTGCGGAGGAAATTGCCAAAGCCAAAAACGTGGCGTTTCTGGCATCTCGCACCAATACATTTCTCTCAATTCCGATGATCATGAGCATGGTCGGCTACGGTCACGGCGGGTTTTTCCTGTAACAGACCAAAACTGAACAAGCCCTCGCCGGCGTCGCTGGCGGGGGCTTTTCTACATCCAGGATATCAAGCAACTGCGCGTGTAACGCGCTTGGGCTCCGAAACGCCATACCCCTGGGCATAGTCAATGCCCATGCCGCGAAGCATCGTGATGATCTCTTCGTTCTCGGCAAACTCCGCAATTGTCTGCTTGCCCGTAAGGTGGCCAATCTCGTTGATCGATCGAACCATTTCGCGATCGATAGGGTCGTGCAAAATTTCTTTTACGAAACTGCCATCGATCTTGAGAAAGTCGACCGGGAAGTGTTTGAGATATCCGAACGAAGACAACCCGGTTCCGAAATCATCGAGCGCGAACTTACAGCCCAGTTCTTTCAAAGCATTAATAAACCGATTGGCTTGCGAATAACTTGCGATTGCAGCTGTCTCCGTAATTTCGAAACAGATTTTCGTCGCGTCGATACCGCTCATCTGGAACTGCTCAATAACAAACGGCAAGAACTTCTCGTCACCAAAACTCTGGCCGGACAGATTAATTGAGCACAATGCGAGCCTCTCACGCTCATCTGCCTCAGACACGAGCCAGCGGAATGCGCTGCGTATCACCCAGCGATCGATGTTGGGCGTAATGCCGTAACGCTCGGCTGCCTCAATAAACAAGCCTGGCGAGATAATGCCGCCCGTCTCATCGCGCATGCGCAGCAGAATCTCATAGTGTGCGCCCTCTTCTTCAGCCTGTAAGGGCTGAATGGTCTGGCGGAATAATTCGAAGCGATCCTCTTCCAGGGCGTTATTGATTCGCGCCGCCCACTGCATCTCGCGACGTCGACGCATAAGGTCAATGTCATTTTCCTGAAAGCTGTGAATACGGTTACGGCCGGCTTCTTTGGCGGCCTGGCAAGCACTGTCGGCGGCGCTGACCAACGACGCGACATCCTCATTCTCGGCGACGATCGGCACGACACCGATGCTGACGCCAAGGCGGAAGCTGCGGTCGTCCCACATGAACTTGTATTCACCAATTGCTACTCGCAGCGACTCGGCTGCCTGCATCGCCTCGTCAAGCGAACAACTTTCGAGCAGCACACCGAATTCATCACCACCAAGACGCGCGAGCGTGTCCCGCCAGCGAATCTTCGATTTAAGTAAGGCGCCAAGCTGGCCGAGCAAGGCATCACCTGCACTGTGACCGCAGGAATCGTTGACGATCTTGAACTGGTCAAGGTCGAGGTAACAAAGCGCATAGGACGTTTCTCTGGCTTTGGCACTCTTCAACGCGCGCTCAAGACGGTTCTCAAACTCACGGCGGTTAACCAGCCCGGTAAGAATGTCATGGCTCGCGTGATAACTCAGGCGACGGTTAAGTTCGCGCGACTCACTAACATCGTGGAAAACAAGAACACCGCCCGTGACATTGCCTTTACCATCGCGAATTGGCGATGCCGTGCTCTCGATATAGAGTTCGTTGCCATCGCGACGAATCAATAAGGTCGGTCTTACCGATTTGATAGCACGGTCGCGGCGTATCGAAACTGACAGCGGGTTTTCGAGCGGCTCGCAGGTTTCTTCGTGAAAGCCACGGAAAATCTCGTCGATAGGCCGGCCGCTTGCATCATCAACCTTCCACCCCGTCAAATCTTCTGCGACAGGATTGATGTACTCAACGTGACACCTCGAATCGGTGGTAATAACTCCATCACCAATAGACTGCAGCGTTATCTGGGCACTCTCCTTCTCACGGAAAAGTGCCTCCTCATAAAGTTTTCGCTCAGTGATATCGACTTCGACACCCAGCAGCCTGATCAAGCGGCCATTTTCATCCAGAATTGCCTTGGCACGACTGCTCATCCAGCGCCAATCACCATTCTGGTGTTTCATGCGATGAACGGATTCGAAGAATTGCGACTTGCCCTCGAGATGCTCGCGCATTCTCGTTTGTACGCGCGCCATGTCCGTTGGATGCACGAGGTGATACCAGTCAAGCAGCACGTCCTCCTCGTCGATGCTGTAACCGAGCATGGCTCTCCAACGCCGTGACAGATTAATGCGTTTCGACTCGCCGTCGAAATCCCAGATACCATCGTTGGCGGTTGCCGCAACGAGTTCATTGCGCTGATTCATTTCATCGAGCAAGCCCCGGTCACGAATACGTTCGAGACCGCACGCCAGTGAGGCGCCAACCAACTTGAGTAGCAGATGCAGATTCGCATCCCACGATTCGACCGGACGTTCATTCGCCAGCGCTAAAAACCCGGCGATCTCGCCATTGACCGAGAACCCGATCATAAGCACTGAACCGATGTGCAAGTCGGCCAGGCGTTCGAGTTCTATTTTGGATGATCTGGGGCCTTTGAGCGTATCGGCTACCTCGATAACTTTGAGGTGACCGAGGCGCTCGCTCAACCAGGGCCAGGACTCCAGCGCCTCACCGCTCAGAACCTCGGCCTTACATTGGGCGAAGCCGCTACTCTCCGAAATTACAGTTTCAAGGCTCACGCCATCGTCGCTCAGCAAAGCGACAAATGCAGCGTCACAACCAGCCGCATCGGGCAATTCACCGATATTGGCCTGTAATTGTTCCTGGTAGTTGCTGGCGTCGAGATTCAGAACGCCGATGGCGATCTTGGTCTGTAGCGCATCGGCAGCGCCACGTGTGCGCGTACCGGCCCGCGGTCTGCGGTGACGAACACTGGCGGTCCCACTGCTGTCTGGTGGATTTGTCAAATGCTGGTAACCCGTGCGCAATCCTTCAAATAGACCGGAAAGAATTGTGACATGTTGAGAGAGGAATACAAGCTAAGTCGCTGTTTTTTTTACATTCTGGTAACTCTGGGTTTAACAAAAACCTGCGATCGCATCTGCGGCGTCAACCATTTTCTTTCACCGGCGTTGTTCAACTAAGCAACGGACATATGCAAACTAAGGAGAGACGCATGAAACTCACAACGATTGGGCGCGCAGCGGCACTGCTGGCAGCCCTGACACTTACAGCCTGCGGTGGTGGTACCAGTACTACGGCATCCGGCCCAGACCCCGTCGCCTCGTGCGACCCAGCCAATTCCGCGACGTTTGACGAATGCGGTACTGTTCTGGTCGGGTTCACGGACGCCGATGGTGATTTTCTCAATTACACCGTCGATGTTCTTTCACTGACGCTGGAAACGGCAAACGGCCGAGTCGTTGAGGTAATGCCTCGCAAAACGCGCATCGACTTTACGGACTATGTTGATGTTTCTGAACTGGTGACGGCCGCAGCCGTACCGCCTGCTGTCTATGTGGCTGGAACCATTCGCCTCGACTACACCGATGCTGAAATTTACGTTGAGGAATCGGACGTCGCCAAGGCAGCCGTCGTAACCGACAGGGAAGGTACGCCACTCGCACAAACCGACCTTAAGATCGTCTTATCCGATCGCGACCAACTCACGGTTACAAAGCGGCGCGCACATTTCCTGCAACTGGACTTCGATCTTGAAGCATCGCACGTGGTCGATATTACGCCGATACCCGCTACCGCCGTTGCTGAGCAATTTATCGTCGCCGAGGTTCACCCGGTTGACGAGAAGGACATTCGTGTTCGCGGCCCATTGATCGAGGTGAATGAAGCCGACATGAGTTACTCCATCGCCGTCCGACCGTTCCACGATCGCGTCGGCGACTTCGGCCGATTTACTGTCAACGTGACCGACACGACTGAGTTTGAAGTCAACGACGAAATGTTCGCTGGTATGGATGGTTTGCGGGCACTGAGTACCGCGGGTCAGGGCACGCCGACTGTCGCAAAAGGCACCTTGACGGTTACGGATCGTACGTTTACCGCTGATCTCGTACTCGCAGGATCGAGCGTACCGGGTCACGACCGGGATGCCATAGTCGGCAACATCATCAAACGTGACGGCAACTTCCTGACAATACGCGGCGCAACGATTATCCCGCATGCTGTCAGCGTCGATCGCCGCGTGCATTTCCACGACGATGTCGTTGTTGAAGTCGGACCGAATACCCGGGTATTCAAGGACGGCTACCGGCTTTCGAGCCTGACCATCGACGCACTGTCAATTGGTCAGCGCGTAACGATTCGTGGCAACCAGCCGACGCCGACGACCGACGCCCTGGCGCCACAGATTCTGTTTGATGCCACCGAAGGTGCCGTGCGCATGCACGTTACCCATCTGTCCGGCATCGTCAATACGGTATTGCCAGGTCAGACGGACATCACATTGCACTCGATCGATCGTCGTCGCGTTGCAATTTTCGACTTCGCCGGAACAGGTCCATCCGAAGATCTCGATGCTGATCCGGAAAATTACGAGATGCGCACCGACAATCTGACCTTGGCGGACTTCTCTACCGGCCAACCGATCGTCGCCTGGGGTTTCCCGACTGCGTTCGGCATGGCACCGCCTGATTTCACGGGGCGTAGCGTCATCGACTACACCGACGTTCGCAGCGCACTGGGTGTTGGCTGGGGCAGCGAAGGCACGCTTGAGCCGTTCAGCAGCATGGGCACGGGTGGCCTGCTATTGAACAACCAGAATGGCGACATCGATCAGCGTCACTTTATCAAGCAGGGCCCGGTCCTCATTGACCTGACATCGCTGGATTCGGACACTGCTATCGTCCCGCGTGAGACGGGCCGCATGCTGTTCTCGATCAAATCGCAAGACAGCCTGCGTCTTTACTCAGACTGGAACGACTTTGTGGGTGATCTGATCAACAGCCTTGGAGACGGTGCGACGACAGCACGATCGATGCATGCTTACGGCAAGTACGACGTCGACAGCAATGTCTTCCACGCCTACAAACTCGGTATCTATCTGCTGGAGCCCTAGTCCCAGAACCCCCTCCTGCCCCGCATCGCAAGGTGCGGGGTTTTTTTATAGGGCTGACTCTAGGTCGATGCGTGAATATCGGCCAGGTACGTTTGCACCTGCCCTCGCAACGCTTCCTCTTCCTCTTCCCAGAGCTTCAACGCAGCTTGAACGTCAGGGTCTGCAACAACGTCTGCAAAGTACGATTGCGAAAATGTTTCGCGCCAATTCAGTCTCTCGGCGACTGAACCAACGAATACATCACTCAGACCAACCTTAATCGCCTCTTTCACTTCGCCACGCAGCGCCAACATACCCATATAAGCAGTGGGCTGTCTCTCTTCGTCGAAGCCACTTTCGATCGCGAACTCCACCAGGGTATCCAGCCGACGCATTAGTTCATCACGTGGCAGCGATACGTACCATGCATCCATTGCAGTAAACTGCGCGATCTTGTATTTCGGGGGCAGCGATTCGGCATACACATCGAGAATACCAGGGGCGTTCTCTTCCAGAAAAGCCGCCTCCTGCTCATAGGTTCCGGACCTTGCAGCGTTCCCTAACAAATACTGGACTGCTCCGCCGAAGGCGAAGCGGCGATTTTCTACATCGTTCTCGATGGCGCTTCGCGCAGCAGCGATGCTCGCATCAACGTCTTCAAGGCTGATCGCCCGCAGCAGGTTGAGACGGTAGGCAACCTCGCTGGTCGGCGCAATGGCCATGACGCGATCACGAAGGTCATCGCCTTCCTCGACCAAACCCAGCTGATAGAGAAAACCGGCTAGCAACCCATGCAGTTCATGGTCTGACGGATCAACCTCAATGGCCTTCAGCGCATACTGTACGTAAGCGACCGCATCGCCGTCATGCAGCGCAATATCCGCCAGACTGATATAGGCGTTCGGTTGCGCGGATTCGAACTCGAGTGACTTCTCAAGCGAAGCCCTGGCATCGTCCCAATTGCGAAGCGCGATATTTAAGGTGCCAAGCTCGTAGTATATTTGCGGATTGAACGGGTCGCTCTCAAGCGCGTCTTGAAGAACCACCAGCGCTTTTTCAGGCTCTTGTCCATTCCTGTACGCACGTGCCAGAAGAATGCGTGGGTACAGTACATTCGGAGCATCGGCCACAATCTCCTCAAGCGCGGTTTGGATCCCGGCAACGGCAGTTATTTCACCGTCGTACGCACGAATCATGGCCTCCCCGTAGATCTGCACTGCCTGCGCCACCGCGTCGTCCGGACGAACTTCAAGCACCTGATCGGCAATAGCGATGATCTCCGGAAACGTCGACTCTCCATCCATCAGCCCGGTCTCGACCTGGTGGATATAGTTAACCGCAAGTTCGCTCTTGGCATCCATGAAGTCTGGATCGATCGTTAATGCACCTTTGAGCAAACGCTCGGCAGCCTGGAGACCGCCGTAAGAAAAAGTCGCCCGCTCCTTCCGTGCCTGCAGGTAGAGATCGTACGCATCGGAATTAGTGGTTGTGATGCCCGCAAACATCTCGTCCCTTGGTTTGCCCAGCAACGACTCCGATAATGACGTGCCAACTTTTTCAGCGATCTCGTCCTGAATGCCGAAGATATCGTCAAGTGTTCGATCGTAGCTTGAAGACCAGACATGAAAACCATCAGCTGCCCGAATGAGCTGCGCTGTTATTCGAACCCGGTCGCCCACCCGCTGCACGCTGCCTTCCAGAACGTGGGCAACGCCAAGCGCCTGGGCGATGTCCTGAATGCTCCTATTCTGATTCTTGAACGCGAAACTCGACGTCCGCGCTGCCACCTTAAGGTCCGGGACCTGGGCAAGCATATGCAACAGAGTTTCCGTAAGGCCGTCAGAGAAGTACTCGTTATCCTTGTCATCCGACATATTGACGAACGGCAGGACGGCAACGGATGCGTTGCTCGCAGTGACGACCGGCGGCTCATCATCTGACGTTCTGGCGCTAAAGAAGCCAAAGAAGACCACCACGAGGATGACGCCTACGATAGTGACGTAATCGAGTTTCCTGCCAGTCTTGCTAGTAACGGAATCACTACGATCGATTTCGTGCTCACGTTTGATGCCGTCTGGCGTCAACTCGAAGACCCATGACAGTACGACGGCCGGGATGAAGCCGAACGCAAACGTCAGGATTACCGCCCGCGCCGCCCAGTTCGGGGCACCGAGAGTCGGCAAGAGGGTGGTTAGAACCTCCGTTAGCAGCCAGCCGACGACCAGGTAGGCCGCCGCTACGCGGAAAACATTTCGGCGTCGGAGTTCAGCAATCAGGGGCATTCAATGCGCTCTGCGTTGTTCGGCAAATATAATCAGATTGTACGTTACTTTGATGCATGACCAGCGCCAAAGGTTTCATCTAAATGACGCCCAAATCGATAAATTTGTCGCCTAGCCCATGAATTTATTGCAGTTTTATTGCACTGCATCAAACGAACGATTTGATCAGCGAAAGCATGCTTTCTCGTTGCTGTTCGTCGGGCAGTCGACCGAAGCCAGCACCCAGATTATCCAGCGCGTGCTTTGGATTCGCAGTTTCAGTCAATACGCAGGTGACCGCTGGATGCGAAAGGATGAACTTGAGGGAAAATTGCGCCCAGCTTTCGCAATCGAAATCTGCGGCCCAACCTGGCAATTCGCGACCACGAACGATGCCGAAGTAGTCGCCATTGATAAATGGCCTGTTGATCGTTACGGCGACGCCTTTGTCCATTGCCATCGGCAGGATGCGATCCGCAGCCTCTGTTTCGAGCAGTGAGTAGTTGACCTGTAGAAGATCGACGGTGCCCGTTTCCATCAGCCCCATCATCGCGCCATAGTGCTTACTACTTTGCCTGGCTACGCCGATATGCCGCGTCAAGCCATCCTCCTTCCAGCGCTTCATGACATCCCAGTTCGGCACGGCATTTTCGGGATAGGCGTGTATCAGGTCGAGGGACTTCTTACCGGTTATCTCAAGTAATCGTGCCGCATCAGCTCGAGAACCCGCATCATCTGCCGCCGAGAAATAGCTGCCGAGAAAGACGTTGTCCTGTAACCCCTTCTCACGAACGATGTCTGCCACAACAAAACGACCCGAGCCCATTACATCGATGTACCGGGAACCATGATCCTGAAATGGACTGATCACGTTCCAGGAGGCTTCACGATCTCCAGACCGGAACGCAGCTGACATCCCCATACCGATAATTGGCAGTGCTTCGCCGCTGGCAGGGATTAACCGCGTCGGCAACAGACGCTGCTCAGCAAGAAGAGTGACGGGTGAAACCGCTACGAGTGATGCAGCGGTCGCCGCATTCAGAAACTTTCTTCGACTAAGCATACGAGCTCCTCTATTAACTCGCCCGATCGTACTGATTTCTCATCATTTCTGCTATGTTGAGCCCCGAATTCGCTCAAAGTAGGATATGTAACGAATGTTCGAATACGGAGAGATTGGCTCGGCCGTGATCATGGCGGTCACTATCGGCACTAGCCTGCTCGGCTTGTATGGCTCGCCCAAGATTATCGACAAATGTCTTTTCCGGCCGTATCTTTTTCTGCGCAAGAAACAGTACGACACAATTTACATGAGCGGCTTCGTGCATGCGGACATCCCGCATTTGCTGTTCAATATGTTCACGTTCTATTTTTTCGCGTTTCCGTTGGAAGGTCACCTCGGCACCATCCCTTTTCTTATCTTGTACGTTGCAGGCTTGCTGGGCAGCCACTCCTGCACTTACTTCAAGCATAAAGACAACCCGGAATACGCGTCGCTTGGAGCGTCCGGTGCAATCTCTGCGGTGCTGTTCGCCTATATCGTCTATTTCCCGACGACGACACTTATGATCATCCCCATACCGAT
>RCNB010000754.1_pt1 | contig 21028 bp, 19 predicted proteins | sample 2041321 | NCBI WGS metagenome assembly RCNB01 (sample SAMN09708232, study PRJNA481090) | Marine sediment metagenome, whole genome shotgun sequencing project. | reverse complement strand
ATCTTCAAAGCGACCTGAAGAGAGCTGGTATTGAACCCCATTCATGGGTAATCAATCAATCGCTCTCTATATTGAAAAATCTAAGCGATCCTATATTGGTTAAAAGAGCTCAAGCAGAGATTGACATAATCAATCAAATAAAAGATAGAATTGCTCAAGATACTTTTCTACTACCATTTATCGCTGAGGAACAATTATTACCTGCAATTATCAAATTATATGGATGAATACTTATACCAATATTATGTATTGTAAATAGGGCACTTGGTGGTTTACTCAAATTCAAAACTACTTTCAAATAGTGCGCTAAAAAGAAGGTTTTACGAAACTGCAAAACATAGTTGTATAATCTCAATTAAAAATCCAGAATTGTATTACGCCTTGCTCCGCTTCCACCATTTAACCAACTCATACCAAAGTACCGAGACACTTCCTATTAAAATACAGACTAGTAATTGACTCAAAGTCAGGGTTTTAAAATTGAAGAACGCTGTAAAGGAAGGAACAACTAGTAATAAAGCAGCTATGACCATAGTGATACCGATAATCAACGGCACTAAATTGTTCTTATATTTTAGGGTTGTGAGTATTGAAAAGTAAAAGGAGCGATTGACTAATGTCAGAAAGATGTTCGCAACAATCAGTACTATAAAAACCATGGTACGAGTGACGTATTCATCATATTCCTGTGCTACCGCATATTGATATACGAACAAGGCCCCGAAGCTAATAACCAAACCTTGTACGATACTCGTTGCTAATTCCTTGAACTTAAAAAAGGAGGTGGTAAAGGGTCTCGGTTTTTTTATCATCGTATTTTTTTCCATAGGTTCATTTTCGTAGATGATGGAACAGGTTGGTCCCATAATCAATTCGAGCAGAATCACATGTGATGGGGAAAAGATGGTTGGATACAGCCAACCTAAGGCCAATGGAATGAATACCGTCAATATAATAGGAATGTGAATGGAGATGATATACTGTATCGCTTTTTTAAGGTTGGTATAAATTTTTCGTCCCATAGCGATGGCATCCACCATTTTCGATAGGTCATCATCCACCAAAATTAATGAGGCGGCCTGCTTCGCGATTTCGGTTCCCTTTTTACCCATGGCAATGCCAAAATGGGAGGCTTTTAATGCAGGGCCATCGTTTACGCCATCGCCAATCATGGCTACTACTTCATTATTGGCTTTTAGAGCATTGATAATACGGAGTTTAGCATCAGGAAACATGCGGGTAAAGACTTGAGTCTCTTTCACCTTTTGTTGCAGTTCAATGTCTTCAAGTTGCATTAGTTCGTTTCCTGTCATGCAGTGTTCGTAGCCCTTGAAACCAATTTGTTTTGCAATTGCCAAGGCTGTATCTGCATAGTCGCCTGTTACAAGTTTTACCTTGATGCCCGCAGTATCGAAATCTTGAAGTACGGCACCAATATTTTCCTTTGGGGGGTCATAAAAAGCTACAATTCCCTTAAATGTGAACTGAAAGTCCTGTTGTTGTTCAGGATAGTTGGTTCCTTTAAAATTAGTCACACCAACACCCAATAAGCGATAGCCTTCTTTGCCCAACGTGGTAATGCTTTGCTCGATTTGTCTTTTTTCTTCCACAGTTAGATTTGAAATTTCTAAAAATGCTTCTGCCGCTCCTTTGGCTGCTATAATCTGATGGCCTTGGTTATCCTCGAAAAGATGGGTCATCATAGGCGGTTTACCGCCCAAGGGATATTCATGTACCATTCGGTAGTTAGGTCGCTCATCTAAGGAAATTAATTTTGCGTAAGATTCGTGTAGCGCGCTTTCCATGGGGTCAAAGGGAATGGGTTCGCTGGCCCACATTGCTAGGGTAATCAATTCTTTTTCGGTACTATTTAATTCCTCATCTGCCGAACTGATTACTCCTGTAGCCATTGTAAATAATTTGACTAGGCTCATTTTGTTCTCCGTGATGGTCCCTGTTTTATCCACACAAATGACCGTAGCACTACCCAAACTCTCCACGGTTTTCATCTGTTTTATCACGATGCCCATTTTCATTAAGCGCCAAGCTCCCAAGGCCATAAAGGTGGTGAAGGCTACAGGGATTTCCTCGGGTAGAATACTCATTGCTAAGGTTAGTGCTTTCAGCAGACTGTCCAATACATCATAGGATTTAAAATAGTTGATGCTCCAAACCAAGAGAAAAGCGACACCTCCCCAAATGGACATTTTCTTTACAAAGTTCGCGATTTGCCTTTCCAGAGGTGTTTTTTCCTCTTTTATGGATTCCAAACTTTTCCCGATTTTTCCTAACACGGTCTTATTTCCGATGGCAGTAACGGTAGCTATTGCTAGACCGCTTGCTACGGTGGTGCCACTAAAAACCGTTTTGTCCGTTTTCTCGACATCTTTAAAAACGGAGAAAGATTCTCCTGTGAGGATGGATTCGTTGACCGAAAAGTCGTTGGAATGAATAATGGTTCCGTCTGCTGGAATTAGCGTGCCTTCCTCTATCATAAGACTATCACCCAAAACAACTTCTTCGCTAGGTATTCCAACAACTTCTCCATTACGGATTACCGTACAGTTGGGTTGAGTTAGGCTTTTTAGTTTTTCAAGGGCCTTACGGCTTCTGGAATCTTGATAGAGTGAAATAGAACCTACCAAAACAATGGCTGCCACTAGAAAGATGCCGTCGCCTAAATTCCCGCTAATAAAATAGATAGAGGAGGCCACGAATAGCAAAATAATCATTGGTTCTTTGACGATACTTTGTAGCGCATCCAAAAAATTATTTTGTCTTTTGTAGGTCAAAGTGTTTGTCCCGAATGCTTTTCTAGCGTGTTTGACTTCTGTATCGGATAAGCCTTTAATTCCAAAATTTGCTACGGCCATTATTTAGTTGCTTTACATCAAAAATAGACTCAAAAAATGACTGTACGACTGATGTGTGTCATTTTATCAGGTAGTGCTTAGGTTAACTATCGAATAGAAAATATACCATCTTGATTTCGAATAAAATGACCTTCATCATGTTTTATATTTTCAAATCAGATTAATGACCAATATCATGTTTAGTCTTGGGAAGCGATGATACATTTGACGAAAAACACTACATTAAATCCTTTAGAACAGAAACAATCGGAAAATTCCATTGCTAAAATTTGCTTTTACCTAGCCGTCGCAGATAGCCGATTAAGTTATGAGAGAAGGAGTACTTGGTTGGTCTAAGATGTGACATGTAGCAAAGTGATAGTTAAGAACTGAGGTTGGAGTAGGTTGGTGCTACTCCTCAACTATTTTATGCATAAAACCTTTGTGAATTGGACGTTTAATTCAAAGGTTGTCATCACCAGTCTTTTTTCATGTAGCTTTCACCTGTCGAATAGCAGAACTCTGTGCTGAATTTATACAAAATTAATAGCCTAATGCAGTACCGGAAATACAAAAAATGGATGCTAAGGAGATAGTATAAAGCGCTATTTTAAGAGAAGAAGATATTAATTTATGAAACAACAACTTACAGATACTATAATGTACAAAGCCATATTTGATTTGGCACTGGCTGGTTTTTTCGTGGTTGATGATAACGGTTTTATCCTTAAGGCTAATCCGGCGGGCGAGCACATGTTTGGTTATGAAGCTGGGGAGTTGCTCAACAATAAAATAGAGGTTATTTTTCCAAAAGGATATAAAAAGGAGTATAATACCCTGCTGAAGAAATCGGTTTCGGAACCAGAACAAATTTTGACCTGCAGAAAAGATGGCACAACCTTTATGACCGATATTGTCATAGGCCTAGTAGTCATCGAAGGCATTACCGTAAATACAGTTTACTGTAAAGCTTCGGACACCTCGGTCCTTGAAAGTGATAGAAAACTTCGCACGTTAGTGGACAACGCATCTGGTATTGTGTATCGCTGCAAGAATGATAGGGATTGGACCATTGAATACATCAGCGAAGAATGTGAGCGTATAACGGGCTATAGTTCTCAAGAGTTTTTGCAAGGAAAGGTGCATTTTTCACATATCACTTCTAAAGAAGACCATGATAAAGTTCGAGATAAAACCCAAGAGGCGCTTCGTAAAAAAGAGCCTTTTGATCTGAGCTATTGCATCAAGGATAAAACTGGAAATAAAAAATATTTAAATGAATTGGGTAGGGGTATTTTTGATACCAATGGAGATTTACAATATTTAGAGGGTTTTATAACCGATATCACAGATCAAAAAGAAACGGAGTACGCATTAAAAAAGGAAAAAGAAACGCTCAGCCATTACCTAAATGTAGCATCTTCGATTTTTTTGATTATTAATTCCGACCATACCATTGAATTAATCAATAGGAAAGGTTGCGAAGTGCTTGGTTATAAGCATGATGAAATTATAGGAAAGAATTGGTTCCATAGCTGTATTCCAAAAAAGGATAAAAAGGAACTTATGGCCTTATTCGACCATACGATTAAAGGTGCAATTGAGCCGCCAGATATGTATGAAAATTGGGTCGTTGCTAAGGGAAACAAGAGAAAATTGATACAGTGGCGAAATGCACTTTTGAAAGATGAAAGTGGTATGGTAACGGGTGTGATAAGTTCAGGCGTAGACGTGACCGAACAAGTGATCGCAGAACAAAAATTACGGGACAGTGAGGAAAAAAATAGAGCTATTTTAAGTGCGTTACCCGACGTAATGGCCATACATGATAGCTATGGTTATGTTATTGAAATTAGCTCACCCAACGAACCGTATGTTACCCGTCCAAAAGAAGAATTGAAGGATGAAAAAATAAACAATTTGTTTTCGAAAGAAATAGGGGGAAAACTAAGAACTATTTTTTCAAAGGTACTGCGTACGCAACAGATGGAAACGATTGAAGTGAGTGCTTCGGTGATAAACGGAATGGTTGATTATGAATGTAGAATCGTACCGTTAAGCAAAAACCGCATTTTAACCATTTGCCGAAATATTTCAGAAACAAAAGCAATTCAAAACACTTTAAATCTCAGGAATAGGGCTTTGGAAGCAGCAGGAAATGGTATCATCATTGCCGACGCGCAACAGCATGGTTTACCGATAATATATAGTAATAGTGCCTTTACTCGAATGTCGGGTTACGGACAGAGCGAGATTCTAGGAAGAAACTGTCGCTTTTTGCAGAACGATGACCGTGACCAAGAGGAAATAAAAACCTTAGCCATTGCTATTCAAAAAGGCGATCCCTGCCGTGTTACCCTTAGGAATTATCGAAAAGATGGCTCCCTATTTTGGAATGAATTGACCATTACGCCGCTATATGATGAAGACCAACAATTGACTCATTTTATTGGGGTACAGAACGATGTTACCGAAATTCAAAATACGAAAAAGCAGTTGCAAGCTTATGCCGATAAATTGGAAACCAAGGTAGTAGAACGTACCAAGGAAATTGAAGCAACCGTTCAAAAATTGGTCGAGACCAATCTTAATCTTGAAGATCAGGTACAGGTAACCAAACTCGCAGAAAAAAAAGCACAACGGAGTCAAGACCAGTTTGCTGCAATTGCCAAAAACTTCCCAAAAGGTCTTATTGTTGTATTCAACACAGATTTTGAACTCGTGTTTGTTGAAGGTGCAGAACTCAAACAGGTCAACTTGAAAAAAATCGATTTTGAGGGAAAGCATGTGGACGACATCCCAATTTTTTCTGAAAGACAAAGTAAAAGAATCAAGGAAGATGTCCTAAAAACGACTCAGGGTCAAAGTCTATCCTTCGAGGTAGAATTTCAGCATAATAATTACGCCGTTAATTCTGCCCCAATGCGATCGGATATTGATGATATTGACTTGGCACTATTCGTTTACAGTAACATTACCGAACAAAAAAGGATACAGGAAGAACTGGCCAAGGCACTTAAGGCTGAGCAGGAACTCAACGAGCTTAAATCCCGTTTTATATCTATGGCTTCCCACGAGTTTCGTACTCCTTTGAGTGCTATTCTTTCTTCGGCTATCCTTATCGGAAAGCAGAATGAACCAGGTAAAGAGGAACGACGTGAAAAACACGTGGCACGTATACGCACACATGTGAAGCACTTAGTGGTCATCCTCAACGATTTTCTGTCGCTGAGCAAGTTGGAAGAAGGCATGGTACAGGCCAATCCCCAAAATTTCGAATTGATTCAGTTTTGCAAAATACTTGTAGATGAAATGGAATCGACTAAAAAAGACGGGCAGACCATTCAATTTAAATATGCAGCGGTAGAAATAGAAGTTTTTCTCGATTCAAAACTGTTGAGCCATATCCTGATTAATCTCATCTCAAACGCCCTAAAGTATTCAAATGATGGACAGGAAGTTGTTCTGCAGCTAAAGCAGGAGGGCAAAATGGTAGTTTTTAATATAACGGATAAGGGAATCGGGATTCCCGAACAGGAACAGGAAAATCTGTTTGATCGTTTCTTTCGGGCAACTAACGCAACAAATATAGAGGGTACTGGTCTTGGGTTAAATATTGTAAAACAATATGCCGAACTAATGCAAGGTTCGGTCAGCTTTGAAAGTAAAAAAGGTAAGGGAAGCACCTTTATGGTGCAACTTCCCATAAATTTATAGGAACATGAAAAAAATACTGATTATTGAAGACAATGAAGCTGTACGTGAAAATACGGCAGAAATACTGGCCTTAGAAAATTATGAAGTGATTACCGCCAAGAATGGTAAAATTGGAGTAGAAAAAGCCAAAGAATGTTTACCTGATTTAGTGGTCTGCGACATCATGATGCCAAATATGGACGGATACGAGGTTTTACGATTGTTAGGTAAGGATCATAGTACCGCCAGCACTCCCTTTATTTTTCTAACGGCAAAAATTGATAGGGCAGATATGCGAATGGGTATGAACCTTGGTGCCGATGATTATTTGACCAAGCCATTTGAGGAAAACGAATTGTTAGAGGCTATTGCATGCAGACTACAAAAGCACGAGAGCTTAAAAAAAGAAATTGTAAAAAATGTAGAAGGTATCAATACATTTTTTGAAGAAGCTTCTGAATATATTGATTTGGAAGGCCTTTCCAAAAACCATAGTCTGAGGTCCTATGAAAAAAAGGAAATTATCTTTTGGGAAGGAGATAATGCACATTCGCTCTATTTTATTGAAAGTGGAACCATAAAAACCTATAAAGGCACTGAGTCCGGAAAGGAATTGGTCACAGGGCTTTATGGTGCTGGCGACTTTATTGGTCAATTATCGTTGTTAAACGCGGCTGGTGCATATGTAGAGAATGCCGTTGTTTTGGAGGATGCGGAACTTAGTGCCATACCAAAAAAAGATTTCCTTAAATTGTTGTACGGGAACCATATGGTCTCCCAAAAATTTATAAGGATGATTTCCAATAACTTAATTGACATACAGACACATCTGGTAGATATGGCATTTGCCTCAGTTCGGCAGCGTGCGGCTAAGGCTCTTTTGGAACTCTACGAAAAGGGAATTATCAAAGACAAACCAAATGGTGGGATGTCAATTCCCCGGGAAGATTTTGCAGGTATGATTGGTACAGCTACCGAAACGGCCATTCGTACCCTTTCAGATTTTAAGGATGCAGGCTTGATTACAACGGATAGTGGCAGAAGGATTATTCTCCTAAATAAGGAAGAACTGCAGATAGTTGCGAATTTTAGATAAACACCACTATTAAATTTCTTTTTGCTGCCTTTTGCGAAGCATGCCCAATACCTTTTTGGTTACAAAGGCGATAAACATATTTCTCCAAGTTCCACTTTGGGTAAAGTTGCTTCCTAACCCCAGTAATAATTTACTAGGTGCCAAATCAACCTTTGCCCGATTGAAATGTAGTTTCATGCTTTCTTGGTCGATTTCTCGTTTCAGCTTTAAAACTTTCAAACGTATGTCTATTTCCTCAAACGACTTATATTCTATTGGTATACTCATTCGAAATAGTGTTTAGAGAATTTTTTAAGTATCGGAGTGTTCAGTTTCTCCCTGAAAATGTAAAGTAGGGCAACGAGAAGCATATAAAAACCCGCGACGATGAGAAAACCGAGAAAGAAACTGTCCAACACTTGGGACAAGGCCAAACAAGTAGCAAAAGATAGGAAAAGTAGCGCGAATATAACCCCTGCCCCAATAAACAGAAACTGCACTGACCCGGTAACGCCGTGCATTATGATCTTAAAGATTTTTAGTCTCAGGTATTCGTCGCTATTTTCCACATAAGACCTCACATCTGCTTCCGCACCCATGAGGTCTTCTTTCAATTCTTCAAATGCCATAAGAGCTATTTTTGCAGTTCGGCGTTCTTCTTTTTGAGATCTTCTAGCTTTCGCTCTAAACTATCGATGATATCATCTGCTTTGTAGCTCATGGTAGCGATGGCCTCGTCTAATTTGCGGTCAAAGATATCTTTTTTCTCATTTGCAGTTTTCGTAAGTTCCTCCTTGGCGTGCGAAACACGCTCCGCTAAGTCATGGCTAGTTTCGTCTACTTTTTGTTTGATTTTGTGCCTAGTTTCAATACCCTTATCGGGGGCATACAAAATTCCAATTCCTGCACCTATTGCAGCTCCTGTTAAAAGTGCCAGTAAAACATTTCCACTATCGTTTGACATGATATTAAATTTTAAGTTAGTAAATCAATTTAATTTCTACTCAAAAATGAACTAAAAAAAAGACTCTTTAAATGACCTTGGTCATACTAAGAAAGTTTGATGCTTTTTATATTAGCGTTATGAGAATGAATGGACCTACTTATATTTCAAAGATTCCTAAAGGATGAGAACAAGGACTAAAGAACAAGAGCAAAAACATTTCTATATAAAGAGTTGCCAACAGCTTTGGCAACTCGAAGAAGCGATTCAAGAGATACGCAAGCATGCCATAACTCAACTACAATTATCGGTCCTTGGTAAACCTGTGAAAGATTGCGTTTCAAATAATAAAGAGAGTCTAAAGGCCCAAAAAGAATTGAAACACTATTGGAAAGACTCATTGGGTCCCACATCAGATTTTGGACTTTTTTGCAATCCTGGACTAGGTACATTATTCATAGCCGGGTCTTTGGCATCTCAATTTTTAAATGATATGGATGGCAAAGCCTTAGGAGAAATGCGCTCTGGCCCATATGGCATTCTAAGAGGCTTGGGAATAGCCGAAAAAAATGCGACCAGCTATATTAAGGATTTGAACGAGGCGTATTTTCTACTTATTCTGCGTGGTTATGATTATGAATTGGATATCATGGAAGAATTGCTCTAAAACCTTGCTTAAAATGATGGCGCGTATTTTTAGGGTAAGATTTTTATCGGTTTCTTAGAAGATGTTCTTCGACTCAATTTCCAAGCATACTAATTTACTAGAATATATCATTTCATCCATACGAGGTGCAAAAGGTATAAAAAGGTGCATGTAACCTCTTCTTACATCTTAGTACTCACTAGGAAGACTAAGACTGTATGCTATTTTTTAAATGAACATTTTGATTATACCGCTAAAATATATTGCTATTCTTATGTTTAAATTGATCTAAGTTAGTTTAATCGCTTTTTTGGATTAAACGAATTCACGGGAGTACTGCACGACAATATCATTTTTAACATGGCGTACCCCAATAGCCTTGTAGGCTGCTCTTTCCGCTAGTTCGCGTTCCTTAATGGAATGTACTTTGCCTTTGAGTTGTACCATATCGCCATCAACCTGCACTCGTATACCATTGGCTTCCAAATTTGCGGAACGCTTCAGGGCCTTGATAATTTGCTCCTCAATATTATCAGCCTTCGCCTCAGGAACTATTTCTATATTGTTGACTACTCCCTTTACACCCAAAAGATATTGTATGGTTCGTTTGGCGGCTTTCCGCTGAAAATCCCAAGCAACGTTACCCGACAGATAAATATATCCGTTTTCAACAAATACCATAACTTTTTCCTTGGGTACCGATGCGTTCCATTCCAAAGCATTCACGACTGCCTTCGCGATTTGCTTATCAGTTTTCTTTAAATCGTCGCCATATTTAACGGTAATATCCTCAGCGACCGCTTTGACCCCAATCACACGTTTCACAACGTTATTGGCCAAGGCTTTTTTGTGAAATTCATTGACCACACCATTCAGCGTTACAATACCATCCTCCACAGTTACCCCTATTTGGGTCTCGTTAATATTGGGTTCAAATACGAGTTCATCTAAAATATCCTGTTTAATCTGTACATCTGATTTCATCTGATTATGGTTTTGCTCACTGTAAAATTAGCTATATCCCTTAGCTGATAAAATGATGATAGTCAGTCTCGGTTATATCTCAATGCTATGTGTTTATTCCTTTTAATAGCGTCCCTACTGATTTATATCATTTCGTATTTAAGGACTTATTTGCATTTTCGGGATATACTAAAAACCCTATTATGAAAGATACTATTGATTACGGCAAACAACGGCGAGAGTTTCATGTGTTCGTTGAAAGTATATATTACGATTTGGTGCGTTTAAAAAAGGAAGACAATACTAAAGCGTTCAACGCACTGCTATTAAAAGCGATGCCCGAAGTAAAGTGGTATATTCAAAAAAGCTTGAATGCGGCGCAAACCAATAAGAAAATCGATATTGGAAGATATAAAGCCGATGATTTTGTAGATCAATTGTTTATTGAAGCCTATGATCATTTTGACAAGATTGCCAACAAAGAAGATTTACATCTTTGGCTATTCAAAAAGGCAGATGAATTATTGGAAGATGCTTTAGTAGAAGAGCAATTCGACAGCTTATTTTTTGATAATATCGACAAATATTCCAAACCGGAATGGGATGCCATGGAAGAAAAATTCAGTACCGACGGGGATGGGGATTTAGTCATGTTGGAAGAGTTTGATGATATTTCATACCCGAAGAACGATTATGTACTCAACCATGTTTTTGTAGAAGATGACACCAAGGAATTTATAGCCCAATTGGATCGTGAGCTAGGCGCAGAAAATATAAGAAAGCATACCAATATGGTACTACATAACCTACCTAAACCAATGCGCAGCGTCTTTGAGCTTTTTAGTGAACACCATTTTGACGCAAAGGAAATCGCCAAAATGCAGAACCGGACTATTAAGGAAGTGGAAACCCTTTTAGAAACTGCCCGAAAAAGCCTGCAACTCAGTTTTTTTAATCGATATAAGGCTTAAATAAAAAAATAGTTTGCCATTAAAATAACAACTTTAAATCCTAAAACAGCATTATTCTTAGGGGCAGGCCTAGCTTTACTGCACCAAGAGAGTAGGGAGTGGTAAGAGACTATTGCCTTCTGGAAAGATGAAACAAAATTCTTCACCGATTTACTTCGGAGAAAAGAAACCAAAGAATCGGAGTATGGAAAAACGCTCCAAAACCTAGACAAAATACATGAGAACCTATTTGATTATTTAGCGGATGATATAATTGAACATGAACGATTATTATCAGGTTTGATGAAAGGAGAAAAGGGACTATCCGATGGAGAATACCGTGAAAAGCACCGTAAAACTGGTGAACAAATGGAATTGTTCACTACCGATTTTAGGGAATTCAAAAAAATGTTCATTGGGTATGCAAAGAAGCTTTAAGATTCCCTAGATTTTCCAGTGATTTCATCAATTTTTATGCGAAATACAACTGGTGTTTTTTTTGCTTCGATTTTGGCGGAAAACTCACTGATGAAGTGAGCTTCTTTTCCCTTTGTGCGGCTTAAGATCTCTTTTAGTCCTTTGGAAAACTGGTGTAACATTTTTTTTGCATCGATACCCTCTAGTTCTTCGAACCTACCATGCACTTGTACCGATTGCCAATTCGCCACCGAAGTAATTTCACTAACACCTAAAGCCACAGAAGGATTTTTTCGCATGGAACTCAATTTATGACCTTCCGAAGAGTAACTGGTGATGCTGTGCGTAGTATTGTCGTAGTAATAGGTAATGGGTACGACGTACGGACTTGCGCCCGAAAAGTAGGCTAATTGACCTATGTAATTATTTTCGAGTAGTTTGATGCTTTCTTTTTCTTCTAAATTTATTCTCATGACCTGTATTCTTTTAACTACTTCAAAACTAATTCTTATGTAGCGCATGTCATATGACATGGGTCAGTTGTGAGAAAATAGAAATCGGTCCGATGAAATATTTGTAGACTGATTTAGGTCATTGTAGTACAAGAAATAAGGTAATAATTTAGCTGAAATGAACTATTACATGCTCATTAAAACACGTAATTATTAATTAAATAAGGTAATCATGAAAAAAATAGTATTTGGTTTATTGGCGTTGGGATTAACCGCCCAGGTATCTGCCCAAAATATAAAGACGGAACAGCTATCCGAAGTTATTGTAGTTGCCACGAATTATAAATACCTGAGCGATGTGAATTCTCAGGAAATTGCTTCGATTCCCGTAAAAATGTTACAACGAAAAGTAGCATCATTCGATGTTAAGAGCTCTGACTTTTACCAAGATGATTATGATTTGTATAACATCACATTTTATATTCCTGAAGGAAAAATTCTTGCAGCCTATGACAAGGATGGAAAATTGATACGAACTGCTGAAAAGTTCAAAAACATAAATTTGCCAACTGTGGTTAAGGAATCTATTTTAGATCGCTTTCCTGAATGGACAATTACCAAGGATATTTATTTGGTAAATTTTCACGAGGCCAAAGAAACAAGTAAAAAGTATAAGTTGAAACTTGAAAATGGAGATAAGACCCTTAGGATAAAAGTAGATGAAATGGGTAATTTTCTATAGTCATTTAGTACACTACTATTAAAATTAAAATTAAAAGGGTAAAGGGAGAAGCCAAATGGTTTTCTCTCTTACCTATAGCATAAGAGTATGAAAATCGAGAGAATAGTAATATTCTGATCGAGATTAAATTTAAATTAATTATATTTTTTTTACTACAAAGATTCTTCAATTCCATTTCTCAAATAAAACAGTATGAAAATGACAACACTTATTGTGGGTAACTCCCCAAAACAACAAATTCTTTTGGGGAAAATGGTAGAAGACCACCCGCATTTGACACTAGTGGCTAAAGTAGGTAACGCACTGGAGGCTAAAAGATATTTGAAAGATAGCCGAGTAGAACTTCTTTTTTTAGATGTTGAAATGCCCATTGTAAACGGATTTGATTTATTGGAATCCTTGACACAAAAACCTATGACCATTTTGATGACCAGTAAAATAGACTATGCCGTAAAGGCTTTTGAATATGATATTGTGTATTGTTTAATGAAACCCATTACCGCTATCTCTTTCCAAAAATCAGTTAAAAGGGCAATCGCAAAGTATACATTAACCCTTAGTGTAGAACAAGGAGAACAATACGTTCTGGTCAAAAGTAAGAACATTAGAAAGAAAGTGTTTCTTGAAACAATTCAATGGATTGAGGCACTTGGTGATTATATAAAAATTGTGACGAATAGAGGTAACATTCTAACACTTACGACCATGCAGTGTTTTGCGAATAAACTGCCAAACGACCGTTTTTTAAGAATTCACAAATCATATATAGTAAACCTAAATAAGATAAATAAGTTCAACAGTCGTATGGTAGAAATTGAGAATACGCTTCTGCCGTTGAGCAGAAATAAACGTAACGAATTAGACAAAGCCCTTGCAGTATAACACATATGATTTCATAAACTGATGAAGGTCATTTTAGCTAACTCGATGTTAAAGTGTTTTAATCTAAATTTTGATTTATAAAATATAAATAACATGTCAGTATTAAAAGTTATGGAAATCATGGGCAACTCAACACAAAGTTTGAGGATGCCGTTCAGAATGTGATCAAGGAAGCATCCAAGTCTGTTAAGAACATCAAGTCTGTCTATGTAAAGGATATGCAGGTAACTGTAAACAATAATAAAATTGCCCAAAACCGCGTGACAACCAAAGTCAGTTTTGGCATTGAATAAGCACCTTTATTATAAAGTATTGACGTAGAGGATGCTATTAAAATATGTATTGTAGAACCTGTTTTTCGGGTATTCTCTTTTCAGGAATTTAATAATAAACGATTTAAACAACCGTTACTTTTCTTTGTTGATTTCCTCCAACCACTGAATCGCCTGCTGATTGGTTACTTGGGGGAAATCAAGATAAAACTGGCCTACCGACTGAAAATCAAAAGGAATCTGTAAACAGACCACTTCATCGCGATTCGGGTTATTTTCTAATGGCCGAAGCGAGTGCGACCGGAATCGCCACAATAACACTTTTAGGTTGTTTTTGACTTACCAATTCTGCTGTCGCAAAGATAGTATTGCCTGCTGCTATAAAGTCATCAAAGATAATTACTACTTTATTTTTAAGGCTCTTTTGAGATTTTCCCCCTTAGAATACTTCATAGCGTTGACTTAGTTTTTTACGAATCCTTGCAATCGCCTCCTTAATATAATTTTTGGAGACTCCCCTTGCTACGGTAAGAACGAAATTTTCAAGACTAACCGCATCTATTGCCTATTCTTTACTATATGGATGTCCTATTTTTTGAAAAGAAAAACATCCAAAGGTGCGTTCAATTTTTTTTGCAACCATTGCGCTTAAAGTTAAACCTCCACGCGGTATGGCCAGCACTATTAGATCTTCACCCTTAAAATGTTGTAAACTCTTAGCCTATTGCATACCAGCATCGATTCTATCCTTAAACATAGCTATCATCTTTTTGATGTTCTGAAATAGTTAGGACTTCCTGCTGTTCAAATTGACCGTTACTTAGAATTTGAAGTAGTAGGCCGATTAAAAGTATGTGCGTTTTCATATCATGGAAGTTTTTGAGTTTGTGCCAAAGAAATTGCAGTTTAAGATATTATGGAATGATTCGAATCAGAAGCCGAATTTTTAGCTTAAAAAGAGAGGACAATGACTTTCCTCATATTCTTAAAGCGCAATTTTTCGTTATTTTGAACATTGATAATTAAGGAACTATGCGCTTTTTCTTTTTTACTGTTGTTGTATTGCTCATCTATTCTTGCAGTGAGCAACAGGATAAAATTCTTCCACAAAAAACACGGTTGACAGAATCGGTTTATGCATCGGCTACTGTTCAGCCCGATAGCCTGTATCAAGTATATGCTGCTGTAGCCGGAATTCTTGACCGTAATTTGGTAGAAGAAGGTGATTTGGTGCAACAGGGAATGCCTTTACTGCAAATAATAAACAACGCACCAAAACTCAATACCGAAAATGCGAAACTTACGCTCCAGCTGGCAAGTGAAAATTATAGTGGAAATTCTGCCATATTAAAGGCGTTACAAGATGAGATACAATCGGCTAACTTGAACTTTCAAAATGATTCTATTAATTTTTTTCGGCAACAGCGGCTTTGGGAACAGAAGATAGGTTCTAAGATGGAATTTGATAGCCGAAAATTGGCTTATGAACTTTCCCGAAATAACTTGAACCTTCTAAAAAGTAGATACGCGCGTACAAAAAATGAACTACAGACACAGGTGCAGCAGGCTCGTAATAACTACGAATCCTCCCAAATTAACACGAAGGATTTTACGGTATCCAGCAAAATAAACGGGAAGGTTTATGCACTTTTAAAAGAACCGGGAGAAACGGTGAATACTATGGAACCTCTTGCAGCGGTTGGAAGTGATTCTATTTTTGTAATAAAAATGCTTGTAGACGAAGTTGATATCATAAAACTTGTAGTTGGACAGAAAGCGTTGATTACTTTGGATGCTTATCCTTCGGAAGTTTTTATGGCACGGGTTACTAAAATCTATCCTAGAAAGGACGAACGCTCACAAACCTTTACTGTAGAGGCCACTTTTATAGACTCTCCGAAAACGCTGTACCCTGGTTTGGCGGGGGAAGGAAACATTGTTATCGCAGAAAAGGAAAACGCCCTAACCATTCCCAAAACATATTTATTAGAAGGCGCCAAAGTCCAGACTGCAGATGGCGTTGTGGAGGTTACTATAGGCCTTCAAAATTTAGATCTGGTAGAAATTCTGGAAGGTATTGACGAGCATACCGAACTTTTAAAACCCGAGCAATGATTAATTGGAAGGTTATTCTGAACATTGCCAAGACGCACCTGCTTACTAAGGTAAAGAGCACAGTGACCGCCGCTTTGGGCGTGACTTTTGGTATTGCTGCTTACATAACACTAGTCAGTTTCATGACGGGACTGAACGAAATGTTGGATAGTCTTATTTTGAACCAAACACCCCACATACATCTCTATAACGAAATTGAGCCAAGCGTGAAACAACCAGTTTCCTTATATACTGAATTTCAAAACTCAGTCAATATTGTACACTCCATAAAACCAAAGCAGAGCCAGAAGAAAATACATAATGCGCTACCCATCTTAAGTTATCTAAAAAAAGATAAAAAAGTTAAAGGTGCCACGCCGCAGCTTCGAGCACAGATTTTTTACCTTTCAGGTTCCATTGAACTGGGAGGAAATCTGGTTGGGGTTGATATTATGGAAGAAACCAAACTCTCCAACATGCGTGATTATATCATCGGAGGAAGTCCTGAGGCACTTAAAAATAGTGAAAACGGTATACTTTTGGGTTCTGGCCTAGCTTCAAAAATGTCATTAACGATCGGCGACAGGGTTCAGATAAGTACTGTTCGAGGCGACATCTTTCCCTTAAAAATAGTGGGTATTTATCAAAGTGGTATTGCTGATATTGATAATATTCAAAGCTTTGCGAACCTCAAGACTGTTCAGCGTATTTTGGGTGAGGCACAAAATTATATTACGGACATCAATATAAAACTTTTTGATATTAAAAAGGCCCCGGCCATGGCCCAAAATCTAGGTAGACAATTCAAAGTTACGGCCACGGATATAAATCAGGCCAATGCACAATTCGAGACTGGCTCCAACATTCGAAACCTTATTACTTATGCAGTATCGATTACCTTATTGATTGTAGCTGGATTTGGAATTTATAATATTCTAAATATGCTCATTTACGAAAAGATGAAAGATATTGCTATTCTTAAAGCTACTGGATTTTCGGGCCAGGACGTACAGCTAATTTTTATGAGTCAGGCGATGATTATTGGTGCTGTTGGAGGTGTTTTTGGATTGCTTTTTGGCTATGGACTTTCAAGACTCATAGACAATGTTGCTTTTGAGACGGAAGCCTTACCGACAATAAACACATATCCTATTAATTATAATATATCCTATTATATTATTGGAATTACGTTTGCGTTGCTTTCCACTTTTGTTGCTGGTTGGTTGCCGTCCAACAAGGCAAAGCGAATTGATCCTGTTCGTATTATTCGAGGAACTTAAAGATTGGATATGGAGCTTGTTTTAGAAACTAAAAATATCAACAAACACTTTCATAAGCCTAAGGATTTTCACGTCCTTAAGGATATTTCGTTTGGAATCAAGAAAGGAGAATTTGCTTCTATTATGGGAAAATCTGGTTCGGGAAAATCTACCTTGTTGTATATCCTTTCGACAATGGATACTGACTATACCGGCGAACTTTATTTAAACAACCAATTGATAACAGGAAAGTCCCATCAAGAACTTTCGCGCATTCGTAACGAGCGTATCGGGTTTGTGTTTCAGTTCCATTATTTATTATCGGAATTCAGCGTTTTAGAAAATGTAATGTTACCTGCAAAGAAACTGGCTAGGAAGTCCCATTCTGAAATTGAACACGATGCTATGGAAAAGCTAAAAATGCTACATATTGACCATTTGGCTAAACAAAGGGCTTCACGTATTTCCGGAGGCGAAAAACAGCGTGTAGCCATCGCTAGGGCCTTAATCAATAATCCTTCGATACTTATGGGTGATGAACCTACCGGGAATTTGGATAGCCACAATTCGGAAAACGTCTTTACTATTTTCAAACGCCTCAAAGAGGAGGAAGGATTATCACTATTAGTTGTTACGCACGATGCTGATTTTGCAAAACGTACGGACAGAATCATTCAGATGGAAGATGGAAGGATTATTTCCTAATCCTTAGTGCCAAATACCCGAATACACTTCTGGATTTCTTCCTTGGCTTTTTCCTCAGAAAAACCTAGGCCGATAGCATATCTATGGATTAAACGTTTCTCTGCAGTATCAATTTCATGGTCGGCATAAATTATTCTGAATAGGTCCTGAATCCGTTCGAGTCTGGTTTCCAGATCGTAGGGGGGCATCAAACCAGAATCGTCTGGATTTTTTAGGATATGTCTGTATTTTTCCTCCGAAACATTCAGTTTAAATGCCAAGCGCTTTAAAACAGTTTCCTCTTCGGAATTTATGGCTTTATCCACCGCTGCCAAGTTGACAATGGCAGCAAAATGTGCAATATTGCTTTTATGTTCTCCGGAATCGTATAAATCGGCTATGGACATTTTTTAATTTTTTTAATTTTTCTACCTGGCTTTACTTTAAATATAGGATTATAATTGCTGTGGCCTTACACTTCGAGGTCTACGCTCATACATTATTTCTCCTCTAAAGTGCTGCCCATCATGTGGTAAGTAGCAATCTTATTTTCCTAATTTTATACCGAAAGTAGACTAGTAACTTATCAGTAAAAATGATGAATGTCAGTTTCACCATTTTAGGAACATCTTTATTAAGCTATCTGGCTACAATTTGATTCCATAACTTCATTTTAAAACTGTGCTGTTTTAGCGAGATAAGTGTTACGTACTTACCATTATAAGTTAACCCATAATTGATTGAATACTAAATGATATTAGTCCAAATAAGTTCCATCTATCTTTCATACCAAAGTATTTCTCATATTAGAGGTGGAAGTGTAGATGCTAACGATGGAAATTAAAGTCCGCCTGCGTTAAAACTGAGCAAGGGCACATGTATACTCTTTACCATTTTCTTTACCATATTTCTTTGAAGGTATTTTTGATAAAAGGTACTTTCTTTCCGTTCCAGCATAGCCAACATATCGGCTTCGTTTTTTTCTAAATACCATACTAATTCTTCAAATACAGCATCGGAGAAAATAAGATCAAAACCTAGTTTGACGTAGTCCACTTTTTCCCGTAGCATTTCTTTGAACCATTCCATTTGCTCTTCTCCTAAATACTCCTTTTGTGTGGTAATGTGAATTACTTTAATTTCCGCATCGAATTTTTTAGCGATTTTAGCCAAATTATTGATAGCAAAAATATCAGCCTGCTCAAAATCAGTGGCATAAACAATTTTTTTAAGTGATGTCACATCAGATGTTGCAGGTACAGCCAATACAGGGCAAGATGATTTTTGTATCAGATTTTTTGGCGTACTTCCTAAAAGAAATTCCTTAATTTGGCTGGCTCCCTTTGTACCTACTACTATCAAATCTGAATTAAACTTAAATGCCTTTTCCAAGATTCCATCTGTCACCGAAACATTTTCGTCAACAACGAAATTTATATCTGAATTCTCCCAAGAATCCCCGAGATGTTTTGTGCAAAATGTTTTTAGTTTTGCCTGATTTTCAACGAATTGTCTTTTTTCCTTTTTCATATAGCTAATGGAAACCGAGCTTGCTAACGAAATTGGAATATCAAAAACATGCATTACAATTAATTTGGCCCCAAATTTCGCTACCAATGTATTCGCCAATAGCAATGCGGCAACAGAGTTTTGGGAATAGTCGGTGGCGTATAAAATAGTCTTCATCTTTTGATTTTCGATTTGCTGTCCTAAAACTATGGATATGCCCTCTAGCTTAAAATGACGAATGTCATACGAAATCTTTCCTGTATATGATTTTAATCATTTTCATTTCTATGGCAGACCACTATATTTAGACTTATAATGCTTAAAGTATGTGCTATGAGAGACACTAAATACGAGGAGAAACTCGCTTTTACACCAGCTTAAAGAACTCTTAAAACATCACTTACAAACCCATAAAATATAACGTTATGAAAGGTTTTAAAAAATCATTATTTGTTATTTTAGGTGTTATTTTTGCTTTTTTCTTGTTGCTAATGTGGTATCAATACCAGTATTCCATGGATGTTATAGAGCCTTATGCGATTAATTCTCCCAGTTTGGAAAAAAAGCTACTGATTGCTGCACAGGGTAGTGAATTTAAGGATAAAGTAACCACTGGAATAGTCGATCGTTATACCTCCGATGCTATCTATATAAGGGTAATCGATGTTGAAGAATTACAAGGGATTGACCCAAAAGATTTCAATGCTTTAGTAATTATCCACACTTGGGAAAATTCGAAACCACCAGTTGCCGTGAAGGTATTTATTGATAGAATCGAAAACGATAGAGACAAAATAGTTGTGCTTACAACTTCAGGAGAAGGCTCTTATAAGGTAAAGGATGTGGATGCTATCGCGGGAGAGTCAATTTTGGAAGATGCTCCGGTTTTTGTGAAACAGATAATCAGTAGGCTAGACCCAATTCTTAAGGCCAGTTAATGAATTCAAACTAAATTATATCCTGGTTGTTAGCGGGTGATGTTTCCATAACCAAAGGGTACACTACCACGAAAGCTTGCACCCCTTGTGAAAACAGTCCCGTAAAACGGCCTTTTTCTAGGACAGGCTAAATTCTTTTTGCAAAAGCTTTAAGTTTCAATTTTAAGCTATAACCCCCTAGTTTACAAAACCTTAAAATTATTGATTACTTTTGAAATACCTACTTTATCATTTTATGAAAAACCTGATAGTAATACTCAAAAAGTATTTGTCCCCTCTTTTTAATACTAGAGCTGCAGGAATTTATTTTGTATTATTTGCAGCAGCAATTGGTATAGCAACCTTCATCGAAAATGACTTTGGCACGAGTGCTGCCCAAAAAGTCATCTTTACATCTTGGTGGTTTGAGTTTTTACTCTTTTTATTCGGTGTTACCATTATCGTAAACATTTTTAAGTTTCGAATGATACCACAAAAAAAATGGCCCTTGCTACTTTTTCATGGAGCTATCATTATCATTTTAATTGGAGCAGGCTTGACCCGTTACTTAGGTTTTGAAGGCGTTATGCATATTCGCGAGAACGATGCTTCTAATAGTTTTCTTTCTTCCAATACGTTTTTAAAGTTTCAGGTTTCCAAAGATGACGAGACTTA
>RCNB010000753.1_pt1 | contig 21041 bp, 31 predicted proteins | sample 2041321 | NCBI WGS metagenome assembly RCNB01 (sample SAMN09708232, study PRJNA481090) | Marine sediment metagenome, whole genome shotgun sequencing project. | reverse complement strand
ATAGTTTTAACAATTTTATTTGTTCTAGTAGCTATTGATTTATGTGTAATAATGGGTTATTCTATTGATTTTAGATACTTAGATTAGTAGCTATCTTTAATGTTTTATGTATTGAAAGCTGATGTGGCATATACTCTGTTTTTGACATAACATGGCCATATAGGATATATTTTTAAAGAAATAGATTTTACTTGATTAATGGTTAAAGGGAGAGGAAAAAAATGAAAGATGAAGATATTTGTGTTTTCCGCTCTGATGAATATGCACACTATGAACATTATTGCAAACTAAAAATCAAACAAATAAACCTTCTTGAATGTGATAATTGTGGGTGGTAACTATGAAAACTCAGATATTGATAATTGAAATGGTCATAATAATTCTGATTGTTGGATTTAGTGGGTGCACAGAAAATAATGAAGGCCAGTTATCTGATAATGAAAAGTTTGAACTTGTGTCATATTCAGTAGAATCTTGGAAATCTCGAAATGAGGAAGTTTTCAAAGACGATAATATGACACAGATGGTTCATATTGAAAAAAAAATTGCTGATGGTTTCATGTATAACGAGAGTATAGATGAATATAGAATTAAAGGAAAAGTTAAGAATATTGTAGGATATAAAACAAATCTTAAAATTAATATGAATTTTTACGATCAGAACGAAGTTTTTCTTGATTCATATACTTTATCATTAAAAAATATTTCAGATAATTATGAGAGACCGTTTTCAAAAAGGTTAAATGATTCAGATATTGATTATTTTGATGAAGTTGACAAAATTGAATTTGAATTGAAAGAGGACGATCAATGAATAAAAAACTCATATCAATTGGAATAACTCTGGTGTTTCTTATAGTTGGATTTAGTGGATGTGTATCTGAAGAAAGTTAGTTTGTCGGAAAATGGGAAAACAATTTAGGATTTGTTATATATACTTTTTATGGTGATGGAAAATACAAGGGAACTGTAACTGAAGGAACCTTTAAAATTGAAAATGGTAAACTAATTTGCATATCTGATGATGGGTATACTGTTTCTAATAATTATAACATTTCAGATGATGGAAAAACTCTTATGTTGGAAGGAATTGGTACAAGTGATTATACACTTAAGAAAAACGTTCAGTAATACATCATTAAAAATAACACTTCATGATATTTACCATTGGATAACCTTTTTTAAAATGTTAATATGGGGGAATTAACACATTATTTTTCACTAACACTTGTGGGTTAGTATATACTAAATAATTCTAAAAAATGTAATAACCTTTTTATTGGTTTCATAGATTAGGGCCTTTGTGTGGTTTTTATGAACTGGTATAGTGAAGTTGAATATATTAGAAGACAGGCTGTGAAAAACAATGAGTTTTTTGCTAACTCTCTTCCAATGATAGCAAGTGAGAATGTATTATCTCCTTTATGTAGAGAAATGCTAATTACAGATTTTCATGGAAGATATGCAGAAGGAACTCCAGGTCATAGATATTATCAAGGGTGCAAATTTTTTGACAATGTGGAAGAAAAGGCAATGGAACTTGCAAAAAAACTTTTCAACTGTAACTATGCTGATGTGAGACCAACTGCGGGTACAACTGCAAACATTGCAATTTTAAAAGCTCTTATAAAGCCAGGAGAACCTGCAACTGTATTAGATCTTGCCAATGGTGCTCATATATCTTTTGGAAAATGGGGGGCAGCTGGAGTCAGAGGTATCGATCTCATCTCTTATCCATTCAATGATGAAGAGATGAACATCGACGTTGATGGTGCTGTAAAGCTTATTAAAAGGGTAAAACCAAAGCTTGCGTTAAATGGAAGATCTGTATTTTTATTCCCTAGTCCAATTAAAGAAATCGCGGAAGCGGCACATGATGTAGGTGCATATTTAGTCTATGACGCTGCACATGTTCTAGGACTTATAGCAGGAAAACAATTCCAAGATCCGTTGAGGGAGGGTGCAGATGTAATGAGTGGTAGCACCCATAAAACCTTGCCAGGTCCACAAGGGGGAATGATTGTTTCAGATCATAAAGGAGATACAAAAGAGGACAAATCATTTTTGAGAAAATTAGGTTTTGGAGTATTTCCAGGGGTTACTTCTTCGTATCATCTTCATCATGTTGCAGCAAAGGCAATAGCATATGCTGAACATCTAGAATTCGGTGAAGCATATGCAAAACAGATAATAAAAAATGCACAAAGCCTTGGACAATCTCTATTTGAAAGAGGTTTTAAGGTATTTGGTGAAAAACTTGGCTTTACTAAATCACACCAGATTTTACTTGAAATAGGTCCTGGAAAAGGAAATGAAGCATCAAAAAAACTTGAAGATGCAGGCATTGTAACCAATATGAACACGATTCCTGGTGACGAGGATCCATTAAATCCATCAGGTATACGGCTGGGAACACCTGAACTTACAAGAATTGGCATGAAGGAAAAAGAAATGGATGAAGTTGCTGAATTCTACGAGAAAGTACTACTTAAAAATGAAGATATTAATAAAATAAGAACATCAATCAAAGAATTCAGAAAAGATTACCAAGAACTACACTACTGTTTCAAAGAAGGATTCAATGGATATGATTATCGCAAGTTGATATAGAATGATTATTGCTCTAACTGGTACACCTGGGACTGGAAAGACTTCTGTTTCAAATATTTTGCAAGAGAATGACTTTGAAGTGATTGATCTGAATAAAATTGCCATTAGTAATAATTTTTTAATTGGTGAGGATGAAGAGAGGGATTCAAAAATTGTAGATGTTGATACATCAAATGGATATATAAATGAAAACTATAAGGAAAAAGACATTGTTTTCATCGATGGGCATCTGTCACATCTATTGAAAAGCGTGGACAAAGTAATAATTCTTAGATGCCATCCAGATGAACTTAGAAAACGTTTATCTCAGAAGAGATGGAAAAAGAGTAAGGTAAAGGAGAATATCGAAGCTGAAATACTTGATATAATCCTCTGTGAGGCTGTAGATGTTCACCCTGAAAAAAACGTTTTTGAAATAGATACAACAAACTTAGATATAAACAGTGTATCAGAATTGATTATGGAAATCATCAATAACAATTTTGAACATATGAAAAAACATAATATAGGAAACATTGATTGGTCCGAAGAGATACTGAAAGATTTTTAAACAAATAAGGATGAAAAAATGGTTCTTGAAAATCAAAGGGTAAATATTGATCCTATTCTGTCAGTAATTTCTAAACGTTTTTTAAAAATTAATCCTAATGTCTTAACCTGGGTTTCTTTGATTTTTGCAGTTATTGGTGGATTATTTTTCTATTTTTCATCTCCAGAGTTGGAATTAATTAATTATTATCTTTTTGGCGCTGCATTTTTTATCTTTCTAAACGGTCTTTTTGATGCCATTGATGGAAAGGTTGCAAAATTGAATAATAGTGCATCAAAAATGGGTGATTTTCTTGATCATGCAATAGATAGGTATGCCGATGTTTTCATAGTTGGAGGTCTTGCACTCAGCCCCTGGTGTGATACGAGGATAGGTCTTCTTGCGATTAGTGGTATGTTGCTTACAAGTTATATGGGAACTCAGGCACAAGCCATTGGATATAAACGAGTTTATTCTGGATTATTGGGGAGGGCTGATAGACTTGTACTTTTGATGATTGCTCCAATCATCCAGCATATATTACTTCAATATGATTTTCAAATGCCATTTGATTTATCTTTTTTGGAGTGGGTTCTTATTTACTTTGCAGTAATGGGTAACATAACGGCAATTCAACGATTTTATAGCACATTGAGATGGTTTAAGAAAAAATCTAATAATTAATTTAATTATTAACTATTTTACTTTCTTAAAATTAAAAAAAATATCACGACTCCAATCAGAATAGAAGATCCAATTAGTATAAATATCAGGGCAAATAAATGTTGTTCTAAGAAGGATGAAAATATTGAAGCTATAGTTAATACGACACTTAAAAAAATCCATGAAATAAATGAAATATTCATTAATTTGGTTTCAATGATATCTAACCTTTCAGAGACCATTTTGTTTTTATCGATCTTATCTTCTATGCCATCCATTTTCTCCATAAGATCTCTTGTTGTAAGAGGACTAACTCTTAATTTTTGCATCATTCCACCTATAATATGAATTACTTAATACCTGTTAATTATCATTTATTTCCATATTTGGTCACTACGCTCAAAAGTTACAAAAAATATTAATATTAAAGATTGGGGGCAGCATGAATTATCACCAGATACGAATAGATCTAATCCACTTCATATAATACCTTTCTGGCTATATTGAGAGCCCCTTCATAAATTCCATTATCTAAATCTTCTCTATCTGTTTTCATTTCAAATATATTCTTTATTTTCCCCATTTCCCATCTCCTCACAATACCATAGCATACATTTATTTAAAAATTTATCTTTTAAATCGTGTTTACTAATTGGTATATTTTCCATTCTAAAAACAAATTTATATAAGTGGCAAATGGAATGTATGGGCATGGCTCATAAAAAGAAAATTAACCAAGAAAAAGAATCTATGCCTTATGAAATTGAAGACGCTATGAAAATCACCGAAGATATATTTAATCTAAGTAAAGAAAAGGAATATAATCCTGGTGCCTTTGTTCATGGATTGATTTTTGCCCTTGAAGCCACTCAACAATCCTATAATATTCCTCAACAACAGCTTGCCAATATTAAAAGAGGATGTCGTAGATATTTTAAGGAAGTTTCCAACAGTAGAAAAATCCAATGATTCGTATAATATCAAATATTATTTTCTAAAATATGATACAATATTTGATTAATACTAATTACCACAATTCTATCTGGAAACGTGTAAGATCTATTCTACCCCAATCATTAAAATCATTTCTACCACGTGAACCATCTGAGTAATCTACCATTTTGTATACGTATTCATAATTCATGACACTTTTGTATGGGCGCCATTTCCAGAAGCTAATCTGCCAAGGTTTTTTTCCTTGCTGATCGTCGCAACCTGGAGTGTTATCGTGGAAGATGCCTAAAGTATGGCCAGTTTCATGCATCATTGCACCAGCATAAACAACAGCTCGAATATCTTCCATATTCATTTCTGCCCAAACCATCCTATTAAAGATTGGATATTTCCTTGGTATTTGATCATGAGCTTTGGTTGAAACCTGAAAGCAATCTATCAGATTATCTCCAACAAATACGAAACCACCATAACTTGCATGATATACTACAAGTCCATAATGAAAAATGCCTTTACGCCAATAATCTCTATCACCGTTAAGGAAAAAATTTAGATATATATTTTTTAATTCTAAATTACTTGTATTTCTATCAAATGGAATATCTGTTTGACCTCCCCCCATATCCCCATCATCAATATGCAATACTATATTGTATCTTCCATATGCATCTCTCAGAAGATCTTTTGTTAATTCAGGTATTTTGCTTCCTTCACCATTGGGTCCTATCTCCATTTGATCAATTTCAAGGAAAATATCTTGTCTGAAAGGATCTGAACCCCATTGAGATGTAATATATTCTTCTACATTATCAAGACCATCACGATCTGGATCTAGATTAGCGTGATCTTCCCATTCAAATGGATTATATATCCAATCATGCTCATATTTATCCTCACGCCAATTATACCAAGCATAATGTCCCCATTTATGTTCCCACTCTATGGGAACTCCGTCGCTATCATCATCTCGACCTAGGTCACATATCTTAGGATCTGTTCCATATACGTTTACCTCTGTCCAGTAGGGTATGTTATCGTTATCAAAATCATTTTGATATATATTAAACCAGAGTTCACAATCTCTTTCCAGTTGATATATACTACCATCATCGCATCCGTTAAGTCTACCATAACCACTAGGATCGGTACTTATTTGTTCTTCATAGGCAAAATCATCACCCCACCAATGACCTGTCATTATGCTATATGTAAGATCAGCACCAAAACTACTTCTATAATTATCACTGCCATCATAGTTTATACAACTTACATCACATCGTTTGTTTTTACCAGAGTTCCAATCCCACAACTCTATTCTTATGTTTACAATTTCCTCATCATCTGGAACATTCAGTTTTGCAGACCACCCTATATTATCAATATATCTTGTATTGTGCCAAATTGGACTAGTAAACTCTTCACTGTTGATAAATACTTTAATATAAAAATCAGGGTCATTAAACCAATCTATTTTTTCTATATGATGTGTTTGAAGATCTCTTTTTTCCAAGGATCGTATCTTTTGTATCTTTACTGTTATAGTCGTATCAACCAATGGATCTAAATCTGTTTCATTCAAATCCATTTTAGCAGAAGGATGATTTACTGTCATAGATGTTGCAGATACGCTAGAAGTGAGAAAAACAATTGCTAGAAATAAACATAATACTCTTTTCAAATTTATCTTCATTTTAATGTCCCCTATTAATTATATCGAGCAATTATAGTATAGCTAACCATCCATATATACTTTATTATCTTAATTTTTAAATGAATTTAAGGTTATGTTGAAAAACAACATATTTTCAAAATAATTTCTAATGTAGTATATCCTACAAAAACAAACTTGAGTACAATAGTTCAAAGTTTTGAAAAACCATTTTCTATCTAAAAGTCAAATAAATTTTCTGATTTTTCTCCATTAATATTGGAAAATGTATAATTAAAAAGCCAATTATCATATCTATTTAAGTAGCTTGAAACATCAATATCTGATTGACTATCGTAATAATCTATCCATTCTTTCCATACATTCCGTTGTTCTTTCATTAGTAGTTTTACATCATCTTTATATCGTTTGTATGAATCAACTACAGAGGCAAACAAATCAAATGACTCATCAACACCTTTTTCAAAACCCAAACAGAATTTGTTTTCACTATCAATATCATTTTTTGCGAATTTTATTGCATCTTTCTTTATTTTCTGTTTTTTACTATTCAGCGGTCCATATATCATTATTTCACCCAAAGATAAATATCTTGACTTTCGAAAATCTAGGTTAAATCGGAAAAAATATTTCTAATTTATGTATGTAGATAATATAAATAGGTACTATTTTAAAATTTCCACAAATTTTGGAGATATCTTGGAGAATTTTCCCCCAGGATTTTTGCTAATCATTCTCTATAAGGTGATCCACTCGTTCAATTATCTTTTTGTGATCATCTATGTCTGCAGTTATCTCAATGACATCCTCAGGCTTACTACCATATATCAATTCTACAAGTTTTTTAATTTCATCTGACTCTATTTGTTCTAGATATGCCCCATCTTCACTCACTGTTTCACCATGGTAGCTAATATAAAATTATTATAAAAATCTATCTTCTTTGAAAAATAACTAAGTCTCCTAAATATAATACAATTAAGGTATATATTTTAAAAATATTTTCTACCAATATTAATTTAATTATGTCTCAACATAATTTTCCATCAAATATATTTGACTGAATTCTAATTTGTATGAAGTAAGTTTAGAAAATTTATTTATTATAATGGAGTAAATTACCATAATATTTTAAGTTTGGAAAAAACCAAACAAAAACAAACAGTTTTTAAACAAAATAAGATTAATATAACATATATTATGTCAAAGATTACTTTAGATCTTAATGCTTTTAAAGCTCTTGCTTCTGATACAAGATTAGACATTCTAAGAGCTCTAGATGGTAAAAAAATGAGTTTAAAAGATATTAGTAATGTTACAAATCTTAACAAGGCAACCCTTCATGAACATTTATCTAAACTAAATGAAGCAGGTTTAGTAAAAAAGAAGGAGCGAGATGGCCATAAATGGGTTTATTATAAACTATCGTGGAAAGGAGAAAGTCTACTACACCCGGAGAATACAAAGATAGTTATTATGTTTACTATAACGTTCATTGCTTTATGTGCTGGGATTATTCAAATGATTTGGTATGTCAAAGGAAAAGTTGTAAATTTTAGTTCAGATCTATATTATGCACAAAAGAGTGGCGAAGGAATCTTGTCTGCTGAAGATGGAATCGAAAATATCCCTGAAAACTCACGCAAATTGTTAGACGGTAGTAATGGATACACTGGTATCATATATCAGGATCCTATTTTTCTCTATATTGCTATCTCTTGTTTTATAATCTTCATAATTGTTCTATGTATATCTCTTTGGAAATTATGGGAAAATAAGACACCAAAGTTATGATACAATTAAAATGCATTTATTGATAGTATACTTCCACCATTTGTCGATTTTTATTGATTTAATTCACCGGAATAATTTCTAGATTATTATCGTCTTCAATAAAATCATATAATGTTGTCTGCATCCACATCACCAACTATCTGTATCAAAAAAGAGGTTATATGTTTTTCGATATCAAGGGTGTTTTTCAGGATTTATTTAGAGTATATTTTTACATATCAGATTGTTAATTTAACATAATGTTATTTTTACGAGAAGGTTTTATATACTTGTTAAGATAAATACTAATATGCTATAGTATGTCGATAGAATAGACTACTTAGAAATGAGTTAGATGTGGACAAAAATGACGCAGAATCAAGTATCAAAATTGAATTCTCTTATAGATAAGGTGGTGGATAAATAAATGCCTGCAATAGCCATAATACTTGTTGGTTTTGTAGCAGGATTATTTACTATGGCTATTGTAAGTTTCTATAAATGGTTTTTGAAAAACTGGAACGACGGATTGAATTAAAACCTAGAAATAAATTACTTCAATAGATGTGGTTATAGAGAAAAAATAAAAAAGAGATAGTTAAAATTACTATCTCAATTATCTATTTTGGAATTTTTGGTAAAATCTTTTCAATATCTTTGGATTTTCCAGCGTCCCAAATGGCTCTGATAGCAAGTATACCTGCTGCTGGTGCGGCAAATATCGCTAGATATTGTGTTATGTTTACAAAATAGGGAGCGAGACCAGAATAGGTTCCAAACGTCCATGTGCTTGATAATGCTCCTATTCCTACCAATGTTAATGCTGCAATCAAAAATGTTGGCACTTTTTCGTGAGTGATTGTTCCCATTGCAAAGAACGACAAAGCCCCAACAAAAAATCCGAGAATTGCTAGGAGTCCTGCCATATATGCGTTAGAGTCAACATACCAATTGGCCCCAACAATTAGACCAACGATCACTGAGACTAAAATTCCAATCAGAAATAACCAGCTTCCTATCTTTTTTAATAATTCTTCCATTTTTCACCATCCTCTTTAGTTTGTTTTGTGTTAACGCTAAAAAATAAAATTTCAATATTTAAACATATAGTGTAAATAAACGTGCAGTTGTATATGTAGGTAATTCACCTTTATTAAGTATCAAATATTGTCAAACAATACTCAATTAATTGTCATTTTGTCAAAAAGTATGTTTTTCATTTTGAAATTTTTATGGGATAGTCTTATATATTATAATTATTAAAGATTTAACCTAGAAAAATATGTCAATAGGCATTACTATTGATTGGAATTATTTGAAATTGAGGGGTCTGGGACTTTTTGATTCACCTCTTCTTGCATCTCAGCCTCCTCAATATCCTCCTATAATCTTTTTGTAATAGGATTTTTTTAAAAATTTAGAAACACTGGTAGAGATATTTCCAAAATAACGGGTTTGGGGATATGTTTTTAAACAATCTATTTAATACTTTAAGCTAGGAATTACGATGAGAAAGGAGAATTGTCCTTTTTGTGGGCATAGATGGACAAGAAGTACGGTTGAATCGCCAATAACTTGCCCAAACTGCCATAGAAAATATCTAAGTAGAGCTGAGTTGACGGAAAGACAAATCAAGAAGAAATGAATGTTATATAATTATTGTAAATCTTTCTGTGTAGACTAATAAATATGATACTATTTTAATACCAATTATCCTCTTAAAATTCTCACCATCTTTCATAGCGAATGATTTCATCTAATTGCTTTCTCTTTTTACTACTTGCAATCAATTTTCTGGTTTTATCACTCAATCCATTCTTTTGAGCAGGATACCCCAAAGGGGTTAATGCAACAACTCTGATTCTGTTTGGTATCTCTAATAATTCTTTAACTTTTTTTTCATCAAAACCGGCAATCCAACAAGTTCCAAGATCTACGTCAGTTGCTGCGAGTATAATATGTTCCATTGCTATTGATACATCTACAACAAAATAATCTATGTTGTTATTAACACCACTGGATGTAGGATCGCCACAGGCCACGATGATAATTGGTACTGTTCTAATCCACCTATTTACAATACTTGTTTTGGATAATGCTTTTATCTTTTCTTTATCTTTCACAACGATAAAACGCCAACATTGTCTGTTTACCCATGAAGGTGCCAATCGTGCACATTCAAAAATATATTCAATTTTGCTTTCTTCAACTTCTTTATCGCAGTAAGTACGTATACTCTTACGGGTTTCTATGACATCTTGAAATTTCATAATAATTCCTTCGCAATTTCCAGATTGATTTTGAAGTATGTAACATGGTTTATTAAAGAAATCGATGTTATAAAATTGAATTATGATATGATTCTTATTTATTTCAAGTAGTATTACACCAATCAAATTTTTTTTATTTTCAAAATTTAGCAATTTCATAGAAGTAAACATTATAATACTCCATATTGTTGATTTGATAGTTCTGATATGGTGCTCTGGAATGAAAAAAACTTTATTTACAAAAATTTTACGAGAAAAAAAATTAATGTTGCCTCCACTGAGCGGATATACTGATTATCCATATCGTCAAATTCTTACAAAATTTAAACCACCTTTTATCACAACTGAAATGGTAAATGCACGAGCAGTCGTTGAAGGTAATCAGAGAACAATACAGATGCTGAAAAAAGTTGATAATACTCACTTCAATGGATCCCAATTACTTGGTAAAAATCCCGATTACATGGAAAAGGCTGCGAAAATTATCGAAGACATGGGGTTTGATTTTATTGATATCAATATGGGTTGTACAGTAAAAAAGGTTACATCAAAAGGTGAAGGGGTTTCTCTTATGAAAGATGAGAAACTTGCATGCAAAATTACTGAAACCGTTTCAAATTCAGTAGATATACCTATCACTGTTAAACTACGGATAGGGTTTTGTCAACAATCAATTAATATTATTTCGCTTTCCCAAAAACTGGCTTGTTCTGGTGCTACAGCTATTACTATACATGGACGTACTGGTGAAAAAAAATTTGGTCTACCATTAGATTTTCAAAAGATACGGGAAGTTGCAAATATCCTTTCAATTCCTGTAATTGCCAATGGGGGTATTTTTACAGGAACCAATGCTCAAAACATATTGATTAAAACAGGTGTCGCTGCAGTCATGCCTGGGAGGGGACTTCTTGGAAATCCTTGGATTGTCTCAGAAATTATGTTTACTTTTTCTGACAACGTTTTTATTTTTCCAACGCTTCAAGAAAAAAAAGACATATGCATTGAACATATCAATAATATGTGTGAATATTATGGCGAAAAACAGGGAACTCTTAAAATGCGTAGAATAATGCCCCGGTATTTCTTATTATGCAAGAATCTGAAATTTTTAAAAAGAGATGTTCAAAGGGCAGAGATTGCTAGTGATATTTTTGCTTTATTGGATCGAATAAATGAAGTTAATGGTGTTTGGATTTATAGGTGAAAAAAGTCAGTTTAAATATAAAGGTCAAAATCGTAAATCTTTAGGTTGGTACTTTCTTGATCAATCGGAAAAAGTTTTGTGGATCTTAAGATTTTTAATATATTGTTTTATATCTCTCGGTGTCATAATTCCTTGTTCTGTTATTATACTTGTTAAGTATTTTAGAGGTGTCAAATCAAAGTAATAATTAATCGGTTCCACATTGTAAACAGTTTTGGATAATATTTCTTTTGGATTTTTTTGTTCTTTATGATTGATTGAATATTGTGATGGTAAAATTTTTTCTGTATCACATAAAACATGTATATCTACTTTGAATTTCTTTGCAGCCAATGCCAACCCAAGAGTACCAATTTTATTAACCAACCCTTGAGTTGACAAAGCATCTGCCCCTACTAGTATCAATTGAATTTCTGGTAAAAGAGAGAACGAAGCAGAATCTACAATAAGTTTTACCTTTATTTCTTCTTTTCCTAACTTTTCTGCAAGGCAAAATCCTTCATTTGCAGGACGAGATTCTGTACAAATAATATTAAAATTCTTCCCTGATCTTTTCGCAAAAAGAAGTGTATTGAGAATTGTAGCACTATTGGAATGTACCAGAATTGTTGAATTGTCAGGAATTATATCAACAGATAGTTTACTGATTATTTGACATGAGGTGTCCAACTTTTTTATATAATTTTGACATAAAACACGTACAGTTTTTCTAATTTTTTCTTCATCAGTAATATCATCGATGCTTAGGAGAATGTTGTTTACTAAGTTGAAAATAGACGCCATCGAAGGTTGTGCAGTTACCAATTCCTTTGCAGCCATCTCAAGGTGTTCAATAAGTTGAGAAGATGATGAAACATAAGTATTATCTATTAAACTGATAAACGTTTCAGCAGCATCTATTGCTAATTTCACTGACCCGTTTATGTTATCTAAGCGTATCTTGTCGATCCGATTTTTAATCTTTTTTGGAAGATTTATTGATTTACTATTAGTAGATTTCATTTTTACATATCGCAAATCTTAAATTTATCTAGAATACTAAATCTTTTTGCTTTTTCATAAATTGACATAAAAATAATTTTTAACAAAAGATAAATGATATATTGTATCTTTGCTTACCTTTAGCTTGTTGAAATACCTTATCTGTAAAAAGGGTTATAAATACCATATCTATTTCGTTTCCTTCATCATTAGTATTTATAGGTGTTAAAAATGGCACGAAAACCAAGCAGTATGTACAGATACATAAGAGGACAAGCCTCCACTAGAAAAGAATATATGGGGGGTATACCAGCTTCACGTATTACACAGTTTGTCCTTGGGAATAAGAAAGCAGATTTTCCCGTTCAGGTCTCGCTGATTGCAATTGAGAAATGTCAGGTGAGGCACAATGCACTTGAATCAGCTCGTATAACTGCAAACCGTGCTATGGAAAAAAAGGTAGGGGTTGTAAACTACCGTTTAACAATTAGGGTGTATCCTCATAATGTTTTAAGGGAAAACAAGCAAGCAACTGGTGCAGGTGCAGATAGAGTTTCTCAAGGGATGAGATCGTCATGGGGGAAAATAGTCTCAGTTGCTGCACGGGTGCAACCAAACCAAATTTTAATGACTGTTGAAACCACTAAACAAAACATTGAACAGGCAAAAGATGCACTTAGAAAGGCAGGTATGAAACTACCCACACCTTGCAAGATTAACATAGATGAAAACAATTAATTGCTTGTAAATATTTCCTTAAACGTATTTCTAAAAATATTTTACTAACCATGGAAATAGAACCATAAACAATATCAATAGAGAAGTTACTAGAGAAACGTTTTTTACAATTTTTTCTCTTTTTTCATCCGATAGATTTTTTTTAACTCGTCTTATAAAAGATCCAATTGCGTCATTGAATAAAAATCCTCCATCAAGAGGAATCATTGGTAAAACGTTAAATAGTCCAACAGCAAGATTTAACCAAAAAATCCAGTATAGTGCACTTACAATCACCCAGAATATGTTGCTTGGTATGAAGCTGAGCGGACCAGTTATTATATATGAATCAGTAAATGGAGAATAAATTGGATTGTATCCATCAAGGCCTAGCAATGGAATTATGTAAAACAAAAGAAAGTTATTTGGAAAATCACTGAAAGGATTTTTCAATATTGGGAGAAAATCTATGAATGGATTTGGGCCTACACCTAGATATCCCTTGCCTATATATGATTTATTATTTGATTCAGGATTTCTTTTTTCATATTCATAATATTTATCTGATAAAACAACACTTTTGGTATAAGTCTCCTTTCCAACATATGATATGTTTACAGTTTGATTTGCCCAAGTGTTGTTCATAACTATAAAAAAATCATAAAATGTATTGATTTTTGTGTCGTTGATATGAGTTATTATCATACCGGACTGAATATCGAATTCCTCAGCAGGTGTATCTTTACCAACAGAGATAATACCAATTCCGTCTGCAGCATGTTGAACTGCAGGCATAAAAACAAATGAAAAAAGAAGAATACTTATTAGCACAACAGTAAAATTTGATGTTGGTCCAGCAGCATAAACACGCATACGACTTGATGTTTTTGCGTTTCTCAATTGTTTTTCATCTGGTTCACAAAAGGCACCTAGCGGTATGATCAGATATAGGATACCCAGTGATTTAACCTTTAGTTTACTTGCAAACGTGAGGATTCCATGTGAAAATTCATGTGTAATAACTGCAATGATTAATGCTAAAAGTATGTATGCAACATAGTCAAGAGGAAGTATGGGGTTAATACCTGGTAGTACTAAACCAAATTCAATGCCAGGTAACGCTTCTTTTTGTTCTGGGGTGAAACCTATTACAGTCCATGCTTGTAAAGCAAGTACTGAAACCATTAGAATCATCATGATAAAGCAAAAAACAATGCCAAAACTTCCAAAAGCCTTCCAGAATCTTCTTCTATCTCCAATTTTCTTAAGAAAACCTCTACCTTTTTTAGTACGAAGCAACAATGCTGGGCCATAAAGAGAAATGTTATATTTTTCTAAAATGCCCTTTTTATGGAGAATTAATACAATTACAAAATATGCGAAAAGTATAGCAAAAAAAACCAACAAACTTTCTATCAATGACATAATCGGTGACGGAATGTACATATGTTTAATAAATATACCTCATTGAGTTATTTGACTATATGGTATGAGTAGTTTAAACAAATAAATAGAAATGATTATAATTTGTTGTTATAATCAGAGCAAAGCTCTGGGGAAAAATTTTTTTAAGAAAATTGGTTATTATTTGATATAACCTTTTCGAAAATTATTACCAGAACATTTAAATGAAACTTTAAAGATATATATTATTTATATCATATTAGGTAGATTAAATGAGAAAGATTGCTATTACAATATTAGTATTGATAGTTATGCTCACATCTCCAGTTTATGGTTTTAATAATCAAGAAAATTCAGAATTATTAAATGAGAGCATCTCAATAGATCTACCTTCCTATTTTAGTTGGCGAGATATTGATGGGATTGATTTTACCACTCCAATTAGAAACCAAGTAAGACTTCCCAGCTGTGAAACCTTTGCAATTACTGCCGCTGTTGAAACAATGGTTCAATATAAAGTTGGATACCCATTTGGATGTGATCTTTCAGAAGCACATCTCTATTTTTTTAGTGGCGGAAATATAGATTGGGGTTCCTTCCCAGAAAATGATACAAATTTTTTAAAGAAATACGGTATTCCTGATGAATCTTGTTGGCCATATCCAAAGGATAATTTCCAATATCCTTTGAATACTACTTCCCCTGATTGGAAGAATAGAACAGTCAAAATAACCGATTGGTCTTATCTTCCAGAAGATATAAATGCAATCAAGTCAGCACTTGTGAATAATGGTCCAGTTCCAACATATTTCCAGGTTTTTGAAGATTTTGTCCATTATAAGGAAGGGATTTATCGCCATCGTTGGGGGAAATATTCTGGTATTCATTATGTTTGTATTGTTGGTTACAATGACGAACCGGGATATTGGATTGTTAAGAATAGTTGGGGTACTAAATATTTAAATGAAGGGTGGTTCAATATTGCATATGGGGAATGTAGCATTGAGAAAAAATCTTTTTATCTTGAAGAGGTGTATGGTCAATTTCCTATTATCTATGTAGATGATGATAACATTAATGGACCTTGGGATGGTTCAAAAGATTATCCCTATTTAAAAATTCAGGATGGTATAGATAATTCATTTGAGGGATGGACTGTTTTTGTTAAAAATGGTACATATACTGAAAATGTAATCATCAATAAAACAATTAATTTAGATGGAGAAAACAAAGAAACAACAATAATAGATGGGGAAATGGAGGGTCATGTTATCACAATTGCATCTCCTGATGTCAGGGTTTCTGGTTTTACCATTCAAAATAGTGGAACAAATCCTTTTGAAGCAGGTATCAAAACATTATCGCTATTCTCAAATGCTACAATAAAAGATAATATTGTAAGAGACAATAATATGGGCATTTTTTTGAATTATGCATATACTGCTAATTATGAAAAAACCTCATGGAATGTGGTCAAAGATAACATTGTTCTTGATAACAATATAGGACTCTATGTTCATTGGTCAGATAATATCGAAATATTAGGTAATACTTTTAGAAATAATATTAAGGATGGTATTGAGATGGAATCTTCCAGGTTTTCAATAATTGAGAACAATATATTTCAAGAGAATGGAAGATATGGTCTTTATTTGAGAGCTGCATCTCATAGAAATACCATCCATTATAATGATTTTATTGATAATTACAATCATGCGTATTTCGATGGTTCACTTTTTAATAAATGGCAGAGAAATTACTGGAGCAATTCACGTTGGATTCTGGTAAAACCAATAAGGGGGCAATTGGATATTAGAGATATTCCATGGGTTGATTTTGAATTTTTTCCATCATCAAATGAAATCAATTAAATAAGAGAAGCTATTCCACTAATTTTAGATATTTAAACATGGTGATAAACTTGAGTAAAGTAGAATATAATGAAAAACATAAAGAGATACTAGACTCGTTTTTACTTGACATACCTATTGTTAATCCAGGTAAAATGTATGGTCATCCTGCCTATTATGTTGGGGGAAAACTTTTCGCTTCTCTTTAAATGGATGGTGTCTGTATTAAACTTCCTGAATCACTAGTAAAGAAATTCCTAAAAAAAGATGGTATTGTTCCTTTCGAGCCAATGGGTAGAAAGATGAGAGAATGGGTTTTAATAATCAGGGAAAAATCTGAGGATTATTTAAATGATAAAACTATCTTTGAAAAATCAATTGAATTTGTAGGGTCATTAGCAAATATTAAACTCAAGAAAGTATAATTTTTATTAACAATTGAAACAAAATTGATTCATCACTTGATTTGTTACAATCGTAAAAAAACACTAATATCGCCCAATAATATTACAATAGCAACAGTAGCTTACATTTTTATATTACCTCCTTATTACGCTTACAATCTAAAGCAGTATTAAAGGAGTTGTACATGAAAAAACCAAGGAAAATCAAAAGATATTGTCCTCACTGCAAGGAACACAAAATACACGATGTTGATAAAATAAGAAAGAGAAAAGCCAGTGAACTAAAACAAGGTCAGCGTCGTTTCCGCCGTGTAATGCGTGGATATAGAGGATTTCCTAGACCAAAGCCAGAAGGTCGTGAGAAGACTAGTAGACGCATAGCATTGAAATTTAAATGTTCTACGTGTGGAAAGATTCACCAACCTCCAAATCTAAGAACAAAAAAACTAGATATAGGTGAGTAAATATGAAAAATACTGGTAGTAAATTCATTAAGGTAAGATGTAAGGATTGTGAGAATGAACAAGTTTTATTTGACAAGGCTAGTACTGTGGTATCATGTCACATATGCGGTAGTAAGCTAGCCATGCCACGTGGTGGTAAAGCAATGATGAAGGGAGAGGTTTTAGAGGTTATTGAATAAAACAAAGGTTTAATATTATGATAAAAAGTGATTATCCGGATGAAGGGGACCTTGTTATTGGTAGTATTGTAAAAGTTCAGAATTATGGGGCATTTGTATCACTTGATGAGTATCCTGACAGAGAGGGATTTATACATATAGCTGAAGTTGCAACTGGTTGGATTAAACGTATCCGTAATCACATAAAGGAAAAACAAAAAGTTGTCTGTAAAGTAATGCATGTAGACAGATCGAAAAATCATGTCGATCTTTCCCTAAAAAGAGTTAATGAACATCAAAAAAGAGAAAAAATCCAAGATTGGAAGAATGCTAAGAAAACAGAACGACTTATGGAGATGGTTTCTAAGAAGATAGGTATATCAGTTGATCAGTGTTACAAGGATTTTGGTAATGATTTAATTAAAAAATATGGTTCGTTATATGCAGCCTTTGAGGAATTTGTATATGATGTAGAGAATGTAAGAAACGATGGATTCAGTGGAAATTGGTTAGAAGATTTTGAGTCAATAGCAAAGGATAACATCTTAATTCCATTTGTGGAAATAACGGGTCATCTTGAGATTAACTCCTGGCTTCCAGATGGAGTAAATCATATTCGTGATGCTCTTTTAAATGCCGAACAGAGTGAATTTGAAGATGTTGAAATTAAGGTTAAATACATTGGAGCGCCACAATATATGATTACAGTCAAAGCTCCAGATTATAAAATTGCTGAGGATGAACTCAAAAAAGCTGTAGAGAAAATCAGCAAACATATAAAAAAATATGATGGAACTTGTGAATTTCATCGAAAAATAGAGGAATAGATGCCATATCTACTTTATTGTAGAAATTGTAAGAAATATACTTTAGATGATATTTGCAGTAAATGTAAGGATAAAACAATATCAAGAAATCCCCCTAGATTCTCTCCACAGGATCACTATGGAAAATATAGAAGAAAATTAAAAAAAATGGACAAAGGTGTATGAAAAATGGATTATGTTACTGTAGAAAATGTCGCAAAAATCCCTAAATTGAAAAATCCAATATTTATAGAGGGGTTACCAGGTATCGGAAACGTAGGAAAACTGGCAGTAGAACATTTGATTGATAGTATAGATGCATCTAAATTTGCAGAGATATATAGCAAAGATTTTCCACCACAGGTTTTTATAAATCCTGATGGAACCATTGAACTTGTAAAAAATGAGTTGTATTATTGGAAGGCAAAGAAAAAGAGTCAAAGGGATCTTATTTTATTGACTGGTGATTATCAAGGTCTTTCATCTCATGGCCAATACGAACTTGTAGAAAAATTACTAGATATAGTCGAAGAACTGGGAGTAAAAGAGGTGTTCACACTTGGTGGATATGGTCTAGGACAGGATATTGAGAAGCCAAAGGTACTATGTGCTACTACAGATGTTCATCTTGTAAAAAAAATGAAAAAATATGGTGTAGTATTCAAGAAGAACGAACCCGGTGGTGGAATAGTAGGAGCCAGTGGGCTGATATTGGGACTTGGCAAGATAAGAGGTTTAGAAGGAGTTTGCTTCATGGGTGAGACACCAGGCTATTTAGTAGATCCAAAAAGTGCGAAAGCTGTTCTAAAAATACTCATGAAAATAACAAACATAGATGTGGATCTCTCTGCGCTATCAAAAAAGGCAAAAGAAATAGAACAAATAGCTCATCAACTGAAAGAATTGGAAGGCTTTTCAGGTGGAGAAAAACCAGAAGATCTGAGATACATTGGCTAAGCAGAATTCATATAAATCGATTGGTACTACGATATTTTCCTTAATCTAAATCTTCTAATATTTTAAGAGCCACATTAAGTGCACTCTCATATGTTACTATTTTTGCTTCATCTATTCTTACATTTATTTCTTTCTCACCTAGATTAAATTCTTTTTTTCTGTCTTTTGTTTCTTTAATGTTTTCTATTTTTCTCATTTATCTCACCATCTCTTCACTTTCTTTTGTACTAACCTATATTACGTTTTATTCTATTTTTTACCATATTTATATCTTATGTGTTAAAATATCAAAAAGAAAAAATAGCCAAAGATTTTTAAAAAATAAAATACCCCCAAAAAATAAAAAAACTCATTTAGAATCCTATTCATCTATGTTTAAACCATATGTCTTTTCAGGGTTCTCCTTATGAATTCTATTAACCTGTTCTTCGTTAAGAATATCACCTTCTATCAGTTCTCTTGTTCTTTTAGGGACTGTCTTTGGACTGAGAACTGCTCCCGGTCTGCAAACATCATCAATATAGTCGGTTTCCATCATAAAACGTGTGCCTTTTTTAACTGCGGCAAGAATATTCTTTTTACTTGCTAAAACAGAAGGCATTAGACCATAATTTTCATTTTCCAATACTAATGGCGGTGAATAATGTTTAACGATTTTGTATGAGGGTAAACCCACTTTTTTTCCCATTTCTGCAAGTTTCCTACATTGATCTGGAGTGGTACTCTCGGTGTGTAATACTACAGGGACACCTGCATCTTTAGCTCTTTTCATCCCATAAAGAAGAATCTCGTTTGAATCAGTCAATACTCGTTCATTTACTGTAAAATGTGGTCTGCCAATTTCTCCAATGGCTATACATTTCTGTTCTTCGCATAATACTGCTGCAATATCCATACCCTTCTCCATTATCTGAATTGTTTTTTCCCTTCCGAATTTTTTCTCCAACTTAAGATAATCAACTGGATATGGTCCAACCGTCACAAAAACGCCAATATCTATTTTAGAACGGATTTCTTTTGCCATTTCTAATGTTTCTTGATAACAAGATTCATAGCTTTTATCTCTGATTACTAAATTGGTCATTGGCAACTGACACAAAACAAAATGCGTGCCACCTGCCTTCTTGAAATCTTTGACAGCATCTAAAAAACGTCCTGCTCTGTTAAGATGAAGATGATTATCAAACACTACTGCCAGAGTTCCACCTCATAAGTTTATAAAGATGATTTGATATTGCAATCATCTAATTAAACAATCGTTTTACTAATAGGCTCGCAAGAAAACTAAAATCTATATTTATTCTTTCTTCTGGCATAATAGGATACGCCTCGTTCCTCTTGATTATATTCCTTGCCAGATATCATTTCCATGATACTTACTGCAAGCATCCAACCAAAATAACCCATAAAAAATGTGAAAAATCCTGCAATGCTATACCCAAGAATAATTTGCATATAATTTTGTCCACCAGTCAGAAACAATACAAATATTCCAATGGTAATAAACAAAAAAATGAGTAGAAAAATCCATTTCAAGGCATGGCAAATGATATTCCTATGATGTCCTTATGTCGTGTAATAGAAATTGACCTTAGAGAAATGCTCGGTGAAACTGATTTACCTCC
>RCNB010000752.1_pt1 | contig 21049 bp, 26 predicted proteins | sample 2041321 | NCBI WGS metagenome assembly RCNB01 (sample SAMN09708232, study PRJNA481090) | Marine sediment metagenome, whole genome shotgun sequencing project. | reverse complement strand
TTCAACAATTGCATCAAAACGGCATATGTCGACACACTCTCTGCATCGCGTACATTTTTCGTCGTCGATCCGCGCCTTTTCTCCTCCTGAGAACTGTTGCCTTTCTTGAATCTCAGGTTGAAGGAGGAGATAGAGATTTGCCGCATCGACATCGCAGTCTGCCATGACCTTGTTTTGAGCAAGAGTGGCGATCGCAGCGCTAATGATCGTTTTTCCTGTCCCACCTTTACCGCTAATGATGACCAGTTGTTTCATTTCGCCAAATTCTCCACCTCTCTAAATAGTTCAAGAAATTTTTTCTTGTAAGCGGGTTGGGTTTCGACGATGGTATGACCCTTTGAGTAAGCCACAGCGATATTTCTATCCATGGGGATGGTCATCAAGATGGGGATATTTTCTTTTTGACAATATTCTTGGACTTGTTTATCCCCGATATCGGAACGATTGATTATTACCCCGAATGGGATTTTTAGTTCTCTTAACGTTTCAACAGCCAGGCGAAGGTCATTGAGGCCAAAGGGAGTCGGTTCGGTCACAAGAAGAGAGACATCGCTCCCTTTGACAGCCTCTATCACCGGGCAAGATGTTCCTGGAGGGGCATCGATGATGATCATCTGCGCTGAATTCATGTGATTTTTTACGGCCCTTATGATGGGCGGCGACATGGCTTGGCCTATATCGAGTTTTCCCTGAATGAAATGGATGTTATCGGTTTCTCCAAATTCAATAATCCCTATTCTCTGGCCTTTTTCCTTGATGGCTTGCTCAGGGCAGAGGAGGCTGCAGCCGCCGCATCCGTGACATAGTTCCGGGAACACTAGCACCGTATCTTTAAGGACGGCGATGGCATTGTAGGCGCACACTTCGGCACATTTGCCGCAATAGTTGCATTTCTCTTCCACAATCTCCGGGATAGGAAGGTAAACAGGTTTGCACGTGTGAATGCGAGGCTTCAGGAAAAAATGAGCGTTGGGTTCTTCTACATCGCAGTCCAAAAATTGAACCGATGTGTGGCCATCTAGGGATTGCGCTAAATTCACGGCGATCGTTGTCTTCCCTGTTCCTCCTTTGCCACTGGCGATTGAAAGAATCATTGCACTCTAATCTCTACGGCAGGTTCCCCCATCGGAACATGGTGGTGTATCACATCGCTCGGTCGATCCGCAACAGGTTGAACCTCCAGGAGATGAATTTCCTCTGATAACAACAGAGGGCGTGGAGAATATCTTTTGGAGATTTTTACCGTTACAACCGGAACAGGATAAATCGAGTTTTTGATGGCGCGACCGGACAAAAACTTCCTTGACATTGCCGCAATCCTGACATTTGTACTCATAAATAGGCATTTCCACTCTCAACGAGTCATTTTAGTCCCACATTTAGGGCAGGATCTCTGGTTACAGGGATTGCCTTGCTGATGTGGAACTCTGGCTCCACATGATGGACAAACGCAATGCCCTCCAGGGCCTAAGCTTTTGCCTCCCATTCGACCACGGCCACCACCTTGACCTTGTCCTCGTCCTCCTCCTTGCATTTTAACCTCCTTTGTTAGTTATAAGCCTTCATGATTGATGCCTCTTCCATCATTAGATCCCCAGCCATTTCCTTCATGTTCATCTTTTCCCAGAAGGATAGTTTGTTATGCGCTTCCAAGTATTTTAAGGGGATAGGATGGGTTCCGATGACTACGGGCAATCCGTATTGCGACTGTATAAATTCTTTGAACTGTCTAATTCGAGGACAGGGAGGATAACCGACAACCAGACCCGTAGCCAGGTGAATAACCTCGGCTCCGTTTTTTTCCATTTCTTCAGGGACATATTCTATATTCCCTCCAGGGCATCCTCCACAATAGGAATACCCAACGATCTCGACTGATTCATCCTTTGCGTAACGTGAAAAACTACCCACTCTTTCTCTCACAGCCCTAAAACATTTTCCGCCACCGCAGTCTTGATATCGCCCGCAAATGATGATTCCAATTTTTTTCATTCATTACTCCTTCACGTGATTGTCGACACATTGAAACTTTTTTATTCTCGCTAAGATTCATCTTGTTTAGATTTGTCTTCTGATTTTTTTCGAGAGAATTTCTTATCCAACCAATTTCCGACAAGCATGGAAGCGAAAGCGAAAAGTGTTCCTCCCAGGGTAGATTTTTTAAATGGAGATTTTAGGCCGAACTTGCTTCTTCCTTTCCCTAGGCCAGTTCCCGGCCCTAATCCTTGGGGACCGGTACCATCCCCTCTTGGCATGTCTCTCTCCTCCTTTGTTTGGTACAAAACTTTACTAGAAATTTTATGGCATAAATTTTTTTAATGAGCTTTACCTTTCATAATGTTTTCGACTATATTCATGAAAGCCTTGGCTGCTTCAGATTCAGGTTGGGAGGCAACAAAAGGCTTCCCCTCATCTCCGGAGATAACTATCCGTGGATCAATAGGGAGTTTTCCTAAAAAAGGAACTCCCAATTCGAGTGCGGCTTTGTATCCTCCTCCTTCTTTGAATAAATCGATTCTTTTCCCGCAGTGAGGGCAGACCATCCCGCTCATGTTTTCGATTATTCCCATGACTTGCAGGTTAAGTTTCATGGCAAAGACGACGGCCTTCCTGGAATCCATAACAGCAACTTCTTGCGGGGTTGTCACAACGACTGCCCCTGTAGCAGGGATAAGCTGAGCCACAGTTAAGGGTTCATCGCCAGTCCCTGGCGGAGAATCGATAATTAACCAATCCAGTTCTCCCCAGTCCACATCCCCCAAGAATTGTTGAATAGCTTTCATCTTCATCGGCCCTCGCCAGATAACAGGAATACTTGGATCCTGCAAGAGAAAAGACATAGAGACTAATTTCAAATTCTTGGTCACACCCACCGCTTTTATTCCACCAGATGAGAAGTCCATCTGTTTGTCTTCAACTCCTAGCATCTTGGCCAAATTGGGGCCGTGGATATCCACATCCAGAAGCCCAACCTTCATCCCTTTTCTAGCAAAAGCCAGGGCAAGATTTGCAGCGACTGTGCTTTTTCCTACCCCGCCTTTTCCGCTGAAAATAAGAAGCCTATTTTTAATCTTGGCTAAGGTCCTCGAAACTTTAATTTCTTCTTCTTTTTTATTATCTTCCTTTGCTTTAACCGCCATTAATCCCTCTCGGATTTGTATTTAGAGAGAGCATCTTCAGCCTTTCCACTTACATTCGTTATCACTTCAATTCCTGAGGATAGGAGAACCTTTTGCGCGTTTGGGCCACAATTTCCTGTCAATACAGCCCCAACATTTTTGCTTGATATGAGCTGGGCAGTCTGTATTCCCGCTCCATGAGCCGCTTCGATATTCGGATTTTCAAGGACTTCAAATTCCATGGAATTGGGATCAACAATGAGAAAATATCGGGCTCTGCCGAATTTGGGATCCACTTCTGCACTAAGATCTGTGCCTTCTGATGTGATACAGATTTTTGTTCCTGCTGGCTGGGAAATTTCTTCGGTGTGGTTATCGCAGGGAGAATGTGCTTCTGTTCCATGTTGATGCCCGCATAAATCATCTCCCGCTTCGAGCTCTTGCTTTATGAATTTTTCGACAATCTCATCAATAGCTCCCTGCACACCGATGATTGTCTCGATATTCTTCTGCACGAATAAGCCTTGTGCCCTGGGTCCCATTCCCCCCGCGATGATGCAATTCACTCCCTTCTCAGAAAGATATTCGGGCAGAAATCCGGGTTGGTGGCCCGGATTAGGAATTTCTTCTTTAGTTAATATTTGTCCTTCTTTGATTTCGATGATCGTGTAAGACTGACATCTGCCAAAATGTGCTGAAACGTATCCTTGATCTGTGGATATCGCTAATTTCATTTATATCTCCTTGTGTATATTCAAATACCGTTTAAACCTAGCTCTTGAGCCGCTCTTAAGAGATTATGAGAGGGTGATGGAATCTGGCAAGGGCGAGAAAATGATCTTATTATTCAATTAATACAATTAAGATATTACCTTTGTCAGATTCCATTCACCAATATTTCATTTCGTCTCCTGCTTTTGCCTTTTTAATTCTGTTTGTCTCTTCTTGAGTTGATTGAGTTCATCTTCGAGTATTTTTGCTTGCTCTTCTAGAGCACCCATTTCCTGTGCTTCAGTTAAAGGCTGAAAAGTCGAGTAGGGAGTTGCCTGTGGATAAGGATATCCCCATCCACGACCTCTTCCAAGGCCGAACCCTCTGCCAAAACCTCTTCCGAATCCTCCTCCGCGTCCGAATCCATAACCTGGGCCAGTAGACCCTGCGCAGTAACCAATTCCGCGCCCGGTCATAGGACCAGAACCCATTGGACCTGTTCTGTCACCTCTTGGCATCTTTTTTACCTCCTTTCTTTAGTGATTTTTTTATTTGCATTTTCCGCATATACCGAAAAATTCAATATTATGATTAAAGATTTTAAAATCATATTTTTTCGCCAGCCTTTCTTCTGTCTTTTTTATGAGACTCAATTCCTCATCCAAGAATTCACTGTAATTGATGATTCTTCCACATGTGGTACAAATAAGGTGGTGGTGGTGGTCTTTTTTTTCACTCGATTTAAACTCATAGCGGCTCTGCCCATCGCCGAGAGTAAGTTTAGTTATGATTCCCATTCGGGCCAGCAGGTCGAGTGTGCGGTAGACAGTAGTCAATCCCATTCCTGGATATGTGGCGTAGAGAGAAGCATAAATTTCCTTGGCACTCATGTGTTTTGATGATATGCTCAAAAACTCAAGTATGGCCTCCCTGGGCATTGTCCACCGGGAAATATGGCCTTCAAATCTGTGTTTAAATTTATGAGGTCCAGGCATTTTTATTTTCCTTGTTGACAACGATTATCATTTTCAATTAAAATATAACGCATGTTTTGTGAGTTGTCAAGAAGAACTTTGATTTAAACAGAAAACGAACCTTTTACAGGAGGAGGAATTATGACGAACATCGCAGAAATAATTGACGGGAAGAAATTCATGTGGGATCAAGAAAGTTATCCCAATGAAGCTGAAGCAAAGGAAAAAATGTATCATTACGAGAAGGACGGTTTTGAAACACGGCTCGTTAAAGAAAAAAGTAAATTTCTTGTTTATACAAGGCGGGTTGTAACAGAAATAATATTAGAAGAAGGAGGACAACCATTATGAAAGGATCCGTGCTTATAATCGGTGCCGGTCCTGCAGGAATGCGGGCGAGCGCAGAACTATTGAATCAGGGCTTTAAAGTTATTCTCGTCGAGGAAAAACCCACAATCGGTGGCAAGATGGCGCAAATCGATAAGATGTTTCCTTCGAATGAATGCTCGACATGCACAATACTGCCGTGCATGCTGGAGCTCACTAGCAATCCCAATATGACACTCGTAGTCTTTGCAGAAGTGAAAAGCATCGATGGAGAAGCGGGGGATTTCAAGGTCAAAGTCATAAAAAATCCCAGATATGTCGATCCGATGAAGTGTACGGCATGCACGGATTGTTTCCCCGTTTGCCCGGTTGGAGGGCTCCCTATGGAATTTAACTTTGGCAGGGGCGCCTCCAAGGCCATTTCTTTTTACTCCCCCTTTCCGCCAAGAAAAGCACTAATCAACCCCGAAAAATGCACCTATATTCTTGAAGGCAAATGCGGAGACAAGGAAGTTCCTCCCTGCGTTGAGGCCTGTCAACCAGAGGCCATTGCGTTTGACCAGAAACCCGCAGAGGTTGAATTTAATGTGGGCGCAGTTATTTTGGCCACAGGCATGGATGAAATGAAAACAGAATCTTTAGAAGCGTATGGATACGGAAAGTTACCGAATATTCTCACGGCACTCGAGTATGAACGTCTGCTTTCAGGCTTGGGCCCGACGGGCGGTGTTATAAAACGCGACGACAAAAAAGAACCACAATCCGTTGCGTGGTATGTTCTTAGCAATCCTTCTCCCCTTGGTTTTATGACAGCCGTGGCAGAGGCAATAGGTACCATCGAAAGAAATCCGGATGCTTCTGTTTCTGTTTTTTATGAGGACATGAATTTGGCAAGAGACGATTATGTTGATTTTTACCAAAAGGCCAAAGAGTCTAAAATAAACTTCATTAAGACAGACTGTCTATCCGTTGCTGAAGGAGAAGACGGGAATGTTGACATTACATACGATAAGGAATCTTTCAATGCAGAAATGTTCGTTCTGGTCCCACCTTATGCTCCTACTGAAAGCACACTTAAACTTTCAGAAAAGATAGGTTTGGACCTGGATGAATGGGGATTTTTCGGTAAAAAAACAGAAGATTACCATCCCATTCATACACCCAAAGAAGGAATTTTCGTGTGCGGAAGCGCCCAGGAGCCAAAGGGCATAGATGATGCCACAATCCAGGCGTGTTCTGCAGCATCACACGCAGCTGCATTGCTCGCTCCGTCTAGGGGAACGGAATTAGTGCCTCCGCCGGAAAAAGATATTTTACCCGTAAAGCCGGAAGATGAACCGGCGACCCTCGCAATTATCTGTCGCTGTGGCATAAACATAGCAGGTCTTCTTGATATGGAAGAACTAATTGAGTACACAAAATCGCTTCCTCATGTCAAACACGTTGAATTGACTCCTTTTGGCTGTGACGGTGTTGCAATAAGGGAACTTATAAAGACAAAAGATTATAACAGGCTTGTCATTGGCGCGTGCTCACCAAAAACCCATGAAAACCTTTTCTTTCTTCATACAGAAATGGGTGGCCTTAATCCTTATCTCATGGAAATGGTTAACTTGCGCAACCACTGCACATGGGTACATTCCACAGACAAGCAAAAAGCCACGGAGAAGGCAAAAACACTCATGAGAATGGGGACAAACCGGGCCACATTGCTTGAGTCTCTAGAAAATATCCACGTAGCGGTAATCCCAACTTGCCTTGTCATAGGGGGGACTCCCAGCGGCATTGCTTGCGCGCTAAAATTGGGACAAGCTGGCCTCGATGTTTATTTTGTCGATAAGGAAGAAGATCTTGGCAAAGCCAAAGAGAATCAAAGTCGAATTGTGGAGAAAATGATAGACGAATTAGATAAAAACGAGAACGTTAAGATTTATACAGGGGCCAAAGTGGGAAGAGTGGAAGGTTTTGTCGGGAACTTCAGGGCAGAAATCGTTAAATCAAGTGGAAAAGAGAACATAGAGATTGGTTCTGTTGTTGTTGCGACATCTGTTGATATGAGAGCTGAATCAGACGAGGGTGATTTTGAGAAAGATTTACTTCTTCAAAGGGACGACAAAAATTTCTTTGTCGGGATGCTCGGGATTTTAAATCCTCTTGATTTTAATACTGACGGGGTATTTAAATGTGGTCCCGCACGAAAAGCGATGGGCATTCCTGATGCCATTATAGATGGTGAAGGGACAGCATCGCGTGTTGCAGGAGTTATCTCAAAAGAGGAACTGGTTAAATCTCCCACAATTTCGGTGGTTGTGGATGAGAAGTGTGACGGTTGCGCCTACTGCATTGAGCCCTGTCCTGCCCAAGCTTTAACGCTCATTGAATATAAACAAAAGGACAAAGTAAAAAAGACAGTCGAAGCCAATGATGCTATCTGCCGCGGTTGCGGCGTTTGTATGGCGACATGTCCTAAAGAGGGGATTTTCGTCAGGCATTGGAAGCCTAAATATTTTGAAGAAATGATCAATTCCGTAGCAGGGAGTGAATAAAATGTCAAATGATTATGAACCGGTCATTATAGCCTTTTGTTGCAATTGGTGTTCTTATGCAGCGGCAGATTCTGCAGGAACAGCACGAATGCAATATCCATCAAATATTCATATCGTCCGCTGCATGTGCACAGGCATGGTACACCCCAGTTTTGTAATGAATGCATTATCTCAAGGCAGGGCTGATGGAATTCTTATCTGTGGGTGCCATATTGGCGATTGCCATTATCAGGATGGCAACAAAAGGGCAGAAAAAAGAGCAGAAGCGATCACACTGATGCTCGAAGATTTTGGATTGGAAGAAGAACGCTTCAGGTTAGAATGGATATCAGCCTCAGAAGGGCCTAAGTTTGTCGAAGTTGCAGAAGAGATGACAAAAACACTTAAGGAGCTGGGCCCAAACCCGTATAAGAGTTAGGAATAATGCTTTCATCTGCAGAGGAATAAAAAAGGTGAGAGTTTCTATTTCGTAGTGTTTCAAGTTTCACCTGTGCTTTTCGATTATGGATTGGACGCTTTATCTGGTTCTTTCGTTGTTGATCGTGACCGATTGCTTAATTGTATTTGCCAGGGTGCGAATTTCCGGCAGGTGTACGGCGTACGTAAAGTGATTATAAGACGCTGAATTTTATTTAACTTTTAAACTGGAGATTAAAATGGCTTTATATCAATTTGAGGAGCGCAAACCTCAAGTAGCACAAGGAGCTTTTGTAGCCGAGTCCGCTTTGGTCATCGGTGATGTACAGATAAGTAAGGATGCATACATCGGTCATGGAGCAATTCTCCGTGGCGATTACGGCACGATCCAGGTTGGAGAGGGAACTGCCATCGAAGAAGGTGTAATCGTTCACGCACGACCCAATGACCGTACCATATTTGGAAAGCGTGTAACCGTAGGACATGGTGCCATGATTCATAATGCCCAAATAAGAGATAATGCAGTTATTGGCATGCGAGCCACAATAAGCGATTTTAGCATAGTCGGAGAGTGGACAATTATTGGAGAGATGGGTTTGGTAAAAAGTAATCAAAATGTGCCCGACGGTGTTGTGGCTGTAGGAATTCCGGTTAAAGTCGTGGGAAAAGTGGATAAAGAACAAAAAGAGTTCTGGAGTTACGGCAAAAGGCTCTACGTTGAAATGGCTCATAAATATATTACCCCAGGTACATTCATGCGAATCGATTAACTTAGAGACTCTGCAACGTAAGAAATTCCGGGGACTTGAAATCCCTCGGAGGCGAGCCTCTATGAGGATTCGAGTCCCGCCCCCTGTATTTTTTTCCCTCGTTATTTCTTTGATTCTCGTGACTACCAAGTTTCACGGGAAGATTCCTCTTTCTTTGTACACCATCTCTAGACGATACAAGGCTACAATTTGAGCAGCCGTGCGCCAATCGACCTTGTATTTCTGGGCGGCATCGCGCACTCTCTCGTAGGCACTGACAATGATCTTCTTCAATTTGGTATCGACTTCATCGAGTTCCCAGAATTCACTCCTTTTGTTTTGCAGCTATTCAAAATAGCTAACTATGACTCCACCTGAATTGCAAAGAATATCCGGAATCACTTCAATTTTTTTCCGTTGCAGGACCTTGTCTCCTTCTTCATCTGTGGGGCCGTTTGCGCCTTCGGCAACGAGCTTGACATTCAACAGTTCAGCCGTTTCCCTGGTTATAGCATTCTCCAGGGCAGCGGGGATAAATATGTCGGCTTTAGTATTGAAAAAAACTTCATGATTGATGGCTTCCGCTTTTGGATAATCGACCACACCTCCATGCTCTTTAACATACTGTGCCAGGTCATCGGGATCGATCCCTTCTTTATTCCTGATAGCGCCCGTCACATCTTCCACCGCAATAAGCTTCGATCCATTCATCTTCATCAACCGGGCAGTCCATGATCCCACATTTCCATATCCCTGGACCATATAAGTCGCTCCCTTCAAGTTGAATCCACGATCCTGGGCCCATTTTTCAATACAGAAAACAACGCCCTGTCCGGTTGCCTTTTCCCGGCCCACACTCCCGCCCGACTCGATCGGCTTCCCTGTGACGACATGGATGCAGCGGTTCCTCTCGTCAGGGGCGACGGTGGACATGTAGGTATCCTGGATCCAGGCCATAATCTGAGGATTTGTGTTTACATCGGGTGCAGGTATGTCATATTCCGGTCCGATGTTATTTCCTAGAGCGAATGTGAAGTGCCGTGCGATTCTTTCAAGCTCCTTTGGACTGAAGTCAGCCGGATCTATCTGGATTCCCCCCTTGGCGCCGCCGAAAGGGATGTTGACTATCGCTGTCTTCCAGGTCATCATGGTCGCCAGCGCTCAGGTGCTTGGGAATCTATCATTAATTTAATTCTATATTAATTAATTCTTTACAATTTCGCTATCTTGAATCTTGATTAATGTTTTTTTACCAGTTCCACCTTTGCCGCTTGCGATAGATATGATCATTAGATTAAAACCTCTTTTCCTACTCCTATTTCAATAAAATCATCCTTGTATTCTTCATAGAAGATCTTGCGAGCTTCATCTCCTGAACAATGACAGGGGCCAACCTTTTTAACTCCATATGCCTTGAATTTTTCTATTATTTCTCTGATATCTTTTTCTTCAAAACCAGCAAGATGGAAACCTCCCAGGGCCAAGAATATTTCTCGCTTGAACATATTTTTGACTTCAGAGATGATATGAATGATACGAGGATGTGCACATCCTGTAACCAGGACAAGGCCTTTATCAGTATCTAGGATCAGGGATTGTTCTTTGATCCAGCCTTGAATCACTCCTGTTGTGAATGCGCCTTTGCAAATTTGTTGACTACTCTTTACTTCGACAAGTCTAGCTCCTTTTTTTTTAGCAGATTCCTTGAAATCGTTTGGGAAGAATTCGGGAAGCCAAACCTCAATCTCCGAATTTAAATTCAACAACGTTTTCAAATTGCCAGTATGATCTTTATGGAAATGGGAAAGAAAGACAACATCTATATCTTCAGGGCAAATCCCAAGTTTGGCCATATTAGATAATAAAATTTTTTCATTTTTTCCTGTGTCAAAAAGGATCGTTTTATCCAATCCTTTGATTAAACAGGAAAATCCCCAATCTGGCTGAAGATTCCTGTTGTAGTGGTTATTGTCATAAACAATCGTTATATGTAGGAGACTCTTTTTCATCTGACTTTGATTAATCCAGAGGTAGCCCGCATTAATTATATGCTTCCATTGTGTTTTTGTCTTCTTCTATCATATCTCCTGCAATCTCTTCCATGTTCATCTTTTTCCAGAAAGATAGCTTTTCGTGTGATTTGAGATATTTAAGAGGAATTGGGTGGGTTCCGATGACAACAGGAATTTCGTAATGGCTTTCTATGAATTCTTTGAAATGGTGAATGTGCGGACAGGGAGGATATCCGACTACTAATCCTGTGGCAAGATGAATGACTTCAGCTCCATTTTTTTTCATTTCTTCAGGGACATATTCTATATTCCCCCCTGGACAACCACCACAGTATGAATATCCGACAACCTCGATAGGCTCATCTTGGGAATACCGGGAAAAGGCTCCCACTCTTTCTCTTAGAGCTCTAAAACATTTTCCACCACCACACTCTTGGTATCGTCCACAAATGATAATTCCAATTTTTTTCATTCATAACTCCGTTAAAATTTTTAAAGTATAATTTTCTGTTTCAGCCATTATTCTTTGTCCCTCATATAATGTGAGATGGCATCTTCCGCATTTCCTGATATTCCAGTTATGACTTTAATACCTGAGGATTGGAGGATTCTCTTGGCATTAGGTCCACACCTTCCAGTTAATACGACACTTACATCTTTATCAGATACGAGTTGTGCAGATTGTATGCCCGCTCCTTGTGATGCTTCTTTGTTAGGATTTTCTATAGCTTCGGCATCCACAGAATCTGGATTGAAAATCAAAAAGTACTCAGCTCTTCCGAACCGTGGATCTACTTCTGAGTCAAGGCCTTTCTCTTGTGCCGTTACACAAATGTTTTTTCCCTTTTGAGGAATGGCATCTTCAACAGGGTGACTGTATTCTACGCTGCTCCTTTTATAAAATCGGTGCTCACATAAGTCCTCCCCCCGCTTGAGTTCTTGATTCATGAATTCATTAATGACATCATCTACTGACCCCTGGACACCGATATATGTCTCTATGTTTTGTTTTTCGAATAATCTCTGCGCACGAGGTCCCATCCCACCCGCTATGATTTTAGTAACTCCTCTTTTAGATAAATATCCTGGAAGAAAACCTGGTTGATGTCCGGGATTTGGGATTTCTTGTTTATGGTTAATTCTTCCATCACTAATTTCGAAAAGTGTGTACGATGGACAGCGGCCAAAATGGGCCGAAACATAACCCTGGTCTGTTGATATTGCAACTTTCATAATTCACTCCTTTGTTAGATTATATTTTGTAACAATCCTAGATCTGATTGTTAATAATCGATTAAAACTATGTTATTTCTTCTTTTCTTAAGGCTCTTGTTTTTTCTCTTTTTTGAGATTAGTCATTCTTTTTTCGATATTGTTTAGCTCGTCCCTAAGCGCTTCTGCTTCTTCTTCTAAGGGGCTTATTTCTTCTTCTGGTTTTAATCTAGAACTTCCCCTGGGATTAGCAGGGCTTTGGAACCGATTGAATCTTCGACCTCCGCCTCCTCTAAATCTCATTCCCAGGCGATATCCCATTCCTCGTGCCCAATTCGAAAAACCTGGGCCACGATTACCTGTACAATAGCCTAATCCACGTCCAGTCATAGGGCCAGATCCTCTAGGGCCACTTTTATCTCCTCCAGGCATCTTATTTACCTCCTTTCAATTCATTTTCTTATTGATTCAATTTTGTCATTTTAGAACTCCTTCTATATGATTCTAGAGGATAATAGAGCAAATAGTGTGCCAATGAATCATGGTTTGGATAAATCTTTTAATTTTAGCTAGTTAGCAAAAATCATATTTTTTAAAAAGGTATTTAAAATGAAAAAAATTGAAAAATTGAGAATTGATTTTAGTAAAATTTCAAAATCAAGATGAAAATACTGATTGCTTCCTTTTACTTATAACCGCTGATGAGGTGGGTTCAAGCAAAATATTGACCGCTCCAGGTAGCACTGAGAAACGCAAGGAATTTCCATAGGCTACCTCTCCGTCGAGATCCATACCAAGATCATTGTTATCTGAGATAACTCTCACTGAGGCAGCACTTGTATAGTGGACATCTTTTCGTCCGAGGTGCTTTCCACTAAAAACAGTTTTGAGAGCTAAAAGTATACGCATCCGTGGCATGCCTTCCACTAATACTACATCAAAAAGCCCATCATTGATTAAAGCATGAGGAGCAATCCTCATTCCGTGGCCAAAATAGCATCCGTTAGCTACTGCTAGTAAAAAACAAGGTCCTTTGTAAAATGTTCTTCCATCACACTTAACAGCGATGTCTCTAGGCCTATATTTAAACAAAGTAGCAATAGTAGCTTTTAAAAAGGTGCTAGATGTACGGTGGCTCACATTGTTAACTCGTGCGTCAACTTCGCCACTTGCTCCTACACTAGCTATATTCAGAAAAAAGCGAGTGGTCAATTGATCTCGATGCAATGAATCCCGGAATTCCACTTTCCCCAGATCACATGGAGTCGCCTGTGCACGAGCAAGCCATTTTATGGCTAAAAGAGGATCAGTCGGGGTTCCAAGGGACCTTGCCCAATCACATCCAGTGCCTACAGGCAAGCTGCCAAATGCAACATTCAGATCTGGCCGTTTTGCCAAAGCATTGAGGACAGCATGGTTGGTGCCATCACCTCCGATAGCTATCAATCGAGTAATATTTGAGCCAGATACAGCATCAACATGTTCTGCAACTTCCTCTGCAGTCTTTGATAGGGCAACAGTGAAATTGCCGAAAGCCTCAATCAAACGATCTTCAATCTTTTTGAATATTGAGTATGCCCTACCACCACTAGCGTTGGGATTTAGGATGACTAAAGTCTTCATCATCACTCCATATGTTTTACTTTTGATGATTCCTATCCTCTAACCAGGCGTGTGGGAAACCATGTGCAGTACGCCATATACTTAGATATCGCTCAACTTCTTCGTCCCATCGTTTGTTATCCCAATTTAAGTGTTTCTGAATCATGGGTTTTAATTTGGCAAAAAGGCGTTGTCCACCGTCTGGCAATAAAATACCAAGTCGGAATCGGCGCAACAATAAGTCGTCAAGATGAAACATTGCTTCATGTTTAACTGCCCATAATAGTTCTGCCCAAATGTAAGGCGTGCCAGGAACAAAAGTGAACAGATCATCATCAACTGCAACCACATGTTTTGCTGCTGAGCCATAGCGGCCCCATAAGCGCCGAGCGATATAGGGATCGACTCCCAAGAGAGGTTGGTCGGGCAAATATTTGTCAAGTATATACGGCAAGTAGCAATCTGGAGCCGGGATCTTTTTATTCATTCCGTGAGCTGCCCTCAAAGCATCGATTGCGATTAATCGGAAGGTTGTTAACTTTCCCCCAGTGACAGTCAGAAGACCGTTTTCGTGCCAAATAACATGATCTCGGCTTTCAGCAGAAGGATCGTTTTTTCCTGTATTCACGACAGGTCGCACACCAGCTTGGGTGCTAATCACATCTACTTTGGTCAAATCCAGATCGGGAAAGCGACCCTGGACGGCATGTAATAGATAATCCGCTTCTTCCACAGAGATTGATGGTTCAGTGTCCAATGGAAAACTGTGATCTACATCGGTAGTTCCAACTAAGGTTATTCCCTCCCAGGGATAAACAAATACAGGCCGACCATCGTCCGGATGGCTAAAGGCAATAGCTTGGTGGACTGGAAACCTGTTCCAATCGAAAAAAAGATGACTTCCCCGGAGTGGACGAAGCCTATGTGCGTTGCCCACATTACTTCGAAGTTCATCGGCCCATGAACCTGTCGCATTTATAACAACAGTTCCTTTTGTCTCGAACATTTTGCCACTCAATTCATCAAAAATACGAACGCCCGCCACCTTGTGATCCTTTTTCAGGAGTCTGATGACATGCGCATAATTTACAGCTGAAACGTGCCCATTTCCATGAAGCAATCCATCATGCAATACACGGAGAACTAACCGGGCATCATCTGTTTTTGCATCGGTATAATGAAAGCCTTTTAATAAACCCCGTTTTGACAGACCTGGGGCCATCATACCCATCTCAACGGGATCGAGGCGGCGATAGTCGCCAGCGCCAGAAGCCAAGTGAGTGTATATCCCCAGGCCAACTTCGATCAACCAAGGATTGGGGTGATCACCCTCATATACGGGATAAATGAATCCGAGAGGTTCGACTAGGCCTGGTGCCATTTGTAAGAGGCGTTGGCGTTCCTGGACACTCTCACGTGTGAGTTTGATATGCATTTGTTTAAGATAGCGTAAACCCCCATGTACTAGTTTCGAGGATCGGCTAGAAGTTCCATGGGCGAAATCACCTTTTTCCAACAGAAGCACACGAAGGCCCAGCCGGGCAGCCACAGCCATGATACCGGCACCGGTGATTCCTCCACCAATGATTATTACATCCCATTTTTGGTCCAACTTTTTCCATACTTCTTCACGCCAACCTTGTCGCCAAGGAAAATTGTATTCTTTTATTTCATTCATGTTATTTCACCTCTATGAGTTTCCCCGGATTCATAATTCCTTTGGGATCAAAAGTCTGTGCCAGTGTAGCTAAAGAATGTAGCCCCAGTTCTCCCTTTTCAGCAGCTAGATAAGGCAAATGATCGAGTCCGACGCCATGTTGATGGCTGATCGTTCCTCTATGGGCCACAATCACTCGGCTGGCTGCTTCCTTAAGTTTCTGCCAGCGGCTTATTGTTTCCTCCGCAGTCGGAGCCAAGCGATAGAGATAGGTGACGTAGATACTTGCGCCAGTGGGGTAGACGTGTGAAATGTGAGCGAAGGCCAGAACACGTTCACCTATATCTCCCAGTCCTTCAATGAGAGAATGCAGGATATTTTCTGTGCATGGCATTACATCTTGCCATGGAAGAGCAGTTTCTAGTGTGTCCAGAGCATACCCTAGATCCCAAATAGTATTGCGTAGGTAGGGCGTGGTGAAACGACTCTTATGCCACTCATTTCCCATCTTACGTCCAACATGCACACCACCGTGGGCACGTACAAGTTCGAGTGCTAGCTGGCGAGACTTTTTTGTTGTTTCTTTGTTGCCAGTCACGCCAAAAAAAAGCATGCACTTTTCTGGCCCTAGACCTCGTGCATGAAGTAAACGATGGAGAAGTTGAACCAATCGCTCATGGCCAGCTAATATTAGGGTTGTAGCTGTTTCAACAGCATTACTTAAACGTAGCAAACACAGAGGAATGCGGGCCTGGGCTATGTCTTGCACCGCTGCAATGCCCTGTTTCCAATCTGGAAAAAAGGCAGCATAGAAGTTCTCTCGTTCTGGAAGTGGATTGATCCGCATTATGGCCTCTGCGATGATGCCTAGCCGGCCTTCTGAACCCAATACGATCTGACGTAAGTCTGGACCAGCTGCGCTTGTGGGAAATGGAGGAAGATTTAGTGTGCCCATTGGTGCGATAATTCTTCCTCCCGCGAACATATCTTCCATCCGTCCGTAATATAGAGATTGTTGTCCGATGGAGCGAGTTGCGATCCAGCCACCCAAGGTCGAGTATTCGAAAGACTGGGGGAAATGGCCTAAGGTGTATCCATGTGCTCTAAGCTGTGCTTCGACATGAGGTCCGGTTGCGCCAGCACCAAAAGTGGCGAGTCGGCTGGCTTCGTCCAAACTGGACATTCTGCGGAAATTGTTTATGTCTACAGTTAATATTGGCTGGTCGCTCATAGGAGGATTGATATGCCCCAGAACGCTTGTGCCTCCGCCGTAGGGAATTAACCTGATACCGGTTTCTTGAGCAAATGTTATGAGTTTTGCAATTTCTTCCTCGGAACTTGGTTGTGCGACGCCATCTGGGAATCCGTTAATGGAACCATATCGTAAGGCGATCCAATCGGGGAGGGATTGGCCGCGCGCACGGCACAGCCTTAGACTAGGTTCTTTGCTAATCATAATATGGTCAGGCAACCGACTTTTCGGAACACGTTGCAGTACTTCATTATAGTCTGCTGTAGGTCCAGGTTGAGTTGGACCTATAGTATCAACCAAATATTTTTTGGCATGAGGAGGAATAATGCTATCGATCTCGTCACTGCCCCATCCATTCCAGCGTTTCATGATTACTCCTCCCTATTTAATAAAATGTTGCTGAAGTATTTTTGAATCATTACTTTCGTCTCCTGTAATTGAATGAAGAGCAAAAAGCATGCCATGAATGAATTCTCCCCGTTCCACCCTGATCTTCATAAAATTAGATCCAATAACACCAAAAAAGGGACCTATTCGTCGAAAAATTTAGAAAAAATTCTATGAAATTATTAGAAAAAATTCTAAATAGATGAGGTTTTGTTTGCATTTTGAGAACGTTTAAGTGTGCCGGCAGAACTAACCAATTGAAACAAAAACGATTATCTAATCTGAGATTTGATGGCATGTTTCTTGCCGTATTGTTGTTTGCTATGATTGGAGTTCACAGATAAAAAAGTCCAAAAAGGAGGTGAGTAGAATGCCAAAAGGCGATGGAACAGGGCCGATGAATCAAGGACTTGGAAGAGGGGGCCAAAAGGGACGTGGCGCCGGGCAAGGTCGCGGAGCTGGCTTTAGGGCTGGTCCTGGCGGATACTGCATTTGCCCAAACTGTGGCGCAAAATTACCACATGAATTAGGTGTCCCTTGCTCTCAGCTGACGTGTCCAAGGTGTGGGACGCGTTTGACACGATCTTAAATCTCGTAGTTTGCAGTATTTTTAGAGGGTATAAACATGGAAAAAGAATCAAAAATGATAGCTTTTGGTCCTGTGCCGTCAAGGCGTTTGGGACGTAGCCTGGGAGTGAATAATATTCCGCCAAAAATCTGTTCATATTCATGTATTTACTGTCAAGTAGGAAGAACATCAAATATGCAAAATATCCGCAGACTATTTTATACTCCAGATGAAATTTTTCAGGATGTAGAGAAAAAAATTAATGAAACCAAACAAAAAGGAGAACTCATCGACTACCTGACTTTTGTTCCTGATGGCGAGCCCACGTTAGATATTAACCTCGGAAATGAGATTGAGCTTTTAAAAACATTGGGTATCAAGATCGCTGTAATCACCAATTCTTCTTTGATATGGAGAGAAGATGTGCAGATTGAATTAGCCAAAGCGGATTGGGTTTCCTTTAAGATAGATGCTGTAGGCCAGGATATTTGGCACAAAGTAAACAGACCTCATGGATCTTTAAGACTTAATAAAATCCTACAAGGGATAGAGGAATTTGCACAAAGCTTTAAGGGGGAATTAGTTACAGAAACGATGCTTCTTCAAGGCCTTAATGATGGTATTGATGAGATAGCGAAAGTTTCCGATTTTATTGCCCAGATAAAACCTAACAAAAGCTATATCGCTATTCCCACAAGACCACCGGCAGAAAAACACGTGGTTTCTCCAACCGAAAAAGTTATAAACTTGGCATATCAGGCTTTTAGGGAGAAATCGATACCCACAGAGTACTTGATCGGCTATGAAGGAAATGCCTTTGCATTCACTGGAAATGTTGAAGATGATTTGCTGAGCATTACATCTGTACATCCCATGAGAGAAGATGCAGTGGGGGAATTTTTAACAAAAGCTAATGCAGACTGGGGTGTTATTAAACGTTTAAAGCGCAAAAATAGATTAGTTGAAATAAAATATAACGATAAGAAATTTTATTTAAGAAAATTCAGATGATCTACTAAATGAGCCATGCCTAAAATTGAGCCATTTGAAAAACACACCTCAGAATATGAGGCCTGGTTTGAGAGCTACAGGTTTGTATATGAGTCTGAGTTAAGGGCAATTAAAAAGCAACTCCCCAAAAAGGGAGAGGGTATGGAAGTCGGAGTAGGAAGCGGCCGGTATGCGGCTCCTTTGGGTATCCGACTGGGTGTAGATCCGTCGAGCAAGATGAGAGAGCTTGCCCGAAGCAGGGGTGTTGTAGCGATTGATGGAGTAGCAGAGGAACTCCCTTTTGATGATTGCCGATTTCACTTTGTCCTGATGGTCACTACGATTTGCTTTTTAGATGACATGAAGGCTGCTTTTATAGAAGCTTTCAGGATTCTAAAGCCAGGCGGCCATTTGATCATTGGTTTTATCGATAAAGAGAGTCCCGTTGGAATATTATATCAACAGCGCAAGAGTGAGAGTGTGTTCTATAAAGTAGCTACTTTTTATTCCGTTGATGAAGTAATATCATATTTGAAGAAAACAGGTTTCATAGACCTGAAATTTGCGCAAACGATCTTCCATCGTCTATCAGAGATAGAAAATCTCGAACCTATCAAAATGGGATATGGCGAGGGATCGTTTGTGGTAGTAAAGGCATTGAAGCCAAAAGCAACATGAATCATCCCATGCACAATGATGATAAAAAACAGAAAAATTTAGTTATCTCTTTCTATAAATCGTTCAAGAGTTTTGGCGCTTCGGTTCCTGTACTGATTGGCGTTGTTTTGCTTTTAGGATTGTTCCGAGTGAATGTCTCACCCCAATTAATTTCCTCTATTTTTAGAGGGAACTTCTTTAGAGATGTAATAATAGGTTCAGTGTTTGGGAGCATTTCAGCAGGTAATCCTATAACTAGCTATATAATAGGGGCCGAATTATTAAAAGAAGGAGTTAGTCTTTTTGCAGTCACTGCTTTTTTAGTAGCTTGGGTCACAGTAGGAATAATTCAGCTTCCTGCAGAAGCAGCTATCCTTGGAAAACAATTCGCTCTCAAAAGGAATCTCATCAGCTTCATTTTAGCCATACTGGTCTCATTAGCTACTGTTACCATTTTGATGATGATCAGATGAAAGATAACATTAGGAAGGAAAAAGAAAAAGGAAGATGGATTAGTCTATATTTTCTAGGGCTTGTCATAATTTTGTATTTATTTATTTTTTTCTTTAACTTCGAGAATGCATATAATGCTCTAAAAGCAAGCGGGGATATTTTAGTAAAATTAATACCAGTGCTATTTTTGGTTGTGTTTCTAATGGGTTTCTTGAATTATTTCTTAAAGCCCAAAGCAATATCAAAATATCTGGGGAAAGGCTCAGGAGCCAGAGGATGGGTTCTTTCTGTATTAGCCGGAATTATCAGTCACGGTCCAATTTATGCTTGGTATCCTCTCTTGAAAGAACTCCGAAAACAAGGAATGAGACAGGGCCTAGCTGCAGTCTTCCTTTATAACAGGGCGATAAAAATCCCTCTTTTGCCAGTGATGATCTTTTACTTTGGGGCAGCATTTGCTGTTATTTTACTCACATTTACAATAATTGCTTCTCTTATCGAGGGAAAAATTATTGAGATGTTGGAGAGCTGAGTTAAGCGCCATTTGACATCAAATTGTGCCTCTGTTATAAGTTCCATTAGAGAGAAAAAGCCGTTTTTATTGACTCATACTGTTCACTCCATGAACATTTTGTGGCTATTGCACTTGTGAATTTTCAATTAGAGCTTATGGTTGGATTCTTAACAATTGGTGGACTTAGGTGAAGAATAATCAAGAAAAAATCAATCGTCTCAACCTTGTGTTGCGCGCAATACGAGGTGTGAATCAACTTCTTATAAAAGAAAAGAACCGAGACAAGCTGATTAAGGGTGTCTGCCAAATCCTTATCAAGAGCCGTGGATATTTTAATGTATGGATTGCCATTCTTGATACAGCTGGAAAATTGATAGCAAGCGCCCAGGCAGGGCTTGGAAAGGAGTTCTCGGCTATGATGAAACTCCTTGAAAGAGGAGAATTGCCTGATTGTGCCCGAAGAGCGCTGTCTCAGCCTGGCATCGTTGTGATTGACGATCCAGAAACCGAGTGCACTGATTGTCCTTTGTCTAGATATTACGTTGGAAGAGGAGGGATGACCATAAGGGTGGAACATGATGGAAGCATTTATGGATTATTATGCGTTTCGACGCCTAAAAATCTCATTGTGGATACTGAAGAAAAGAGCTTATTGGAAGAGTTTGCGGGAGACCTTGCTTTTGCCTTACATAGCATGGAGCTTGAGGCAAACCGTTACAAAGCCAGCAAATTGTTGATGGAAGCAGAAAAAAGATACAGGAGTGTCTTCGAAAATACGGGTGCTGCTACACTTATAATTGAAGAGGATATGACAATTTCCATGGTTAACACCCGATTTGAGCAGCTAAGTGGATATTCAAAAAGAGATGTTGAAGGAAGGATGAAATTAACAGAATTCGTTC